>ENA-UESH01000402-UESH01000402.1-human-gut-metagenome-genome-assembly--contig:-NODE-402-length-42247-cov-10.942542_pt1 | contig 42247 bp, 54 predicted proteins | sample MGYA00243001_ERZ508002 | MGnify/ENA primary metagenome ERZ508002 (study PRJEB26167, sample SAMN06115447) | human gut metagenome | host: Homo sapiens | place: China:Anhui | collected 2015-08-07... | reverse complement strand
AGACGCTGGTGTAGCTCAGCTGGTAGAGCAGCTGATTTGTAATCAGCAGGTCGGGGGTTCGAATCCGTCCACCAGCTCCAAACTTCATATATGGGGGATTTCCCGAGTGGCCAAAGGGGACAGACTGTAAATCTGCTGGCAACGCCTTCGGTGGTTCGAATCCACCATCCCCCACCAGGACTTTCGGATGCTTGCATCCGGAAGTCTTTTTTTGCCTTCACCTATACATGGATTTTCTCAAATCGTTGCATAAATCCGGGCAACAACCGGAAAAATTTGTTGCACTGTCCCATTGCGCGGCCCTGCCGCCTGTGCTATAATGCCGGGGCATTCTGAGGAAAAAGGGCGATTTTTATGACCGATACGGTACTTTTCATACTGGAAATCGTGGGCACGGCGGTTTTTGCCGCCTCCGGGGCCCTGGCGGGGCTTCAGCGCCAGCTGGACGCCTTCGGCGTGGTGATCCTGGGCGTGTGCACCGCCTGCGGCGGCGGGGTCATCCGGGACCTGACCCTGGGCATCACCCCGCCGGTGATGTTCTGCCAGCCGGCGTATGCCCTGGTGGCCATGGGGGTGTCGGCCCTGGTGTTCCTGCCGGCGGTGCGGCACCTGCTGGCGGTGGAGAGCCGGGCCTATGAGCTGGTGATGCTGTGGCTGGACTCCATCGGTCTGGGGCTGTTCACGGTGGTGGGCGTTCAGTGCGCCTTTCAGCAGGCCCAGGACTATAACCTGTTTCTGCTGGTGTTCGTGGGCGTCATCACCGGCGTAGGCGGCGGTGTGCTGCGGGACGTGCTGTCCAACCAGAAGCCCTATATCTTTGTCAAGCATTTTTACGCCTGCCCCACCCTGATCGGGGCATTGCTGTGCGCCCTGTGCTGGCGGCACCTGGGGGACATCCCCTCCATGCTGCTGGGGGCGGCGGTGATCCTGGTGCTGCGGCTGTGCGCGGCCCATTTCCGCTGGGGCTTGCCCCATGCCGCCGACCTGCCGGAATAACCAGCGTTTGTCAAAAAGGACTATGCCTGCCGCGGCTGCGGCAGGTTTTTTTCGGCCTTGCTGCCAAGTAACTTGAGAATGACGCTACTATAGCACAAGAATCTTGTTATGTCAATCCTAAATTAACAAGATTCTTGTTAAAACTATTGACAAGAACCAATAAATATGGTACGCTATCGACAGCATGGGGCGAACCCCGTCGAAGGAGGGCGAAAGCATGAGCTTTGGCGAACAGCTGCGCAAGCGCCGGGAGGAGCTGGGCATCTCCCGGGCGGAGTTGGCAGGCCGGTTGGGAATCTCCCGGTCGGCGGTGGGAAACTATGAAACCGGCGTCAGCGCTCCCAAGGAGGAGGTGCTGCTGCGGCTGTTTGACGCCCTGGGGGTGGACCCCAACTATCTGTACCGGGACGCCTACCGGGCCCACGGCGGCATCCGGTCCGACGAGGAGCAGGCCCTGCTGGAGGGATACCGCCGGCTGAGCCTGGCGGGTCGGCAGACGGTCCACACCATGGTCCGGGCCCTGGAGGACCTGCAGCAGGAGTCGGAGCGCCTTCAGCCCCGGCAGGACTCCCGCACCATCCCCCTGTATGCCAGTCCCGCCGCCGCCGGATATGCCGCCCCGGTGTTCAACGAGGACTATGAGACCATTCCCGTTACCGGCCAGGTGCCCCGGGGAGCGGAGTTGGCGGTGCGGATCCAGGGGGACTCCATGGAGCCGTATATCCACGACGGCGGCGTGGTGTATGTGAACCACGACCCCCTGCAAAACGGCGACGTGGGCATTTTCTGCGTGGACGGCGACATGGTGTGCAAGCAGTATTACCGGGACCCCCTGGGCATGGTGTATCTGTTCAGCCTGAACCGCCGCCGGTCCGACGCCGACGTGCTGCTGCCCCCCAGCAGCGGACGGTCCCTGACCTGCTTCGGCCGGGTCATGCTCCATGGACTGCCTCTGCCCCAATGATTTTCTCGGTGATTTTGACAAAATATTGCAATTTGATTTGACTTTCTGCATAAAGGCTCTTACAATAAAAGCCGCTCTCTGAACGGAGGGCGGCTTTTATTGTGATCGTAAAGGTGGAGCGTTATGAAAATCTTGCTGCAAGTTGCATTGGTATTCGGCATTTACTGGGTCAGCCAGGGCATCGAGGCCATTCTGCCGGTGGCTTTCCCGGCCAGCGTCATCAGCCTGCTTTTGCTGCTGGTCCTGCTGCTGACGGGGATCGTGAAGGTGGACCATGTGCGGGAGAAGTCCGACTTCCTGCTGGGGAACCTGGGCTTCTTCTTCATCCCGGTGTCCGTCAGCATCATCAACTATGTGGACCTGATCTGGCAGAACGCGGCGGCGTTTCTGACGGTGTGCGTGGTGTCCATGGTGCTGACCTACGGGGCCACGGCCTGGGCCGTGCACCTGACCCGGAGACTGATGGAACGGGGAGGGAAGCGGAAATGAAGGAGCTGACGGCGCAGCCGTATTTCGGCGTCATGCTGACGGTGGCGGCCTATTGGCTGGGGATGAAGCTCCAGAAAAAGACCCGCCTGGCCATCTGCAACGGGATGCTCATTGCGGTGCTGCTGGTGATCGCGGTGCTGCAGGTGTTCCATATCCCCTATGAAAGCTATTGGCAGGGCGGGGAGCTCATTAACCTGTTTCTGGGCCCGGCCACGGCCTGTATGGCGGTGACCATCTATTCCCAGCGGAAGCTGCTGGCAAAGCACTGGCTGCCGGTGCTGGTGGGCTGCGTGGTGGGCGTGGTCACGGCCATGGGCAGCATCCTGGTGCTGTGCCGCCTGTTGGGCCTGGACCGGGCCATGACCATGTCCCTGCTGCCCAAATCCGTCACCATGCCCATTGCCACGGTGGTGGCCCAGGGCCACGGCGGCACTGTGGCCGTTACCGTGGCGGCGGTGGTGGTCACCGGTATGCTGGGGAACCTGTGCGCCCCGCTGCTGGTGAAGCTGTTCCGGGTGAAGGACCCCATGGCCGTGGGCCTGGGCATCGGCGCGTGCAGCCACGCCATGGGTACCGCCAAGGCCCTGGAGCTGGGGGAGACCGAGGGGGCCATGAGCGGCCTGGCCATCGGCCTGTGCGGCATCCTCACCACGGTGCTGGCGCTGCTGGCGGATTTCTTCGTTATATAATGGTATGTTTCCGGGGGCTGCTGCCGCCGGGAAACCGGCGGCTTTTTGTGTTGACATTTCCCCGCCGGGCAGATACAATAGGAATTCGGGGATAATAATCCGTTAAAACGATGAAAATAAAGGACTGAGAGAAATTATGGCAAAAGACCAGAGAAATGTGGAAGCCATCACTCCCATGGAGGTGGACTTCGCCAAGTGGTATACCGACATCTGCCTGAAGGCGGAGCTGGTGGACTATGCGTCCGTGAAGGGCTTCATGATCCTGCGGCCCTATGGGTACGCCATCTGGGAGAATATCCAGCGCATTATGGACGGTATGTTCAAAAAGACCGGCCATGTGAACGTGGCCATGCCCGTGCTGATCCCCGAGAGCCTGCTGAAAAAGGAGGGCGAGCTGGTAGAGGGCTTCGCCCCGGAGGTGGCCTGGGTCACCATGGGCGGCAGCGAGAAGCTGGAGGAGCGTCTGGCCTTCCGCCCCACCTCCGAAACCATGTTCTGCGACCACTGGCACAACGTGCTGCAGAGCTATCGGGAGCTGCCCATGCTGTATAACCAGTGGTGCTCCGTGATCCGCTGGGAAAAGACCACCCGGCCCTTCCTGCGGTCCCGGGAGTTCTGGTGGCAGGAGGGCCACACCATCCACGAGACTGCCGAAGAGGCCATCGCCGAGACCGAGCAGCAGCTCAACTGCTATGCCGACTTCTGCCGGGATGCCCTGGCCATGCCCGTGGTGAAGGGCCGCAAGACCGACAAGGAGAAGTTCGCCGGGGCCGAGGCCACCTATACCATCGAGGCCATGATGAAGGACCGCAAGGCCCTGCAGTCCGGCACCAGCCACTATTTCGGCGACAAGTTCTCCCGGGCCTACGACGTGACCTTCACCGGCCGGGACAACAAGCTCCAGTATCCCTTCCAGACCAGCTGGGGCTCCACCACCCGCCTCATCGGCGCCTGCATCATGACCCATTCCGACAACAACGGCCTGGTGCTGCCCCCGGCGGTGGCTCCCATCCAGGTGGCGGTGGTGCCCATCGCCCAGCACAAGCCCGGCGTCCTGGACGCCGCCCGTGAGCTGAAGCAGCGGCTGGAGACTGCCGGTCTGCGGGTGAAGCTGGACGACAGCGACCAGTCCCCGGGCTGGAAGTTCGCCCAGTATGAGATGAAGGGCGTGCCCCTGCGGGTGGAGATCGGCCCCAAGGATATGGAGAAGCAGCAGTGCTGCATGGCCCGGCGGGACACCGGCGAAAAGACCTTCGTGCCGCTGAGCGACCTGGAGAGCGCCGCGCAGACCCTGCTGCAGGACGTTCACGACAACCTGTATGCCATGGCGGAGAAGAACCTGGAGGACAACACCTTCGACTTCACCACCTGGGAGGAGGTCCGGGATATGGCCCAGGGCAGAGGCGGCTTCGCCCGCACCAAGTGGTGCGGCAGCCTGGAGTGCGAGCTGGCCATGAAGGAAAAGGCTGGTGTGTCCAGCCGCTGCATGCCCTTGAAGCAGTCCGGCACCGTGGGCAAGTGCCCCGTGTGCGGCAAGGAATGCACCACCGATATCTACTGGGGCGTGGCGTATTGATGCTGCCTCCGTCGGCATGAACAAAAACCACCAAAAAATTTCGTGAAAATAATAGAAAAAGTCCCTTGACAAAAGGGGCTTTTTCTATTATGATATACCGGTACGCGTGCGATGGGCGGTATACGCCCGGAGGCGTTTACACTGCGATGAACCGGGAGATTGCGGCCCCCAGGCCGGTAACTTCCGGGGAGTATGTCCGATCATCGGGCGGCTGAGAAGATTCTGCACGTCAGCGTAGATCGCTGCGCCAGAAGGGCACCGGCCGGATTCAGCCGGTGTTTCTTATGAGCCGGAATGATACGCACGGAACGGCGTATAAGAAAATTCTCGCCGTACGGCAGTTGGTCACGCAATCAAAAACCGTACGAAGTAATGGAGGAACACACCAAATGGCAAAAGAAATGATTCGCATTCGTCTGAAGGCCTATGACCACCAGGTCATCGACCAGAGCGCAGAGAAGATCGTGGAGACCGCCAAGCGCACCGGCGCCACCGTGTCCGGCCCCATTCCTCTGCCCACCAAGAAGGAGATCGTCACCATCCTGCGGGCTACCCACAAGTATAAGGACAGCCGCGAGCAGTTTGAGCGCCGCACCCACAAGCGTCTGATCGACATCACCAACTCCACCCCCAAGACCGTGGAGGCCCTGATGGCTCTGGATCTGCCCGCCGGTGTGGAGATCGAGATCAAGCTGTAACGCATCTCCCATTCAATCGCCCCAGCCGGGAGGAACCCGGCAAAGCAAATTTGCTTGCTGCCCAGCCATCCGCTGACTTGCGTAAGGCGGATGGGGGTTACGTCGGCAGAGCAAGCGGTCCGACCCCAATGCGGACTGAATCTATGCCGACCAATAACCTTTAAGGAGGATCATACATGAAAGCAATCATCGGCAAGAAAGTTGGCATGTCTCAGATCTTCGACGAAAACGGCAAGGTGATCCCCGTCACCGTTATCGAGGCGGGTCCCTGCGTGGTCGTTCAGAAGAAGACTGCCGAAAAGGACGGCTACAACGCCGTTCAGCTGGGCTATGAGGACATTCCCGAGCGGAAGCTCACCAAGCCCGAAATGGGCCACCTGAACAAGGCTGGCGTGGCCCCCAAGAAGTACCTGCGCGAGTTCGACCTGGACAACGCCGCTGAGCTCAACGCCGGCGACATCATCAAGGCCGACACCTTCAAGAAGGGCGACTTCGTAGACGTGACCGGCACCACCAAGGGCCACGGCTACCAGGGCGTCATCAAGCGCTGGGGCGCCCAGCGCACCCCCATGAGCCACGGCGGCGGCCCCGTCCATCGTCACGCCGGCTCCATGGGCTCCACCACCGATCCCTCCCGCATCTTCAAGGGCAAGATCGGTGCTGGCCAGATGGGCTGCGATCAGGTCACCATCCAGAACCTGGATGTGGTCAAGGTCGATCCCGAGCTGAACCTCATCGCTGTTCGCGGCGCCGTTCCCGGCCCCAAGGGCGGCCTGGTCCTCATCAAGACCACCGTCAAGGTCCACCGCGTCAAGAACGTCGAGTCCGGCATCAGCAACAACCCGCAGAAGGCTTCCGGCCGTAATCCCCAGAAGGCTTCCGCCCGTAACAAATAAGGAAAGGAGTGCTTGAAATGTCTACTATCAAAGTGTTGAACATGGCCGGCGCAGAAGTCGGCACTGTTGAACTGTGCGACAGCATCTTCGGCATCGAGCCCAACCAGGCCGTGGTGCACGAAGTGGTGAAGAACCACCTGGCCAACTGCAGACAGGGCACTCAGAGCGCTCTGACCCGTGCAGAGGTCTCCGGCGGCGGCAAGAAGCCCTGGCGTCAGAAGGGCACCGGTCACGCCCGCCAGGGCAGCACCCGCGCCCCCCAGTGGACCCACGGCGGCATCGTGTTCGCCCCCAAGCCCCGCAGCTATTCTTACGTCCTGAACAAGAAGGTCAAGAGACTGGCGATGAAGTCCGCTCTGTCCGCCAAGGCGGCTGCCGGCGAGATCATCGTCATCGACTCCATCAAGATGGACGCCATCAAGACCAAGGACTTCCGCGCGTTCCTGTCCGCCGTGAAGGCCGACGGCAAATCCCTGGTGGTCACCCCCGCCAAGGACGAGACCGTCATCAAGAGCGCCCGCAATATCCCCGGCGTCGAGACCGCCATGGCCGGCCTCATCAATGTCTATGACATTCTGAAGGCCAAGTACCTGGTCCTCGACAAGGAAGCCCTTGCAGTAATCCAGGAGGTGTTTGCGTAATGGCTAACGTATACGACATCATCATCCGCCCCATCATCACCGAGCGCTCCATGGAGGCCACCGCTGACAAGAAGTACGTCTTTGAAGTGGCTCCCACCGCCGGCAAGATCGAGATCAAGAACGCCGTGGAGCAGATCTTCGGCGTGAAGGTGGCCAAGGTCAACACCATCAATTATGATGGCAAGACCAAGCGCGTCGGCGCCGGCCGTCCCGGCGCCCGCAAGAGCTGGAAGAAAGCCTATGTCCAGCTGACCCAGGATTCCAAGACCATCGAGTTCTTCGAGGGTATGGTATAAGAAAAGGAAGGAGTGTAAGAAATGTCTATCAAAACCTTTAAGCCGACCACCCCTTCCCGCCGTCACATGACTGTTTCCGGCTTCGACGGCATTGACAAGCACGCCAAGCCCGAAGCCAGCCTGACGGAAGTCCTGAAGAAGAACGCTGGTCGCAACAGCTATGGTCACATCACCGTCCGCCATCGCGGCGGCGGCGAGAAGCGGAAGTACCGTATCATCGACTTCAAGCGCGACAAGGTGGATATGGAAGCCACTGTTCTGCGCCTGGAGTATGACCCCAACCGCAGCGCCAACATTGCTCTGGTGCAGTATGAGGACGGCGAGAAGCGCTACATCATCGCCCCTGTGGGCCTGACCGCAGGCGACAAGGTGCTCTCCTCCGCCGCTGCCGATATCAAGCCCGGCAACTGCCTGCCCATCGCCAACATTCCCGTGGGTACCGTGATCCACAACGTGGAGATGCACCCCGGCAAGGGCGCCCAGCTGGTGCGCTCCGCCGGCGCCTATGCCCAGCTGATGGCCAAGGACGGCGACAACGCCCAGATCCGTATGCCCTCCGGCGAGGTCCGCATCATCCGCACCAACTGCACCGCCTGCATCGGTCAGGTGGGCAACCTGGAGCACGAGAACATCCAGATCGGTAAGGCCGGCCGCAAGCGTCACATGGGCTGGCGTCCCACCGTTCGCGGTTCCGTCATGAACCCCTGCGACCACCCCCACGGCGGTGGTGAGGGCAAGTCCCCTGTGGGCCGCCCCGGTCCTGTTACCCCTTGGGGCAAGCCCGCCCTGGGTTACAAGACCCGCAAGACCAAGAACCGCAACGACAAGTTCATTGTCAAGCGTCGTAATGTGAAGTAAGGGAGGCAAAGAAATATGAGCAGATCTATTAAAAAAGGCCCGTATGTTGCCCCTGAGCTGCTGAAGCGGGTTGAAGAAATGAACAAGACCGGCGAGAAGAACGTGCTGAAGACCTGGAGCCGCAGCTCCACCATCTTCCCCGCCTTCGTCGGCCACACCATCGCAGTCCACGACGGCCGCCGTCATGTGCCTGTCTATATCCAGGAGGATATGGTCGGTCACAAGCTGGGTGAGTTCGCTCCCACCCGCACCTTCCGCGGCCACGCCAAGTCTAAGTAAGGAGGATGCACTGAACAATGGAAGCTAAAGCTTATTTGAGATATGTCCGCATCTCTCCCCGCAAGATCCAGATCGTCTGCGATCTGATCCGCGGCAAGGACGTGCAGACTGCCATGGCCATCCTGATGCAGACCCCCAAGGCTGCCTCCGAGCCCCTGATGAAGCTCCTCAAGAGCGCCTGCGCCAATGCGGAGAACAACTTCAGCATGGACCCCGAGAAGCTGGTGGTCACCCAGGTGTTCGCCACCCCCGGCCCCATCCTCAAGCGGATGATGCCCCGCGCTCAGGGCCGCGCCTATCGCATCAATAAGAGAACCTCTCACGTGACGCTGGCCGTCGCTGAGAAGAACTGAAGGGAGGAGACAGTTTATGGGACAGAAAGTTAATCCCCACGGCTTCCGCGTGGGCGTCATCAAAGACTGGGATTCCCGTTGGTATGCCAGCAATGAGAAGGTGGGCGACCTGCTGGTCGAGGATCACAAGATCCGCGTCTACCTGAAGAAGCTCCTGTATGCTGCCGGCGTCTCCAAGATCGAGATCGAGCGCAGCAACGAGGTCGTCACCGTTTACCTGCATGTGGCCCGCCCCGGCGTGGTCATCGGCAAGGGCGGCGAGCAGATCGAGCAGTACCGCAAGGACGTTGAGAAGCTCATCGGCAAGACCGTGAAGCTGAACATCGTCGAGGTCCGCAACCCCGATATGGACGCGCAGCTGGTGGCCGAGAACATCGCCGCTCAGCTGGAGAAGCGTATTTCTCACCGCCGCGCCATGAAGAATGCCATGGGCCGCGCCATGCGCGCCGGCGCCAAGGGCATCAAGTGCAACTGCTCCGGCCGTCTGGGCGGTCGCGAGATCGCCGGTTCCGAGCACTATCACGAGGGCACCATCCCCCTGCAGACCCTGCGCGCCGACATTGACTACGGCTTCGCTGAGGCTGCTACCACCTTCGGCCGCATCGGCGTGAAGGTCTGGATCTACAAGGGCGAGATCCTGTCCCAGGCCCTGCGGACCACCCCCCGCACCCTGGACACCAGCAAGCCCTATCAGGAGCGCCGTGAGCGCCGCGGCCGCCGGGACGGCGACCGCCGCGGCGGTTTCCGCCGCGATGGCCAGAATGGTGGCTTCAACCGTGACCGCCGGGACGGCAACCGTCCCCAGGGCGGCTTCCGCAAGCCCGCAGAAAAGAAAGAAGGAGGCGCTCAGTAATGCTTCTGCCCAAGAGAGTTAAGTACCGCAGAGTACACCGTGGCCGCCTCACCGGCAAGGCCATGAGAGGCAACAAGGTCACCTACGGTGAGTTTGGCCTCGTCGCTGTGGAGCCCGCGTGGATCACCAGCAACCAGATCGAAGCAGCCCGTATCGCCATGACCCGTTATACCAAGCGTGGCGGTCAGGTCTGGATCAAGATCTTCCCCGATAAGCCCGTCACCGAGAAGCCGGCCGAGACCCGCATGGGTTCCGGTAAGGGCTCCCCCGAGTACTGGGTCGCAGTCGTCAAGCCCGGCCGTGTCATGTTTGAGATCGCCGGTGTTCCCGAAGAGGTCGCCCGTGAGGCCCTGCGTCTGGCCAGCCACAAGCTGCCCATCAAGACGAAGATCGTCAAGCGCGAGGATCTCGAAGCACAGGAAGTAGGTGAATGAGATGAAGGCAACTGAAGTACGTGCAATGAGCGTGGAGCAGCTGAACGAGAAGCTGACCTCCCTGAAGAAGGATCTGTTCTTCCTGCGTATGCAGCACGCCACCAATCAGCTGGACAATCCTCTCAAGATCGCTGAAACCAAGCGTGATATTGCCCGCGTCAAGACCGTTATCCGTGAAAAGGAGGAGAAGTAACATGGAAGAGAAGAGAATTTCCTCCCGCAAGGTCCGCGTCGGTAAGGTCGTTTCCGACAAGATGGACAAGACCGTCGTGGTCGCCATCGAGGACCGTGTCGCTCATCCTCTGTATAAGAAGATCGTTGGCCGCACCTACAAGCTGAAGGCCCACGACGAGGAGAACGCCTGCGGCGTAGGTGATATTGTCAAGGTGATGGAGACCCGCCCCCTGTCCAAGGACAAGCGTTGGCGCGTGGTCGAGATCGTCGAGAAGGCGAAGTAAGGAGGTAGCCGAGTATGATTCAGTCAGAGTCTTATCTGAAGGTTGCCGATAATACCGGCGCCAAGGAGATCAAGTGCATCCGCGTCCTGGGCGGTTCCAAGCGCAAGTACGGCAACATCGGCGATGTGATCGTCGCCTCCGTGCGCAAGAGCACCCCCGGCGGCCAGGTGAAGAAGGGCGAGGTGGTCAAGGCCGTTATCGTCCGCAGCGCCAAGGGCGTCCGTCGTGCCGACGGCACCTATGTCCGTTTCGACGACAATGCCGCCGTCCTCATTAAGGACGACAAAAACCCCAGAGGTACCCGTATCTTTGGGCCCGTTGCTCGTGAGCTGCGCGACAAGGATTACATGAAGATCCTGTCCCTCGCTCCCGAAGTTGTTTGATGGAGGGGCCAGAGAAATGAATAGTCTGAAGATCAAGAAGAATGACACCGTTGTCATCCTGTCCGGCAAGGACCGCGGCAAGCAGGGTAAGGTGCTGGGCACCGTCCCCAGCGAGGGTAAGGTCGTTGTGGAAGGCTGCAACATGGTCACCTGCCACATCAAGCCCCGCCGTCAGGGCGAGGAGGGCGGCATCGTCAAGCGCGAGGCCGCTATCTACGCCAGCAAGGTCCAGGTGGTCTGCCCCAAGTGCGGCAAGAACACCCGCGTGGGCTATGAGCTGAAGGATGGCAAGAAAGTCCGCACCTGCAAGAAGTGCGGCGCAGAACTGTGAGAAAGGAGAGCGTAAAAAATGGCACGTCTGAAAGTTAAGTATACCGAAGAAGTGGCTCCCGCTCTCTTCAAGAAGTTCGGTTACAAGAGCATCATGCAGATCCCCAAGATCGAGAAGGTGGTCCTGAACGTCGGCTGCGGCGAGGCCCGCGAGAACCCCAAGGTTCTGGATGCCGTTGTCAGCCAGCTGTCCCAGATCACCGGCCAGAAGGCCATCATCACCATCGCCAAGAAGTCCGTGGCTAACTTCAAGCTGCGTGAGGGCATGCCCGTCGGCGCCAAGGTCACCCTGCGGGGCGACAAGATGTGGGAGTTCCTGGATCGTCTGTTCAACGTGGCTCTGCCCCGTGTCCGCGACTTCCGCGGCATCAGCGCCAACGCCTTCGACGGCCGCGGCAACTATGCCCTGGGCATCAAGGAGCAGCTGATCTTCCCCGAGATCGAGTACGATAAGATCGACAAGATCCGCGGCATGGACATCGTGATCTGCACCACCGCTCAGACCGATGAAGAAGCACGCGAGCTGCTGACCCTGGTCGGCGCTCCCTTTGAACGCTGATTAGGAGGAGAAACAACATGGCAAAGAAGTCTATGATCCTGAAGCAGCAGGCTCCCGCGAAGTTCTCCACCCGTAAGTACAACCGCTGCAAGCTGTGCGGCCGTCCCCACGCATACCTGCGTGACTATGGCGTGTGCCGTGTCTGCTTCCGCACTCTGGCTTACAAGGGCGAGATCCCCGGCGTCCGCAAGGCTTCCTGGTAAATTTTTCCGTTATACTTCGTTGGCTCGGCTCGGCGTACACAAAGTACGCCGTCGCCTCGCCGCCTCGTCTAACGAAAAAATTCCAACCTTTGTCCTCATACATCGCTGAAGCTCCTTGCTGTACACAAAGTACAGCGGCGCCTGAACGCCTCGTCTGAGAACAAAATCCGCATTTTTCCGCCATACTTCGTTGGCCCGGCCCGGCATACACAAAGTACGTCGCCTCGCCGCCTCGTCTGGCGAAAGAATCCAATCAACAAGTGCCTGCGAGCGCTCCGTGCGCTCTGGCAATATAGGATGGCGAAAGGTCACTGGTAATTAAACATCGCTGGTCATCGGACGGTGCCTAAATTATCAGTGATACCTCGCTGCCTCAACAGGGGCGACCCTGTAACTCTAAATTAGGAGGAAATATTTATGCACATCACTGATCCTGTTGCTGATATGCTGACCCGTATCCGCAACGCCAACAACGCCAAGCATGAGAGCGTTGACGTTCCTGCCTCCAACATGAAGAAGAGCATCGCTCAGATCCTGCTGGACGAGGGCTATATCAAGGCCTTCCAGGTCGTCGAAGACGGCACCCAGGGCGTGATCCGCATCACTCTGAAGTACAATGCCGGCAAGGAGAAAGTCATCTCCGGCCTGCGCCGCGTGTCCAAGCCCGGTCTGCGGGTATATGTGGGCGCCGACGAGCTGCCCCGCGTTCTGCGCGGCCTGGGCATTGCCATCGTATCCACTTCTAAGGGCGTCATGACCGACAAGGCTGCTCGCGCGGCTCACGTCGGCGGCGAAGTCCTTGCGTTTGTTTGGTAAGGAGGGTATTGAACAATGTCGAGAATTGGTAGAATGCCCATTACCGTCCCCGCCGGTGTGGAAGTCACCATCGCGGAGAACAACGTCGTTACCGTCAAGGGCCCCAAGGGCACTCTGACGCAGGCCCTGCGCCCCGAGATGATCCTGGAGCAGGACGGCAGCGTCATCCACGTCAAGCGCCCCTCTGACGACAAGCTGCACTGCGCTCTGCACGGCATGACCCGCGCGCTGCTGCACAACATGGTCGTCGGCGTCAGCGAAGGCTTCAAGAAGGAACTGGAGATCAACGGCGTCGGTTACCGCGCCGCCAAGGAAGGGAAGAACCTGGTCATGAACCTGGGCTATTCCCACCAGGTCATCGTTCCCGAGATCGACGGCATCACCATTGATGTCCCCTCTGCCAACAAGGTGGTCATTTCCGGCCCCGACAAGCAGAAGGTGGGCCAGTTCGCGGCGGAAGTCCGCGAGAAGCGTCCTCCCGAGCCTTATAAGGGCAAGGGCATCAAGTATGTCGACGAAGTCATCCGCCGCAAGGTCGGTAAGACCGGCGCCAAGAAGTAAGGAGGTGTGCCGTTATGATTAAAAGACCCAATACCAACGCTCAGCGTCAGAAGCGCCATAAGAGAGTCCGCTCCAAGGTGTTCGGCACTACCCAGCGTCCTCGTCTGAACGTGTTCCGCAGCGAAAAGAATATCTATGCCCAGATCATCGACGATGTGGCCGGCAACACCCTGGTCTCCGCTTCCTCCCTGGATAAGGAGATCGAGGGCAACGGCGGCAACAAGACCGCGGCCCGTGCCGTGGGCAAGCTGGTGGCTGAGCGCGCCAAGGCCAAGGGCATCGACACCGTGGTGTTCGATCGCGGCGGCTATCTGTATCACGGCCGCGTGGCCGAGCTGGCTGAAGGCGCCCGCGAGGGCGGCCTGGAATTCTGAGAGAGGAGGAACACTGACAAATGGCAAGATTTGAAAGAGAACCCAGCGAGTTCATCGAAAAAGTCGTCTGCACCAACCGTGTATCCAAGACGGTCAAGGGCGGCCGCGTCATGAAGTTCTCCGCTCTGATGGTCGTCGGCGACGGCAAGGGCAAGGTCGGTTTCGGCCTTGGCAAGGCCGCTGAAGTGCCCGAGGCGATCCGCAAGGGCATCGAGGACGCCAAGAAGAACATGATCACCATCTCCCTGTCCGGCAGCACCATTCCTCACGAGATCATCGGCGAGAAGGGTGCCGGCCGCGTGCTGATGAAGCCCGCCGCCCCCGGTACCGGCGTGATCGCCGGTGGTCCTGTGCGTATTATCATGGAAGCTGCCGGCGTGAAGGACATCCGTACCAAGTGCCTGCGCTCCAACACCGCCGTCAACGTTGTCGCCGCCACCTTCGAGGGCCTGAAGGCCCTGCGCACCCCGGAAGAGGTCGCCCGCACCCGCGGCAAGAGCGTCGACGAGATCGTGGGCTAAGGAGGCGTGAACAATGGCTAATCTGAACATCAAGCTCGTCAAGAGCCTTAACGGCAGACTGGAAAAGCACATTGCCACTGCCAAGTCCATGGGCCTGCGGAAGATCGGTGACACCACCGTTCAGCCCGACAACGCCCAGACCCGGGGCAAGATCGCCAAGATCGGCTATCTGCTCCAGGTCACCGAAGTAGAATAAAGGAGGTGCGAGAGGATGAAACTCAACGAACTGTCTCCCGCCACTGGCTCCGTCAAGGAAGCTTACCGCAAGGGCCGCGGCGCCGGCTCCGGTAACGGCAAGACTGCCGGCCGCGGCCATAAGGGCCAGAAGGCCCGCTCCGGCGGCGGTACCCGCATCGGGTTCGAAGGCGGCCAGATGCCTCTGGCACGCCGTATCCCCAAGCGTGGCTTCAACAACATTTTCGCCAAACCCCTGGAGATCATCAACCTGACCGCTCTCAACAAGTTTGAGGACGGCGACATCGTCACCGCAGAGGCCCTGCTTGCCAAGGGAATCCTGAGCAAGTGTGAATACGGCTACAAGGTTCTGGGTAACGGCAATGTTACCAAGAAGGTGACCGTACAGGCCGCTGCTTTCTCCCAGTCTGCCAAGGATGCAATCGAGGCTGCTGGAGGAAAGGCAGAGGTGATCTAAGTTGATCCAGACCATCAAGAAGGCTTGGGGCATCCCCGAGCTGCGCAAAAAGATCGTCTTTACCGCGCTGATCCTGCTGATCTTCCGGATCGGCAACGCCATCCCCGTCCCCTATGTGGACACCGGCCTGCTGGGCACCTATATCAACCAGCTGAGCACCACCGTGCTGAGCCTGTATAACGTGATGTCCGGCGGTGCCTTCGCCCAGGCCACCATCTTCGCCCTGGGCGTCCAGCCCTATATCAACAGCTCCATCATCATCCAGCTGCTGACCATCGCCATTCCCTCCCTGGGCCGCATGGCACAGGAGGGCGGCGAGGAAGGCAAGAAGAAGATCCAGTCCATCACCCGGTATGCCACCGTGGCCATCGCCATCATCCAGGGTGTCGGCTACTTCTTCCTGATGAAGAACTACGGCATCCTCACCAGCACGTCTGTGTGGGCCGCACTGGTCATCATCGTGTCCTTCATTGCGGGCTCCTCCTTCGTGATGTGGATGGGCGAGCAGATCACCGAGTTCGGTATCGGCAACGGCATCTCCATCATCCTGTTCGCGGGCATCCTGTCCCGCGTTCCCACCATGGTGTCCCAGATGGTCGGGGGTATGCGGGCCGGTTCCCTGAAATGGTGGATGGTCCTGCTGGTCATCGTGGGCATCCTGCTGCTGATCGTGCTGATCACCTGGGTCAACGGCGCCGAGCGCCGGATCCCCGTGCAGTACGCCAAGCGCCAGGTGGGCCGCAAGATGTACGGCGGCCAGTCCTCCACCCTTCCCATGAAGGTGAACATGTCCGGCGTCCTGCCCATCATCTTCGCCCAGTCCATCGCCATGACCCCCTCCACCATCGCCGCTTTCTGCAAGCAGCCGAAGGAGGGCACCTTCTGGTATGGCTTCCTGAACGCCATCGACACCAAGTCTGTGCTGTACATGATCTTCTATTTCCTGATGATCATCGCTTTCAGCTACTTCTACGCCACCATCCAGTTCAACCCCGTGGAGATCTCCAACAACCTGAAGAAGAACGGCGGCTTCATTCCCGGCTTCCGTCCGGGCAATCCCACCGCTGCGTTCATTCAGAAGGTCCTCAATAAGGTCACGCTCTTCGGTGCCGTGTATCTGGGTATCGTGGCCATTCTGCCTCTGATCATTGGCAAGATCGTCAATGTCGCGGCTCTGTCCATCGGCGGCACCTCCGTCATCATCGTTGTGGGTGTGGCGCTGGAGACCGTCCAGGCTCTGGAGTCCCAGATGCTGATGCGTCAGTATAAGGGCTTCCTGGAATAATCGAGGTGTGCAATATGAAACTGATCCTTTTAGGCGCTCCGGGTGCCGGGAAGGGCACTCAGGCGGATATTCTCAAGAAAAAGCTCAATGTGCCCACCATTTCCACCGGCAACATCCTCCGCGCCGCCGTCAAAAACGGTACGCCCACGGGCCTTCGTGCCAAGGAGTACATGGACGCCGGCCGCCTGGTGCCCGATGAAGTCATCATCGGCATCATCCAGGAGCGTCTGCAGGAGTCCGACTGTGCCAACGGCTACATTCTGGACGGGGTGCCCCGCACCATCGCTCAGGCCGAGGCCATGGAACAGGCCGGCATCAGCTTCGACGCCGTGGTGGCCATCGAGATCCCCGATGAAAAGATCGTGGCTCGTATGGGTGGCCGCCGTGTCTGCGAGAGCTGCGGCGCCAGCTATCACATCGTGAACATCCCTCCCAAGACCGAGGGCGTGTGCGATGTGTGCGGCGGCAAGCTCGTGCAGCGCAAGGATGATAACCCCGAGACGGTCCGTGACCGGCTGGCGGTTTATCATAAAGAGACAGAGCCCCTGAAGGGTTTCTACGAGGCCCGTGGGATTCTGAAAACTGTGGAGGACCAGCCCACCGTGGCTGGGACCACGCAGGCGATCCTGCGTGAATTGGGAGTGACCGAATGATCACGCTGAAATCCGCGCACGAGATCGAACTGATGCGCCGGGCGGGAAAGATTACCGCGGCTGCCCGTGCTGTGGCACGGGATATGGTAAAACCCGGCGTAACAACCCAACAAATTGACAAGGCAGTCTATAAGTTCATCACCGAGCAGGGAGCGACCCCGTCGTTCCTGCACTACAACGGCTATCCCGCCAGCGTGTGCGTCTCCGTCAACGATGAGATCATCCACGGCATTCCCGGCAAGCGGGTGCTGCAGGAGGGCGACATCGTCAGCGTGGACGTGGGCGCGTTCATCGGCGGCTTCCATGGCGACTGCGCCGGCACCTACCCCTGCGGGCAGGTGTCCGACGAGGCGCTGCGGCTGATCCGTGCCACCCAGCAGAGCTTCTTTGAGGGCATCAGGTACGCCCGGGAGGGCTATCGCCTGTCCGACATCTCCGCCGCCGTTCAGGCGTATGCCGAGAGTCAGGGCTACAGCATCGTCCGGGAGTATGTGGGTCACGGCATCGGGCGCAGCATGCACGAGGCGCCGGAGGTGCCCAACTATGGCCGCCCCGGCCATGGCCCCCGGCTTCTGCGGGGCATGACCATCGCCGTGGAGCCCATGGTCAACGCCGGCTCCGCCGCCATTGTGCAGATGCCCGACGGATGGACCGTTCGCACGGCGGACGGCAAGTACGCCGCCCACTATGAGAACACCGTTCTCATCACCGCCGGGGACCCGGAGCTTCTGACGGACCCCGAGGGCTCTTTGGTGTGAGCGTATGGACATTGCCAGATCCAACATCGTAAAATCTATCGCCGGCAGGGACGCAGGAAGCCTCTTCTTCGTGCTTGCGACGGAGGGAGACTTCCTCCTGCTGGCGGACGGCAGACGCCGCCGCGTGGAAACCCCCAAACGCAAGCGCCGCAAGCATGTGGAGCTGGTGCAGGAGGGGGGCGGCCCCGCTGCCGACAAGATCAGAAGCAGCGAAAAAATCACAAATAGTGAGCTTCGTAAAGCCTTAGCCGCAGTCAGCGGCGGTAATCAGGACCAGGAGGGATAACACTTGGCAAAATCCGACATGATCGAAGTTGAGGGAGTGGTGGTTGAATCACTGCCCAACACCACATTCCAAGTTGACATTGGAAATGGTCACACTATCTTAGCGCATATTTCCGGAAAGCTCAGAATGAATTTCATCAGGATTCTGCCCGGCGACAAGGTGACAGTGGAGATGTCCCCTTACGATCTGACCCGCGGCCGGATTACCTGGCGTAGTAAGTAGGAGGTTTATTGACATGAAAGTAAGACCGTCCGTGAAGCCCATGTGCGAAAAGTGCAAGATCATTCGCCGCAAAGGTCGCGTTATGGTGATCTGCGAGAATCCCAAGCACAAGCAGCGTCAGGGCTAAGTAGAAAGTGGAGGTGCTTTAAAGTATGGCACGTATTGCCGGTATTGACCTGCCCAAGGATAAGCGAATCGAAATCGGTTTGACCTATATCTACGGTATTGGCAGAAAGAGCGCCCAGGACATCCTGGCGCAGACTGGGATCAACCCCGACACCCGCGTGAAGGATCTGACCGAGGCCGACGAAGCCAAGCTTCGTGAAGCCATCGACCAGAGCTACGTGGTGGAAGGCGACCTGCGCCGTCAGGTTGCCCTGGATATCAAGCGGCTGACCGAGATCGGCTGCTACCGCGGCACCCGTCATCGCCGCGGCCTGCCCGTGCGCGGCCAGCGCAGCAAGACCAACGCCCGCACCCGCAAGGGCCCCAAGAAGACCATCGCCAACAAGAAGAAGTAAGGAGGGAAGATAGAATATGGCTAATCCTAAGACCGGTAAGAAGGTCATCCGCCGCCGTCGTGAAAAGAAGAACGTCGAGAAGGGCCAGGTCCATATCCGTTCTTCCTTCAACAACACCATGGTCACCGTGACCGACAGCCAGGGCAACGCACTGTCCTGGGCTTCCTCCGGCGGCCTGGGCTTCCGCGGCAGCAAGAAGTCCACCCCCTTCGCCGCACAGAGCGCCGCCGAGACCGCCGCCAAGGCCGCCATGGAGCATGGCCTGAAGACCGTTGAGGTCTTCGTGAAGGGTCCTGGCCAGGGTCGTGAGGCCGCCATTCGCGCCCTGCAGGCCGTGGGCCTGGAAGTGACCATGATCAAGGACGTCACTCCCATCCCCCACAATGGCTGCCGTCCCCCCAAGCGTCGGCGTGTGTAATCGGAACAAGGAGGATAAGTAAGATATGGCTAAGAATATGCAGCCTATTGCCAAGCGCTGCAAGGCGCTGGGCATTTCTCCTACCGTCATGGGTTACTCCAAGAAGGAGACCAAGCGCAACCCCGGCGGCCAGATGAGAAAGAAGAAGAGCGAGTATGCCATCCAGCTCAACGAGAAGCAGAAGGTGAAGTTCGTTTACGGCATCCTGGAGAAGCAGTTCCATATGTACTATGAGAAGGCTTCCCGCATGCCCGGCAAGACTGGCGAGAACCTGCTGACCCTGGTGGAGCGCCGCCTGGACAACGTGGTGTATCGTCTGGGCTTTGCCATGACCCGCCGCGAGGCCCGTCAGCTGGTGAACCATGCGCATTTCACCGTCAACGGCCAGAAGGTGAACATTCCTTCCTATCTGGTTCGCGTTGGCGATGTCATCGAGGTCCGCGAGAGCAGCCGCTCCTCTGTGGCCTTCAAGCGCCTGACCGGCGAGGATGCCCCGCTGGTCACCGTCCCCCAGTGGCTGGAGCGTGACAAGAATGCCCTGAAGGGCACCGTCACCAAGATGCCCGCCCGCGAGGACATTGATATGCCCATTGAGGAACACCTCATCGTCGAGTTGTACTCCAAGTAATAGGGTCGAGACCCTCATAAAGCAAAGGAATCCAAGTAAGTGCGGACTTGTCCGCACCGTAACGAGAATGAAGGAGGGTACTGCATGATCGAAATTGAGAAGCCCCAGATCGAGTGTATCGAAACGCCCGGCGATGCTTCCTATGGAAAATATGTGATCGAACCCCTGGAGCGCGGTTACGGAACGACCCTGGGCAATGCGCTGCGGCGCATCATGCTCTCCTCTCTGCCCGGCACGGCGGCCACCAGCATCAAGATCGCCGGCGTGCAGCATGAGTTTTCCACCATCCCCGGTGTGAAAGAGGACGTGACCGAGATCGTTCTGAACGTGAAAAGTCTGCTGACCAAGCTGCACTGCGAGGGCACCAAGACCGTCTATATTGAGGCGACTGGTCCCTGCGAGGTGACGGCCGGCGACATCAAGAGCGACGGTGAGGTCGAGGTCCTGAACCCCGAGCTGCACCTGGCCACCCTGGATGTGGGTGCCACCCTGAGCATGGAAATCACCCTGAGCCACGGCCGGGGCTATGTGTCCGCCGACCGGAACAAGGCCCAGCGGCCCGGCGTCATCGGCGTGATTCCCATCGACTCCATCTATACCCCCGTGTACAAGGTGAATTACACGGTGGAAAACACCCGCGTCGGCAGCATGAGCGACTTCGACAAGCTGACGCTGGAGGTCTGGACGGATTCCACCATTTCCGCCCGCGACGCCGTATCCCTGGGCGCGAAGATCCTGTGCGATCACTTTGCCCTGTTCACCGATCTGTCCGACACGCTGGACGGCCGCCCCATCGTGGTGGAGAAGTCCGCCGATCCCCAGAGCACGGTGCTGGATATGACCATCGAAGAGCTGGACCTGTCCGTCCGCAGCTTCAACTGCCTCAAGCGCGCCAACATCAACACGGTGGCGGATCTGATCTCCAAGACCGAGGACGAGATGATGAAGGTGCGCAACCTGGGCCGCAAGTCCCTGGAGGAGGTCATCGGCAAGCTGGAGGCAATGGGCCTGTCCCTGGCCGACGAAGAGAACAACTAACGCGCCCCTGTGCGCATATCCTTACAAGGAGGAAACTGAAATGCCCGGAACTCGTAAGCTCGGTAAGACTACCGATCAGCGTATGGCGATGCTCCGTCAGCAGGTCACCGATTTCCTGGACAATGGCCGGATGGAGACCACCGTCACCCGCGCCAAGGAGATCAAGCCCCTGGCTGAAAAGATGATTACCCTGGGCAAGAAGGGTGATCTGGCTGCCTATCGTCAGGCGCTGAGCTTCATTACCAGAGAGACCGTCGCCCACAAGCTGTTCAAGGAGATCGCTCCTGAATATGCCCAGCGCAACGGCGGCTACACCCGCATCATCCGCACCGGCGTCCGCCGCGGCGATGCTGCCGAGACCGCTATCATCGAACTGGTGAAGTAAAAAACCCCAAACCGCAAATGAGCTCTTTTGTATGGCACAGCCGCCATACAAAAGAGCTCATTTTTGTGCCCTCTCCGCCGCCATCCCCTTGACAGGACGGATTATGTATGGTAGACTAAAATTAGTTTACGATACATAACCCGGAAGGAGCTGCGCTTATGAATCCCATGCACCAACTGACCCGGCGGCCGGTGAAGGCGGCCTTCGGCGCACTGCTGCTGGCCCTGGCCGGGGCCATTCTGTGTCTGTCCGGCGGCCAATACTGGGCCGCTGTCCAGACCCGGGCCAGGGTGGAGGCGACCTACACCACCGTGGCCGTTATCACCGGACGGATATCCTCGGATGAGGTTCTTACTCCCTCCGCTGAGGGGGGGAGCAACGCGGAGAGCCTCCGGCAGGACAGCGCCATGGCCGCCGCTATCTTCCTGGCGGAGCCGGAACAGCAGAACTGGAGCATCATCCGGTCCCGGCCCAGGGTGGGCCTGGTCAGCGGGTACAGCCCCGGCCTGAAGCCTGCCATCTCCCTCTACACCGGCCATAGCAGCAGCGATGCGCCCTATGAATACTCCATTGTCGAGATCCGGGCGGACGCGGTCACGGAAAGAAACAACGATTGGTTCGGCGAATCCGGCAGTGCCAACTGGCAGCTGGACGGTCAGGTGCTGGGGATCTATGGCCTGAACGATGCTTTTCGGGACCCCTCCGGCCAGCGGGCCTCTGTGTCGCTGCATCAGGAGTATGACGACCCGGCGGAGCTGCTGCATCCGGAGGCGGGAAAGCGCTATCTGCTGCTGTCCCACAGTTACACCGACGATGAGTGGTACCTGCGGCGGAACGTAGCCGACTGGGTTTTCATGGAAACCAACGTTCAATTGGACCCTTGGTCCCTGGATATTCTGGGGAATCTGATCCGGTATGACCAGCGCGCCAATCCGGACGGAACCAAGTACTGCCGCCTGGCGCATGACGGCGAGTTCACCGACGATGCCGATGGTTTTGTGGAATTGGCCCCGGACGAGCTGATCTACAGCGACCCTGTCACCGGCGTAGAAGTCATGAACGTCGATCCGGACGACTTCGGCCGGTTCAGCTTTGCCGTCGATGCGCTCAAGGACACTGGGGAGATCATGGTGGAGGACCCCCAGCAGCCGGGAAACTGGCGCCCGGAGACGGTGGACTATACCCAGTATAACCTGCCCAGCATCCAGGAGCTGCCCGACGGCGTCACCGCCCAGGAGGTCATAGACAGCACCTCCAGCTGGCGCATGGCCATGGAGTCCATCCAGACCAACAACCACAGTGTGCCGGTGCTGGCGGTGGATTCCGTGGAGGGCATGCTGGAATTTGCCTCCGGAAGGACCCAGATCACCCAGGGCCGCAGCATCAGCCAGGAGGAGTACCGCGACGGCGCGGCGGTGTGCCTGATCTCCGAGACCCTGGCCCGGGAGAACGGCCTGGACGTGGGGGATACCCTGCCGCTGTCCCTGTACGAAAAGGAAAAAAACCTGATGCCGACCATGGTTGGAGACAGCGACCCGACGGCATCCTATTACCTGCCCCAGCGGGGTTTTCAGCAGGAAACGGAGTATACCATTGTGGGGTTGTACCGACAGAATAACGAATGGAGCCAGGGCGTGGCCAGTTTCACGCCCAACACCGCGCTGGTGCCGCGAAAGAGCGTCACCTGCGCCGTGGAGACCGGCGAAACGGGGCTGGGCGTCAGCTCCGGCTGTCTTTGGGAGACGATGGTTCTGCAAAACGGTACCATCGACCAGATGGAGGCCCGACTGAAGGAAAATGGCCTGGGCGGCACGGTGACTTACTACGACCAGGGGTACAGCGACATTGTGGAGAGCCTGGACGGCTATAACCGGGTGTCCCGGACGGTGCTTCTGGTGGGCCTGGCCCTTTGGACGGTGGTTTTAGCGGCCTATTGTGTGCTGCTTCCCATGCAGGAGAGCAAAACCGCCCTGCGTATGTGGACACTGGGCGCAAAACGCCGGGATATTGCGGGACAGATCTGGACGCCCTCGGCTCTGATGGCCGCCGCCGGAACCATCATCGCCCTGGCGGTCAGCATCCCCGGGATGTCCTGGGCCACGGACAAAATCCAGGCCCTGACCGGCTCTGATTTAACGTTGAAGGTGTCCACCGGCCAGACTGTGGCCCTGTGCGCCGGGGCCCTGGCCATCGCATTGGCGGTGATCGCCCTGGTCAGCGTATCCACCGCACAGCGGGGCATCCGCAAGGCGGGATAAAAAGCAAAGGCGGGCCATCGGCCCGCCTTTGCTTTGAAAAAATCTGTTTTAAAACGCCGGTTTACTTCGTTTCGGGGGTCAGATCCCACTTCCACTCCCGGACCTCCGGCAGATCCACGCCGTTGTCCCGGATATACTGCCGGTGCTCCACCAGCTTATCCTGCATCTTCTGGACCAGGTAGGCGCCGCGATTGCCCAGCTGCGGCAGACGGCGAACCGTGTCGATGACCAGGTCAAAGCGGTCGATGTCGTTGAGGACCCGCATGTCGAAGGGGGTGGTGATGGTGCCCTCCTCCTTATAGCCCCGGACGTGGAGGTTCTTGTTGTGGCGGCGATAGGTCAGCTCATGGACCAGGGTGGGATAGCCGTGATAGGCGAAGATGATGGGCTTATCCTTGGTGAACAGGCCGTCATACTCCTCGTCGGTGAGGCCGTGGGGATGCTCGGTGTGGGGCTGCAGCTTCATCAGGTCCACCACGTTCACCACACGGATTTTCAGCTCCGGCAGCTCCCGGCGCAGGATGCTGACGGCAGCCAGCGTTTCCAGGGTGGGGGTGTCGCCGCAGCAGGCCATCACCACGTCCGGCTCGCACCCGGCGTCGTTGGAGGCCCAGTCCCAGATGCCGATGCCCTGGGTGCAGTGCTTCACCGCCTGCTCCATGGTCAGCCACTGGGGCCGGGGGTGCTTGCTGGCCACCATCACGTTGACATAGTTGCGGCTCCTGATGCAGTGGTCGAAGCAGGAGAGCAGGCAGTTGGCATCCGGCGGCAGATAGATGCGCACCACGTCGGCCTTCTTGTTGGCCACATGGTCCAGGAAGCCGGGGTCCTGATGGGTGAAGCCGTTGTGGTCCTGCTGCCATACGTTGGAAGCCAGGATATAGTTCAGGGAGGCAATGTCGTGCCGCCAGGGCAGCTCGCTGCACATCTTCAGCCACTTGGCGTGCTGGGCGAACATGGAGTCCACAATGCGGATGAAGGCCTCATAGCTGTCGAAGAAGCCGTGGCGTCCGGTGAGCAGATAGCCCTCCAGGAAGCCCTCGCAGAAGTGCTCGGAGAGCATGGAGTCCATGACCCGGCCGTCGGGGTCCAGATGGTCGTCGATGCCCGGGATCTGCTGGTCCAGGAAGCGGCGGCCGGTGACCTCAAACACCGCCTGCAAGCGGTTGGAGGCCGTCTCATCCGGGGCAAAGATCCGGAAGTTCCGGGCGTCCATGTTCAGCTTCATCACGTCCCGGACATAGGTGCCCAGAACGTACATATCCTGGGCCTCCACGCCGCCGGGAACCGTGACGTCCACGGCGTAATCCCGGAAATCGGGGGTCCGCAGGTCCCGCAGCAGCAGACCGCCGTTGGCGTGGGGGTTTGCACCCATGCGTCGATTGCCTGCAGGGGGGAAGGACGCTACCAGCTCCACGGGCGTACCGTCGGAGTTGAACAGCTCCTCCGGCTTATAGGAGCGCAGCCACTGCTCCAGCTGGGCCAGGTGCCGGTCAGTGTCGGCGCCCATGGAGATGGGCACCTGGTGCGCCCGCCAGCAGCCCTCCACCGGCAGGTCGTCCACCTCCTTGGGTCCGGTCCAGCCCTTGGGGGTGCGTAGCACCAGCATGGGCCAGCGGGGCCGCTTGGCCTGGCCGCTCTTGCGGGCCTCCCGCTGGATGCGCTTGATCTCGCGGATGGCCCAGTCCAGGGCCGCCGCCATCTGCTGGTGCATGAGCATGGGCTCGTCGCCCTCCACAAAGCGGGGCTCCCAGCCGCAGCCCCGGAAGAAGCTCTCCACCTCCTCGTGGCTCATGCGGGAGAAGATGGTGGGGTTGGCGATCTTGAAGCCGTTCAGGTGCAGAATGGGCAGCACCGCGCCATCGGTGATGGGATTCATGAACTTGTTGCCATGCCAGGAGGTGGCCAGGGGGCCGGTCTCGGCCTCGCCGTCGCCCACCACGCAGGCGGCGATCAGGTCGGGATTGTCCGCCACGGCGCCGAAGGCGTGGGCCAGGGAATAGCCCAGCTCGCCGCCCTCATGGATGGAGCCGGGAGTCTCCGGCGCCACATGGCTGGGGATACCGCCGGGGAAGGAGAAGCGCTTGAACAGCTTCTGCATGCCGTCCTTGTCCCGGGTGATGTTGGGATAGACCTCGGTATAGCTGCCGTCCAGCCAGTCCTGGGCCACCATGGCGTTGCCGCCGTGGCCGGGGCCGGAGAGATAGATCATGTCCAGGTCGCTGCGCTTGATGACCCGGTCCAGATGGGTATAGATGAAGTTCTGGCCCGGGCAGGTGCCCCAGTGGCCCACGATGGTCTGCTTGAGGTTGCTCTTGCGCAGCGGACGCTCCAGCAGCGGGTTGTCCAGCAGATACAGCTGGCATGCGGTCAGGTAATTGGCGGCGCGCCAGTAGGCGTCGATCTGATAGAGCTCCTGCTCGTTCAGCGGCGGCTTCCTGGACAGCCGCGCACCGGGCTTGAATTCGGGCATGATGATTCCTCCTTGTGCAATTGCCTGGGCTTGTGTGTGCCGCAAGCGGAATTAAGATTCGGGTTAATTTGAATTTTGACCTGAAATCTTAGATTAGCATTAGCATAACACATGTATTACAAAAATGGAAGCATAAATTTGTAAATATTTCTTGAAGAATCAAATTTAAGTTTGGAGTTAATACACGAATAGCGGAGGATAAGAACGGGACGGCTGCTCTTCGTTCCGCTGCGGGGAAATGGAGCCCGCTTGCCTTATTTTTGCCGGTATGCTATCATAATAAACAAGAGAAAATAATCTGTCGATTCCTTGGCAGCAGCCAGGGGCGAAGCGCTGGATTTGACGCATGAGGAGGATGTGGAATGGCAATTCCTAAATACGACGAGATGTACCGGGCCTTTTTGGACTGCCTGGCAGACGGGCAAACGCACAAGTCAAAGGAAGTAAAGAATGCTGTGGCGGATGCCTTCTCTGTTTCGGAGGAAGAACGGGCGCAGCTGCTGCCCAGTGGGAGACAAGCAATCTTTGATAACCGCATTGGCTGGACGAGGACGTACCTGAAAAAAGCGGGACTGGTGCAGAGCCCATCGCGGGGCATTTACACCATCACGGCGGCAGGCAGACAGGTTCTCCATGAGAATCCCAAGGAGATCGACAATATGTATCTTCAGCGGTTTGAGTCATTTCGCAGGTTTGTCTCCCGCAGCAATGCAGAAGCGGACGCACCAATGTCGGCGGCAAAACCGTCCGGTAAAACGCCGCAGGATATTCTGGAGGAGGCCTTTCAGCAGATCAATGCGACACTGGCGGACGATCTTCTGAACGAAGTGATGAAGCAGCCGCCCGCATTCTTTGAGCACCTGGTGGTCAAGCTGCTGACGCAAATGGGCTATGGCGGCTCGATAGAGGACGCAGGTGCGGTTACCGGACAGACTGGGGATGAAGGCATAGACGGAATTATCCGGGAGGACAAGCTGGGCTTCAGCCTGATTTATATTCAAGCCAAGCGTTGGGATTGTGATAAAACTGTTGGCAGGCCTGAAATTCAAAAATTCGTTGGTGCTTTGGCCGGTCAGGGAGCTTCCAAGGGCCTGTTTATAACAACGGCCAGATTTACGAAGGAGGCCCGTCAATATGCCGAAAAGCAGCACACCACAAAGGTTGTTCTTGTGGACGGTCAGACCTTGGCAAAGCTGATGATTGAGTATAACCTGGGCGTGTCCACGGAGGCCGCCTATGAGATGAAGCGGATGGACAGCGACTTTTTCGCGGAGGATTTCGACTGATCGGCTGGGCACGTATGCTTTTGCTCACAACCCAAACGGCGGGAGGGGCGCACATCGTGCGTCCCTCCCGCCGCTTTATAAAACATGGAATGCAATTGGTTTCTCCATTGTCCGGCAGTCCGATTTTAGGGACACCCAGCGCCGTATAATAGGCGCGTAAGAGGAAAGGAGGGCGCATACTATGGCGTTCCGTATCAAATTTTCAGCGGGGACTGCCCATAAGTCGGAACGGACTATCCCCAGAAGGTCCGTGGTGCAGGTCTATTTTGCTGCCAACCACCGGAGCCTGGCGTACTACAACGACCGGTTCGACCTGAAGCCCGGCAATCTGGTCTTTGTGGACGGCAAGCTGGCCGGGCAGCGGGGCCGCGTTACCCAGGTCAGCTACAGCTTCAAAATCAGGCTCTCTGACTATAAGCGAGTGATTTCCGTGGCGGACATCGCTGTGGACGGGCTGTTTTACGCGGCGGGCTCCCACCTGGTTACCTTTGACCGCGGCGTTCTGCCGGCCTGTCAGGCCGCCGGATGGTTCCTGCCGCCTGCGGACCCGGAGGAGGAGTTTGCCAGCGGCGCGGACGACGAAGCATTCTCCCTGGATGAGCTGTGGGCCAGCGATGCCATGTTCCAGCGGGGATATGACTACTACAAGCGCGGACTGGTCCGCTATATCAGCCTGGACGGCCGGGCGGGGTACGCCCTTGTGGAGGGCACGGCTCCCTATGAGGTGGAGTTTGCCTGGGAAAACGGAGAAATCAGCCGTCTGGTCTGCTCCTGCTTCTGCAGCGGCTGCTGCAAGCACCAGGCGGCGGTCATGCTGCAATTGCAGGATCTGCTGGGATGGATCGAGGGGCAGTACCCGGACGCCTACGCGCGCAGCGGCTATTTTGCCGCCGTCTACCGGCAGACGCTGTTTGAATACGCCGTGGATAGCCGGGAAAACGGCCCGTTTGCGCCATAAACTGGGAATTTTCCCCCAACAGCGGCCCGCTGAGGGCAGCGCTTCGGCGATTTCTCCGGCTGCAAATTTCCTGTTGCCAACCGAGGGGAAATGTGATAGAATACTCCTATGACGACTCCTCCGCCGCCAGCTGCGGAGCCGGTCTCGCGCAATGGATACCCACGAATCATGTCAGGCGGGGAACCGAGCAGCATTAAGAGGGATCATCCATGTGCCGCGAGTCCACCGGCCCCGTGGCTGGCAGCGGAGGAGTTTGTTCTGTTCTGATTTTTCGGCCGAAGGGAGGGCTGGTTCATGTATCAGGCACTGTATCGGAAATGGCGGCCCAAAACCTTTTCCCAGGTGGTGGGCCAGGACCACATCACCGGCACCCTCCAGCGGCAGGTGGCCGAGGGCCGCACGGCCCACGCCTATCTGTTCACCGGCACCCGAGGCACCGGCAAAACCACCTGCGCCCGGATTCTGGCCAAGGCCGTCAACTGCCTGCACCCGGAGGACGGGGCCCCCTGCAACCAGTGCGAGGCCTGCCGGGGCATCGACAGCGGCTCCCTGCTGGACGTGACGGAGCTGGACGCCGCCAGCAACAGCCGGGTGGACGACATCCGGGAGCTGCTCAGCGAGTCGGTATACACCCCCACGGTGCTGAAAAAGCGGGTCTATATCATCGACGAGGTCCACATGCTGTCCACCCAGGCCTTCAACGCCCTGCTGAAAACCATTGAGGAGCCGCCGGAGCACCTGATGTTCATTCTGGCCACCACGGAGCTGCACAAGGTCCCGGCCACCATTCTCTCCCGGTGCCAGCGCTTCACCTTCAAGCGCATTCTGCCCCGGGATATGGAAAAGCACCTGCTGGAGATCGCCCAGGCGGAGCAGATCGACCTGACTCCCGACGGGGCGGAGATCCTGGCCCGGATGGCCAACGGCGCCCTGCGGGACGCCCTGAGCCTGCTGGATCAGTGCCGGGTGGCCCAGGGCCAGCTGGACAGCCGGGCGGTGCTGGATATTCTGGGCCTGGCCGGCAGCGTCCAGACGGTGGAGCTGATGGACTGCATCCTGCGGCGGGACGCCGCAGGGGCCCTGACCCGGCTGGACGGGCTGTACCGGGGCGGCAAGGACGTGGCCGCCATGCTGGGGGAGCTGGGGGACCTGGCCCGGGACATGACCATTCTCAAGGCCGCCCCCGACGGGGCCGCCGCCCTGCTGACGGGCATATACGATACCAAGACCCTGAAGTCCCTTTCCGGCAGCCAGCCCATGCGGCGGTTTCTTTATCTGACGGAGACGCTGCAGTCCTGCTGCGCCGGGCTGGGGGACAGCTTCCAGCCCCGGACGGATGCGGAGCTGTGTCTGCTGCGGCTGTGTGACGAAAGTCTGTCCGGCGACCTGACGGCTTTGAGCCAGCGGATTGATCGTCTGGAAGATCAGGCTGCAAACGGAATACCGTTAAAAACTGTCCCGCAAACCGCCGGAACGTCCCCCAAAACCGCCCCTTTGTCCCGGGACAACGCCGGGACAAGCCGGGACGTGCCAGGCGATGACCGGCCCCCTATGCCGGAGGAGCCGCCCCTGCCGGAGGAACCCGGCGGGCGGGAACGGATATACGATATTCCGGATGAGGAACCGCCTGTGGTTCGTCCAGCCGCTAAACCCGCCCGGAAGCCGGCGGCGGCAAAGTCCACCGCCGTGGTGGGCGACACCGGCAAGTGGGAGGCCATGAAGGAGCACTGCAAGGGCCGCCTGGCGGTGAACCACCGGGTGTTTCTGAATATGGTCCAGGGGGCGGTGGACGGCGACTGCCTGACGCTGTACTGCCAGAACGAGTTCGTCCGGGACTCCCTGAACAACAACACGGTGCTGCACGTGCTGCAGGAGGTGGCCTCCGCCGCCGAGGGGCAGACCATCCGGGTGGCACTGACGGTAGGCGGAGCCCCGGCGGGGAAAAAAACCGCCAAGCCCCGGCCCAAGCCGGAAAAAGTGACAGAAAAAGCGCCGGAGAAGCCCCCGGAGAAAGTCCCGGAGCCGGAGCAGACGCCCCCCTGGGAGGAGCCTCCGGCGGAAAAGGCCCCGGACAAGCTGGACGAGGTGGCCGCCCAGGGCCGCCAGCTGGAAAATTTCAAAATCAAGTGATCGCACGATATTAAATCAGTATTATAAAGGAGATTTCGACCATGGCTAAGGGATACAGCGCCCGCAACGGGTTCGGCGGCAGCGCCGGGATGATGCGCCAGCAGCAGCAAATGCAGCAGAAGCTGGCCAAGATGCAGCAGGAGATGGAAAGCGCCCAGAAGAACGTGGAGGAGAGCAGCTTCACCGCCTCCGTGGGCGGCGGCGCGGTGCAGGCCACCGTGTCCGGCAAGAAGCAGCTGACGGCCCTGACCATCCAGCCCGACGCCGTGGACCCGGCGGACGTGGAGATGCTGCAGGACCTGGTGATCTCTGCCGTCAACGAGGCTCTGCGCCAGGCGGAGGAGGCCATGGAGTCCGCCATGGGCGCCCTTACCGGCGGGCTGAACATCCCCGGATTGTTCTGAATTTACATGAGAAATAGCAAAAAAGCAGCCTTTCGGCTGCTTTTTTGCGTTTGGCACGACGGTGGGCAGACATGGGCCCCGCCCTGCGAGAACGCATACCGAAGGATTGGCCGACAGGCGGATGACGTTAATTCCAATACAATCCGTCATTTTTTTATAGAATTATACAGAGTGTAGCATACCGGGGCACTAAAAATCCTGTAGGGCAGGGCCCATGTGCCCTGCCGCCCGGAAGCGCCATATTGTTAGGCCTGCGCTCCTACAGGCCCTCTCAGTCGGCTGCGCCGACAGCTCTCCCAGAGGGAGAGCCAAGTCCGTAGGGCCTGCTGCCCTCGACGGCGGCGGCTTGGAGGGAACACCTTCGCAACGGGCAGAACCCCCGCAGCCGGTGGGCTGCGGGGGTTCTGCCTATAGGGGGAAAGGAAGTCAGTTAGCTTTCTTTCTGCGCAGGAGGACCATGCAGGTGGCCATAGCGCCGCTGAACAGGGTCAGGGCCAGCCAACCGGCAGAGAAGCTGTCGCCGGTGGTGGGCTTGTCATCCTGCTTGCCTTCGTCCGGCTGATCGGGCTGGCCGGGCTCAGGCTGGTCCGGAGTGGTGGGCTCGCTGTTCTTGTCGTACTGAGCGGTGACAGTCAGGTCACTGCGGACGTTGGTGAAGGCAGCATCCCAGCCGGAGAAGGTGCAGCCCTCGTGCTGGGGAGCCTGGGGGGCAGCGGCGTCCCTGCCGTAGGCCACGGTCTTGGTGTCCAGAGTCTCGCCGGTGAGGCCGTCCACGAAGGTGACGGTGAAGGGGATGGGCTCGAACTCGGCCCGGATGGTGTGGCCGGTGGTCAGCTTGCTGAAGGTGTAGCTGCTGACAGTGCCCACGCTCAGGTTCACGGCGTCCACGCCCAGCTTCACGCAGTCCTCCAGGGCGGCCAGGATGTCGTCCTCTGCCGCGCCGGTGGATTTGTCGCCGAAGACCTTCATGACCACCAGCTGCGCCTGGGGCGCGACGCCGGAGATGGTGCCGTCGGCGGGATTGCCGGCGATGGTACCGGCCAGCAGGCTGAGATTGACGCGGTTTTCCAGACCGTCCTCCTCCACCGCCTGGTTGGTCATGCTCTCCAGCAGCTGGGCGAAGGTGTGCCCGGCAAAGTAGCCCTCCCACCGGTCATAGGACGGCTGCATCCGGGCGGCCAGGGCTGCCAGCTCCTGCCGGGCCGTGTCCGCCGCCGGGCGCAGCAGCTCCTCCAGCTGGCGCACCTGACGGGGGGCGCAGCGCCGGGCCGCCCGGGTCAGGAATTTCTCCCGTCGTTGGGCGCAGAAGGGGGCGTTGACCTGTTGATACAGCGCCTCCAACGTCTCGTATAGGGTTATCGGTCTGCGCTGCATGATTCCGCTCATGGCTGCTCCTCCTGCGTTCATAGTGGCCCTATTACACGCCATCCGGGGACATTTGGCAATGGGGCGGATGCAGCGGGACGCGGTTTTCCGTTCTATCCCCGCCGCCGGGGGCATACACTGCTCCAAAAAGGGGGAATGCGCTATGACAGACAGACCGCGGCCCGCCCGGCGGCGCCGGACGCCGCCGCCTCCGCCCCGGGGCAAGCGGGAACAGCCCGCCTCCCGGCGGGGGGACCGCCGCCTGGTCCAGCTGGCCGTCAGTGCGGTGCTGCTGCTGGCGGTGGTGGTGGTGAAGATCACGGCCCCGTCGGCTATGGACCGGTACCGGGACAGGCTGCTGGACCTGATGGCCGGGCAGACGGACTTCCGGGCGGCGTTTTCCGCCGTGGGCCGGGCGGTATCCGGCCAGGGCACCGTGGGGAAGGCGCTGAACGACGCCTACACGGCGGTGTTCGGCCCCCAGGATACCGGGGTCACGGTCCCCCAGGACGCGGCGGACCCGGCGGCCTATACGGCGGAGAACACCCCCGGGGACGTGTGCCTGACCCAGCAGGTGCTGGGCTTTGCCTATGCCAACCCGCTGACCGGGCCGGTGACGGACCGGTTCGGCTATCGACAGGACCCCAACGGCGGCGGACAGCAGTTCCACTACGGCCTGGACATCGCCGCCGATGAGGGGGCGGTGATCACGGCCTTTGCCGCCGGAACCGTCACGGCGGTGGGAGACAGCGCGGAGCTGGGCAATTATGTGACGGTGCAGCACCCCGGGGGCTTTGTCACCCTGTATGCCCATTGCAGCCGCATCAACGCCTCCTCCGGCCAGCAGGTGCGGCCCGGGGACCCCATCGCGGAGGTGGGCCACACCGGCAACGCCACCGGCCCTCATCTGCACTTCGAGCTGATGAAGGACGGGGTGTATGTGAATCCCATCTATTACTATGCGGCCCCCTGAGCGGACCCGGATCCGGGTGTCGCCGGGGGCCCCGGCGCTGTTGGCGGTATTTGTGTGGCTGTCGTCGCCGGAGGTGCTGGGGGCGGTGCTGCTGGCGGCGCTGTGCCATGAGCTGGGGCATTACGCGGTGCTGCGCAGCCGGGGCGGCTGGGTCCGGGCGGTGCGCATCTCCGCCCTGGGGGCGGAGATGCAGGTGGCGGGGCGGATGAGCTACGGCGGCGAGCTGGCGGCGGCCGCCGCCGGACCGGCGGTGAATCTGGTGCTGGCGGCGGCGCTGGGACTTCTGGGCCGGTGGTGGGAGCCGCTGTATCTGCTGGCCGGGGCCCAGGCGGTGCTGGGCTGCTTCAACCTGCTGCCTATCCTGCCTCTGGACGGCGGGCGGATGCTGTGGCTGGCCCTGTGCTGGGGGACGGACCCGTTTCTGGCGGATCGGGTGACCCAGGCCGTCAGCCTGGCGGCGGCGGGCCTGCTGACCGCCGCCGGGGCGGCCCTGGCCCGGCGCAGCCCCTTTCTGCTGTGGACGGCGGCGGCTCTGCTGGTCTGCGCGGCGGGGCCGTGTATAAAACGGCGGAGATCGGTCTATGCTTCCCATAAAGGAAGGTGAAGCGCATGAGCGACAGAAAATGGCGCACCTGGGAGGTCCTGGGGCTGATATTCGTGCTGGCGGCGGGGAATCTGCTGCATTTCGTGTATGAGTGGTGCGGGCAAAGCCCGGTGGTGGGGGCCTTGGCCGCCGTCAACGAATCCACCTGGGAGCATATGAAGCTGCTGACCACCCCATGGGTCCTGTGGAGCATCGTGGAGCTGATCGCCCTGCGGCGCACCGGCCTGCCGGTGCTGACGGCCCGGGCGGCGGGCCTGCTGACGGGGCTGGCGGCTATCCCGCTGCTGTTTTACGGGTATCAGGGGGTTCTGGGCCGGGACATCATGTGGCTGGACGTGGCCATTTTCCAGATAGCCGCGCTGCTGGGCTTCTGGGTGACCTGGGCCATGCTGCGCCGCCGGGCCCTGGCGTCCCCGGTGTGGCAAGTGGCCGGGGCGGTGGTGCTGGTGGCGGTATGGGCGGCGTTTATCCTATGGACCTTCGCCCCGCCGGACCTGCCGCTGTTTGCGGACCCGGAGACGGGCCTGCGGGGGATCCGATAGGGTTCTTTTCCCCCGCCCCGGCGCATAGGGTAGGGCCGGAGGTGGGGGAAATTGAGGCGCTATATTCTGGGTTTTTTCACGGCGGCGGCAGCGGCGGCGGCGCTGTGGCTGCTGCACAGGACCTTTCCGTGTCCGCTGACGGCCCTGCTGGCTCCGGCCAACGGCAGCCCCTGGGAAATGGGGAAGCTGCTGTTCTGGCCGTATCTTCCGGCGGCTCTGGTGATCTGGCGGCTGGGCCCAGAGGGGGGCTCCCGGGGCGGGCACTGCCTGCTGCTGGCGGCGATGCCCCTGTGCATGGCGGGGCTGTGCTGGCTGCTGCCGGGCCGGTGGCTGCGGCTGTGGAGCCTGGTACTGGCCGGGGGACTGACCCTCCACGGCACGGTGCTGTCCCGGCGGGTCCCCGGCGGGGAGCTGGTGTGGTATGTGCTGGCCATCCTGGTGGGGATCGCCTATCTTCTGCTGACGGTGGGCGCTCCGGATATCGGACCCTTTGCCGACCCGGCGGCTGCGGCCATGGGGACCATCCCTTTCTGAAAAACTTTGTGATTTTTTTGACTGACTGTTGCATATGCCGCAGAAATACGGCGCGAAACCTGCTATAATACGACTATACCAAACGAGGAGGCGCTGCATATGGCGATTTTGCATGTGAACGAGAGCGAGTTTGACCGGGAGGTCCTGCAGGATAGCGGCACGGTGCTGGTGGACTTCTGGGCCACCTGGTGCGGCCCCTGCCGGATGCTGGCCCCTATCTTGGAGGAGCTGTCCGGCCAGCACCCGGAGCTGAAGATCGTCAAGGTGGACGTGGACGAAAACCGGGACCTGGCTTTGCAGTACGGCATCGAGAGCATCCCCACCCTGCTGGTGTTCAAGGGCGGCCAGGTGGCGGACCGGTCCGTGGGCCTGGTGTCGCCCCAGGAGATCCTGGACCTGGTGAAATAAACGCAAAAGCAAAATACAGGGACCTGCGATTTTCGCAGGTCCCTGTATTTTGTTATAGCCGTGTGTTTTCCGCCGCCTGGATGGTGTGCTTGCAGAGGACGGCGGAGGTGACGGAGCCTACGCCGCCGGGAACCGGGGTCAGGGCCAGGTCCAGCCCGGCGGCCTCCGGGGCCACGTCGCCGCAGAGGGTCCCGTCGGGGCCCGGGTGGACGCCTACGTCCAGCACCGTCTGCCCGGGGCGGAGACAGTCCGCCGTGATGAGGCCCGGCCGTCCGGCGGCGGCAATGACGATGTCCGCCTCCCGGCACAGGGCCGGTATGTCCCGGGTGCCGGTGTGGCACACGGTAACGGTGGCGTTGCGGCGCTGGAGCAGCAGGGCGGCGGGCTGGCCCACCACCAGGCTGCGGCCCACCACCACCGCCCGGCGGCCGGCCAGAGGGACGTCGTAGTAGTCCAGCAGCTCCAGGCAGGCCTGGGCCGTGCAGGGGGCGAAGCCGCCCCGGCCGGTCAGCAGTCCCGCCAGGGAGCCGGGGGTCATGCCGTCCACGTCCTTGTCCGGAGACAGAAGCTGCCCGGCGGCTTCCTCCGCCGCCTTGTCCGCCAGGGGACGCAGCAGCAGGCAGCCGTGGATGGCGGGGTCGTCGTTCACGGACCGGATGACCTCCGGCAGGGAGGCGGCGTCATCCAGATGGATGCGGCGCAGGTCGATGCCGCACTTGGCGCAGCGGGAGGCCGCGCCCTTTTCATAGGCCAGGCCGCCGGGGTCCCGGCCCACCCGGATGATGGCCAGGGTAGGGGTCACGCCCCGCTGCCGCAGGGCGTCGGACCGGGCTTTCAGGTCCTGGGTCAGGCGCTCCGCCACGGGAGCGCCCGGCAGAAGTTCAGCCATAGGGGTTCACCTCGCTTCGCTTATTCCCCGGAAAACCGGAGAATATCCCGGGAGACCGGGGCGTAAAACAGCTTTTCCGCCTGGGCGAAGTCCCGGGTCTGGCCCAGGATCCACATGAGCTTGCACACGGCGGACTCGGTGGTCATGTCATAGGCTTCCAGCACCTGGAGGGTGTGCTTCAGGTGGCCGCCCACATGGTATACCGTCAGGTCGCTGCCCTCGTTGGGCACCTGGGTGGTCATGACGATGAGCTTGCCCGCCTCCGCCGCCTGGCGGACCACGTCGTAAAACCCGTCGTATTCCGGCAGACCGCCTACGCCGAAGCCCTCGATGACCAGGCCGTCATAGCGGTCGGCCATAAAGGCCAGCAGCTCCCGCCGGGTGCCGGGGATCAGCTTCAGCAGGCCCACGCTGCCGTCCAGAGCGTCGTAAAACCGGGGGGCGGGGCGGCTGCCGGTGGTGATATACTGCAGCAGGCGCTCGTCCTGGATCAGGGCCAGCTCCGGATAGTTGACGCTGGAGAAGGCCTGGAAGCTCTTGGAGAAGGTCTTGCGGGCACGGGTGCCCAGAATGACCTTGCCGTTGAACACGATCTGCACCCCGCCGCAGCCCCGGCAGGCATACAGGAACGCGTCGGTGAGGTTGCGCTTGGAGTCGGTGCCGTCGTACCAGATGGGCTTCTGGGCCCCGGTGAGGACGATGGGCTTGGGGCAGTCCTGGATGAGATAGCTCAGGGCCGCCGCCGTGTAGGCCATGGTGTCGGTGCCGTGGCTGATGACGAAGCCGTCATACTGGTCGTACCGCTCCCGGATGGCCCGGGCCAGGCCCAGCCAGTGACAGGGGCGGATGTTGGTGCTGTCCAGGCTGTACAGCTGCAGGCAGTCCACCCGGCACAGCTGAGCCACCCGGGGTGTATCCTGCAAAAGGCGGCTGGGGTCCAGCTCGGGAGCAAGACCCTCCGCCGTCTGGCCGGAGGCGATGGTGCCGCCGGTGCCGATCATGAGGATGTTTTTCATATCAAAGCTCCTTGTTGTCCATGGCGGCCAGGCCGAAGCGCACCGCCTGCTCGATCTCCTTCTGCCGCCGGGGGTCCGCACCGTCGTATTCCCGGCGCAGCTGCCCCAGAAACAGGCCCCGCAGGGTGTCGTCGCCGCAGCGGTCCCACAGGTCCCGGCGCAGCCGGGTGCCGTCCGCCAGCTCCAGCTGGAAGAAGCCGCCGGACAGGGCCTGCTCCAGGGCGGGCAGGGTCAGCGGCTCCGCCGTTTCGCCGGTGAGCCGGATGCGGTAGATGTCCCGGGAGGTGTCCGGCGGCAGACGGCGGCGGATGGCCTCCAGGGCGTCCCCCTGGGACACGTCCACGGTGAGGATCTCATAGCGGCGGCGGGCAAAGGGGACAAACTGCATATCCACCCGGCCCGGCTCCACATCGCCGAACAGGAAGCCCCGGTCGCCGGTCTCGTCAAAGCCCCGGCCCTGGGGACAGCCGGGATAGGCCCACACGGTGCTCCCGGCCCGATTCATGGCCGAGGGGGCGTGGACATGGCCCAGGGCCAGATAGTCCAGGCCCGTGGAGGCGATCTCCTCCGGGGCGATGGGGCGGTAGCGGCCCTCCCGGCTGCCCACGTCCCCGTGGAGGACCATGATGCGGGCGCTGCCGTCCGGCTGGGCATAAAAGCCCCGCAGGCCGCTTTCCGCCTCCTCCGGGGCGGTGAAGGCCGCGCCGTATACGGTGCAGCCCAGCTCCGGCAGGGTCAAGCGCTCCATGCCCCGGCCCAGGAAGATGTGAACATTCTCCGGCCAGATGGGCTGGCGGTAGGGACTGGCGGCGGAGAGCCAGTCGTGATTCCCCGGGGCGATGACCACGGTGCCCCGAAAGCGGGACAGGGCCTGGGCCAGCATCTGGGCCGTCTGACTGTACAGCCGGTCGGAGTCGAACAGGTCCCCGGCCAGCAGCATCAGCCGGGCTCCGTGGTCGTTGGCCCAATCCACCAGCTGGCCGGGCAGAAGGCGGCTTTCCTGCCGCCGCAGGCGGGCCTGCTCCTCCGGCAGGGAGCGGAAGGCACTGTCCAGGTGGAAGTCCGCTGCGTGAAGGACCTTAGCCATGGTCTTCCTCCTGCCAGCCCTTGCATACGTCCACCCAGCCCGCAAAATTCGCCCCGCAGCAGCGCTCCAGCTGGTCGCAGGTCAGCTCAATGGCGCTGGCGGCGCTGCCCACGGCGGGGAACACCGTGTCAAACCGCCGCAGGGACAGATCCAGGTAGGTTTTCACGTCCTCCGGCAGGGCAAAGGGGCACACGCCGCCTACGGCGTGGCCGATGCGCTCCACCGCCTCGTCGGGGGTGAGCATTTTGGCCTTCATGCCGAAAAGGTGCTTATACTTGCTGTTGTCGATTTTTGCGTCCCCGGCGGCCACCACCAGGATGGGGTCCTCCCCCAGCTTGAAGCTCAGGGTCTTGGCAATGCGGGCGGGCTCCACCCCCACAGCCACGGCGGCCAGCTCCACAGTGGCGCTGGACACATCAAACTCCCGGATGCGGTCCGACACGCCGAAATGCTCCAGATAGGCCCGGACTTTTTCCACAGACATGATACGGTTCCTCCTCTGTATTTATCGGATATCCACGCGCTCCACGGCGGTGCACAGACCGGTGGCGCTGTCCAGAGTGAACAGGGCGCCCTGGGCCTTGCAGGGCCCCTCCGCCGGGCGGTAGCGGCCCGGCAGGCCCCCCAGGAAGGTCTCCACCGACTGCTCCGGGCGGATGCCCAGAACGGACTCCACCGCACCGGTCATGCCCAGGTCCGTGATATAGCCGGTGCCCTGGGGAAACACCCGCTCATCGGCGGTGGGCACATGGGTGTGGGTGCCCCACAGGGCGGAGACGCGGCCGTCCAGATAATAGGCCATGGCCAGCTTCTCGCTGGTGGCCTGGGCGTGGAAATCCACCAGGGTGAAGGTGGGCTTGTCCCCGGCCTTCAGCAGGCGGTCCGCCGTGGTGAAGGGGTTGTCGCTGCCCCAGGCCAGGTCGCACCGGCCGATCAGGCACAGCACCGCCACCTGCACCCGGCCCAGGTCATAGACCTCGTAGCCCCGGCCCGGGGTGCGGGGGGAGAAGTTGGCGGGGCGGAGGATATAGCGGTTGTCCTCCAGATAATCGGTGATCTGCATTTTGCCCCAGGTGTGGTTGCCCAGGGTGATGACGTCGGCCCCGGCGGCAAACAGGTCGTCGGCCTGCTGGGGGGTCAGGCCGGTGCCGGAGATGTTCTCGCCGTTGATAACGGTGAAGTCCACCCCCTTCATTTTCTTAAAGCCCGGCAGATGGCGGCGCAGGTGGGCAGTGCCCTCCTCGCTGGTGACGTCGCCGATGGCCAATACGCGAAATTCCATGGCTTTCTCCTTTTGATTATACCACCTGGAACAGGTAGAATTTCAGATAGCTGGTCTCCTCCACACCCCAGAGAATGGGATGGTCGGCGGCCTGCTGCCGGGCCTCGATCTGCCGCAGCTGGACCCCGGCGTCGTGGGCCGCGGCGCGGAGCATTTTCCGGAACAGCTCCTCCGTGGCGAAGTGGCTGCAGGAGCAGGTGGCCAGGTATCCGCCTCGGGGCAGCAGCCGCATGGCCCGGTAGTTGATCTCCTTATACCCGGCCATGGCCCGCTGGGTGGTTTGGCGGCTTTTGGTGAAGGCCGGGGGGTCCAGGATGATGAAGTCATACTGCCCCTTCTGCAATTGGGGCAGCAGGTCGAACACGTTGGCGGCCACGCAGTCCACCACCTGGGACAGGCCGTTGCGGGCCGCGTTTTCCCGGGCACATTCCACGGCGAACTCCGACACGTCCACGGCGGTGACGCGGGCCGCGCCGCCCCGGGCGGCGTTCAGGGCGAAGGAGCCGGTATGGGTGAAGCAGTCCAGCACCGTTTTGCCCCGGGCCAGCCGGGCCACCGCCTGGCGGTTGTACTTCTGGTCCAGGAAGAAGCCGGTTTTCTGGCCGTTTTCAAAGTCCACGGTATAGCGGATGCCGTTTTCCACGATGTCCGTGCGGGTGAAGTCCGGCAGAGGCTCCCCGGCCAGGGGATACCAGCCCTTGCCCTGGGCCATGCCCTCCTTGTCCCGCAGGGCGGCGTCGTTGCGCTCATATATCCCGGCGATGTCCTGGCCGTCCTCCCGCAGGACCCGGACCAGCTGGGAGAAGATCACGTCCTTCACCCGGTCCAGCCCCAGGCACAGCACCTGGGCCACCAGCACCGGACCGAACCGGTCCACCGTCAGGCCCGGGAAATGGTCCGCCTCGCCGAAGATCACCCGGCAGCAGGTCAGCTCCTCCGGGGCCATGACGGTCTTGCGGTAGTCCCAGGCGTATTTCACCCGCCGGGCCCAGAAGTCCGGGTCGAACCGGTCATTGGGGTTGCGGGACAGAAGCCGCACCCGGATCAGGGAGCGGCTGTTGTAAAATCCGGCGCCCAGCCAGCTGCCCCGGCGGCTCACCACGTCCACCAGGTCGCCGTCGGCGGGGCTGCCGGTGACGGATGTGACCTCACCCTCGTACACCCAGGGATGGCCGCCGGTCAGGGCCGCCTCCCCCTTGGGGGTGATGGCGATCTGGGGATAGGGTCGTTCAGCTTTCATAATGGGCACCGTCCTTTTGTCGTATGGAACCATTGTATCACATGCGCCGGGGAATTACCAGTGCGCAGAGCCGGTATTTTGGCATAGAATGACCAGGAAAGGAGAATGCCCATGCCGAAAATTTATCTGAGTCCTTCCACCCAGGAATATAACCCCTATGTCACCGGGAACGGGTCGGAGGAATATTTCATGAACCTGGTGGCCGACGCCATGGAGCCGTATCTGCTGGCCAACGGCATCCAGTTTTCCCGGAACACCCCGGATATGACCGCCGCGTCCTCCATCCGCCAGGCCAACCGGGGGACCTACGACTTCTATCTGGCCCTGCACTCCAACGCCTCCGGTCCCGGCAGCCAGGGGCAGAACCGGGGGATCATCGCCTTTTATTATCCCACCAGCCGGAACGGCCGCCGGGGGGCGGAGATCATCGCCCGGAATCTGCAGGAGATCTATCCCCTGCCGGAGCGGGTGGTGACCCGGTCTACCACCAGTCTGGGGGAGGTGCGCCAGCCCCGGGCCCCGGCGGTGCTGGTGGAGATCGGGTATCACGACAATGAGGCCGACGCCCGCTGGATCGAAAGCCACATCGACGCCATCGGCCAGAGCCTGGCCATGAGCATGGCGGAGTATTTCGGCCTGCCCTTCACCTATCCCGGCCCCAGCCAGCCCGGCATCATCGCCACGGAGTCCGGCGGGCCGGTGAACCTGCGGGGGGAGCCGTCGGTGTCGGGGCAGGTGCTGGCCCGGATCCCCAGCGGGGAGACGGTGACGGTGTTCGGCCAGTACCGGGGGTGGTATGTGGTGCTGTATGACGACATTCTGGGTTACGTCAGCGCCCCATATGTGCAGATTTAGACACCTGAGCGAAAAAATAGCAGGGAACATGCGAATATGCTCTTGACAGTTTTGTGCAATCCGATTAAAATTAATGAAGATTATCATCGGGGGGACAGGGGATTCTCCCGGTTATTATCTGCCAGGAACGGAGTCATCCGTTTGCATACACAAATTATGAATAGGAGGAACACCAACCATGACACCTACCGGTTGGATCGTGGCGGCGGCCGCCTTTGCTGCGGCGGCAGTGCTGTTTTTCCTCCTCGGTATTCGCTATCGCAAGCGCGTGGCCGAAAAGGAGATCTCCAGCGCGGAGGAGGAGGCCACCCGCATCATCAACGAAGCCATCAAGAGCTCTGAAAGCAAGAAAAGAGAGGCCCTTGTGGAGGCCAAGGAAGAGATTCTGAAGTCCCGCAGCGAGTACGAGAAGGAAGTGAAGGAGCGGCGGGCCGACCTGCAGAAGCAGGAGCGGCGCCTGCAGCAAAAGGAAGAAAACCTCGATCACAAGATGGACGCCATCGAGAAGAAAGAGGAGGCGCTGGCAGCCAAGCACGCCGCCGCCGACAAGGCAAACGAAGAAATTCAGATCATCAAGCGCAGCCAGACCGAGATGCTGGAGCGCATCTCCGGCTTCACCGCCGACCAGGCCAAGGATTACCTCATCGCCCAGGTGGAGTCCGAAGTGACCCACGAAACGGCCCTGAAGATCAAGGAGATCGAGGCCCGGGCCAAGGACGAGGCCGACAGCCGCGCCCGGGAAATCGTGGCCACCGCCATCCAGCGCTGCGCCGCCGACCATGTGGCCGAGATCACCGTCAGTGTGGTTCCCCTGCCCAATGACGAGATGAAAGGACGCATCATCGGCCGCGAGGGCCGCAACATCCGCAC
>ENA-UESH01000398-UESH01000398.1-human-gut-metagenome-genome-assembly--contig:-NODE-398-length-42474-cov-18.003208_pt1 | contig 42474 bp, 28 predicted proteins | sample MGYA00243001_ERZ508002 | MGnify/ENA primary metagenome ERZ508002 (study PRJEB26167, sample SAMN06115447) | human gut metagenome | host: Homo sapiens | place: China:Anhui | collected 2015-08-07... | reverse complement strand
TCGTTCGTCCTGTCGGCGGGAGTTTTATACCGTAATTTCAATTCTTTCGACATACTTAAAATGTTATTTCAGATATTTTTTCGCATCGCGCCAGAATTCCGGACTTATTTGAATTTTTCGTTTTAATCGATAAGTTCAAAATCGGCTTTCAGGCAATCTCTGGAATTTCCGCCGACAAACAACTCGAATTCACCGATTTCAGCCGCAAATTCTCCGCCGTCCGTATAAAATTTCAGCGTTTCTTCCGAGATCTCGAAAGTTATAAGTTTTTCTTCGCCCGCTTTTAAGAAAAGTCTTTCAAAGCCTTTAAGTTCCTTTACGGGGCGCACGACTGACGCGAATAAATCATGCAGATACCATTGAACGATTTCGTATCCGTCGGTTTTCCCGACGTTTTTCACCTTCACGCCCGCCGTAATTTTCTCGCTGCGATTAAACTTTGCCGCCGATAACTTAAATTCGGAATACTCGAATTCGGTATACGAAAGCCCGTAGCCGAACGGATAAAGCGGGGAATTATATTCGTCGTCGTAACCCGTACGGAATCTCTCATCGCTGTAAAACGACGGAATATCCTTTCCCTTCGGTCTTGCCGTTGAGAAATTGTTGTAATAAATCGGGCATTGCCCCGACGAACGCGGAAAACTCATGACCGTTTTCCCGCAAGGATTGGCTTTCCCGTACAGGAGATTTGCAATCGCGTTGCCGCCTTCCGTTCCCGGTTGCCATACGTATAAAATCGCGTCGGCAAGTTCTTCGACTCCGCTAAGCGCAAGCGGTCTGCCGCCAAATACGACAAGCGCAAGCGGCTTATTCGTTTTATGAAGGCGATCTATAAATTTGCGTTGAATTTCGGGGATACGAATATCCGCGCGGGAGTGGGCTTCGCCGGAATTCATCATATACTCGCCTACGCACGCTACGATAAAATCCGCGTCGGCGCATACTTTTTCAGCCTCCTCGAATCCGCTTTCATCCGTATCGAATAACTTCCACGAGCAACCGCGCGCGCCGGGTACGGCTCTTCCCAAAAGCCTTTCGACCCCGTCTTTAATAGTTACGCTGTCTTCCGCATGGCCTTTTTTCGACCAATTGCCCATAATTTCACGCTCTGCGACGAAAGGACCGACGAAAGCAACCTTTGCGGTCTCCTTCAATGGAAGTATTCCGTTATTTTTCAACAAAACGCAACTCTCTTCAGCCGCTTTACGAGCCAGATCCCTGGCGTTTTCCGAAAGCGTAAACTCGTCTCGTTTTTGAATATCGGTATGTCTGTCGGGATTTTCGTACATACCGAGTTTGTTTTTAAGTTCCAGAACGCGCAAAACCGACTCGTCGACGGTTTCTTCGGATATAACGCCGTCGCGAATGAGTTTCGGCAAGAACCCCGCGTAAACGGACGATCCCATTTCTATATCGAGCCCGCTCTCTATCGAAACGCGGGCGCAGTCTTCACCCGTAGCGCAGTAACCGTGTTGATACAGTTCTTCAACCGAGCCGTAATCGGAAATAACTACGCCATCGAACCCCCATTCTTTACGAAGCATATCGATCATAATATCTCTGTGTCCCAAAATCGGCTTGCCGTTCAGGAGATTAAACGAACTCATGAACATTTCGGGTTTTTCTTTAAGGCACTCGCGATATGCGCGCAGATAATACTCGCGCAGATTCCGAACGGAAATATCGGTCGTGTTATATTCTCTCCCCGCCTCGGCTGCCCCGTAACCCGCAAAATGTTTCACGCAACAGGCAATTCCGCCCTTATGATAGCCGCGGATCATAGCCTTTCCGACTTCTCCGAGCCAGTAAGGGTCTTCACCCGCGCTTTCCATAACTCTGCCCCAACGCGCGTCGCGGCTCAAATCTACCATAGGCGAAAAAGTTACGTCTATGCCGTCGTATTTCGCTTCGATTGCGGCAAGTTCCGCGCAATCTTCGATAAGCGCGGTATCAAAACTACATGCCGTTGCAACGGGAACCGGATAAACGGTTCTATAACCGTGAATGACGTCTAACATCATCGGCAGCGGATCATTGATTCCTTTTTCACGTCGCGTTTTGCGGATCGATTGCACCGCTTCGGCATTCGGCGAGCTCAGAACCGAACCCAGTCGCCATAACGATTCGCGTTCTATACTGCCTAAATTGCTTACGCCCGTTACGATTTTTTCCACATCGTCGTCCAGTTCAAACGCAGGGAATTGCGTTAATTGCAACGCTTTTTCTTCCAAGCTCATTTCGGATATAAGTTTTTTCAACTCTTTTCGACTTTTACTCATATTTTTCAATAATCCTTTCTGCGAAGAGTACAAAACGTAAAAAACGGAAACGTCATTCACAGTGATTTTTTTGTCGTTGTATGCCGGACAAGAATAAAACGAACCGTGGTCTGACGACGTATTTTTGACTAATACGTCGTTGCGCTCGCGGCTTATACGTCAAGTATTAACCCGTTCGCGCGCCTTGTCTTATCCTAAAAATCCGCCGTCAGACTTGCAAGCAACCAAAACGCGGCGAGTGCGACGGAATGTCGCAGTATTTATCTAAAAGGGTAGATGACGCCGTTCTGCAAATAGTTCGGCAAGCCCTTGAAAAAATAAAGGGCAGCGCGAAAGACGAGGCGGTAAAAACGCAATACGAAAAGAAATCTCGATTGAAGACTGTACCCCTTGCATAAGCGAGGGGTATTCTTTTTAGAAAGTAAAGAAGTATATACAAATGATAAATTCAAATATCTATTTGTCGATGAAGTTCAATTGGCGAAAGATGGATATGCCGAGGTTTTAATAAGGTTTCATTTGAAAAATCCGGATGAGGAAATATTTGTTACCGGTTCAAATAGTCAAGCATAGTGGAGTTGACTATGGCAAGCGGAGAAGTTGTGCGATTGTGCTTTGATAAAAATTCGGTAAAGGCAGAGCGTTCGTACAAAGTAAAGGACAGAGCCGAGCAAGTATATCTGATCGCTTTCGTTTATTCCTACGGACGGAAAACGGATATAAGAATAGAAAGATCGGTTACGGATATGCTCGGAGAACTTCGCTTACATAATGCGTTATATGCTGTTGGATATAAGAGAAAAAATACGGCAGACGCGGACTTGGACTATGACCGTGACAGACGGTGGTACGTTAATTTTATAAGCAAAATCATTTAAGAAAAGGAGCAGAAAACATTGAAAGAAAGAAACTTCAAATTCAGAAAAAGTTATGCGGAAGTTATCCGCGTAATGGATGACAAACAGGCAGGCAGATTCATCAAAGCGGTATCGGATTATGTTTTTGACGGGAGAGCATACGACGGCAACGACACGGCAATCAAGAGTGCGTTTACGCTCGTAAAAGTATCTCTCGACGGAGATAAAGCCGACAGAGAAAACGGCAGACGCGGCGGTATCAAAAGCCGCGAACTTCGCAAGGCAAAGGAAGAACAGCCGTGCGTTGCAAAGGTAATCGCAAGCGGTATCGTGGCGAGCGAAATGCTGAAAAGTATCCTTGAAGGCAGAGAAACGCCGTCTGACGACGAGGGTGAAACCACCGAAAATTGTTTTGGCAGAGAGGACTTTTAGCAAGCAGGGAAAGAGACGCTTGGGGACACTTTTAGAACAAGGTAATTAAAATGCAAACAGCAAATCAGGAATTACCTTTGAATAATAGCAAATAAATTGGCGTTAAGAGAGTAAAAGGCGTTGAAAAAACGGAAGAAAAATGCTATAATAGAAATAATCTAACGATAAAAGGAAAAATCGTATGGAAAACAAAATCAAGATTTTTGAAAATAAACAAGTCCGCACAGCTTGGGACTCAGACAAAGAAGAATGGTTTTTTGCCGTTGTAGACATAATCGAAGTCTTGACGGATAGTCCTAATCCTCAAACATATTGGCGAGTTTTAAAGAAAAGGCTGAAAGACGAAGGAAATGAAACCGTTACAAGTTGTAACGCTTTGAAAATGTTGGCTAAAGACGGTAAAAACAGATTGACCGATTGTCTTGATACGAAAGGCGTTATGCGGTAACGGGAGAAGATGATACTCTTGAAATGTATGCTATCGAAAAGCAGTTAAAAACATTAAGCGGAATAATGGACGAAACGATGGAACTTGCCGCAAGTTCGACGGGTGACGGAAAACGTTTTCAGGAAGAAATAAAGTCGTTGAGTTCTCAAATGGTTGTTTTACGAGAGCAACTTGAAATTATAAAAGGGAGGATTGATTCAAACGAAAAAGTAAACGCAGAAATAGAAAATATAAAGCAATGCCTATCAGCCGACAGCCTTGATTTTTCGGAATATAACGATGTGACGATTCGTCGCCTTGTTGAGTATATCCGAGTTGTGAAAGACAATTCGATTATCATCGTTCTGAAAGGCGGAATGCAAATACACGAAAATATCTAAAAGCGGGGAAGTCTGAAACGTCTGTTTCGGACTTCTTTCTATGAGTAATAAAAGCACGACATCAGAAGCATTTTCTATTGATTTTTATCATAAAAAGTGCTATAATAATTATGGTCGTTAGGAGAAGGGGTTAAATCGGGTGTATTTTAATGAGATAGCCTTGTAGCTATTTCGTATGTGATAGCCAAAAAAACGTAGATTTTATCTGCGTTTTTTGTTTTTTATAAACATTTTTGAAACTCTTTATTTTTAGACATATTACCTTTAATAGGCCATAATTTATCTCTTTTTTACATAAAATTTTGTAATTGGGTGGGAAAATTATGCGCCCTTTTTTATGTCAAAAAATCAGGAGAATAGTAATTATGGATTTAACAGAAAAATTGAACCTTGTGGGTTATTTCGAAGGCGAGAGCAAACAACTTAAAAGCGTTGAAGAAGTGGCGGATTTTATTTGTAAAAACGGAAAGCATGGCGACGGTACTGTAATCAAAAACGGCGGATATACGAACGGAACGGTGTCCGTTGAATGGACGGACGAAGTTACCGTTACGGCTACAAAGGACGGAGAAACTTTCGAATACAACAGCGGCATTGAACTGAAAGACGACGGTGAATACGTTATCGTTTTTGAAAACTTCGACGGTGAAAAGTTGGTCTATAAGTTCGTTATCGACATAATTGCGCCCGAATTGACTGTTTCGGGAACGACTCGCGGAAGCAAAGGGAAAGACGACGTAAGCGTTGGATTTGCTGAAAATGACATGATTGTTCAACTTTATAAAAACGGCGAACTTGCAGGCGATTACGTTTCCGAAACCTTAATCACGGAAAGCGGAAAATACAAAGTCGTCGCCACGGATAAGGCGGGCAACGTAAGTGAAGTCGAGTTTGAAATAGACAAGATCGCGCCTATGCTCGTCATAACCGGCGTTGAAAACGGCGGGCATACTTCGGGCAGAGTTACGCTTTCGGAACTCTCGGAAGAATCGACCGTAACGGTTAAACTGAACGCCGAAACTATTGATTACGAAATAGGCGAAACTTTGACGAAAGTAGGCAAATATACCGTAACGGTTACAGACGAATGCGGTAATGAAAGCGTTTATGAATTTGAAATCATAAAGGCTAAAAAGCCCGTAAACGTCGGGTTAATCATTGCTTTCGTCGTTTCAATGATGGTGGCCGTCGGCGCGGCGACTTTCCTTATTATTAAGAAAAAGCGCGAAGGCTAACTAATATAACCGGCGGATAAAAATAGCCGAGAACAGTAAATGAGAGAGCCGACAAAACGGCTCTCTCGTTAAAATTTTATTTAAAACGTCTTACAAGGGCGTAGTGTTTGTTTTATCTGACAGGTGGCAGGTGTCACGATGAAAGGTGAATGTGAACCACCCATCTTAACTATCAAAAGCAGAAGAAAAAGTTTGTGGACTGTTATTCGATTTTTACAAATCGAGAGCTTTAGTGTTGGTGAGTTTTTAGATGTATCAACAATATATTAGTTTTTTTTACTTTCTATATTGCCCCGGAGTTACTCCGAATTTATTTTTAAACACTATGTTGAACTGTGCCAGGTTGGAGTATCCTATGGCGTTGGCAATCGCTATTGTGCTAAGATCTGTGTTGTCAAGCAGGTTTTGTGCATACAGTAATCTGTTTGCAAGTAAGTAGTTGTGCGGCGTTGTGCCGAAGTGTTGCTTAAACATTCGGCTTAACTGCATGCGAGAGTAGTTTAATTTGTGGCAAAGGTCTGTCACGGTACAGGTGAAAAAGTCCTCGCTACGTTTCATTTCATTAAGAGTTTGTATCCACAAAGGTTCGTTTGGGTTGGCTTCCGATTGTAATTTGATAATAATAAATTGCAAAAAGTCCATTACCCGAGAGACGATTATGTCGTTGGATTTTTCGTATTGCTCCAGCGGGATAAGGTTTAACGTGTGCAGAGTCCTGTCGATTGCCGAAAATATTTCGGAGGGCAGAGTGTATATTTGGTTGTTGTCGTACAACTTATCCACGGTCTGGGCGGATAGGGGAGCGAGCAGTTGCAATACGGTAGGCTGCGCAACGGTAAAATTGACGTAGCGGATGTTGTTGTCGTCGCTTGCAAGACTGTGCACGTCCTTTGTAGTGCAGTAAAACATCGTACCGGGTGGACAAACAAATGTTTCGCCGTTGAGGTGGTTGTGGATTGTACCGCTCATAACAACGGAAAACTCCCAATAGTCCTCGTGGCTGTGCATAGCGCGGAAGTCGGCCTGGTTGATCCAGAACTGCGCCGTCACATTGCTTTTGTCGCGTAAAAGAACTTTTACGTTTTCTATAAAGTATTTTTTTATCATAGTTGCGTTGTCCTCAGTCACAGTTGCGTCCGTTCTGGTTCCGGACAAACCATGCGGCAATTCGGTTACATTACAATTATGCTGCCAAAAGCCCGAAAAGTCAACTGTTTTGAGTGGAAATGTTACAAAACAATATAAATATGCGACGAAACACTATTGAATTGCACAGTGGAAGATGGTATAATGTTTTTGAAAAAAGCGTGGCGTATGCAGTAAGTGCATTGTCATTTTTTGTGACGATTATCTGTATATCCTTATAATTATGAAAACTCAACTTTCACAAATCAACAATTTTCAATATATTGCCGCAAGCAAGGATTTTAACACTCGTCAAAAACACGTCAACGCGCCTTTATTTCGCAAACAGTTCCGGTGCGACAATGTGCCGAAACAAGCAGTGTTACGTATCGCGTGTGTGGGATTCTATCGGGGTTTTTGTTAACGCCGAAGAAGTTACCAAGGGGTACCTTGCTCCGTACATAAGCAACTGCAACGACACGGTTTATTATGACGAATACGATATAACTCCATTATTACTTGCCGATGCCGATAATGTGGTGTGCGTGATACTGGGCAACGGTTTTGCCAATGCTATCGATTTTGATATATGGCAGTTCGAGTCCTCGCCGTTCCGTCGCGCTCCGTGTTTTGCGCTTACGCTGACGTACAACGGCAAGCAGACGCTGCAAACCGATATATTGTTTGAATTATACGACTCGGCAATCACGTTTGATGACATACGCGCAGGCGAACGATACGACGCGCGTTTGCGTCGCGCCGAGTTGTTTGCTCCGTCAATCAAGCCGTTGCCGGGTTGCAAAAAACCTATTATCGTCGAAACTCCGCACGGTGAACTCCGCAAGTGCAATGTCGAGCCGATACGTGAACAACAACGGTTTTCGGCTCAAAGAGTAATCTCGTCGCGTGACGGCTACATCTACGACTTCGGCGAGAACAATGCCGGAGTGGTGTGCTTGCGCATAAATGGCGAGAGCGGACAAAAAATCACGTTTGACTTCGGCGAGGTGGTAATTGACGGCAAACTCAACAAAGATAACATTGTGTGTGATTTTGTTTGCGACGACTACAAATGGGATTATGTCCAACACGACGAATACATTTGTACCGACGGTTGGCAAACGTGGACTCCGTCTTTTACTTACCACGGATTCCGTTACGTTTATGTTACCGGTTTGACATCGGAACAAGCTACCATTGACGCACTGCAATGTATCGTATTGCATAGCGATGTCAAGCAAAGGGGAAACTTCCGTTGCAGCAACCAAACGCTCAACCGTATATATGACATTACTTTACGTAGCGACTTGTCTAATTTATTTTATTTACCGACCGACTGCCCGCAAAGAGAAAAGAATGGTTGGACGGCAGACGCGGCACTGTCTGCCGAGCAGTTTTTGTATAACTTCGATTGCGGAAAAACGCTTGCAGAATGGCTTGTAAACGTTTGCAAGGCGCAACGATCCGACGGCATGATGCCGGGTATTGTTCCTACTTGCGGTTGGGGATATCAGTGGGGCAACGGACCGGCATGGGACTGCGTTATTACGGAAATACCCTACCAACTGTGCCGTTTTTACGGTGATACGTCGGTTTTTGAGAAGACTTTGCCGACAATCTTGCGGTATTTCGACTTTATCTCCACAGTTATAAACGCCGACGGGCTTGTCGATTTCGGTTTAGGCGATTGGTGCGAGGCGGAGACCGAGCAATGTCAGGATTATTCCACGCCGGTGCAGTATACAAATGCGCTTACGTTGCTCGATATGGCAAACAAAACACTGCATATGCTTGACGATTTGCAAGGCAATTACATAACGCAAATGGCAAAGATGGAGGCGTGGAAGCATCGATTTACGCAATTCTTCCGCAACAACTACGTCAAGGCAGGTCGCGTTACGGTGCAAACGCAAACGGCGCTTGCCATGGCAATTACAAGCGGCGTGTTGACCGCAGATGAAAAGAAACAGGCGCATATCGACCTGACAGGGTTGTTAAAAGCGCGTAACTATCGCTTCCGGGTAGGCGTTATCGGCGCAAAACACTTGTTCGACGCGTTGACAATGTTCGGAGATACCGACGTAGCGATTAGAACAATTGTCGGTCCTGCCTATCCGTCATACGGATATATGCTTGCCAACGGAGCCACCACGCTGTGGGAATCGTTCTACAAATTGCGCGCCGACGGTACAATGTGGTGTAGTAACGGGCAAAAGGTTGATTCGCTTAACCATCACTTTTGGGGCAGTGTGGTAAGTTGGTTTTACCGAGTTGTCGGCGGACTTGACGTCCGTTCGGTAAACGAAGTACTAGTTACCGTACCCCAAACGCAACTCGTAACCGATGCGGAGATATCTTATACTTGCGGAGACAAACATATAAAAGTTGTTTGGCAACGCAACGAAGCAAAAGGTACGCTGACGATACACAACGTCGGCTTTGTCGGTAAAATAAGGCTACCTGAGGGAGAAATCCCTTTACAACAAGGCGACAACGAAGTTGCTTTCCAAACAAATAAAAATTAGGAGTGAATATTATGAAAAAAATCAGAATTTTTTCGTTAGTAATGGTCTTACTGCTGGCATTTGCCTCATTTGCTGCATGCAAACCGGTTGTCGATCCCGATAACGGGCAAGAAGTCGACGAAACAAAAACCCAACTGTATGTGTACGTGGCTCAATGGGGCTTCGGCACCGAGTGGTTTAAGCAGGCCAAAACCGAATACGAGGAACTCAACAAAGACCGCGAATTCGAAAAAGGCAAAAAAGGGATACAAATCATACCGCAATATCGGCAGAGCAACCTGTCGGTTTCGGAAATCCGCGGAGATAAAATCAACGAAGTGTTTTTCCTCGAAGCCGTTCCGTATTACAACTACTATACAGAAAAATTGTTTACCGATATCACAAGTTATATCACGGGCGATAATCCGTACGAAAAAGGCGCGTCCATCGAAAGCAAGATGACCGCTCAACAAAAAGACGGCTTGAAGATTGACGGCAAATACTATGCCGTACCGGGTTACTCGGGAAGTTACGGTCTTATCTATAATGCCGAGTTGTTTGACCAATACCAATGGTATTTCAATGCCGCAGGAGAAATGATTTGCGAACAACGTGTTACAGACAAAGTTAAAGGAGCAGGACCCAACGGCAATATTGGAGACTACGATGACGGTTTGCCGCAAACTTATAAACAATTCTTTAAGTTGTGCGATAAGATCGCCGCATATCAGGACTTTACGCCTGTCAGTTGGCCGGGTACTTATGCCGCGCAACATCTGGAAGGGTTGCTCGAAACGCTTGTTGCCGATTACGAGGGCGCGGAGAATATCTCTCGTCGTATCAATTTTAGCGGTAGCGAGAATCTTGCCTCGTTTGACGCCGACGGCAAAGTCAGTATCGATGACGACGGAAAAGTCGTACTTGATTCTACGGCAACGACTATAGACAACAACAACGGTTACGATGTGTTCCGTCAGGCAGGTATTTACTACGGCCTGAGTTTTATCGAAAAGTTGATAAAGACAAGCAAGTATTATAACGAAAAAACGGCTTTCGGCACATACAGCCAACGCGATGCGCAGGATGACTTTATCTATGCAGGCAAGGACGGCAAGGGCAGAATGATTCCTGCAATGATTGTAGACGGAGACTGGTGGCAAAGCGAAGCAAGCGACACGTTTGAAGATACCAAGAAGTACGGCACTAAGTACGAGCGCAATTTCAAGTACATGCCGCTGCCAAAGGCAACGTCGGAACAAATCGGCGAAAATGCCTGCAACATCGACTTTGATTTCGCTTATTCATTTGTCAGTGCAAACACCGCAAAAGAAAAGGTATCGATTGCGGCGGACTTTATTCAATTTTTGCATACCAACGAACAAATGGTGAAATTTACTAAAATTACGAATACTATCAAGGCGCTCAACTACACAATGGACGACGATGACCTGGCGGAACTTACGCCGTATGGCAAATCGCTGTTCCAATACAAAAAGAGCGGAAAATCAGATACGATAATTCTTACGGGTTCCAATGCTAAATTCCTGAGTTATTTCGGTAAAATCAAGAAGCCTTATTCGGCGTCTTACACCGTCAACAATAAAACGCTGACATACTCTCCGGTGCAAGCTTTCCACGAGATACCCGACAATGCCAACGCAAAAAATTATTTCGAAAATATGTATGCCGAGTGGAAAAAAATCTGGGAATAACAATTCGCACAGGCGAAGGATAAAACTATGCCAAACAAATCAAAAAGCAAAATAGGGCAAACGGGCAATAAATGGGTATACGCATTGCTAATGGCGTTTCCCATATTGCACTTTTGTGTGTTCTACGTGTATGTCAACGCAAACTCCATTGCAATGGCGTTTCAAAACGTTGACCCCGTAACAGGCGATAGAGTATGGGTGTTTTCCAATTTTGCCGAGCAGTTTAAGTTTCTTGCCACGGGACCTGCGTTAAATATGTTGCGCGTGTCGTTGTTGGGCTACGTAGTCCACCTGGTGGTCGGATTAAGCACGGGGTTATTGTTTGCATACTACGTGTACAAAAAGCGCGTAATGTCAAGCACGTTCCGCGTGCTGATGTTCTTGCCGTCCATCATACCGGCTATTGTTTTTGTGACGATCTACCGCTATTTTACCGACAACGCTTTTCCCGAGATAATTGCCGGGTTGTTTAATCTGAAGGATGTTCCGCAAGGTTTGTTTTCAAACAAGGAGACCAGGCTTGTCGTTATTTTATTCTACGACATATTCGTATCTTTCGGTACGTCGGTACTTATATATACTAACAAAATGGACTCCATCGAACCGTCGCTGACAGAAGCGGCAAGAATCGATGGCGCAACGCCGTTTAAGGAGTTTTGGTATGTCGTATTACCGATGACGTTCTCTACGATCAGCGTATTTTTGATCACGGGTGTGGCAAGCATATTTATGAATCAGATGTTCCTGTTTTCATTCTATGGTTGGGCGCCCCCTGCGGATATTGACACCTTCGGGTATTATTTCTTTCGTAAAACAAGCGAGGCGACGACCTACAACGATAAACAGGCATTGTGCTCTCTGTCGGCGTTGGGTCTTATTTTCAGTGCGATGGCAATACCCCTTACTTTTGGTGTAAGGTATTTGCTCAACAGATACGGGCCTAAGGAGGACTGACAATGACAAAAAAAAACTGTGCAAAACGCACTAAAACAAGTCCGTTCTTCGTGGCGCTGTTTGTTTTGTTGGCGATTTACTCGCTAATGCTTGTCGGTTTGCTCGTTTGGGCAATGATTTCATCATTAAAAGCGCCGCGCGACTTTCAGACCAACCCCGTGGGACTACCCGAAAAAATAGTCAATAACTATGCCGAGGCAATCAAACTGTACAAGATACAGGTCGGCGGCATCAAGGGGCAACCGCTGTACGCTATGTTTCCGCAGATGCTGTACAACTCTGTCGTGTATTCGATAGGGTGTGCGCTCATTAACACGGCGGTAACATGCATAACGGCGTACTGTTGCGCTCGCTACAAGTATAAGTTGTCCAGGATTGTGTATGCGGTGGTGCTTGTCACAATGACAATACCGATTGTCGGCTCGCTACCTTCGCAGATACAGGTTGCTCAGGGTTTGCATATTTATAACACGATTTGGGGTATGTGGTTGCAATGCGCGTCTTTTCTGGGGCTGTATTTTCTTGTGTTTTACGAGACGTTTGCTTCTTTGCCGAACTCTTTCTTCGAGGCGGCAAGACTCGACGGAGCAGGGGATCTGTCTCTATTGTTCCGTATAGCGTTGCCCCTTGCAGGAAACGTGTTTTTGACAATATTCCTGCTTAACTTCATCACTTACTGGAACGACTATCAAACGCCGTTGCTGTTCTTGAAGTCTATGCCGGTACTGTCGTACGGTTTGTATCTCATTACGCAGTCCAATGCCTATGTGCCGATGATTATGTCTGCGGCAACAGTGGTGCTGGTGCCTGTAATTGTAATCTTTATATTTGCCAACAAAAAGTTGATGGGTAATCTGACCGTCGGTGGAGTAAAGGGCTGATACCGACAACATGGCAAATGTTCGCAACGGAGATTTACTCCGCAGGTGACTTCGGCTACGACAAAATGTAGCAATTTATTCGGAGGGAATATGAAATTTACTACAACAAAAGTCAAGACAATCGTTATTGTGCTTGCGTCGCTGTTGCTGTTTTGTACCATAGCTGCGGTACTGCCCGTTATGGCAGACGCGGTTACTCCCAAGTACAATTGGACGGGCGAAACGGTTGCTGACAAGTATTCGTACGGACAAACGTTTGCCGTACCCGAAAGACGACTTGACGGCATACAAGCCGACGTGTCCCACACGTTAGTGTTTCCCGACGGCACTTCGTCCTATGCCGACGAAGTTATGTTAAAACTCAGCGGCAAGTACAAACTTACCTACACGGCAAGCGTAGGCGGCAAGGTTTACAGTGAAACGCACGAATTTTCCGTCAATCATGTAACCTATTCGGTTAAAGACAAAAACTCTTCCGCCGTATATAAAACGCCGGACAATGTACGAGATAAGAATATTAAAGGTGTGGTTGTTTCGCTTGCGCAAAAGGATGAATTTGTGGTCAATCAAGCCATTTCCGTGAGCAACTTTACCGCCGACAATTATTTTGTAGAAGGCTTTGTAATCAACCAAACGGTGGGTATGGGCGCTTTTACGCGATTTATTGTTACGTTAACCGACTACGAAAACCCGGATGTATACATCAAGATTATTGTTAACGAGCGTACTTCTCAAGACGAGAAGGGTGTTGCATTTGCTGCGGCTTGCGGTAACGGGCAAAAACCCGTAGGTTTGGAAAATTATGTTCCGGGTACGATGGATAACATTACCACCGTACACAAAAACGATGGGTTTGGGCAGTGGATCAATATGCCGTTACGCGGACAGAATACAATTGTCGGTTCGGGGAGATATACCTACGATATTTATAACGACGACTACCCGTTCCGTTTCAGTTATGATCCGACAACGCAGCAGATTTGGCATGCAACCAACTTCAATGTTCCCGCCGACAAAAACTACAGCGATCCCAACCCGCATAAGGACAAGGTTCGTATAGACAGTACGAATTTTAAAAAGATTGTTACCGACCTTGACGACTCTCGCTATTACGAGTCGCTGTGGAGCGGATTTAGAAGCGGTTATGTCAAATTGTCGATTGCTGCGGAAAACTATACATCCACCCATGCGCAATTTTGTATTACCAAGGTCGCCGGTGTGGATTTGTCAAACGACGGATTTGAAGTGACGGAACAACCGACGATCACCGTCGACACCGATTATGACGTGATGCCCGAAGCCGTTGTAGGGAAGAGTTATCCCGTACCGACTGCCACGGCGCACGACCTTTACAGCGACAATGTTGAAGTGAAAGTTAACGTATGGTACAACTATGCAAGTAACGATAGGATTTCGGTAAGTTTTGTTGACGGCAAGTTTATCGCTAAGTACGCGGGTTACTATGCGATCGTCTACACGGCAACCAATCGTAGCGGTATTACGGCGCAAAAAGTGCTGTGGGTGCATGCCAAGACCGAGCCGAACCCGATAACAATCGATCTGTCGACCGACAGAATAACTTCGTGCAAGGCGGGCGAATTTATTCAATATGCCGCGGCTACGAAAAGCGGCGGCAACGGTAACGTGAGTTTGTCGGTATACGCCAAGAACGGTGACACGATATTGCGTACAGACGGAGGTTTTCGTCCCGAAAAGACAGGTACGTGGCAAATTGTGTACACGGCTGTCGACTACGTCGGCAACAGCAAAATCGTCGGTTACGATGTGACGGTAACGGCAAACGAGCTTCCGGTTTTAGTGGACAATATTACATTGCCACAGATGTTTATTTCCGAAGCGTCTTTCATTTTGCCTCAAGTGTACGCCAATAAATACGATCGGGACGGGGTGCACAAACTTCTTTGCACCGTACGTGTGGAGTATGACGGCAAGACGGAAACATACGACAGCGGCGAAAGTTTCATACCGAAGGTCGCAACCAACGGCGAAACAATCAAGGTGACGTACCTCTGCGAAGGAATCGAATTGTTCAGTAAACAGGTACCGTGCGTTGTAATATACGAGAAAGGCTACCTTAAATATGAAAACTACTTTGTGGCGACGAACGCCACGGGAGATAAGTCATCTGATAACGGTTACGTTTTGACGGCTGCAACCGATGGTGTAATGAGCGTAACCTACGCAAACGCCATTGTCGCCGAGCAGTCAAACTTCGTATTCCGTTGCTTCGGCGGCATAGGTAACTATACGCAAGCGGTGGTTACCTTTACCGATGCGGCAAACGCCGATAATGCCGTGCAGGCGGTGTTCAGGCAAGTAGACGGCAAAGTATGGCTTTTTGCGGGCGGTAAGTCCTACCGCACCGATTACAGTTTTGTCGGTAAATCGTTTGATATTTCTCTCGGTTTCGAGAACGGCGCGTTTGTCTACGACGGTGCGGCGTTTGCACCTGTCGAGACGGTAATCGGAGATAAGTTTACCGGGTTCGGCTCGGATAAGGTGTATCTGTCTGTTGAACTGACAGATGCCAAGGCTGGTAATAAATTTTCCGTCAAGTCGATTCGTAAATATAAATTTGAAGGGCAGGACGAAGATCTTGTTCGCCCGTATATAGTTATAAACGGCGAAGTTGCCTCTATCGGCAAACTCGGCGATGTTATTCACATGCCGTCGATAAGCGTCGGCGATGTGATTTGTCCCAATGTCAGTGTACTTATGCAAGTGTTTGCTCCGGACGGAACTTTTGTCAAGGATGTCAACGGTGTTGAACTGAACGGTTGCAACGCAGGCGTTGAGTATGACTTCGTTGTGAAACAGTCGGGCGCTTACAAGGTACAGTACATCGTCAAAGAGGCGGAATTGTTTCTATACGTTGAGCCGTTTGACAACGCATGGTCGTACGAAATTGCCGTGTATGACTCTGTCGAGCCGACAATTACCGTTACTTCTTCCGTGACTGCCACCGTCGAATCAGGAGAAAAGGTGCTTGTACCGAAGTTTACCGTGACCGACGACTTTACGGCAACCGATGATCTGGTGGTGTTCGTGTATCTTACAACCCCCACCGGGCAAAAACAACTTGTCAATAAAGAAGCCGTGGTGTGTAGTCAAAAGGGCATTTACAGTTTTACAATTACAGCAATTGACGAGGCCGGCAACATCGGAACGAAAATAATTTATTTCAGGGTGGTGTAACGCATGAAAAAAAGATTATTGCAAGTAATTGCTTTTGTATGTGTGACGGTTACGTCGTTTTTACTGTGCTCATGCGGCAAAAAACCCGATTCGGGTAATAACGTCGATGCCGAAAACATACGTGCCGAACATAAGGTAACTAACAGCTTGCACAAGGGTGTTGAAGACATTCCCGATACAGGTAAGCCGTTTATTGTGGACGGCGCGTCGGAGTATAAGATTGTGGCAAGCAATTACGGCAGCCATAAAAATGCCGTTGCCAAAGCTGCGGGATTCATTTCTTCTCACATTAACAGCGCAACAGGCGTTGCGTTGGAAGTAATTGACGGCGACAGTGATATTGAATGGAGTAGCTCCGCTAAATTGGTCGTTGTAGGCAGCGAAAAACTGCAACAAGCGGCAGGCTTTCGCAAAACGGCCGATGATATCGGGTTGACGGGGTATCAGATACAAACCGTCGGCAACAGCGTGTTTGTCTGGGCTGACGGCGACAGCGGTTACAATCTTGCCGCTCTTGCGTTGCTACGTGTATTGGTTGGTTACGACTGTCTGGATCTTGACACTTATATCTACACCAAAGATGGCTCTTACCTGCCTGAGATGGATATCGTCGAACGTCCGGACTTCGACTATCGCGTAGACCAGACGTTATACACTGTGGCTGCGCCCAGAGCCTACTCTATGGGGTTCAATCAGGGTGAACCGTATATGACTGCCGATCCGTGTCATACATCGTTTTACTTCTTGCCGCCCAAAGTTTACGAAAGCGAAAACAAGGATTGGTTCAGTAATCAGCGTTGCAACTTCGTGGACGACCAGGATAACTACCTTGTGCATGCCGCGCAACTGTGTTACACGGCGCACGGCAAACCCGAGGAACTCAAAAAGATGCAGGAGTTGATCGCCGATCAGATAATGTATCTTACTCTCGAAAAGTATCCCGACAGAAACCTTGTTACCGTCGGACAACAGGACGAAGACGTCGTGTGCAATTGCGACAGTTGCACGGCTGTTGTGGATAAGTATGGATCAATTGCCGCGGCTATAATTCCGTTTATCAACGGCATCGATGACATTGTTCAGTCAAGATTGAAAGCGTATGCCGAAGAACACAACCAACCTGTTAAGGAAACAAACATTTTGTTTCTTTCTTATCAATCCACGAGATTTGCGCCAAAGTTCGACGACAGTCTTAAATTTAACGACCACGTAGGCGTGCTGATTTGCAGTAGTAAAACACGCTACTCCTACACATTTTGGGATGATATCAACGTTGTCGATAAGGAACAAACGGAAAATTGGCAACCCTTCGGGAATGTGTACTATTTCTATTACGAAATCAACAGTAACAACTACTTTGTGCCGTGCAATACTTTCCGTGCTTGCGTGGAGAACTATCGATTTGCCAAGATTAACAACGGCAGATTAATGACAAGTATGGGTAACTGGAAAACGCCGTATACCTCAAGTTTTACGGCATTCAAGAGTTACTTGAACAGCAGACTGTGGTTCAACGTTAACTATGATTATGTAGACCTTGAAAAGACTTTTTTTGACAATTATTACGGCGACGGCGGCGTATACATGAAGAAATTTTTCGACGAAATGACGTCATACATGGACTACATGCGTGACAGCGGCAACGCCGACTTCAACGGCGTCGTAGTCAACGAGTTTACCTACACTGCAAAGTACTGGCCGATAAAAATGCTTCAACGTTGGAATAACTACTGCGATCTGGCGCTTAAAGAAATCGAAAAGACCAAGGCTCTTAACGACGGTACCTATGAAGCATTGCACGATCGCATATTGCTGGAAACGCTTTTTCCTCGGTATATTATTTGCAAGTATCATGCGGCGAAGTTTTCCGAGACGGAAATTGCATCTATGCGCAAGGCGTTCTATGAAGATACGCAGTATTTTAATCTGACGCATGAAAGCCAATACGAAACCTTCGAATCGTTGTGGAAAGGATGGGGGTTAAAATGAGAAATAATTTACGCAAATTTGCGTTGGCGGCATTGTTTGTGTGCCTGATTTGCTCGCTTACTCTTGTAGCTTGCAAGAAAAATCCGGACGCGTCGACCGATAATTCGAGCAAACCGCCGATTGAAGAAGTAAAGGTGGTGCTCAGCGACAGCGTATTGACGATGGACATCAACGATACGGCAACGCTGACGGTGAGAGAGGGCGGCAGTGAAAATCTGAAGTGGAAAAGCAGTAATACCGCTGTAGCAACGGTTGACGATAACGGCACGGTTACAGCAATTGCCGAAGGCACTGCCGAGATCGAGGTGACAACGGCAAACGGAAAGGCAACCTGCACAGTATTGGTTGTCAACAGTTACGTTGCGCCGGTGCTTACCGTCAGTACAGACGAGATAACTTTAACCATCGGCGACGACTACTTGTTGCTTCCAAAACTTAACTACAAAGGGCATGATTTTACAGCCGAAGCGCAATTCGGTTGTACTGTTGCCGATGGTGAAAAAGACAGTATTGTAACGGTTGTAAAAAATGCCGACGGTTTTTTGTTTACGGCACAGACATATGGCGCGACGAAATACGTTGTACACGTTGAGTATGCGGGTGTAGCGTTGAGTGCAGTCGTAAACGTGTCGGTGATTGATGCCGGTATAGTGTTTGACGTAGTGAATATTGCGCCGACGACCGATGGTTATAGTGCGCAACTCAGTACTTACGCAATCGGCGATTCCGTGACGGCAATTACCCCCGTGGTAAACGTTATTGAAAAAGGACAAACAACAAACAATGCGGCAATAAACTACACGACGGACAACGAGCTGGTTGCGGCTATCGTAGACGGAAAAATCGTAGCCGTGGACGCCGGAACGACAAAAGTGCGCGGCACATATAAGGAAAGCGGTTTTATCATAAACGTAACCGTTGACAAGCCTGTTTTAGAGGCTGTCGCAACAAACGGTGTCGTTGAGGTCGGCAGGCTTGCCGACGTTGCTTTCGACATTCGTCTTGAGGGTAGTTTGGTTTCGGCGACGATCGGTAACGCACAAGTCGGAAAGTCTATTACCGACGGTATGCTTACGCTTGATCGCGAAAAACTGGAGGCGATGCCCGTTGCAAACTACGGCGAACACGTAGCGTTATTCATTGAGACTAACATTGTCAAATACAGTACGGAAATCGAGTTATACACGCTTATAGTCAAAAACAAGCAGGACTATATGAGTATCGGCTCGCTTTCCAAGGCGGCGTGCAAAAATAACGACAAGTTGTTTGGCGGTTACTTTGTGTTCGCTGACAATATTACCGTCAACGGCGGCATGTCGGAGTTTATCGATCGTACCAAAACGGATTTCAACGGCAACGGCAGTCAGGGATTTTGCGGTATCATAGACGGCAGAGGTTACGTTATCAGCGGACTTACAAAAACAACGGACAACGGTAACGCTTTCATCTCCGTTATGCATACTGACGGCGTGTTGAAAAATCTTGGATTTATACATGCCGAATTTGAAACAGACAGCGGTTCTTTTCTTGTTCATACCGGCGCAGGCACTGTGGAAAACGTATATGTGCAGTATGACAAAATCAGCGGCGGAAGTTCCGAAGGTTATAGTGGAACGATCTTCAACGCAAATCTTTCGTTGAACAAAATGGTTGTCGACGTTACTAATGCGCAAATAAGCGGAAACGGAAGTAATTTTGCGCTTATGACCGCCAATCGCGACGCCAATCTTAAGAACTTTATTTGTTTGTTCGGAAACAACTACACATTGCAGGACGTTATAGACGGCAACGTGACGGTTGAAAACGGTCAGGACTTTACGAATGCCGACTACAAGAATGCTTTTGACAAAAAAGTTTTCTTCGGTTTTGCGGCGTTGCAACAAAGCGAGTTTTTCACAAGTATGTCTGAATGGAACGGTAATTTGTGGCACATTGACGTTGACGGAGGCAAAATCGGTTTCGGCGTAAAAGAATATGTCGAGCCGGAATTCAGGCATGAAACAATCAATGTGCAGGAAAGCGACCGCGTTCGTGCGGAACTCGATATAAATAACAACGGTACGCTGAACAACGTTAAGATTATCGACATCGATATTGCAGACCTCATCGATACGAGTGATTACACGCTGGTGTCTGTCAACGGCAACGGCGCGGCGAGTAACAATATTACCGCAGATCTGTTCGGCTATCTTTACGGTAATCAAACAGTACAGATAGTAGTCGACGCGGAGTATACAAGGTACACAATCAATTTGCCTATGCTGCTTGTCAGCAAGGTTATCAGAACTGTGGACGACTATGCCGCGTGGGTTAAGATTGCTATAGCGTGCGAAAACAACGGCAAAACGGAGGGCAGTCACAATTACGGCGGATATTTCGAATTGGGCAATGACATTAAGAGTGAAAGCGGAAGTATTCCGATGTCTTACGCAGATCAGGACGCATGGGACGGCGCGGGTGGTTTCAGCGGTACGTTTGACGGTTGCGGATACGTAATAGACGGGCTTGAGGCAAGCGTTGCAAAAGATCACGCAACGTTTGTCGGCGAAATGAAACCTGATGCCGTACTGAAAAACATTGGCTTTACCAACGTGAAAATGAGTGGCGTTACGCTGCTTACTCGTACGCAAAACGGAACAATTTCGAATATTTACGTTAAATACAAAAAGATTGCCGTAACAAGCGGACAAACGTTACTTGCTCGTGACAATGCAATTGTAGAAAATATATTTGTGGATGCATCGGCTGCGGAAATCGTCGGCGGTAGCGCATACGCAATACTCGGCAGCAGACACGCGGATGAAAATAAGTACTCTATTTACGGTATTGTGCCGCAAGGTTATGTAAGTTACGTCGATCGCGGCACAAGCGGTTGCGGACACGGATTTGCAAGCACGGAAACATTGAAATCCGATGACGCCGCCTGGAGTGCGGTGCGAGCATTTGAGACGGCTTGCAACTATTGGCACATAGACACCGAAACGGGCGAAGTGACGTTTGGTAAGTAAATTAAATCGCACCGTTTAATTCAGTTTATATGTTAATAACACGATTGTTTGTATGGTATCAAACAGGTAAATTACAGCCTTTTAAGTGGTGAAATATGATTACTTCGGTGAGAAAACAAGGTTACGACGTTATTGTAGTAGGCGGCGGTATTGCGGGCTGTTGCGCCGCGCTTGCCGCCGCAAGAGAAAACAAAAGCGTATTGCTTGTAGAAAAACACATCAATCTCGGCGGACTTGCAACGATTGGGCTTATCAGTTGGTTCGAGCCGTTGTGCGACGGCGAAGGCCGAAAAATGATGGGCGGCATGGCGGAAGAAATGATACGTCTTGCGGTCGGTTGCGGCTATGACAACTTACCCGAAATCTGGGGCGGTACGAGCGGAAACGCGCAATCAAGCGACAGATATTCCACTCACTTTTCGCCGACGTTTTTCTCGCTGGCGCTCGATGATATATTGCGCAAGAACGGCGTTACGATATTGTACGACGCACTTGCAACCTACCCGGAAGTCGACAATAATGTGATTGTCGGCATAACTGTGGAAAACATCGACGGGCGGTTATTATATCCGTGCAAGGCGGTAATCGATTGTACAGGCGATGCGGCTGTCGCAAGTCGTGCCGGCGTGCCGACAAGGACGTACGACAATACGCAAACATACGTTGTGCACGACACAAATCGCCGGCACGCGGCGGAGTTTGTTGACAGCGGCAACATGACGAAGTTGCGCCATTGGCAGTGGTTTAAGCCGGGAGCGGAAACAATCGGAGAAGTGACGTCTGCCATTGAAAACGACTACTTGCGTCGAAGCAAGCAAATGACCTTGGCTTACTACGTCGGCACCGATAAGAACGAGCGCGAAATATTGGCTCTTCCGGAATTGCCTCAAATACGGCTTCTTCGCGCTATTGTCGGAGCGGAAACTTTCCTCGGTCGTGTGGAGGACATAGATAAACACGTGGCGAATTCCATCGGCAGCACCGGTGATTTTGCCCATTGCGACTATCGCTTTGACGTGCCGTACGGTTGTTTATATAATACCGATTTTCCTAATTTGCTGTGTGCCGGACGTATTGTCAGTGCCGACGGAAACGGTGCGCATGTGTTGCGTGTCGTGCCGTGCTGTTGCCTGACGGGACAGGCGGCAGGTATTGCGGCGGCTGTGGCTATCGAGCAAAATAAGTCGGTTGCCGACGTATACGACCTGGTAAAACCGCGCCTTGCGTCAAGCGGGGTTGCGTTTGAAATCAAGTAAAACATAATTAAGAGAAAAAAGCAAAATCACGATTAAAAATCGGCGGTTTGTGCGCAAAACGGTAGACTGTATGATAGAAAATGCAAAGTGGATTGCCGCGACGGAAGCGGAACAGGCACCCTGCATCGAAAAAAAGTTTTCGGTAGGTAAGGTGCGATCGGCAATATTGGATATTACGGGATTAGGGTATTTCTACGCCGAAATTAACGGAAAGAAAGTTACCGACGACTTATTTAACCCCGTTTTTTCCGACTACCGCGCACGCTCGCTTAACAATTTGCTATATCCGATTGCGGACAAAATGACGCATCGCGTGTATTTTTGTCGCTACGACATCGCAGAAATGCTTAAGAGTGGTGATAACGTGCTGTCGGTTTACCTGGGCAACGGTTGGTACCGTCAGACAAAGCGTACAGCCGAAGGCCATCTGGAATTCGGAAACAAACTTATTGCCAGGTTCAGCCTGCGCTATGTTGACGAACAAGGTTGCGAACGTGAAATACTGTCTGACGGTACAGAAGTCTGGCGACAAACGGAAATTACGGACAACAATATTTTTTACGGCGAAACGCAGGACTTACGGGTACTCGTAAAGACGCCGAAGTACGGCGATGTAACCGTTGAAGACGATTTTGAAACGATATTTACCCTTCAAACTTGTCCTGCCGAACGAGTGATACGCACGATTGCGCCAAGACTTGTTAAACGAAACGGCAACAAACGTGTGTACGATGCGGGCGAGACTGTCAGTGGTAGGGTACGTTTGCGTGCGTATGGTAACAGCGGCGATGTTGTTATGGTAAACCACAGCGAGTGCATTGCCAAGGACGGTACGCTCGATGTCAACTCGTCCGGCGGAGATATCTTAAACGACCGTGGTGAAAAGCAACTTCAATTGACGAAATATGTGCTTGACGGAACGAATCGTGAACTTTACCCTAAGTTTTGTAAGCAAGCGTTCAGATATTTCGAGGTGGAAGGTAAAGCCGAAGTCGTGAGCGTGGAAGTGATACATGCCTGCTTGTCGGAGCGCACTACATTCGCGTGTAGCAACAGCGTTCTCAATTGGTTGTATACCGCATACAAACGCACGCAACTAATCAATATGCACGACGGTTTCCCGTCGGACTGTCCGCACAGGGAGCGGCTCGGTTATACCGGAGACGGGCAAATAACGGCGTCTGCGGCAATGACGATGTTTGATTGCGAGTCTTTTTACCGCAAATGGATACGAGACATCTGTGATTGTCAGAATATCGATAACGGTCACATACAACACACCGCGCCATTTTATGGCGGTGGTGGAGGGCCTGTCGGATGGGGCGGCGCAGTGGTTCAAGTGCCATACGCATTTTATATGCACTACGGTGATAAATCGTTAGTGAAAGAAGTGTTGCCACACATTACCGAATGGGTGGATTACATTATATCGCGTACGGACAACGGACTTGTTTGCCGTGAGGAAAACGGCGGGTGGTGTCTTGGCGATTGGGCAACGTCGGATGTGGTTATACCGCAGGAGTTTGTAAACACTACGTTGTTTGTGTACATGCTTGAAAAAGCCGCTTTTCTTGCAGAACAAGTCGGAAATTTCGACTTGGTAAACAAGTTCGTCGAGCTATGTAAACAATATCGGAAATCGGTAACGAAGGCGTTTTTTGATGATAAAACATGCAGTTTTGCGGGCGGTGTACAAGGTGCGGACGCCTTTGCGTTGGCGGCAGGCTTGGGTGACAGACGCACGCTTGATAACCTTGTTGCAAAGTATACCGTAAACCGTCGTTTCGATACCGGTTTTATAGGCACGTATGTGCTTGTGGAACAACTGCTTGCGCACGACAAAGTCGACGTTGCGTTCGATTTGTTGTCGGTAACCGTGAAAGGATCATTCGGTTACCTGAAACGACTCGGCGAAACGACTATTTGGGAATATCTCGACACAAAGTGGTGTTCCCATGCGCACCCGATGTTCGGTGCGGTTGCGGAGTTTTTGCCTAAGGTGTTATTGGGCTTGCCCGATAAAGAACGTACAAACGAAGTTGTATTACGACCGCGCTTTCCGCGCAAGTTGAGTTACGCCGAGGGCAGTGCGCTGTACGACGGAAAGCCTGTCGAAGTGCGGTGGAGGAAGACGAATAACGCAATACGTTACAGAGTTTTCGTTGCGAACGGACTTAATGTAAGTGTAATCTGCAACGGCAAAACTACCGTATTAAGCGAAGGGAAAAACGAACTGACGATACAATTATTGGATGACGAAAATGAGTAAAATAAAACTTGTAAATAAAATTATTGACATAGATAATTCAAGAATTATCTACAATAAACCGCTTGACGACTCATGGCAAGACGATTGGCAGGTAATGGCAGGCGAGTGGAGCGTGCAAGACGGTTGTCTTGTGGGAGTGGAGCGCGGAAATAAAGGCGGCGTGCTGTTTTTTAAACAACGTTTTGACGGTATCAATGTGATGTTGACTTGCAAAATCAGTACTATTTTGCCTGCCACGCGTGACGTAAACGGCATTTTCTGCGCAGAATGGGACGATAAAACCGACTATCTCGGCGATTACTATGTGTGCGGACTAAATGGTTGGTACGACGACAAGTCGGGTATTGAAGGATACAAGGCAGGCTTGGGCGACTTTTGCGGAATGTCTGAAACCGCTTATAAATATAAGGCCGGAGAGGAAATCGAATTTACTTTCGGCTCGATTAACGGACACTGCTTCATGCTTGCAGACGGCAAACTTGTTGCCGAGCATCTTGACGGCATACTAAAACTTAACAAGGGACATATCGGCTTTTCCCCATACTGCACAATGCTCAGAATTCGTGACATCGTGATTCGTGAAATCAGTTATGTTAACAATCAACAGCACTACAATCCCGAGTTCTGACACGAATGATATCGGGCTTTTATCAAATGAAATACCTATTAAAAAACAATCGCGACGGTGCTGCCTCCGTATACAGAACGACGGTGGAAGTGTCGCAGGACGAACGAAACATATATTTTAACTTTGTGGCGGAACATAGTAATTATTACTGCCCGTATCACAACTACAACGATATACACTCTTGCGGTGACGCTGTAGAAATTCTTATCGGTATTGATCCTGCGCGTAAAACATATTACGAGTTGGAGGTAAATCCCGACAATTCCAAAATGCTTGCAAAAATGACGGTGACGGAACTTGACAGAGACGGCGCGGCAAAGTTGAATATAGAATTTGTCGACAAAAAGGACTGTTTTTTTACTTCAAGCACTACCAAAACGTCCGGCGGTTACATTGTTTGCATTGTTATAGACAAGGTTAGGCTAAACATGCCCGTCGAACAAATCTACTTTAATGCCTATCGTTTGGAAACCGACGTGGGCGAGATGGAAAAGCACCTGTTTGCACTAAACCCGACAATGTGCGGCAAGTTTCACGTACCGACCCGTTACGTGATGTTACGTGACTACTTATCGCCTGGAAAATAAAAATAAAATAAAAAAATAACGACCATGAAAAAAATTGTATATTTACCGCTTGACGAACGTCCATGCAACAATACTTTTTGTCAATTTCTCGCACAGAATAACAACGAAATAAATCTGGTTTGTCCACCGTTGTCGATTCTCGGACTTAAAAAGAAGCCCGCAGACTATCAAAAAATTGCAGCGTTTTTGACCGAACAATGCGCCGATGCCGACTACCTGATACTTGCCGTAGATATGTTGTTGTACGGCGGTCTGGTACCGTCAAGACTGCATCATATGGACGTAGAAGAAGTTTCGTCGCGCATCGAAGTAATCAAGACAATCAAGCGCAATAATCCCAAGCTGAAGATTTTTGCCTTTTCGCTTGTAATGCGTTGCCCGACATACTCCTCTTCCGACGAAGAACCGGACTATTACGCACAATACGGCGAGCGAATCTTCAAGTACGGCGTCAACGAGCATAAGTATCTGGACGGCTTGATCGACAAACAAGAGTATTTGTCGCAGAAAGCCTTGTTAAACGTACCGCAATCAGTAATTGAAGATTACACTAACAGACGTAGTGTAAACATCGAGGCGCTTACCGAAGTGCTTAAACTTGTCGGCGACGTAATAAACGAGTTTGTCATTTTGCAGGACGATTCTAACCCATACGGCTACACTGCGCTTGACCAACGCATTGTAAAAAAATGTCTTAGAGACAACAATATCGATATTGACATTTATCCCGGTTCGGACGAGGGCGGATTGACGTTGCTTGCCAGAGTGCTGACAAGAATAAAAGGTTACTCACCCAAGATTTGTCCCGTCTATCCCAGACCGGAGTGCAGGGACGTTGTTCCGCTGTTCGAGGACAGGGCGGTGTACAAGAGTATAACCGCACAGATAGAAAGCGCAGGGTGCACGGTTTCCGAAGAAAACGACGCCGACATTTATCTGTTTTGCAATTTGCCGGTTGGACAAATGCTGGACTTTTGCGGTTTGTATATCGGCAAGACAAACGGCGTTGACGGTGTTGCCAACAAGCAATACGTCGATCGCAACTTGCCCAAGTTTGTTTCAAAACTTGCCGAACTTCATGCAAAAGGCAAGGCCGTTGCCGTTGCCGACATAGCGTATGCCAACGGAGGCGACGCAGAAATTGCCCGAATGATTTCCGAGTCGGTAGGACTGCTTAACATCGCAGGTTACGCAGGGTGGAACACTTCGTCCAATACGTTGGGGACGGTTATTTGTCAGGCAGTGTTTTACAACTTTTTCAAAAACACGCCTACGCACAGACGTTTTACTGCCGAGCGTGTGTACGAGGATATTGCCTATTGCTCTCACGTCAGAGGCAGCGTTACCGCAACCGAGTTGCCGAAACTCGGTTACAACTACTTCGATGTCGGCGAACAACGCGGCAAAGTTTCCGACGTGGTGGCTCGTCAATTGGATAAATTTGTCGGAGATTACTTCCCCGAAATTTACACCGAGTACAAAATTTCCGACTGCTATATGCCTTGGAGAAGAATGTTTGAAGTCGGCCTTACAGTGGAGGAAAAAAAGTGATGCAGGATATAAAAAAATTACAACGGTACAAAATTTTTTATCATCGGGCATTGCTTGACGACGTTATTCCTTTTTGGGAAAAATCCGATTTAATAGATAAAGAATTCGGCGGTTTTATCTCAAGCGTAGATAGAACGGGCAAGAGTTATAACGACGATAAAAGCGTATGGTTTCAAGGAAGATGTTTGTGGACGTTTTCAAAGCTTTGCAATCTTTACGGAAGAAAACCCAAATGGGAGGAAGCGGCTAAAAGCGGCGCTGATTTTATCAAAAATCATTGTATAGATACAGACGGAAGAATGTTTTTTACGGTTACGAGAGAAGGTTTGCCTTTAAGAAAACGCAGATATTTTTTCTCCGAGAGTTTTTTAGTGGTCGGGTTTGCCGAATATTCGCAAGTAAGTTGCAATCCGGACGATTTATCGTTAGCCGAGAAATATTTTGATTTGATGTATAGGCTATACAAAAATCCCGAGTCTGATCCGTTTAAAATTACACCTAAAGAAAACGCATCCGTGCGAGCTCTTCATTCAAATGCTTATCCGATGGTACTGGTCAGTTCGGCTCAAACATTGCAAAGAATAACAGGTAAAGCTGAATATTATGAAGAAATAATTCAGGATATAATAAGCGATATGATAACTCTTCACTATAAAGAAGAGTATAAATGCGTTCTTGAAAACGTACTTTACGACGGCAGTATTTTAGATAATCCAACCGGCAGAACGATAAATCCCGGTCACAGCATAGAAAACAGCTGGTTTTTAATGAATCATGCTGCAAAAATCGGAGACTCCGTCTTGTTAAAGCAAGCGTTAAATATACTTGACTGGTCGCTTGAGAGAGGTTGGGACAAAGAGTATGGCGGAGTGTTTTATTTCAGTGACTTATACGATCGTCCATGCGAACAGCTCGAATACGATATGAAATTATGGTGGGTACATTGCGAATGTTTGATTGCGACTCTCACTGCGTATAAACTAACAAAGAACGAAAAATATTTTGCCGAATTCGAGAAGATTCACGAATATGCTTTTTCTCATTTTTCGGATAAGCAATTTGGAGAATGGTACGGGTATCTGCATCGCGACGGAAGTGTTTCGCATACGCAAAAAGGCTCTTTATGGAAAGGACCGTATCACTTACCGAGGTGTTTGATGCTCTGCGAACAAATCTTGGATTCTCTTTACGGCGGCAATTTACCTGAGTTGTTATAAAGTTTCAAAGTATTGAAGAAGAGGAAAAAATGGATAAAATAATACTTGACAAAGGCTGGACGATAGAATACGGAGGGCAAAGCCTTAGCGCATCCGTTCCCGGAGATATAAACGTCGACTTGTGGAAAAACGGGATAATAGAAAATCCCTATTACGGGATGAATCACAAACAGTTGCATTGGATAATAAATCGCGACTTCGTTTACGAAACACGCTTCGACGTTTCCGACGAGATGTTTGCCGAACAGGAAATCTTACTGGAATTTGACGGCATAGACACATATGCCGACATATATCTCAACGGCAAACAACTGGGGCATACTCAAAACATGTTTTTGAAGTACACCTATTCTGTAAGGGATATTGTCAAAAAAAGCGGCAACCTGCTTATTGTAAAAATGTTGTCGACGGGCAGGGTGATGGACAGCATCGACACTCGAGGTTATCACGGCGTGTTTAACGTCAAACGTTTGTTTATGCGCAAGGCTCAGTGTCACTTCGGTTGGGACTGGGCGCCCGATATGCCGGGGTACGGTATCTGCGGCGATGTAAGGTTGGTCGGATGTAAGAAAAACCGTATCAGTGATGTTCATTATCGCGCATTTAACAACGGAAAATTGAGCATATTTACAGATCTTAATTACACCGTTCGCGAACATATGACCGAAGACAACCAGCTAAGACAGTGTTCCCCGGAGTGCATAAACGACGTGCTTCGTTATATAGTGGCGAAACGTCCCGACGAGCCGATTTCGGATAACAACTGTATCGTTTTCGAAACCAAAGTTTCGGGTGAAAAGAATTTTGCAAACTTTACTATCGAAAATCCTGCGCTGTGGTGGTCAAACGGTTACGGCAAACAGCCATTATACGAGTACAAGGTGCAACTTGTGCGTAACGGTAAGGTTGCGGATGAGCGAGAGGAAAAGTTTGCTTTCCGAGAGATATCTTTATGTCAACAACCGTACGATCAAACGCGTATGCAGTACCAACTGCAAATCAACGGCAAAAACGTGTTTGTCAAGGGGAGTAACTGGGTGCCTGCCGAGTGTTTTATCGGTGGTATTACTACGGAAAAATATCAACGATTGCTCGGGCAAGCCGCCAAGGCTAACTTCAATATGCTGCGTGTGTGGGGTGGCGGACTGTACGAAAAGGACGTTTTTTACGATATTTGCGATCGTAACGGTATCATGGTGTGGCAGGATTTTATGTTTGCCTGCTCCGATATACCCGAAGACGACGCAGGGTTTGTTGATGCTTGCCAGAAGGAGATTACCTATCAGGTTTGCAGATTGCGCAACCATCCGTCACTGGTATATTGGTGCGGAGGCAATGAAAAAACAGGATCCTACGGGCTTAAAATCACCAAGGGAGACTACTTTGTTGACGTAATTCTGCGCGGTACGGTAGATAATTATGACGGTACGCGTCCTTATGCACGTCAAAGTCCTTGTTCGCTTACCGACATCGGCAACGACAGAACTTCGGGCGAGTCGCATGCGGGCAGTTACGAAAGCAGTCTTATCTCCGGGGTTCTTAACTATCGCAACAAAGTCAGCGAGTCGGGCGTTATGTTTGTATCGGAATGCGCCAATATGGGGCCGGGAACGTTAGAGATATACAAACGGATGTTTCCCGAGGATAAACTGTGGCCGATGAATGAGTATTGGAGAGACCGCCTGATGGAAAATCCATATTCGGAATTCAAGGTGCCGTTTTGCGAGAGGCAAATATTGTATGCCGACACGCTGTATGGCAAGAGCGACACTTTGCGACAATTTGTGGCAAAGGGCATGACGAGTCACGCCGAATCAATGCGCGCCGAAATAGAGTTTGCTCGTGCAAACCCTGCATGCGGCGGTTTTATGAACTGGATGTACAGCGATATCTGGCCGTCGGCAACGTGGGCGGTAGTGGATTATTATTGCGAGCCGAAGCAAGCTTATTATCAAATGAAGCGCAGTTATGCTCCGATTGTCGTCACGTATGTGCAAAACGAAGATAAACGGTTGCAACTGGTTTTACTGAATGACGATTTGCGTGAAGTTACGGTAGACGTAACATACGGAATGCGGACACTTGACGGCAAAACCGTGTGGAAACACACAGTAACGCTTACGTCTGCAGGCGGAAGTGCCGTTGATATTGAAGACAAATATAACGCGCCCGACAGTTATTTGTTTGCCGAGTACGACATGGATGGCGTAAAACACGTTACGGTGTTCTCATACGATATGTGGCACACGTGTCGTTTTGCAAGCGATTATACTTATAGTGTGGAGAAATTGTCCGACTGTTATGCCGTCACCATTGCGGCAAAACAATTTGCGAAGGGCGTAATTGTGCGCATGAAAGACAATTACAGGTTTACCTATTCGGATAATTACGTAGATTTACAGGCAGGTGAACAAATCACTTTGTACATCTACGGAGCAACAGACAAAGACATTGCAACGATTGAAGTAACGGATTTTGCAAAGGAGACTGCATGAAAAGGTTAATCGGCAAAAGTCTCGGCAATGTGGTTTTTACCGAACAAAACGGTAATTTGTACGGTAATTTAACGAACTATGGCGTAAACGCGTCATATTTGATAAAACCTGTGGGCTTTTTCGGTCCGGCGAAAGCAATACTTATGGACTTGGACGGAACCACTCTTACAAGCGAGGACTTTTGGGTGTTTGTAATAGAGCAGACAATGCAAAAACTGCTCGGCGACGGCAAGTTTTCGCTTGAGGAATCCGATATACCGTTTGTTTCGGGTTTTACAACGGTTGATCATCTAAATTATTGTCTTAACAAATATATGCCGGACGAAAATATAAATTCAGCGGTAGAGTGCTATCACAATATAGCAGAGTTTCAACTAAAAGAAATAATGCAAGGCAGGGGGCATGTCGATGCATTTAAGCCTGCCGATGGGCTGAAAGATTTTCTGACGGAAGTAAAAAAACGAAATATTAAAATAGGTCTGGCGACAAGCGGCCTGGACTACAAAGCCATTCCCGAAATCGTTGCGGCATTTCGCTCGCTTAATATGGGCGACCCGAGAAATTACTATGACGCAATCATTACCGGAGGACGCCGCAAAGATGTCGGCGACTATGGCACTTTGGGCGAAGTTGCTTCAAAACCGCATCCGTGGATTTATACCGAACTGGCATATTTGGGATTAAAAGTAACCGATCCGACAACTGTCATCGGTATCGAAGACAGTGCTGCCGGTGTGTTATCGTTGCGTTTTTCCGGGTTCCCCGTCGTTGGGCTTAACGGCGGCAACATAACTCAAAGCGGGTTGGATTGCTTGTGTTGCAAAAAAGTAAATAAACTTGAAGAAATTTTGCAAATAATTTAATGCTCCTTTATACATTTTGATTTTTTATGATAAATAAGTAAGAACATAACGGAAATTACGCATTGCAGAACACCTGACAATGCGGAAAAATAACTGGAGGAAATGATATGAAAAAGATTCTCAGTGTGTTGACTGTCTTCTTTGCATTGGCGGCTGTGTGTGCCACGTTTGCCGCATGCGAGATAGATGAGCCAAAAACACAATTGGAAACTCCTACCATTGCTTCGCAGGTCTACACGGGCAGTAAATTGACCGCGGTAGTACCGCAAAACGATGGCTACGAGATTGTTTCCAACGAAGGCGGTACGGATGTAGGAGAATACGACGTTGTACTGAAACTGTCCGATGAAACAAATTACGAGTGGGTAACGCCTGACAGCGATGATGCAACCAAGGTTACTTTGAAGTTCGCTATTACCAAGGCGCCTAACCAAATCACGGCTTTGTCGTTGGAAGGTTGGACATACGGCGAAGAACCCAAAATGCCCGTTGCAACGGCACTGTTCGGCACGCCGACGTTCGCTTATGGCGCGACTGCCGACGGGACGTTTGTCGAAACCGTTCCGACAGCGGCCGGTAGTTACTTTGTCAAAGCAAAGGTTGTCGCAACGGCGAACTACGACGGCGCGGAAAAGACGGCGGAGTTTAAGATCGCTCGTGCAAAAGCCGTACTTACAACTAAACCGACGGCTGTTGCAAACCTTGTTTACACAGGCGATTCGCTTAATCTGATTACGGCAGGCGTGGTTGACGGCGGCACAATGCAGTATAAACTCGGAGTCGACGGCATTTGGTCGTCTGAAATCCCCACGGCGACAAACGCAGGCGAATACACCGTGTACTACAAAGTTCTCGGCGACGATAGCCACAGTGACTTAATCGATGACGAAAAGCAACAACTTACCGTAACCATTGCAAAAGCCGACGCGCAAGTAACCGCTCCAACGGCGAAGACAGGGTTGACATACAACGGCGAATCTCAGGCGCTTATCGTTGCCGGTAGTGCGATCGGCGCGACAATCGAATACAAACTCGGAGACGGCGAATGGACTATAAACATTCCCGCGGCAACGGACGCGGGCGAGTATACGGTTATTTACAGAGCTGTAGCCGACGTCAACTACAATGTTGTCGATGGGGAAAACAAATTTACGATTACAATTGCCAAAATTGCCGACAGCATCGATTTTTCTCTTGACAACGTAACCGTACGCTGCGGAGATTCCGTCCCTGAACTTACGGCAACTTCCGCAAGCGGCACGGCGGTAACGTTTACTTATTCCGACAACGGTAACGATTACTATACAAAAGAACAACTCGCAGATTTCGCCTTTATCTATGGTACAACCTATTATGTCAAGGCTGCAGTTGCCGACAGTACAAACTACACTGGCACGGAAAAAGTTTTAACGATAACTCCGCAACACAACATTACGGTAAGCGAAAGCGATGGTTTGCAAACGGCGGCTTGCAAATGCGGCAAAAAGGACGTTACCGGTACTCTCGGCACCAAACAAACGATTGATCTCGCTGCGACCGTGGACAACGGAAATGGAAAAGCGACCGACGGTAAACTCGATCTGACAACCATAGGTTACAACGGAAATGCGGAAGTAACGCTTACTGCAGACGAAGCGACTTACTATGCAACAGTTCAGAACGGCGTCATCAGTCTTGCCACTGTTTTGCCGCTCGGTATATACGGAGAAAAGGCATTTGGCATAAGCGTAACCGACAAAAACGAAACATACAACGTTACAATAAACGCTCTTGTCGTTACAATGACGATCATGACATCCGACCAATATGCAAACTGGATTACCATTGCCAAGGCGTGCGAGCAAAGTGCAACTTTGTGGGGCGGGTATTTCCGCTTAGGAGCAAACATTACGGCAACGTCAATGGTTATGTTTAATCGCGGTGCGACCGACGGCAGCGAAGGCTTTAAGGGTGTGTTCGACGGTTGCGGTTATGTCATCGACGGGCTTAACAGAAACGGTTTGTACACTAACGCATTTGTTACTACGATGACCGAGACCGGAGTGCTTAAAAATATTGCGTTCACTAACGTCAAAATCACCGGCGAGGGTAACTTCCTTACGTCCGGAGGTAAAGGCACGATCGAAAACGTATACGTGCAGTATACGGAAATTTCAGCAGGTAGCCAACACAACGGAACCATTGCCAATTTTGTGGACGGTTGCGCTATGCGTAACGTATTTGTTGACGCAAGTAAAGCAACTGTCGTCGGAAGCGGGTCAACGTTCAGAATTTTGACGTCCAACGCGAAAAGCGGGTTTGGCGGAGTGTTCGGCGTTTGTCCGAGTGAAAATTACAACCCCGAGCAATCTATCGGCGACAGGGGCAACAACTATGAGGCTATTGCATACTTTGCAAACTTTGACGAACTTAAAGCCAATGAAACGACGCAAAAGAAGTTGGCAAGCTGGAATAACAACGGCTTCTGGATCGTTAACGACGGCATACCCGCACCTGAAAAATATGTCGTAAACAGAATTGACCTCGGAGCAAAGGATATCGACCTCGATATACTTGTAGACAACGACACCGTTAAACTTAACGACAACGCCTTGGAAATCGATTGTACGGCAGCAGGCTTTACGTTCGGAAACGTCGCTTCTGTTACAATGGAAGGCAATGCGATAGATACAAGCGGTTTTACCTTTGCGAACGGCAAGTTGACTGTCGCTCGTTCGGCGTTCGGTTTCAATTACGGAGAAAAAGAAATTGTCGTGACAGACGATAGCGGTAAAACAATAACGATTGCTGCAACGCTTATAAGCAAAGTTCTGAAGAATGCTACCGACTACGCAAACTGGATAAAGATTGCAAATGCGTGTGAAACCGAAAATCAAATTCTCGGCGGTTACTTTAAATTGGGAGCGAATATTACATCCGCAACTATGGTTACGTTTGAGCGTTGGGACGTTGATGGAGCGTATGGTTTCAAAGGCATATTCGATGGTTGCGGATATGCTATCGACGGGCTGACCGCTACGGGCAATGCGTTTATCAGTTGCATGACTAAAGACGGCGTATTGAGAAATATAGCGTTTACAAATGCAAAGATTGCCGGCGAAAGCAATTTCCTTTGTTCGGGCGGACTTGGTACGATAGAAAACGTATACGTGCAGTACGTATCTATTTCCGCAGGCAGCGACTATAACGGTACTATATATAATCACTGCAGATCCGAACAAGACGGTGGTAAAATTACCAATGTGTTTGTAGACGCAAGTCAGGCTGTCATTTCGGGAACGGGTGCGTCATTCAGACTTCTTGGCGGCAGCAATACCGGTTACAACGGAATATTTGCAGTTTGCCCCGAGGGTTACACCATTACGCAGGCACGCGATACGGGAACTTTTGCCGATCACGCTGTTTGTGCATTTGCCGACTTTGATGAACTTAAAGCCAACGAAACAACGCAATCCGTAATCAAAGATTGGAATAGCGCATATTGGACAATCGTCGACGGAGTTCCCGTATTTCTAACGAAATAATTCAGGCAGGGAAACAAAACTAAACATAAACAGTGAGCAATTATTTATTAACGTGCTTCACTTCTGCAGTTAAGCAGAGCAATAACACTGTTCGGGTTGTCGCAAGAAAACTGAGTTTTTCTTGCGACAGCCTTTATAGTTTAGATTTCTTCATAATTTTGTCCGACTTAAGTCGCTGAATATAGAAATATACTGCATAGGAAACATAATAAAAATGCAATTCGATTTTAATAATCACCTTAATAACGAAATATTACAGCAAAACCGCCTGAAAGCAAGAAGTTATTTCATTCCTTACGAAAACAAGGCGATAAATGCAGGCAATATTGCAGGCACGAAAAACACGACGAGATGCCATTCTCTTAGCGGTAAGTGGAATTTTGCGTATTACGAAAATATCCGCGAAGCGTTTGATACCGTCGAACAGACTTATACCGACGAAATAAGCGTTCCCGATGTCTGGCAATTTGCAGGGTATGAAAAGCCGTTTTATATCAACGTTGCTTATCCGTTCCCCGCAACGCCGCCTTACGTTCCCGATTGCGCTCCCGGTGCGGTTTATAACAGGAAATTCAGTTATAAAAAAGCAAAAAATTTATCTCGTTCGATTATAACTTTTCAGGGTGTAAGCGCAGGGTTCGATTTGTTTATTAACGGCAAATATGTCGGATACAGTCAGGGAAGTCATTATCCGTCTGAGTTCGATGTTACCGATTGTTTATCGGACGGCGAAAACGATATTAAGGTCGTCGTGTATAAATGGACGACGGGCAGTTGGTTCGAGTGTCAGGATATGCTCCGTAACAACGGAATTTTCCGTGAAGTTTTTATTACCGATATAATCGAAAACGGCGTTTACGACGTTGCATGGACCTGCAAAAAGCACGGCAATATCTACGATTGTAAAGTTGCCGTAGAAATGCAGACTGAAAAACAAAGCGAACTTTGCGTTACGTTGACCGATAAAGACGACAGAATTGTTTTTACCGATAAAAAACAAGTTAAAGGTGAAAGCACTATCGGGTTCTCCGTTGAAAATCCGTCGGAATGGAACGCCGAAAATCCTGTTTTATACGATTTGAGTTTGTCGGTTTTTGTGAGCGGGCAAGAAGTCGAAAACGTTAGTATTCCCGTAGGTTTCCGCACTTTTAGTATTGAAAACGGAGTGTTCAAGGTGAACGGCGTTCCCGTAAAATGCCACGGCGTAAATCATCACGATACTACGCCCGACAGGGGATGCGCTTTAACCACGGAAGATTACGAAAAAGACTTCCGCCTGATGAAGGAACTGAATATCGACACGATAAGATTTTCGCATTATCCGCCGTGTCCTGCAGCGTTGGAACTTTGCGACAGAATGGGATTTTACGTCATCGACGAAGCCGACCTTGAAACGCACGGCGCGTTCTTTATGGATGAAACGTTCGATTATTTCAGCAATAACTCTGAATATCTTGCGGAATATCTTGACAGGATAGAGCGGTTATATGCACGCGATAAAAATCATGCGTCGATAATTTTATGGAGTTTGGGTAACGAATCCGGCTTCGGCGAAAATCAAAAGAAAATGGCGGAACTGCTGAAATCTTACGATAATGATTTGCTCATTCATTATGAAGGCGCATGGAATTGGGAGGGCGAAAACGGATTCGACGTCGTTTCCATGATGTATCCTTCGTGCGAAAAAATGGTCGAAATGATGAACAATCGCCCGAACAAACCCTTCTTTTTGTGCGAATACGCGCACGCTATGGGCGTCGGACCCGGCGGACTGAAAGACTATTGGACGACCATATACGAAAACGAACGCTCTATGGGCGGTTGTATCTGGGAATGGTGCGACCACGCTTACTATGCCGGAAACAAGAAAGATTTTTATTTCGGCGGCGACGGGAACGAGTGGTTACACGACGGCAATTTTTGCGCCGACGGGATGTTGCGCGCCGACCGTGATTTGACTTCGGCTGCTTATGAAATCGCAAACGTATATCGTCCGTTTTATTCCGAACTTTTCGGCAACGAACTCACGATAACAAGTCGGTTATCGTTTACGGGTTCGGAAAAATACGAAATAGAGTGCAAAGTGATTAAAGACGGCAAAACCGCAGAAGTTGCGCTCGATCACGATATAAAACCGCTTAAAACTCAAAAATTTAATCTTTCGGAAACGCTTTGCGGAGAAAATGTTTTCGTCGAATTGACTTATAAACATAACGGCAAAACTTGCGGAAGCGAACAGCACGTTGTAAAAAGAACGTTGCCCGTTATTGCGCAAAAGCAGGGCGGAGACATAAAAGTAACCGAAAATACAAAATTCTATATCTTCGATTGCGGTAACGTTAAATATTATTTTTCAAAGCATACCGCCACGTTTGAAAAGATAGAAAAGGACGGTAAAAATTATCTGTCCGATAAAAAGTCTTTGTTATATAATCCATACGCGGCGGTGAACGCGTTCGTGCCGAATATCTATCGCTATAAAATGGATAACGATATGTATATCAACGGAAAATGGCGTGAACACGGGTTTGATATGATGTGGAACAGGGTTCTTTCGTGTAACGTCGAAAAAGTCGGTTATGACTATAAAATCACGGTCGATAGTTTGTTCTCGTCGCCGAAACGGTCGAAAGAATTCACTAATAAATTTGTTTACACGATTTTCGCAAACGGAGATTTAGGCGTTGATTGCACGCTTACAAGAGAAATCGACAATCTTCCTTACTTGCCGAGATACGGTTTCTTACTCAATCCGAACGAACAATTATTCGATAAAGTCGAATGGGAAGGTTTCGGCCCGAACGAAAATTACAGCGATTACAAAGAAGCCGCAAAGGTGGGCGTTTATTCAAAAGATATTAAAGATATGTTTTACGAATACGTCAGCCCGCAGGAAAACGGCGAACGTTGCGGAATTTCGTATTTGTCGCTCTCCGGTAAAAACGGCGCAAAACTTTCGGTTTACGCAAAGGGCGATTTCTTCTCGTTCAAAGTGAACGATTTTATCGGTAAAGATTTACAAAATGCAAGGCACATTACCGGTTTGAAACGCGGCGAAACGCTTGAACTTGCAATCGACGGCTATTTTTCGGGCGTTGGCAGCAACAGTTGCGGACCCGAATTGCCAGAAGATCAGCGAGTAACCGATAAGGTGTTACAATTCGGAGTTTATTTCCGTTTTGAATAAGTTGCACAACCTTTTTAAACTGAAATAATAAACAACACAATAAAACCGAAAACAATGCGTCTATTTGGTAAAAGAAAAGTTTGCTCGATAGGCGCATTTTTGTTTGTCGATTTTTATCGAATAAAGGCGGTAATCGGATAAGAGCTCCTCCTGATTTGGAATTTGATTTTTGAATTCAAATTCCAAATCAAGGAGGACAAAACGGTGAAATACGCACCTAAAAAAGTATTTATTTTAGAAAATGGACTTTACAAGGAAATAACTTATAGCGAACTAAAACAACTCAAACAAGCGGACAAGTCCTATATGGACAAGTTCTTTCTGCCTCTGCACGGAATGCTTATCGTCTATGAAAAGGACAAAGGCTACAACGGTTATTCGGTCAATTTTGCTTCACTTGCGGGCAAAAGTATGACGGATCCGATTTCCCTCACCGAAAAGCATGTCGGGGCGATTGCCCAGACGGTCTTTTACGAGCAAACGGGAGGCAAAATCAAGTTGGGCGATAAGGAAGTGTCCGTAACCGTCATGCAAGTCGATTTTTCGGAAATTGCCGCAAACGGCAGTGCGGACTTCAACGTCGTGGCAAAACTCGACCTTACGCCGTTCAAAGCAGATATGGGCGGTTTCCCGTATAAATACTTCAAAAAATATATCCCCGATAACCTTTACGTTTCGTCCACCGTTCGCGTAGATAAGACGGAAGAAGACGGCTTTGCCTATATGTAACCGCAAAAATAACAAAAGTTTGATGGGGTTTTAACACAGTTATTGATTAAATAATTCTTATAATATAAAAAATAACGGATTAAAAATTGTATTTCATAAGAAAATATGCTACAATGATTAAAAGAACATTGACCTTAACCTAATAGCGATTGAAATGAAGAAGTCGTACCGAGATCAATCTTCAAAAGATCAAGATAGAATGAGATTACGTGCATTAACAAAAAGCACATACGATAATGATATATGGGCTTATGATGGAAAATCTTTTCCCGAATGTGTTTGTCGATACATTTTAGGAATATTTTATGAAATAGATCGTGATAATAGGAAAATTTATTTAGAATTTTATAGAAATGGAAAACTGATATCTAAAAGTAAAATTTTTTATAAAAGTAGTTTTTTATCCAAGGAGTTAAATTGCTGTAGTTCAAACCCGGAGGATAATTGACAAAATATCTATTTTGTAGTACGCATGCACATGAATAGACCTTGAAATATGAACTTTATGGTATAATTATATTATGAAAATATTATCTCTGAAAAACGTAAGAAAAGAATATCATACCGGTTCTTTGACCGTACACGCCGTAGAAGACGTTTCGTTCGATTTGAACGAGGGCGAATTCGTGGTGATTCTCGGCGAGTCCGGCGCAGGAAAAACAACTCTCCTTAACCTTTTGGGAGGAATGGACACGGCGACGGGCGGCGAAATCGTTCTTGGCGGGGAAAATATAACTTCGTTCAACAAAAGGCAACTGACCGACTATCGCCGTCGCGACGTAGGTTTTGTTTTTCAGTTCTATAATCTGATGCCTAACCTTACCGCGCTTGAAAACGTTGAAATCGCCGTTGAAATATGTGATAATCATCTCGACCCGAAAACCGTTCTCGAATCGGTGGGGCTCGGCGACAGACTCGACAATTTTCCCGCAGAACTTTCCGGCGGCGAACAGCAAAGGGTTTCCATCGCCCGCGCGATTGCCAAAAACCCCAAGTTGATACTATGCGACGAGCCGACCGGCGCGCTCGATTACGTTACCGGCAAAAAGATACTCAAACTTTTACAGGATTTATCCCGCAAGCGAAACAAGCTTGTCGTTATCGTAACGCACAACGCCGCGCTTAAAGATATGGCAGATAAAGTAATAAAGATAAAGAGCGGAAGAATCGAAAGTATCGAAACGAACGACAATCCTAAATCGGTTGAGGAGATAGAGTGGTGAAAACGTACCTTAAAACAGTCCGCAGAATGTTCAAAAAACATCTTATACGGCTTTTTTCTCTTATTGGTATCGTTCTTATCTCGATAGGCTTTATATCGGGTATCGGTTCGCCGACCGATATGATAAAGGACAGTATAGAGAATTATTATACAAAACAAAACGTAAGCGACTTTATCGTGAAAAGCAAGACGGGCAGTTTTACCGACGAACAAATATCTGCGATAAAAAGCCGTTACGGAGAAAACAACGTAGAAACGGGAATGTCTTTAGATATACGGACGGGCGAAAAGAGATCGCTCAGACTGTATTTTCTCGACCTTGAAAATACCGGAATCAACAAGTTTGAACTTGTCGAAGGCGAAAGGATAACTTTCGACGATGAAAATTGTGCTTACGCCGATGTAAAAGATAACGTGATAAAGGGGTATTCCGTCGGCGATAAAGTAGAAATAGATCTTGCGTCCGCGCTTAACTTGCCGTCCGAATATAAAATCAACGTTACGATTAAAGGAATAGTTAAAAGTCCGCTGACGTTCGGCAAAGACGGAGAGCCGAGTTATAACAACCCGGAAGACACCGAAATTCCCGATAACATGGCGGAAATAAATAAACTCGATTTACTCGAAAATATTTTATACTGTCCGACCGGAATCTGCGCTCTTCTGCCGAAAGGCGATCTGTATATAAAAGCGGAAAACCGTAATTTGTTCGGATCTTTTTCCTCCGGTTACGAAAAATACGTCGAAAAAGAAAAAATCGAGTTGACCGGACTTTTGGGCGAAGACGTACGCATAATTACGCTTTACGACAATTACAGTTTCAAATCGGTTATTGCCGGCGCGGATAAGGTACGCGGAATAGGCAATATTTTAATGGTGATTTTTATCGCCGTGACGCTTCTCGTTGTGTTGTCGTCTATGATGCGGCTTATGGATGAGGAACGTTCGCAAATCGCTTGTCTGAAAACGCTCGGATACGGTTCGGCAAGTATAGTCGTAAGGTACGTTTTCTTTGCGCTCGTCGCGTTGGCGGCAGGTGGCGGTGTTGGCTTCTTTGTCGGATACGGCGTTTCGTGGCTGATATGTTTCGCATTCGGTTACAGTTACGTTATGCCGCCGATATCGGTGGTGGTCAATCCGAGTTATTACTTTATATCGCTTGGCGTAATTATCGCGGTTACGTTGATTGCGGTATTTTCCATCGGATTGCGGCTTGCGAATAACGCCCCCGCCGACCTTCTGCGACCGAAACCGCCGAAAAAAGGAAAGAGAATTTTACTTGAAAAAATCCAGTTTATCTGGAAACGGCTTTCGTTTAAGTATAAATCCACGATGAGAAACGTATTCAGGTATAAAACGCGGTTTTTTATGATGCTTGTATCGGTAGCCGTTTCGGCGGGGCTCGTTTTTGCGGGGCTTGCTCTTCTCGATATGTGTCTGTTCGACGATTTCGGTTCGCCCGCGATTATCGGAATAGCGGTAGTCGTGGTTGCTTTTGCGGGACTTCTCACCGCCGTGGTGATAAATACGCTTACGACCATAAATATAAGCGAAAGAGAACGGGAAATAGCGACGCTTATGGTTCTCGGATACCACGACAGCGAAATTTGCGGTTATATTTATCGCGAAATATATATCAGCGTGTTTTTGGGAATTATCGTCGGGTATCCCACGGGGATAGGTCTTGCGACGCTCGTTTTTAAGACGATAGGCTTCGGAACGGTCGGCAACGTAAGTTGGTTTATGTGGCTGCTCGTGCCGGTCATCGTATTCGTATTTGCGCTGCTCGTAACGCTGATATTAAGACCGAAAATAGTAAAAACCGGAATGAACGAAAGCCTGAAAGCGGTGGAATAAAAAAATTTAACGAATCGGGGTTGAAAATATAAATTAAGAAATAAATAGTCTATTATTTTTTACACG
>ENA-UESH01000395-UESH01000395.1-human-gut-metagenome-genome-assembly--contig:-NODE-395-length-42868-cov-12.990348_pt1 | contig 42868 bp, 72 predicted proteins | sample MGYA00243001_ERZ508002 | MGnify/ENA primary metagenome ERZ508002 (study PRJEB26167, sample SAMN06115447) | human gut metagenome | host: Homo sapiens | place: China:Anhui | collected 2015-08-07... | reverse complement strand
GCCGGTGTTTGTCGCTGCGCTATAGTTGCCGGTGTTTGTCGCTGCGCTACAGTCGCCGGTGTTTGTCGCTGCGCTACAGTTGCCGGTGTTTGTCGCTTTCGCATGCTCGAAATCAGCTTTTTCGAGGATAAACTTCACGCCAGCCTTAACCAGTCCGGAAAGCCCGATCTCCGCGCCGATTTTGATTTTCTTTCCGACGCGCATGCTGTCGTTGTGCGTCTGCTCGTTTGCGTCAAGCTCGACCTCGCAGAACCGGCTATCCGCTGGATTGTAATATCCCAGCACATCGAGCGGAAACTCACAGGCGTGAAACCCCTCATCGCAAATTTCCGCTCGCTCGGTTTCGTACTCCTTGCCGACTTCGTACTGAAAGCCCTTGCAGCGCAAGTCCTTGTCGAATCCCTTGAAGCATTTCATCACTTGACTTCCTCCCACTTGAACCGCCCCTTCGAGCTGTTCCTCCACTGTCCGATACCGCGCAGCGCGCCGTAGTCCAGCCACTCGCGCACCGCTTTTTCGTGCGCGTCATCCAAGCAGAGGATCGTCATTTCGCACGTCGTGCCCGCCGGGCATTCCTCGCTGCTGCTGAGTGCCGTCCGTTCGCCCTGCGCGGTCTGCGCTCTCAGCGAACGCTGGCAGATCGTGATTGCGCCCGGGGTATCGAGGCGAATGCGGCGCGGCTCGACGAAGATCAGGCCGTCGATGACCTTCTTGTACGCCGTCAGCTTTCCGGACTCGTTTACCGCCTTGCGCTTCTTGCCGGTAGCCGGGTCTTTGCCGCTGAGACGTGCCAGCATACCGCAGGCGTCCTTGAAAAACCCCTTGATCTGGTAATCCCAGAGAAAAGGCGTGCCGTCCTCGTCCTTGGGGAACACGGTCGTGCCGCGCTCGATGATTGCGTCCTCACCGAGTGCCGCGACTTCCTCCGGCAGTGTTGCCGCGTCCGGGCTCTTCGAGCCGATGAACCGGCTGTAGATTTCCGGATCTGCGGTTGCCGTGCCGAGAATGCCCTCGGTGAATGTCACGTGAATTTTCAGCTTTTTCATGATTTTTTTGTCCTCCTGTTTCGTTCCTCAAGCTTTGCCCTCGCATAGCTTCGCCATGCTATGCCTTGCCGTTGCAGTGCACTGCGTTGCTATGCCCTCGCTCTGATTCGCCATGCTCTGCCGTTGCTCAGCTGTTCTGTGCTATGCCATCGCTCGGCTGTTCACTGTCTTGCTCTGCCGTTGCTAAGCTGTTCAGTGCTTCGCTCCGCTTTGCCGTTGCGTGTCTATGCCCTGCATTGCCTTGCAACGCTACGCCCTTGCTATGCTCTGCTGCGCTTTGCCTTGCCCTTGCGCGGCTAATCTCGTTTTGGCAGTACGCCGATTTTCTTAGCGCTTGCGTTCGGCTTCCTGCCGATCTTTTTCGAGTAAAGCGCCTCGCCGATCGTGCGTTTCTGCATCTCGCGGATTACGTTCCGCCGCTTGATGCCGTCGGTCATTGCGTATCACCCCTTTCCGCGCCCTCAGACGGCGCGTGTCGCGTTTTCGCACCCCTCGGCATGTAATTTCATGCCTGAGTGCTTAGCGGCGCTCACAGCGCATCTGAGCGGCTTTCAGCAAAAGCGTCTTTCGCTTGTTCAGCTCGTCCTTGAGAACGCGGTGGTAAAAGCCCCACCCGAACAGCAGCACGAGCTGCGCGAAGATGCAGGCGAGTACGCCGAAAAGTACGGGGTTGATAGTCATGATTTTTTCCTCCTGTCGTGTGTGCGTCCTACTCTCTCGAACGTTAGTGAGAGAGAGTAGTTATTGCTGTATTGCTTTATTGCCTTCTTCTTCTGTTGCCCTTTGTTTGCCCTCGGACTGCCCTCGGACTGCCCTCGGTTTGCCCTTTGTTTGCCCTCGGACTGCCCTCGGTTTGCCCTCAGACGTTCCCGACGCGCCGCTTTGCGATGTCGCTTGCAACGTCGCCGATGTAGTAAACTACCCGTCTTTCACCGGGAACTCTCGGCGCACGAATAACCTTCTTTGCAGCGTCTCTGTCGCTCAAACCGTACACTTTCATGCACTGTTCGAGCGTTAAAAGCACCGCGCCGCCGTACATCTGCACCAGGTCGTTTTTCACTTCCTGCCGCAGTTCCTTGTAGCTCCGTTCCTCCATGTTCTGCCCTCCTTTCGGTCTGCCCTTGCGCGGCATTTCAACGCCTGTCTACGCTTTGCAATTCCGTTGCGTATCTACGCTGTGCTTTGCCATTGCGATGCCCTGCCCAGCTATGCCCTTGCAGTGTCCTGCTTCGCGTTGCCTTTGCCACGCCTCGCCTTGCTTTGCTAGTGCTGCTCCATATGCGTAACGGCGTAGAGCACAAGGAGCACGATTTCTGCGCCCAGTGTGGCAAGCACGCCCGCCACAAACGGGTTAATATACATCGGTGTTCACCTCCGTTGTGTGTCCTCTCTCAGCGTGTTATAATGGCTGAGAAAGGAGGTGTTGATATGATGCACTTAGGTTCAGAACTTCGCCGTGTCAATCAGGAAGCCGAATTAGAATTCCGTGATTCTATGCAGAACCAGTTGGAGGAAACCAACCGAAAACCGCAAACTCAAATCGACGATGCTCGTACAGAAGCCAAAGCGGCTTCGCGTGAAGCTATGATTGCTCGTGCACTTGCTATTGCTTCGCTGATTGTCTCGGTTATCGCCTTATTTAAGTAAATCGAAAACCTTGCAAATCAATACGCAAGTAGAGAACCCCAGTGAGAAGCCGGACAGCGCTATACCAAAGCTGCCTGACATGAAAATCTCTTTGACTTTCTTCATTGCCGTTCACCTCCGCTTGTACCACTTGCGCATCAGCACAACCAGCACAGCCAGAATAACCATTGTTGCGATGTTAAGCGTCATCAGTACCGGATCCATTGCTCTCACCTCCGCTTATGCGCTTTCGTTGTCATGGCGGTCAAACAGATACTCGATATTCATACCGGGGAACAGTTTGTCTCGGATAACACGGGCTTCGCTGTAAGTAAAATCCGTGATGCCTTGCATCTTGTTTCGTACCGTTTTTTCGCTGCAATTCATAACCTGCTGAATATCATAGTAGGTCACGTTGAATCGCGGCATTTCTTTTTCAATGAATCTCATACAATCACCTCCTGTTACCATATTCGGTAATCTATGTTATTATAATATCACCGAATACGGTAATTGTCAATGGTGCATCGGAAATATTTTTACCTAATTCGGTAATTTCTTTATTGACACTGCATGCGTATAGTTATATAATGAAGTCATAGAAAGGAGGAATGAAAATGCTGGTAGACGCACTGGATATAATGAAGCAAAAAAGTGGTAAAACACTGCAACAGATCAGCGATGAGTGCGGAATACCTAAAGGAACGCTCAATAAAATCTTCGCTGGACAAACCAAAGACCCACAATACGGGACTTTGAAAACCATTGTTCATGCACTCGGATTCACTGTTGACGATCTGGAGAAGTTCGAAAATCCAGAAATAAAAAAATCTCCCGCTCCGGCCGAAGCCAAAGCGAGAGAGATAAATGCAAAACATATTATGGATGTGTTTGTGTCAGCAGGAATTATGCCTGCTGGCGAAGATTTGTCTAACGAGGACTTAATCTTTCTCCGATCGATCGCCAACGCAGTTTCCACTTGGTTTCAAGAGCGCCACCAGACCGGATAAAATCTTTTCCGGTTCTTCAAATGTATTGAGATAGGCGGCGAATGCCTCATAGTTTGGATATTTATTATTTTCCATGTTTTGTTCCCTGCCTTTCTTGATACTATGGTATTACCAATATAAGGCAATATCAAGCAAAACCGTCCGTCAAGTTATGACAATATTATATATCGAACAATTGTTCGATACAAGTGCGAGTTTTCTAATCACAAGTAAAGTCCAATAAACAGGACTTATGCAACACGGGAGAGTGTCAAAATGAGTTATGAGGTTTACTTTTACAATGGACGTATATCATCCATCTTTCCAAAACCTGCTGGTGCTCTTTATGACAATCGAGATATTATCTACGATGCAGAAAGAATATCCGTAGATGGTGAAGCGCATGATTTAACATCTGTTTCGTCCATTGAATCTATTCCGGTTCCTGCTTTTGACAATTCAATATCGGTGCACGATGGTTTAGGTGTCACCGGTTCGTTGGAATATGTTCTAAGGATGCATGCAAGCAGACTGTGGAAAATTGAAAAGTATGACTTAGCACTTGCATGTATAGAGAAAGCAACCGAAATCATGTTTGAATCGCCCATCGGTTGGAGTGAAAACGATTTCTACCGCGTCGTGCAATGGTACGAGGAAATCGGAAGATTTTCCAAAGCCTTAGAGTGGCAGCATAAAATCGAGGAAAACTCAAATAAAATCTCGGTTGGCGCTGCACTCAGAACCCGCATCTACAATGAGGTAAAAATCAACTGTCTGGCCATGGGCACAGATCTTGTTTTGATTCCATGGGAAAACGGAAGAAGTGCAGTGTCTGCCAAATATCAAGGGCGTGTGTATACCATGCACGGAAATGATAGGCGTTTTCCTAAACTCCCGAAATTCATTCTAAAGACCGGATATGTAGAGCCAGACGGCGCGTTCGTTCGATTCCCTATAGTCTTTTTCGACGACAGAAACCAAGATAGGATTTATTATAAAGGCGAAGAACAGCCTATGCTTCACACAAGCTGGAGGCCGTTTGTTGATGATCGAGACGAAGACGAGATCGAAGTATACAACGAATTGCAGCGCAGGATTCGTCACGACAAAGAGCGTAGGTTAAACCACAGTATATATTACCGTGTAAGGTATCTTCTTCCTGACCTATGTCCTAAATCTCTCAGCGGATTCACTCGTATAAAAAATCAGAACTCCGCCAAATATCAAAAGCTGGTAGAGGAACTAAGCGGTCTCGGTTTTACGATTCCAGATACTACAATAGCGATTGAAGAACCAATAGACCCGGAACCAAACTACCACGGAGGACGGATTATAAAACCGTTTATTCTGCCGTGGAAGTGATACGCGAAATAAAAAGGGTGTAACGTTTTGTTACGGCCTTAAAGTGGTACTAAATAACGTTTGTTCGATTTTCAAGAGGACGCAAACAGCCTTGCTGAAAAGTCCAATAAACAGGACTTACTGTTGAGTGTTGATACCGGATTCTTTCAGTTCTCCTTGCAGAAAATATGCGGTGGCTGACACAAGATCACTCATACCGGCTACATCAAAGCCGACAAGATATCCGTTGTTTTCGGCATTGGTCAAAGCTGTTTCAGCAAGGCGGATAGCCTTGCCTCGCTGGTGCTTGGTAAGCGGCAACGTGTTGATATAGTGATATAGGGCTTCAACGCTCTTGATCGTCGTTTTATCGCGTTTGACGTAAAGTCCGTTTCCGTATTCCATCGGTGATTAGCTCCTTTCGCCCAGCAGTTTTGAAATGAAATACTGTTGACCCTTGCCGGTCACTTTCGGCGTTTTGTTTACGCTGATATGGCCGTCGGAGTGCGTGACGCTGGTTTCCTTGACCTCGAACAAACCGAGCTCCATGCTGCGCTGTGTGGGCATGTTGTAATCCGTGCCCTGTCTGCGCACCAGATAGCCGTTATCGCGCATCCATGCAAACAGCCGCTTGCCGCCCATGTCAACGCCGTTCTGCTTGACGATCTTCGCGAGGTCGAAAATCAGAATGGACGTGTGCGACGCCGCGACGCTGTCCGCGAAAAGCACCTTGGGAGCGTCCTGCTCGATCTTCTCCGAGAGTGTGTGAATGCGCTTGTGTGCGATCTGCAAGGCGCGAGCCATGACTTTTTCCGGGCTGTTCCAGTCGCGTTCCAGCTGCAAGAAATACTGACGCGCCTGCTTGCCCTTGTCGTTGCGCTGAAGCATACAAAGCTCCTTCGCCATGTCGATGGTGATTTCTGCGTCGTCAACCGTGCGTTTAACTTCGCGGTTGCCCTCAAATCGAACCCGGTCAAATTTGACGGGGTTGAAATCGCGTCCCTGTTCGAAGCCATATTCGCACATACGTGGAAACCAATGACTGAAATCAGCACCGACTTCCAGAAAGTCGTGCAGTTCACGTGCCGATAAAGTCGGCTGTTCGTTGTCGTAATTTACAGTAATGAGTTCGTTCATGATAACCTCGCTTTCCGTTAGGTGGAAAGGAGCGGCGGGAGCATACCCCGCCATGCATAACTCCAATGCCTGCCCCGTTTCGGGGTGAGCATGCTCTGCTGTAGCTACGAGTATAGTCTAATTGACACTGTGCAAAATGTAAATTGACAGAACGACGGGGACGAAACAGGAAAAGCAGGATTTCGGAACGTTTTAGAGAATTGTTGATGTTTTGTTGAAGCCTGCACCGGTAAAAAACAGCAAAAACCCGCAAAAAACCATAATTGACAAAGTAAGTATACAATCTCAAAAAGTGCACAAAAAAATTTAAAAAATGCCTGCCGGTGCGCTACCACCAAACAGGCATTTTTACAAGGCGAGACCTTGCACACACATTTTACCATAAGTAAAGGAAGGGTGCAAGGTGAAAGCAACCGATCTGCTCGACAAAGAGCGAGCGAAGTATTACCGTAAAGAATACGCTATATCATTCAGCATATTATTTCTGGTAATGTTGGTAATTGTGCTTGCGATACTGTTGTATATCGCGAACGACGAAAACGCACCTGCAAAGCAGAAATACGCAGAAGCAACTGAGACCATAAGTGAGCAGCAGTCGCAGATAGGCGATCTAAAAACGCAGATTTCAGACTTGCAGTCACAGCTTGACGCCGAAAAAGCCGCATATAACGAGCTGTCGAACGAGAAAAGTTCCGTTGAGGATCTGATGCAGCAAGCATACGAAGAAGGCTGGAAAGACGCTTGTTGGGAGTATGGCCTCGAACCCGATGAGGACGACATCGGCGGATATGACTATACCGCCCATTTGGACGATGGAGAGGACCCTGAAAGTCCTACCGCCTACATCACACCATCCGGCAAGCGTTACCACCTGTCGCAGTCCTGTGCAGGCGAAAACGCGATCCAGACCACAATAGCAGACGCTTCCAACAAGGGTTATACCCCTTGCGCAAAGTGCGCGCAATAAGCAAAAACCGCCCACCGGAGGGCAATCCGGCAGGCGGTTCGAGGGTAGTACATTTGAGGAACGTTACTACCCTCTTATTATACGACAAAATAGGAGGAAATTCAACAATGAAAAAGAATGCCGACGGTTATTACCGTGAGACCTTCACGTTCAAGGGCAAACGGTACGACGTAACCGCAAAGACAGAGCGCGAACTCTGGCGGAAAGTCGACGAGAAAAAGCGCCGCCTTGAAGAAGGTGTAGACGCGGTGAACGAGAACACGAGCGTTGATAAGTGGTTTTTCAAATACCTTGAAGCGTACAAAAAAGGCAACGTCTCCGACAAGACCTACCATCAGCTCGAGGCCTACGTCAAGAACTATATCTCTCCTGCAATCGGAAATCGTCGCTTAAAGGACGTGCAGACAATCCACTTGCAGATGATAATGAACGAGTGCGCCGGGAAATCGCAGTCACAGGCTCGCAAGCTGCGCGACCTTATCCGGCAGGGCTTCAAGCAGGCGCGTATCTCGCGCGTAGTGGCTTTCGACCCGGCAGAGGGTATTGTTATGCCAAAGACCACAAACGGCACACATCGCGCGATTACAGAGGATGAACGCAAGCATATTTTCAACGTAGCGCGCACGCACCGCGCCGGTCTCTGGGTTGTGTTCATGCTCTATACAGGAGCGCGTCCAGAGGAAACCAGGAAAGCGCGATGGGAGGATATCGACTTCAAGGGGCACGTTATCGTGCTGCACAGCGCCAAGACAGACTATGGTGATCGTCGCGTTCCTTGCCCGTATCCGCTGTACAAGCGTCTGAAATGGGCGAAGCAGGACAGCGGCTATCTCTTCACGCAGCCGACCACCGGCCTGCCGCACACCGAAACGTCCATGAAACAGATGTGGCGCTCGTTTAAACAGGCGCTTGACCTCGACATGGGCGCGCAGATGGTACGCGGCGCGATCGACCCGGCGACATCCGTCGTGGCTGACGATCTCACGCCGTACTGCCTGCGGCATACATACGCGACTGATTTGCAGTCCGCCGACGTGCCGATCAACGTTGCAAAGGATTTTCTGGGACACAAGTCAATTACCATGACGTCGCATATTTATACGCACCTCTCCGATGAAGCGTTCACGAACGCCTCGTTAAAGGTGCTCAGTTTTGCGAGCGAGAGCAGGAAGAAAGCGCAGAAAAAAGTCGTCTCTATTCGTTGATTTTCACTCCCACACTTAGTCCCACATCCTGCACCCGTAAAAACCCCCAAAAAACCGCATTCACACAAAAACAAAAAAAGCGCCGCTTCCCTTGCGACGCTGTAAAAAGTTCAAATAAACAGAGAAAAAGCTCCTAAACCACAACTGTTAGGAGCTTTTTCGTTTGGTGGAAGTTAACGGGCTCGAACCGCTGACCCTCTGCTTGTAAGGCAGAGGACTAAGCGTAAAATATAACGCTATATCTGACGATTTCGCTATCGTGTTTTAGAGACTCCCACATCCACTCCCACGCTGCTTTGTTTATTGTAACACACTCCCACACCCAACACAAGCAAAAAAGAGAGGGCAGAAGCCCCCTCTTTTCGTCAATGCTTCACGACATATTTGTAATATGCCGCTTCCTTATCCTTTACTGCGTCCTTATCGTTCAGCCAAAAAGCGCAGGCTGAGTCTGCATAAAAATCAATGCTGCGCATACCGTGCTTTTCGTTTACGGCGCAACGATCAGAGTATTCGGCATTCATTGCAACCCAGAATTCAACTGGGTCACAGTCAAGGCCGCGCTGCTGCATTACCTGCTTGCACTGTTCGAAAGTCCAATGCGGACCGGTCGTGCCATCAGCGTTCTGCATGCTGTGCAGCCACTCTTCTGCCATGCTCTTAGTCATGCGGCCTGCGTTGGCGCTTGCTGCATACCCCATAGAGCGCTCAGAGCCGCGCGTCTTGTCCCCTACGAACGAGGTATCACCCATATAAGCGTCATCATCGCGAAAGCCAATAGGGCGCATCTCATCCTCGTAATCGGGGTACTCGTCATACCTCGGCCATGCGACACTGTTCTTGGGCGCAAAGCGTCCGTCAGAATAGCGGCGGTAACTACGCATTTCCGGTTCGCCGCCGTGAATGCGCTCGTCATAGTAATCATACGGCTCCATGTTGCCGTAATGATACCGCACGCCGTAATGGTGACGATCTTCGGGATACATCTTGCGAATTCTCCACTCTTCCGGGGATGCGTTCTCTTTGCGGCCTCGCTGCATCAGCAGCATCATTGTTCCCCTTCTCATACTGTCACCGCCGTTCCGTTAATCGAGCGCAGCGCGTCCGAGTGCGAGCAGCAGGAATTTCCGAGCATTCGGAAGCTGCCGCCGGTTGCCGAAGTGACCACCCGGCAAAGGTACTTGTGACGGGTATCCAGATTAAACACTGTCGCCTGAGCGCCGTTGCATTTCAGCAGCGGATAGTTTACCGTGCCGTTGCCGATGGTGATGACCACCGGCGCGCCGATAATCGTATCACTCGGAATGTTCTGCGCGATGACGATTCCGTACACGCAGCCGTTCCGGTAGTCGCCCGCCGGAATGTTTACTGTCAGTACGCCGCTCGCGTAAGTCACCGCCTGAGAGATACGCAGATTGGGGCACAGCTTCTGTACTGTATTGCACATTGTTTATTGCCCTCCTCAAAGGCTCATTGCCTGAATATCGTATCTCACAGACCGCAGCCGCTATTGCAGCCGCAGGCGGCGTTCCCGGTATAGGGGTTAGGCACCTGGTAGGCCGGGATAGGGGGCGGGTTGATAGCGTTGATGATTTTCGCCGTCTGGTCCGCCTGGGACGCCACCAGGTAAGTGTTCTGTGCGGCCTGGGATGCGGCAAATTTCAGGCCCTGGTTTTCGGCCTGAAGCGCCGCGATCTTCTCCTGCTGACGGGTGTTCTCCATCTGGTCAAGGCGCGCAATAATGCGGTCGGTGTCGTTGTGCGCCGTCTGGATAATGTCGCGTGCGTTGGTAGCGGCATTGTAGTTGATGTCGCAGAAACCGCGTTCCATCTGTCTCTGGGTGTCGCAGCAGCAGCCGGACATCTGCGTGCCGAGTGCCGTCAGACCGGCGGTCACGCCATTAAAGCCGGTGTTCATGTTCTGGTTTACGCCGTTGATGAGCTGTGCGTTCTGGTAGCCGAGCTGGCAAATCGCGTTGTCTACGCCGTGGAAGCCGTTAGAAACCGCGCTGCCAAGCGTGTTGAAGCCGGTAAGCATACCGTTGTTCATGGCGTAAAAGCCGTCGCACAGGCCGCTCTGAATGCCGAGAACCGAGCGCGACAGGTCGTTGAAGTTGAACTCGCTGCACAGGTCACTGCGCGTTACCGCGCCCTGATAGCCCGCGCCGTTGTTACCGCCGAAGCCCCAGCCGTTGCCGCCGCCGAAAATCAGCGCGATAATCAGAAAAGCGAAAATCCAGGAGCCATCGCCGCCCCACATACCGTTGCCGGAGTTGTTGTTGTCCTGCCCCAGTGCATAACCCAGAGCCATCGAATCGTCACTCATATTGTTAGTCTCCTTTTCAGTTTATATTCGTCGGAACCGTACGCATTCCGGACGCAACAAAATTACGCCGGATTTTGTATCAAGACTCCGTAACTGAAAAGGTAACTATAAAAAATCGCGTGTTTTTTACAGTTGAGAGTAGTTTGAGGGTAACAACTGAAAAAAATTCACTTGTTACAGCTTCATACCGAACTGCTGCGCAAACTGGTTCAAATCCACGCCGCGCTCTTTCGCAATGTTCATTGCCATCTGTCTGAGCGCCTCCGGGCTCTTGCCCTGCATACTCTGCATGAGGCTCGAAACCATCGGGTTATTGCCCGTCATCTGGTTCAGCAGCGTCATCGGGTTGCCGCCGTTCCGCATCAGCTGCATTATCTGCATCATCGGGTTACTGTTCATTCTTGCCGCCTCCCAACTGGTCACAAAGCGCGTTAAATCGCCGCGCAAGCTCGTCAAATTCGCCCCGTGCTACATAATCCGTCTGCACCTTCGGCGCGTCCTGTACGCGGCTGTACGCCGCGAAATCCGCACATCCGGTTTGCAGATTAAGCTGCTTGGTGTAAATGTAGCCGTGCGATAAGTCCGGCATGATGGTCAGCGCACCGGAGAAATCCGTCTGCACCGCCCGTGCCTCCTCGATACTCGCCACGGGACGCACTATATGTTGTGGGTACTGCGGCTGCTGCACATTCTGTTGTGTATACTGCTGTGGATACTGTGGATAACCGTAAGCCATTATCCGTGCACCTCCGTTTCGTGAAGGGAGCGCTCCTTGTAGGCAAGGTACTCGTCGAGATACTTTGTGTTCCCCGCCTCGCGGTAGTCCTCAGCAATGCGCCGCGCACACTGCTTGTCGTAGCCGACACGTTCCAGTCTTTGTTCGTAGCTCATGCTTTATCGCCCCTCTCTATGCGTCTATTATAGCGCATCGGAAGCGCGAAAACCTGTCACAAAACTTTCAGTATTTTCCGTTTGATGTTCCGCAGCCGCCGGTAAACCGTTGCCTCGCTCATATGCAGCGTGTCCGCAATCTGAATAACAGAACGCGCCGTAACTCGTAGATCGAATACGGCGCGTTCCTCGTCTGTAAAATTGCATTCACGCCGGAAGTAATCGCATTCCGGCTTTGTAAATTCCGTTAATTTCATGCGGTATCCCCTCGTTATGGTGTCACCGCATATCTTTCCCCTCGTATAAAAAATCGGGTGCGACACACTTTCGCGCTTCGCACCCTATAAAAACACACCGTCCCACGTCCTCTACGTCTATACCCTATGTAGGTTCATAAGGCTTCGGGGAGCGCAGGAACAATGCGTTTTTTCAATCCTAATAGGATTATATCATCTTTTGCAACCGATGTAAATGTCGCTTACTTGAAACCTACTTGAAACCTACTTGAAACCTACTTGAAACCTACTTGCAACTTACTTGAAACTTAGCCGTACAGGTGCGCTCTGTCGTTGATTACCAGAATGCGCATCAGGCTTTCGGTCAGTGCAAGGTTGCCGTTCTCGTCGCCCTGCAAAAAGCCCTTGTTTACGAGCTTCTGCACGGTCTCCTGTGCCCACTGCGGGCAATCCTTCGGCCTGTTGTAAACCTTCTCCGCCGCGCTCCTGATTTCCTGCTTTGCGATTGCGCGGGTCTGTGCTTCCGTCATATCTTCAACCTCTTTCTCTGTCAGCATGGTTTTGAATTTCTGCCACAACTGCGGATGGCGTACCCACGGTTCCGGGCAATCCTTGTGCGTCACATCGTAGTGACGGCACACGCGCGATACCGGCACATGGTACTTTGCCATCAGCTCGCGGGTCAGCTTTGCAGCACGTTTCATGGTTTCCTCAGGGATAACATACACGCCGTTGCGGATAACGCTGCACATCTCAATGCCGATGGAGTTCGCGTTGCGGCAGTCGTTAAAGTAACTGCCGCCGCGCTCCCTGCCGCAGTGCCACGCCGTGTCCGTGTCCTTTACGCTCTGGTAAATCTCGTTCGGGTCTACAAAGTAGTGTGCGCTTGCCCGCAGTCCACTTTCTCTTGCAAAAAAGTCTGCGTTGTTCTGTGCCGTATCGCCGTTGTTCGCCGTGAAATGCAGAACAATCCAGTGCACGGGAAACTCTCTGCCCTTGCGGTAGTTGCTTGGGTTACAGCCCTTAAAAGTGATTTTCATTTTTCCTCATCTCCGATTTTATCTACCGCGTCCTTTGCGGCGGAAAGTGCCTTTTGCAGCCACGCCGGAACAGGTGCACCGAGGGAAACCGCGTTCTCAACGATACTGCCGAGTTCCGTCAGCGTGTACCAGACTACTACCAGAGGGCACAGCAGAACCGTATATTCAAATGGAAGCGTCACGCCCGGCAGATGGTCACAAACCATACCGATCAGCAAATCCGCGCCGCCTGCGACTGCAACCACTACAATAGAGCCGACCTTGTGAAAAATGCCGTCCCTTGCCGCCTTACTCGACCATTTCCCTTTCTGCATTGCCGCCGCCGTGCCCGTCAGGTAGTCCGCCGCCATCGCGACAACAAACAGCACCACAAGCCAACCAAACCACCCCCACAGGGCGGTAAGGACGGCAATACAAGCGGTAACAGCCGCCTTAAAATTGTTTACATTATCCATGCTTTTCTCTCTTTCTGTTGTACTTCTGCGTGAGATACAGCTCCGTAATCCTGTATTTGCGCACCGCCTCGCGGATTTCTGCAAAGTCTTCACGCTGTCTGATATGCTTCGGAAAAAACTCATCGACGATCATGTTCGGTGCAGCGGTGTTTTCTGCGCCCTTCATGTTACGCCTCCTGCTTGAGCATTTCGGTCAGCGTGTTGTACTCGCTTTCGGTGAGCTTGCCTGCTGCAAAAAAGATGTCGATCTTGTCTGCAAGGCCGTCGGTATGGTTCTTCTCGATCATGCGCTTCAAAGTACGAAATAACATTGTGTTTGCTCCTTTCATTCGTTGAGACCCAGTTCAAGCAGGGTCAGTCTGTATTCATGGTCTACCATCATAGCGTTTGTGTCGTCCTCTGCGGTTGGCTCAGGTTTAGGTAACGCCGCCTTATCCGCCTCGATTTCCTCGGCAGTGCGCTCTACAATCTTGCCATCAACGAGCTTATAGCGCAGAACCGCGCCGTCGTAGAGCGGCTTATCGAGATAATGGCTCTGCGCGAGCGCGTACTTGTCTCCAAAGCCTTCATCAATTTTCATCCATCCGGTAAGATCTGCCGGGAGGGAATACTCTCCTTCGAGCCGCAAAACACGGCTTTCACTGTCGCAGAGGACGTAAACACGGGATTTAGGGATTTGCATGGTGTCACCTCCTTATAGGTCGGCGGAAATGTCCATAGACGAACTATGCCATGTCACTGGTGTGCCTGTTATTAAAGCGTTAGCAGAATTGTGCAAATCAATTGCGAATCCATTTGGATGAATGCCTTTCGCTTCAAAACCCGTTACGGATTTAGCTCCATTAATTGTTTGAATCTCACCATTGGTTGTTAGCTTGATAACAGGGTTTACCCTCATTGTAGTTGGCAATGAGACAAAAAAGTTAGCAATGCTACTGTTATACGTCCATCCATAACCGTATGCATTGGTGAGCCTTACAAAATACCTCTGACACCGTCTCAGCTGCTCCCCGAAATCAGGGATTTCATTCAGCACCCACTTGTCGCCCTCTTTGTGCGCAAGGGTCTGGGTGTCACCGAGTTCGAGCTTGGCGGCTTTGATTTTAACGTTATCGACAAGTGAATTTATTTCGCACTGAGTTATAGAGCTAGAAAGTCTTTTAACATAAAAACCAAGTTCAGACGAAAAGAAAATTTGTCCTTGATTTAAAAGACCATTGTATACAAACGAGCCTGTTCGCAAAGTGCCATCTGACAGTAAAACCGAACCAGTAAGGGTCATTCCGATAAACTGGTCGAAATCAGCGAAATACTCCCCCCAGTATGTGCCGGGTTTTTTCAGGCAGATGCAGCCATCTTCGAGAGTTACAGTTTCACCAATGTCGAGTTTCCACCTATCAATCGTATATCCAATCGTGCAGTAGCCGGGGACTTGTGCAGATTTACCGACAATATAATTTGTACCGTCTATTGTAATAAGAGGATCTTGTCCACTATATCCGACAACCGGATAGGCTTTGTCAGTTGTACCAGCATGATTCCAAGATAAATCGTTATATTCCACACCTGCCGGAATAATATACCCACCTTTCTGGTTCACCGGTCTCCCGAAGAACCAGTTGTCGAGCAGGTTCGGGTTGACACCGCCACCGGATGCTGTCAGTGCTTCGGAAACAGGTGTGGGGTCTGTCGCGCTGACCGGAATGGTATCGCCTCGGATTTCGAGCTTTTTTCGCAGTTCAGCAGGCGTATCCGCGCCGGAGATAATCTGCGCCGCTCTCAACGCAGAGTCAATTTCTTCGCCGCTAAACTGCGATATATAAGTATCAGGCATTAAACCACAACCTTTCTTGTGAATTTCTCATTAAAGCCTTTGCCGTCACGAGTAACAAACCGTCCGGAAGAGCTTGCACGGTATACACGGTAATAGATGAGCACGCAGCCGGGCGCACCGTCGCCGCCGGAAGAGCCGGAACCACCGCTGCCGCCGGAATGGCTCCACGTGGACACAGCTTGCGTCAATCCGCCGCCGCCACCGCCGCCGCCTCCGTGACCGCCACCGCCGCCACTGCCGAGCATGGTAGGCGTGTTCGGAATGATAGTTGCGTTACCGCCAGAGCCGCCTGCGCCGCCTTTTGCGAGCCATCCTTGACCGGTATGCTCGGGAAGGGAGAAATTCGTCCATTCCAAGCGTCCGGTATTGCCATCTCCTCCCGCGTTGCCCATAGCGGCGCCGCCGCCACCGCCACCGCCAGAAACGCCAATCTGACCGTCGTATTTAGCCGCGCTACCGCTTGCACCCTTGCCGCCTGCGTAGCCGAGGGCGTTTCCTCCGTCTTTGCCTGCGCGAACCTTGCTATCATTGCTTGTATAGTTTGCTTCGCCGCCGTTGCCTCCATCTCCGCCCTTAATGCCATCGTCTCCGGCTTGGGCGTAAAACTGGTTATTGACTGGGTCTGCAAAACCAATATCGGAAGATGAGCCGTTTTCAGAGGATAGCGAGCCGAACTTTGTTTGCACGCCAGACGTACCGGCTACGCTGCCGTCTGCGGAATATACGCCACCTTTGCCGCCTGCACCAATTTGCACTGCGTAATTCGTTCCGGGCGTAACATCCATTTCAACGCTGTAAACCTTTCCGCCCGCGCCACCTACGCCCGCTATGCCGCCTTTGCCGCCTGCGCCGCCGTTGTACACGTTCTTGCCATCTTCGCCCTCGCATCCACTTGAACCGCCAGACCCTCCCCCAATCAGCACTACACGAATACTTGTCACATTCTCCGGCACAGCCCACGTTCCATCTTTGGTTAGAACTTCGACCGTGTCGTAATATTCCTGCACGCCAATATCCGGCGGGAAATAATCAATCAACACGCTTTCCTCTGCCGCAAGTTTGCCGGATACCGTAATATCCGCACTTTCAATGCAGCCGGAGACTGTGCCACCGTAAGGATGCGCAATCTTCACTACATCACCGGGGATTTCACGCTTAACCGCGATTTTGTAATTGATACGTTCGTTGTGGCTGTAATACTCGGCAAGGCGTTCTGCGACTGCCGTTGCATTTACGAGAGATACGAGCGTTGCGTTCTCTACCTTAACCGTATTGTCGGACTGCGTAACGAGTTCGCGTGTTTTCGGTTTAATCTGCTGCATTACCTGCCGGGTAACGTGCGTGTACTTCTTGCCCGTCAACACGCCTGAGCCTGCCGAAACCGTTGCCCAATTTGCACCGCTTGCAAGAATGGAAAAGCCGGACGCCGCAAGATCGTAGCACGGTTCGTCGAAAGTGATTTTGTCGCCTGCCGACGTTGTGCCCTTGAAAAGCTCTGCCGTTTCCGTTGCGCTCTGCGAATAGGCGTGTTCGGTTACGATTACCTCGGTAACAGGCGTTGCGTAATCAACCGTACCGCTTGCGTAGATTTCGCCTGCGTCGATTGCGCTTGCCTCTCCGCTCCACAGACCTTCAATGCGAATTGCACCGTCAAAGCCAACCTTGAACGTTGCGCCAATCGCGAAAAGCACCTGCGTGAGGTTTTCACGCCGTGTTGCGATAGGAAGCCAACCGTAGAGCTTGATGTTCTGCAAGTTCGTTTTGACGTAAACTGTCAGCGGAGAACAAATGTCCTCACAGACCTCTTTTACAGTTTCACCTGTGTAAATGCCGCCATCGTGATACGTTTCGTCAAGCAGACCAACGGTCGAAGTGCAGGCGAAATGATAGGTGTTGATGGATGTTCGACTGATTTTCTGCACGTAGAAAATGCCCATCTGTTCATCATCATGGAAGAATGTCAAAGGCGTGTTGCGGATGAAATCGGTGAGGGTGGTATCATTGCTGTCGATGTCAAAGCCGAATGTGTCAATTTCCTGCGACGCAGCAATCAGGGAACGCGCTTGATACAAGTTCCCCGATGTAACGTCTGTCGCCGAAAATTCTTTGTCCAGGTAAATGATTTTGTTTGTTCCCATGTGTCACGTCCTCTGCGGTGCCATCGCGATAAACTGGAAGGTCAGACCGTTCCAGTACGACTCTTTGTCTGTCTTTACGATAAGATTGTCCTGTCCGGAGGTCACGTAGGCGTTAAACGTGAGCGTTTTCTGCCCGTAAGGTAAAACTACCTTGTGACTGTCCTCCGGTGCGCTCAAGACTTCATACAGCGCGTCGTAGTCGGCATATTTACCGACTACGGGCCGAATTGTCATCTCATAGTTATAAAACGTGCCGATAATATCGCGTATCATGCGGCCACTTAAAGCACGTTCCGCGTTCTCGCCATCAAGTACTTGAAAACTGCGCTTCAAGCCGGTGACAAAAACGTTATAGTTTTTTCCGTCTACAGAAAGTAACATTTATGCACCACCTGTCACAAGATTTACGCCGCGTCGGCGTGTTTCGCTGCTGTTATACGCATTGGTAATGCGCGCGAACTTCGTACCGTCAATATACAGATTGATCGGCGCGTTGTTATTGCCCGTACCGCCGCGCGCGTCCAGAGCTTTATTGAAAGCGTCGATCATGGTAGACAACGGAGTTTCGACGTTCACGCCGCTCCTCTGGTCGCCCAGCAGCGCAAGAAACTGATTGTTCGGCGAGATTACCGCGCCGTTTGCCAGTGCCGGAACGTTCAGCGTCGGCATAGAGGCGTTAAGCGCAAAGGTGCTTGTTCCAGAGAACGCGCCGATAAGCGAGGAAATGCCGCTGCCGATACCGTTGCCGACCTTTCCAATGAGGCCAATAACATATGCGAGCGCGTCGCCAAGCGCGGTAATTGCCTGCGTTGCGAGCTCGATTGCACCGATTACCGCAGAGCCGATAAAGCTGATGATCGGCTTTACAACCGCCCAAATCTGCTGTAATACGGGGGCGAGCGCTTCGCATACCTTTGCAATGGCCTGCAATGCCGCCGTGAGCAGGTCGAGCACCGCCGGGGCAGCCTTTTCGATAGTCCACTTGCCGAGCGGCAGGAGGACGTTCTCATACGCCCACGACAGGCCGTTCATGATAATATCTACAAGCGGTTCAATTGCCGCCCACAGGTTGCGGAACGCCGTCATTAGCGGTTCAAAGTTTAGTCCGCTTGCCCAGTTCGCCGTGGCCTGCGACATTCTGTCAATGCCTGCAAGCACATCGTCAATGATTTTAAGGATGCTTGTCCAAATCGCGACGCCGTTACCGTTGTACTCCCATGCGGATTGCAGGTTTTCGGCAATGGACTTAATCGCGGTGATAATGTTCGTGATGATCGAGAGGATGTGCGCAAAGATACTTTGTCCCAGTCCGCCCTGCGTCCACGCCGTGATAAACGCCTGTCCGATGGAGTTGACAAGGTTCACGACCGCCGTAATCATCTGCATCAGCGCGCTTAACAGTCGCTCGCCTGCATTGCCGTCGTTCCACGCAGCGATAAAAGCCTGTCCGATTGCCGTAACAGCTTGAACAACGGTATTGATGAGGTTCATAATGCTTTGCAGCATTTGCTCTCCTACGTTGCCGGTATTCCATGCGTTCGTAAACGCGGTTGCAATCGAGGCAATCAGCTCGAGTAACATTTGCAGCAGGAATTGCAGATTGTTCAGTGTTTCAACGCCCGTTCCGTTGTTCCAGACGTTCATAAACGACCGACCGATAGCGGAAACCATGTCTTTCAGCGCAGAAAGAGCTTTCTTTGCGCTGTCAATGGTCTGCTGTCCGTACTGCGCCCACGACTCCTGAAACGTTTTCCAGAAATCCGTGAGCCACTGCGGCATCTGGTTTTCCGCCGCAGAAAAGTCAGTATCAAACTTCGGCTTGCTCGGGTCATCGGTCTTGTTCGAGTCCTCGGTCTTGTTCGTGAGCTTCTGCACTGTATCAAACGACGCAAGAGCCTTTTCAGCTTTCTTTGTCGCCTTTGTGGTGTCGTTTGTTGCGTCTACCTGTTCCTCAAGCGCTTTAGCGTTGTCCTGCGCTTTCTGCGCCGTCGTTCCGAACACCGAGGCGGTAAACTGTGCCATCTGCGCCGTTACCTGTGCAAGCGCCTGCATCAGTTTGTTCAGCCATGGCAAAATCGCCTCGTAGATCGGCTGAAAAGCCGTTAACAGATTGCTTTTTACTTGGCCGAAAGACTTTGCAAACGTCTTGTTGGCAAGAAGTGCGCTCCCCAGACGGTTTGTCAATGCCGTCAGCGCTTTGGAAATCAAATTGAAAAAGAGCGCACCGGCAACAATGGATTTCAGACGAGTACCGAAAGAATGAACGACGTTACCTGCCTTTTTCATCGAATTCGCTGAAGACTTGCCGAAGCTCGAAAACTTTGCTTTGAGTTTGTCTACTGCCTTGCCGAGAGCGTTTCCGATGGAGTCTTTGAGCTTGCCGAACGTTGTTTTAACACCGTTACCGAGCTCAGAAAGCGCGCGCTTAACCTTCGCAAATTTCGAGGTTGTCTGATTTGCGAAATCGCCCATTGCAGCTTTGGCCTGCGCAAACCCTGCCTGCATGGTCTCAAGTTTCGCCTGCTCATTGCTGAGACTGGATGCGATGTTCTGCCCTTCAGGGCTCATACGCGACGCTTCGGAAGCCTCTGCAAGTTGCTGCTTGAGCATTGCCGCCTTGTCGTCTGCGTTTCGCAGCGCTTCGGCGAGCTTGTCGGACTCAGCTACAAGGTTGTTCAGTTTTTGCGCCGACTCCGAAAATTCCTCCTGCGGAATTTCGCCCGTTGCCGCCTGCTTGAGTTTTGTATTATAGTCAGCCTGTGCCTTGACGATTTCCGCGTTAACTTCCTCAAGTCGCCCGGATAACCGTTCTGCCTCTTTGGATGTAGCGGCAAGGTCGGCTTTCATCTTCAAGCCTTTCGTACCGCCAGCGGCGACCTTTTCCCACTGCGCGGCGAGCTTGTTCACCTTCGCGGTTTGCTTGTCGATGGCGGCTGACTGCTTTTCAATGTCTTTCGACATCTGTTCAAGCTGTTTCTTTGCCTGCTCGTCACTGATTGTCGCTTCAATTCGGATAGAGCCGTCCGCCATTTATTCACCGCCTTTCTATTTGATCTGCGCCCAGAATGCGTCTACTACTTCCTTCTCTTCCTCAGAAAGTGCAGGCGTGGGCGTAAGATTACGTTTGAGTCGTTCGTAGTCCTGCCGCTGCTTGCCCTTCATCTTGCTTGTGTCCGTGCCTCTGATCTGGATTGCATGAGAGATAGCAGAGTCCTCGTCAAGGCTTTCCATCATCGCCATAAATTCAAACCAGTGCAAATTGATCTTGTGCAGTTCAATCCCGAACGTCTGCCGGAACGACGCATACAGCCGTGCGGCGTCATAGTCGAACCACAGCAGCCGTTTACCGCCCGGTTCGATTTCTTTGTCGTCCCCGCATTGAATGAACCACTGTAGGCCTTCTAGGGCCACGTCAAGGGGCGGCATCCCTGCTCCGAAAAGCAGGGACAGCGCCACCATTACGCGGTCATTCTCGTTCAGCTCCGGGTCATCGAGCGCAAGGGAAATCTGAATGCCGATGCGGTAATCCGTGCGGATGAGATAGCCCTTGTAATCGCTCGGCAGGCGGTCGAGCAGCATGTTAAACACTGCCGACACGCTCCGAACTGTACTTGTTCATGTTCGCTACGCGCTTCTGTGCGTGCGCGTCTACGATCGGGACGAGCTGAAAGAAAAAGTCTAAGAACTGGTCAGAGGACGGAAGCACCGCGCCGAAAACCTTCTTGCAGGTATTCTCGCCGATGAGCGCGTCCGTTTTGTCGCGAATTTCCTTGTCAAATTCAACAACGGCGTCAATCGCGCCCATAACGTCGTCGTCCTTTGCGGAAATGGCATCTGCCTTATCCTTGAGCTCGTTCAGCAGTTTGAAAAAGCGCTGAATAAAGCTGTCGTCCGAGAGGGGAAGCGAAATTGTTTCCCCTGCATCGTTTACCTCGATGATCTTAACGCCACTGTTTACGCGGATACTTTCCATTTCTTATTTCCTCCTTAAACTGCTACGTCAGCAGTGAATACCGGCGCGCCATCGGTGATCTTTACGGTACCGGGGATGGGGTCGCCGACATAGTTGATCGTGAATTCCTGCGTCGGGGTTGCGTCACCATCGCCACCGTAGCTGTCGAGTTGAATAGCGACCTCCTGCACCTCTGCAACGTAAGTTGCGCTGGCGCCCTCGCCGGTAACGTCCCACAGGTCGACATTCAGCATCCATGCGTGCGCATCGGCCAGAATTGCGCGTGCGCGGCGCTTCTTGGTGATGAACGTGTATACCGGGTCGCCCTTTGTGCACTGCTGCGATACGGACATATTCGGCTGATAGCCGGTCAGCTCCGTAGTCGCAGAGGACGAAATAATATCCTGCTCAGTCTCGGTCTGTGCGCCGAAATCAATAGCAGCACTCGTTACGTTCTTGCCTACGCGCGCCCAATTTGCGGCGGAATACTCGCCCATCTTGTCGGAAGTATCCAGAAAGTGTGCGATAAGGGAACGTTTTACCTTTTCAGTAGTTGCCATTTGTTACACCTCTACTTCATATTTCATGGTCATGAGAATTTGATAATCCTCGGTTAAATCTTCATAGCGTGCTACAAGAGCCGCCGGAGTAATACGCTCGACATCCGTTACCGTCATGCCCTCCCCCAGTTCGGGGGGGTGTTCTTCTGCCCATGCGCCCACTTCATTCAGCAGCGTTTCCACATCGAGACGTTCGCCGCTGCTTGTCGGCAGAGCACGGTACATAATGCCGAATTGGTATTGCGCGGAATAACTTCCATCCACGTACTGAGCTGTTTTGAAAGCGCCTGAAACAGATGTGAGCATCATTCCAGAGCGTTCAGGGGGAAGATATTCAAACTCGATATCAGGGACATGCCCTTGTAGCCATAAAAGAACGGCGCGTGAGACTGTATCTCGCTCACGCACCGTTAATACATTTACCTTTTCAGACATCGCTCAGTATCTTTCGCACTCCTTCCCTCCAGTGTTCCTCGTTCACCGCGCGGCTTGCCTCAAACCAGTGCGATTGTGCGTGTTTGTGCATCGCCTTACTGTATTTAAGGTCGCGCTCGGTCAACACCTTACGCACGCCCTTAGGCGCGAACGTGCTTCCTGTAGCCGGGTCAATCATCACCTTGCCGTAATACTGAAAACGTGCATACGGCGAGGCATACACGATGGTATGCCCATGCCGCTGTACGTTCATTGCCAGTACACCGGTTCGCGCCGGAACAAACGGGTCGGTATCCTTGATGATCTCCTCAACAAGCCACGTGTTCGCCTTTTCCACGCGCCTATCAAGCACGTTGTTGGGCAGGTGCAGCTTCATAGAGTAGCGTATCATCGGCCGCCCACCTCCAAATGCTGCAATCCGCCGTAATCATACAGAGAGACGCTTGTAACGCGGTATGTCTCGTACTTCTCACGGCATTTCTGGTAGCTGCCTGCATCCGGCACATCGCCGCGCGCAAAATAGTCCTTTTCAGGGCTGATGATCTGCGTAAACGGTAAAGGGATATGCAGCGTTACACTGTCTGCGCTGTTCTGTGCGGTTTTCGTTACGCTCGTGCCTCTGGTGCTTTCAAGCAAAACGCCCGTCAGAACAGTTCGGCCAGACGGCTGAAACAACGTTACAGTGTGGGGCAGTCGCATCCGCAGCACCTCCCACCTCGGTACAGCATTCCGGTATTTGCAAGATACATTTCCGCAGTAGCTTTGAGCTGTGCCTTTGCCTCCTGCATTGCCTCCGTGCCGCTGCGATAGCTTACAGACCAAGAGCCAACGCTCTCGCTCTGTTTCTCCTGCTCGGCAGATGCCGCGCGAGTTTGGAGCGTATCAATCACTTGATACTGCTCCGCGACCGCACAGCACGCCATCTTTGCAGGCTCGCTATCGTCAATTCTTCCGCGCGTAAGATAGGTAAGATATGCTACTGCGCGGCTTTCAAGGCGCGGAAACTCATCCTCGGCAATCTGGTTGCCGAGGTACGTATCCTTGTAATATGCATAATCTACCATTTGCGTTTGCTCCTTACGAAAGGGTTACGGATGCGGTGCCGCTCTTGCTTGCGTCCTGCTTCGACTCAGCAGTTACCGTGAGGCTCGATGCAGTCTCCGCCTTGTCAACGGTCAGCAGGCCGTCTTTGGTGATCTTGGTGTTAGCCTTTGCGCCGCCGGAAACACTCCACGATACGCTGTCGGAAACAATGCCGTTGCCGGTTACAGCCGCAGTAAACAGCTTGGAACCGCCCGCTGCAAGGCTTGCAGTCGCCGGAGTTACCTTTACAGTGGAAACAGTGCCGCCGTTGCCGTAAACGGAGAACGGGAACGGGTTTTCCATGTCCGCATTAAATGCAGTTACCGGGTTTGCGATCTCCCAGCCGAGGCGCATAACCGCGCGCAGCGCAACCATGTCGTTCTGCATGAGGTTGTACTGGATTGCCTTGGTAGACGGATCCTGAATAACGCCCTCGGTGAAGATCTTGAACGTGATGTCCTGACGGATGGCGTAAACGAGCTGCGACCAGTCGCCGACAATCATCTTTGCGAGCGTCGGGTCAAACGCGCCGTTGTTCGGGAAATACATATCCATGCCGTCCAGAGCGTAGCGAGACGCGCCCTGCATGTCAGTCTTAAAGATCGGCTGACCGGTGGTATCTACCAGACCGCGCAGTTTGCCGCGCATCTGTACGGCGGATACAACGCCGTTCGGGCTGTAGCCGTCCAGTTCAACCTTTGCAATCAGGCCGTTCTCGCCCATGATGTCGCCGAAAGTGTCGGTAGAGGTCGGAACGCCGTTGCCTGCTGCAATCGCAGACGGGACAACGCCATCACGCCACGTGGTCGGCTTGTCAGCGCCGAACAGGATTGCGGCGTCAATCTTCTTGCCGAACGCCTCGACCAGACGCGGACGAACTTCACCCCAGATGTCGTAATCCGCATCATCCAGAACTGCCTCCGGGATGGGGACGATTACCGCGATTTCCTCGGCGTAAATCTTCTTCTTGTCCCATGCCATCTTGGTGGTCTGCTTGTACGCTGCGGAGTCAGCCGCGCCAGTGCCGGAAACCTCGCCGTTTACCCAGTAAGCGGTCGGCAGCATATCCAGAACGTTCATGGTCTGGGTCTTGCTGGTCATGTTCGGCAGGCGGCGAGCCATACGCAGCACTGCCGACTCTGCAACAGCGCCCTGAAGGATTTCACGAGTTACCGGCTCCGGGATGAGGCCGGAAAGGGAATTGCGGTCAATTACATTATTTGCCATTGTTGAAAGCTCCTTTTCTTACTTGATTGCCCCACGAATAAGCGCGTTCATCGCTGCATTGGGGGCGTTTTTCTGGTTGCCATCGCCAACAGGCGCAGTCCAATCAAACGAGGTTCGCGGCCGACGTTCCTGCGCGATTGCATCCACAGCCTGTTCAAAGGTGGTCTTGTCATCTACCATCTTCGCGGCCTTGAACGCGATAAACTCCGCTTCGTCACCGGTAAAACCCTTGGACGAAACGTATTTTTCATGCTCAAGCTGTTCGATCTTCGCGTTCGCCGTCGAAAGGTTGCTTACTGCGGCGTCGCGCTCCTTGGTGATGTTGTTCATTCTGTCCTGCTCGGTCTGCTGGCTGTCTTTCCACGTGCGGAATGCGGTCAGCTCTTCCTCGCTGGGCATCTTCTTCCGTTCACGGTCAAGGCGAGACTGGATCATCTTGTCTACATCTGCCTGCGTAAACGTCTTTTCCTGCTGTGCAGCAGTGTTGTTTTCCGCGCCCGGCGCGTTGGTGTTGGTAGCGTTGTTTTCCATTGTGGTCTCCTTGTTTAACGTCCTGTCGGACAATTTGGCAATAAAAAAGCACCGTGTTTCCACGATGCCAATTATTCAATTACTTTCATGCGGTTGGTCTGCGTCGGCAGGCTCGCCGCCCGGCTGAATTCGCGATATTCTTTCTTCAATCGGCGAATGCGGATGCCTGTTTGCTCTTCCTTGCCCGTCATTCCTGCGGCGTTGTACGCGGCTCTGCGGCGCTCCAGTTTGCGCACTGTGCGTTCTATCTTGCGCTGCATTTGCGTTGCTTCATAGGCGCTGTACGTGCGCCCCTCGAACTCCACAGGCGGCGGGTCGATGTTCGCAAGCTCGTCGTCTGTGTAGACGCGCTCAGAAACGCCCTCTAAAAACGCATGCCGATGATGCCTACAGTTAGCGCCCTCCAGACCGTCAACAGCACCCAATCCACAAACCTTGTAAATATTCGGGTATTTGCTGCCGTCTTTCGTGCTGTAAACCTTGCCTTGCCATGCCTTGTGGTTCTTCCATCCTGCGCCTTTATCACGCGCGCCGCGATGGGCGGTGATTTCGTACAGGTCAGTTTCCAGTGTTTCCGTAGCTGTTTCCGTGTATTTCGAGGTGAGCTGATTTAGCCCCGTGAAAATAGCTCTGCGCGCTGCAACGTCTGCACGGTCCCTATGCCCTGTCGCATAGTCAATCGTGTATATGCCGCTGTCTGCAAGCTCTCTAACTGCATCCTCAAGTGACTGCTGCAACGTAAACGCGCCGGACTGCATTTTCACTTCTGCTTTGTCAAGGGCGGTTTGATACGCCTTTGCAATCGGCTGAAATGTAACCTTTCCGTTTGTTTGCAGTGCAAAACCGAGAGAGCGTGTAATGTTGCGGTATCCGTCAAGCGTCTGTGACTGTATCTGCGCAATATCCGCAGCCGTCACCCAGAAAAGCGGTTCAGCAATGCTCGCCTTGCTTGCAAGCTCGTTGTAATACTTCTGGTTGTATTCAACAACACGGTCAAGTGCTTCCTGCACCTGAGGCAGTGTTTCCTTGCTGTGCTTCGCTATCATTTTCTCGATGGTCTCCATGTCGAGGCCTTGCGCACGCAGCGCGCGGATATCGTTCATGGCAACCTCGTTCAGTTCGCCGGTCAGCTTAAAGCGTGAACATATCTCGCGCAAGATGTCCTTTTCGAGCTCTCGCATTGCAATCGCAATCGGTTCGGGCGCTGCGTCGAGGTATTCCGGTGTGATTGGATACTTCATTCAATCTCATCTTCCCCCTCGTCTGTCATATCCTGCGCTTTAGGCAGCATTTTCTTCGCCGTCTCATCATCTTCATTGAGCCACTTAGCGCGGAATTCCCAGTCGTTCATTATGCCTGCGTTAAGCAGTTGCATGTCTCGCGTGAAGTCCGTGCCCTTATCCTCGATGATGCTGTCATCAAAGTCAATGCTGATTTCCACATCCTCGTTCAGCCCGGCGTTCATCGCGTCATTTCCGAGCCGCAGAATAATGCGACACAGCTCCACAAGTGCCTGCTCAAGGATGATTTCATGCTTCTTGATCGTGCGGAACATGGTGCTGTTTTCGCTGATTACCTGCGTGGCGGTTGCAACGCTTGCGCCGTCGAAGTGATAATAGCTCTCGCCGAAACCTGTCTTGGTTGACAGTAGGTTCAGCTGATCTTGAATGCCCCGGTTATGCTCACTGGTTCGCAGCGACATGTCGATAGGCTCAATTACATTGCCGTCCTGCGTATCCTCCGGCAGCACATAATATGCGAGCTCGTCCGGGTCAAACACCGGCTCACCGTCAAGATACTGCGTTGCAGCAGGCTTGACCATAATGCGCTTTTTGCCGAGCAGAAACTCGTTTACATAGCTGTCGTATGCGATATCAACGCCTTTCAGAACGTCAATCGCGTTTGCATAGACCGGAATGCCGAGCGGAATGTAATAATCAAAGTTGTTCGCGATGTTCAAACGATCAATCACAAACTGCCGCTTGTTCGAACCGGTATGCACAACGGGTGGAATTTTTTCAAACCCCGGCACGCTTGCAAGGCTTTCTTCGGACAAACTTTCATTTGTGATTTTGAAAATGCGGTTTTCGATGTCGTAAAAGCCGTTTTCATTTCGCTTGTGGATTTGCAGATAGCAGTAATCCTCGCCTTTCACGGTGGTTCTGCTGTCGAACGCGCATTCCATGATAACGCCGTTCTGCCATGCCAGAGGGAAAATGTGCTCTACAGTCACATAATCAATCTGAATGCCGTTTGCTGCGCCCACAATAGGCTGTCCGCCGTCCGACACTGCACCGACAACACGCGGAATGTATGCGACCGTACCCAGTGCAGACTTCATTTCCTGCATCTCGTTCGCCTTTACCTCGAAGTTGTTCTCTTCAAAGATGCGGTCGACGAACTCCTGTTCTTTCTCGCCCTCCAAGGTGATATTTACCTTTTCGTTCATGAGCAGGTTCGCCCAGTCCTCGGCTAACTTCTTCGCCATACCGAGCGTATATCGCTTGCAATGCACGGTTCTGCCGCAGTTCCGCACCTTGTAATGGTGGAATGACTTCACATCACCCACATACCAGCTGCGCCACTCCGCAACCTTACCGTAAAACTCGGGGGCGATTGTGTTATAGCCGAGCTCTTTCAGTTTTTCAATGATCGTCAAGCAATCACTCCCATTCTTCTGTAAACGCGCTCAAGGGCGTATCTCGTGGCGTCAATCAGATGGTTCTTTTCATCTGGATATCCGCTGATGATCTCGCCATCCTTGTCGCGCTCATACTCATAGTTCACAAACTCATCATAGGCGTGCGGCGTTCGCTTGCGGTCGATGACAAGTGTCCTGCGCTGCAGCCACTTCATGCCGTACTCGACACTGCCGGGACCCTTCACGGCCTCTTTGGCAGGCAGTCGCATAGCGCGGTAGTCTGCAACGCTTTTTGGCTCTGCACTGTCGCAGGTGATAAACGTATCATTATAGCCGCGCTCCATGATAATACCGGCGCTTTCCTCGTTACTCAGCTTGTTTTTGTATATCTCATCGATAAAATACACCGTCTCCCGCGCCCTGTCGTAGTGGACGCGGATAAAAGCGAACGGGTCGGGGAACCATCCCCAGTCAGCGCCTTGATAGATATGATCGAACGTTGCCACCTCATCATCTGTGATTTCTCGCAGTTCAATGTTTTCAAAGACGTTGCCGCCCGTGCCGACCGGAATGCCGAGGTATTCATGCTGATACGCTCGCTCGTTCGTCAGTTTTAGGTGCTCCGCCTCATAAATAAACTGATCGCCCAACCACTCGCGCGGCGCTTCAAGGTACGTGCTGCGGTGGCAGAGACGATCAGGGCGTTCTTCTAAACTATCCTTGTTCGCCCAGTTGTCGCGGCTGATCGGAGGGTTATAACTCTCAAAGTTCCAATACTTATCACCGCCGCGCATTGTAGACTGCAAGATCGTTCGGATTTCCGCGCGTCCTGAGAACTGGTCTTTCTCCTCGAAATGCGTAACAGCAATATAACCAAACGGAACCTTGATTGACTTGATCTTCATCGGGTCATCAGCGCCGCGAAACATGATTTTCTGTCCGGTCGGGCGATATATCAGCTCCATCGGCGATACCTTCGCGTCCCAGTAGTCAACCATGCCCAACTCACCAAGTGCCCATACATACTGTGCGTATACACTATCGCGGATGGTGTTTCCAACCTTGCGTAACACAAGCGCATGCGTTCCGGGGTTGTGGATAAGCAGCAGCGGAACGACAATCGACACAAACGACGATTTCAGCGAGCCACGGCCGCCGCTCTCATCGTAATGCGTGTGACCATGTGCAAACACATCGTGCGCAACGGCGTAAAATGCCGGTCCGATGATCTGCGAGAGCTTCACCTCAGACATCGATAATCACCTTCACGCCTTCGCTTTCGATTTTTTTCTCTACTGTGTCACGCTGTCCGAGGTACTGCTTGCCCAACCAGATAAGCATCTGGATGTTACCGCCACGAGCAGCGTTAAACTGCCAATGGCGCAAGCTGAGCTTCATTTCTGCTACGCCCTTATAGTATGCTTCGGTTACATCGTCGCGGTTACTGAACGTCGATCGTGAAAAGTCCAAAGCCTTTGCAATTTCTTCTTGTGTATTGCCCTCACTTGCAAGCTCTTGCACCGCTTTGAGGTCAATCACTTTCTTTTTCCGTCCCATGTGCTACCTCCTTTCTTTCCCCAAAAGAAAACCGGCTGAGAATCATTTCCCAACCGGTGGACTTTTGAGTTTTGGTGTTTAGGTCGAGGGCGAACGAGCGCCACGAGCGCCAGCAGCGCGACGGCCTACCGCAACACTGCGGCGGCGATTTCTGGTTCTGCCGAAATTGGCAAGCCTGCCGCTACCATAACCAGCACCCACGCTTTACACCTCCTCTCCGTCATTTTTGCTCATCTATGAGCCTGCCCAAGTATTCTTTTGAGCCTTTGCCGATACGCGCAAACCGCAAATCCTCGGTTTTAACCGGTCTTTTCACCGCTCGCGCGAAAACGCCTGTTTTTGCAGGACGCGCAACACCAACTTGCAAAACAGGGTAAAAAAATAAGCCTGCACCGCCCGGAAGCGGCTGCAAGCCGTTACTCTGTATCTTTCATTTCCTCGTCATCATCGAGCAGCTTAACCGTGATCGTCTGCGCTCCTACAATTTCCCGACGCTCGATAAACGCGCCGATACTCCGTGCGCGCAGCTCAGAGGCTTTCAGACGGTCCTTTATGTCCGCCGTGTTATCCCTCATGATATCGCTCCAAAACTCGTTAATCTCCGCCATATCCGCCACACGGGCACGATCTAACAGCTCGTCGCGGTCTGCAACGTATTTACCAAGTTTAACCAAGTTCTGCGAACCTATCGCGTCGGAGTTATTGCCCCTGTAACCGGCAAGCCGTGCCGCCTCTGCTGCTGTCTTGCCCTGCTTATAGTAATCAATCCATGCCCGCTGTTTTGCGGTCAGCTTGTCCATACTCTCGCCCCCTTTTACTATATAGACACAAAAAAGCCGCCCCGGTTACTTGGAGCGGCTTTTGTCTGCCTACAATATGTTACTTGTCCATGTCTGCCGTTATCAGCTTATATACATAGCTGTTCAGGCTCTCGCCCTTGCTGGCTGCATACTCCTTAATGCGTTCGCGCTCTCCCTTGGGTACTACGATGTTAAGCCGATCGTATGCTTTCGCGTTATACTTATTACTCGCCCGCGTGCGTGCGTTTGGGTCAACTGCCATGGTATCACCTCCCTGTTATAGTGTACCACAGCCGCTATCATTGCTCAATTATACAATTCTGCCAAATATCATTACTCAATTATGTTTACTTTGCCCATTGTTTATCATTGCTCAATGATATATACTATAATCACAACAAAGGAAAACACCAAACACCGAAAACAAAATGGAGGTACAAATCATGAGCACCATCAAACGCACCGAGTACACCCGCAACGGCCGCCGCGTCATCCTCGACACCTGCGAGCTTGCCGCGAACCGTTACGAAACTATGCTCATGTATCCCGACGGCCAGGAGATCACCTACCGCACGGCAAGCACCGAGGCGGACGCACTCCGCGACTTTGAGGTCATCCTTGCAGCTTATCCCGCAGACAAAAAGCCCGAAGCGCCGAAGCCGCTTACCGGCAAGTATGCCAAGCTCCGCGACGATCTGCGCAAGGTGTACGAGATCGGCAAAGCCGCAGCTGCACAGGTTGATGACGGCGGCACCTGTAATTTCGACGCGCCATCAATCTCGCTCCCGCGCTGGCAGTCCGCCAAGGTCAAGCAGGCTTGCAAGGAGGCCGGATGCGGCTGCTTTGAGTGGAAGAGCTTTGGCCGCCGCTGGGTCATCCGCTTCCGCATCGCCGGTCAGGCGTACAAGCGCGAGACCGCAGCCGAGGCCATGACCAAGGCGCTTGCTGATATGGGCTATGATGCCCTTACCTACTGCGCTATTGACTGAGCCACCTACACCGGGCGGGGCGGTATAACCCCGCAGAAAGAAAGATATAAAATGACCATCAAGGCAAACTGGAGCGCGTACAGCGTCCGCAAGGTATGTATCAAAAACGACTTCTGCACGTCCATGACGTGCGACGAGTACGGACATATGCTCGACTGGGTATCTTCCCACGAGCCGACCGCTGAGGCTGTCGCCACTGTTGCCCATGTGATCGAGCAGGGCACCGGCACGCCGGAGGGAATCACCCACGGCGAATTTTACGAGTGCATCACTTTCGCACTGCTTAACAGCGCGATCACCTACCGGCTGGAGGCGTAACCCATGTATAACATCATTACCCCTGAGGACTACCGAGCAGCCGAGGCCGTTTTTATGGCCGATCCTCGCGCACTGTGCGAAAACGTTATCATTTCGGAGTGCGACTGCTCTCAGTGCCCGACGCGCGAGCTGTGCGAGGCTCTATGCGCTTATGATAACCGCTAAGCAACATCTAAGCAACATCTAAGCAACATCTAAGCAAAAGCACCTTCCCGAAGCCATCCCGGGGAGGTGCTTTTACTTATGACTAATTGGAGGTGCAGCCACACGGAATTGCACCGTGTATCAACTTTGAGCTGCATGTATACCGCTTGCGCGGTATGTGCGCGTATCGCTGCGCCTTGCGTCCGGCTTTACGGACGGTTTCCCGGCTTGCGCTCAGGGGCTGCTACAAAATAGGACGTTCGAATTTTGACCCCCTCGCGCGCAGTTATCGGCCTGCAAACCGGCGGACTTTCACCGCAGGGCGCTACCCCGTTGCAGGGAATTACTCCCTGATGCACGTGCTGCTGCGCTGTGTACTGACGCTTTGGCCCTGCGCAAGGCCTGCCGGGCAGTCCGGCAAAGTTCGCAAACAGATGCCCGTCTTTCCGGGCCGCCAGAATAGGTGTCGGCGCGCCGTTCCGTAAGCTGCGCCCGTGCTCGTCTTTCCGAGCCGTCAGATTATGGGCAGCCGTTCGGCTGTCTTTTTTGCCCCGCCGCCCTCATGCAGGCTTTGGAGCATGTGCGGCATCTCTGCCGCGTTTCCTTGAACTGTATTCCCGAGAGTCAAAGAGCCCGCGCGCCCTCGTGCAGACGCGGCGGACAGGCTGAGACGGTTTCCCGCCTCATTAGGGAATGCCTTGGGCGAAAGGAAGTGTGAGCCCCTCCGGCCTCGTGCAGCCTTTGGAGCGTGTCCCCCGCCGAAGTAGGGGAGAGAATTAGGAGGACATAACCGGAATTTATCAACCCGTGAATGCCGTGGTTTTGCTCCCTTGGAGCTCTTCCACGATATCAGTATATCACATTATCGCGTATTGTGGGGTATTAACTTATCCACAGCATTCAGCGCCATTCTGTGCATGTAGCCCTTCACGTGCGCCTCGCTGTAATGCAGCCGCCGCGCCGCCTGTGCCCATGTTGCGCCGTTCACGTAACGTTCAAGCAGGAGCGTTTGCAGCTCATTATCCCGCATTTCGCCCAGCACGCGCACGATCTCGCCGTATATCTCCGCAAGCTCGTTTTCCTTCGCTGCGATCTTCTCGCCCAATTCGATATAGGGGTCCGCCTTGTTCCCCGTGCTCCCTTTTCCGCCCGGCGTGTCCCTTACCGGCGCGGTTGCGCCCGTAGCCCGTGCATAGGCGCGTTTCCGTGCCTCCTGCAAGGCTGTAATCGTCTTTTCCAGTGCGCGCCCGCGCATCAGCCATTCTTTCGCTGTCATCGACTTGTAATCTCCTCGGTGCTTCCGTCGTGTTTGAAAGCTATCCGTCTGCGGTAGCTTTCTGTTCTTTTTGTGCACCTTTCGCCCGGCTCGCATCCCCTTGAATGCCGGTTTACTAATGCGTAGTGGCACGCCCACAGCTTCAGATTTTTATAGTTGCCGAGCGTCCGCCAGTAAGCGCACGTCCTGCACGGCGTATCGCCATAGTAAGTAACGCCCGACTTCCTCGCAGTATCGATCATTCATTTTCTCCTCTCCGGGTTCTTTTCTGATTGCCCTTACCACCGCCTCCCACTTGTTCAATGCTTCCCCTCCCTGTCCGTAATGCCATAGTGCCACACAAGGTAGCGCTTGATTTCTTTCAGATACTCTATCATTTCAGGGCTGTACATTATCCGTCCAGCCACCTGTTTTCCAGCGCGCAGAAACCATATACCGCGCCGCAGGTTAGCGCGATCCAGAACACCCAGAACATAACGATAAGCACTCCTTCATTCTTCACAGCGCGGTCTACGACCGTCTGCGGATCTGTGTCGGCATAGAACTCATTATCGTCCGCGATCATATGATCCTTGATCCGGGTATGTATGCTGCCAACCATGCTGGCATCTGCGACTACGTAATAATGCCGCAGCTCACTGTTGTCATAAATCATACTGCCCTGCCGATGGGTGGAAACAGAAAACTTGTCCGCGGGAAATGATACGCCCATAAACGAAAAGGTTTCCGTGCTGTCTTCTTCTCGTTTCACCCTGTCCCACGTCCAATATATCTCGGTGCGGGTGTGCGTATGTCCCTTGCTATCGGTATAGGTCACTTCGCGCGTGTGCATGGTGTATCGTTCCGTGATTTTGGTCAGTATTGCGTATTCGCCGTCCAAATCATCTGCCGAAACAGGTTGTTCCGCGATCAGATCGCCGTAAGCGATGACATTCCCGAAATCGGTAGCCAGCGCGTACTGAAACTGCTCATCGTCTGTGATCTGCGCTGCCGTGGTAAATTTCTCGTTTGTCTCAGCGATATGGTCACTGATTTTGCTACCGAGCAGAAATCCCAGTGCCACCATAACAAACACGATTGCAACGCTGAACGCAATCTCACGAGGCTTAATCTCCATCGCCGCCACCGAACAGGTTCTGCGGAGCATCTTCCGGTGCGTCGTAGTCCGCATAGGTCGTGTCGATTGCCTGATAGTTCATTACGCGCAGCAGGAAACCAGTTGGGAAAGACCGTACCAGCTTGTTGTATGCCCGCACCTGCTGATTGTAGTTGTTGCGGTACTGCGCGATCTGGTTCTCGGTCAGCGCAATCTCGGTCATGAGCTGCTTGTAATTTTCGTTTGCCTTGAGTTCCGGGTACTGCTCTGCAACGGCGTTCAACGCAACCTGCGCTTGTTCGACCTTGCCGGACGCGGCAGCAGCGCGAGCCTGCGTAATCTTTGTCAGTGTATCGCCCTCGTAATTCTGATAGGACTTTACTGCGTCCACCAGATTGTAAACGAGATCAACACGGCGTTTCTCCACCACCTGCACATCGGCTGCCGCCGAATTTACCTGTTCTTCTGCTGATACTGCGCGGTTATTAGCCGACACAAATGCAGCAGCAATCATGAGTACCAGTGCTACCACGATAGACAGAACGATTAAAGCAATTTTCTTCATTTCATTCCTCTCTTTCCAACATGTCAAGGTACTTCTGTGCCATCGCCGCCACCTGTATAGCCTCGCAAGCGGCGGCGATAGCGCGCTCTTTAATCTTTGTTGCAAATCGGGGGTGCGCCTGCATATTGTACCGAACACGTTCCCACAAAATATTGAGCGCTTCTTCCACATCATCCGTTTCCTGCCGGAGTTCTTCGGCTTCCTCGCGGATAACCGCCCATCCCTCATGCGGGCTATGGAACTGCGGAAACCGCTCATTTGCAGCTTCCAGTTCCTTTTCCACGAGCTTTGCAACATCTTCACTCACTGCGTTCATCGTTTTCCTCCTGCTCTATAATCTCAAAATCGGCACAAAACTGCACGCTTGCAATCTCATTCGGGAAGCGGATCGCGTTCAAATCAATCAAGCCGCAGTTATCTGCGCATTCAATCGCTCCATCAATCGTCATTTTTCATTCTCCTCATCGCTTTTGCCGTCCATGGTTCAAATGCCGTGATTTTATCGATCAATCCGTGCGGATTCCCGTCAAAACAAATAGCTCGGTCGTCAATATACACAATCGCAGGCGGTTTTTCCTTCATCACATCGTCAACAACAATGTCGTGCTTGGCCAGATATTCCTTTACGGCCATAATGCCGTCTGGTGTATCGCAGCGGGTTGATACAACAACTACCAGGTACAATTTTCGAATGTCGTTAATTGCCTCTCGGATTCCCTGCACCGGTGGGTCAGGAATAACCGTTTTCCCCTTCCAACCGGAAGTATAACTGTGAATAACGCCGTCAAAATCAAATACAACAGTTGGTGTCATTTTTAGTCCTCCTCGTCAATTACGATACCGCCATGAATAATGACGCGCTTATCGTTCAGATCGAAATATACCTCGTTATCGTTCTCGGAAACATCAAACTTGCCGTTCCATTCTTTGATCTTCTCTCCGGTGTTGCTGTATACCGTTACCGTGCGATGCAGCCCGCCAGACACATCACTGCCGATGCTCTTAGCCACGCGATCGCAGCCAGCGCATCCAGAAAACATCAGAGCCATCATAGCTACCAGCAGAGTTAAAATTGTTTTCTTCATTTCTGTCCACCTCCATAATGTTCAACAATGTACTGGTTCACCGTGGTCTGCGGCGCAGTTTTCCATGCGATTAAGTCAGACACGTTCGTGAGCAGTATCACGCCAATCCAAAGCAAACCGCAAGCAGTGTACAAACCAAACACTGATAAATCCACGCCATTGCATATAGCACCGACTACAAGAACCGCGACCGCCAACACGATTGCCAGTGCGCCCATAACGACAAGCACAGTTTCTTTTGTCGTTTCCTGTGCCATAACCTCATACACCAGTGTTTCCGGTGTAACGCCCATCTGGGCGGCGATCTCAGCGATGGTCATTCCGTTACTCCCTCACATTCCGCCCCGCAAGCCGCATAGCCTGCAAGATCAATCCAACTGTCAGCCTTTCCGCCGCCTGCTGCAATGCGTGCAATCTTGAGCAGCGCCATCATTGCAGCAACGTCCTTTGCCTCTACGCGCACGTTCACGCCCCTTGTGCAGGCTTTATTAAGATACGCCTCCCACAGTTCCGCAATCGTCTTAAAGTTATCCTCCGGTGTGCCGTAGTCCGTCTCGCGCTGTCCGCATACGCACTTCTCCGCCGCGTGCAGGATGTCCGCACGGGTCAGCTTGCGTTTCACGTTCCCGCTGTTTTCCTCGACTGCCTCGTCAATGTTTGGGGTGTCGTCAATCACTTCAAAGTCGAGTAAGTGCGCCACCTCCTCCGGATTTTCATTCGCGTATTCTTCACAGCATTTCGTACCTCTCTTGCGATATAACACACAACCAAAGCAATACCGCCGTTTTTGGCAATGCTCACCGACCACCGACTTAATGCTGCCGTACACCTTCCCATCTTTCTTAAATTTCATTGTCCGCCCTCCTGTTCCATGCTTCAACAGCTTTCTCGGGTAAATACGCAAGCCCAGATGCCGCACAACACCTGTTGCAAGAAACGGTGAACGCCCAGCGCCGTCCTTCTATATCCACGATAGCTTCTGGATCAACGTTTAGTTCTGCCTTGCCGCCGCAGAACGGGCAAGGTTTCAGTTCAATCATTGTCTGCGCCTCCATTCATCTTTTCGCGGCGTACAAAACATCCTGTCAATCCAAGATACTTTTCCGTCGCCACAAGTAGCGCATTTCTTCAACTGGCAAGTTTGACTCGCTTTGTGGTAATAAATGCAGTCTTTGCACGGATTCAGCATTATTCTTCACCTCCGTCCTTTCTCTCGCCGTAGCTGCAAAAGTCGTTGGGGTTACGAGATTGCCACGAATCTTTTTGTACGTTGCCATCCGAATAAATTTTCAGGCAAACTCCTAAATCATAGTGTATACAGTCTTTACACCGCACCACCGACGCAAATTGTTCTAACTGTTCGTAAGGACAAGCGCCAAGATTACAATAAGTACCCGTTTTGACACATATGCCTCCATGCCTTTCATTCTTGCAAAACTCGCTCATCCCTCATCACCCTTTCCGCCAGCTCCTGAATCAGCTCCATCGTGCTGTACTTGCTCAAACCATCGTCCTTCGGCGTATCAATCAGCTCTTCCGACACGACCAAAGCCGGACGCACCGCATACGTGTTCGAGCGGCTGCCGTTGCCCCAAGCGCCATCGTAGAACACGAACATCGCACACGTCACGCCGGGGCGCCCCGGCGCGCCATCGCCAGTTGCCAGCCAATAGCTTTTCTTGCAATCTGGAATATAGCGTGAATACTTACGCCACTCATCAAATGTCAACGGTGCTGCTAAGCGATGCATAATTCCGTAATTTGCACGCCCGTCCATTGTCAACAGACTGATTTCTCTCGAAAAAACCAGTTTCTTGTTCAGATCACCCGAAAATTCTTCAAACCACTGATCTGTCTTCTCACGCAGCTTGCTTTCGGTATAGTCGTTGCCGTCCGTGCTGAATGGCGTGCTTCCAAACGGCTCTTTCAGCAGCACAAACAACTGGTCTTTGCCGTCCTTTGCCGTGCCTTTCTCTATGTCCAGTACCGCAAATTCCGTCCCTTTGATGGTGATAATATCACCCGGCTTATACTTACCCATTTACATCTCCTCCAATTTCATGAAGCACCCCCAAAAGGTCTGCGATTTTTTCCCGCTATGGTGGCCGAACAACGGTCTTGTGCCAATCGCTTTCCAAACCTCATCGGCAGGGATCTGAGTTTCTGACCACTTAAAGATCAATACGCCATCCGGTTTCAACACCCGCATACATTCTCGGTATCCGTCGTGTAACATTTGCGGCCAGTTGTTATCAAGATGACCATACTTTTTAGCAAGCCATGAGTTCCGTCCAATGCTCTTCAAGTGCGGCGGATCCCAAACAACGAGAGAAAAGCTGTTGTTCTCAAATGGGATATCCGTAAAGTCACATTGTATATCAGGGGCGATGATGCAAGATCTTACAGACTGCCCTTCTCCCGACTTCCAAATGCCATAGTATTCTTCAACTCGCTTATCTGCATAAATCGCCGCAGGATGATGCTTGTCAAACCATATCGTTCGAGATCCGCAAGTAACATCAAGTATTTTTTTTTGCCGCTCCGCCATCGTTTTCCTCCCATTCCTCGCACGTCTCATCTTTCAACCGGAAATCCGCCCGGTGTTCGCTGTCGCCGTTGCAGCACACACCGCAAAACGGCTCGTACCACTTGCAGGTTTTCATGCGTTTCCTCCCCATTGTTCAGCCATAGCTTTTGCAATGCCCGGGAACGTCTTGCTTCTCGCCTTGGCGCGGTCTGTTGTGAACATCCCCTTATATCGCTCGTCGTGCTTGTGGCTGTAACTTCCGCTTGGGCACCATGTTGCAACCGGATCAACAACATTTGTCGGGGTTAACATCGGTAGATTTTTCAGCCACAGGCACGTTTTTTTGGTGTACGGATGCCCGAACTGATACGGCTGTACAGTCTGTGTATAGTCCGGCATAGCAAACACCTTACTCGGTATTGGGTTTTCCACCGCGACCCGTGGAACTCGTGCGTTATAAAATGCCATGAAAAAGTCTCTTGCCTGAATTCCAAGCATAACGCGGTCAGCTTGGAGCTGATGGTTTTTCCAAAGATGTCGCGCCCCGGCGTTGCTGAGGTATGTGCACGGCGGATGAGCGATCAGCAAGTCCCACCTGCCCACTTCATGTGTCTGTCCGTCCATGGTGATCAACTGCCCCCCCTCGATAGCCTTGAGTGCATCTCCGAGGATATGCCACTCAGGATGACCGCCGGACGGCTCCTGAATATCGCAGGAGTAGGCTTCGTGTCCTTTTTCGCGGAACGCCTTGCAAACCGTCTGTGATTCCTCACAGGCAACTAAGACCTTCATTCTTCGTCCCTCCCAATAATCTCGACCTCCACCCGCGGATTTTTTGAATCTACATAAAAGTGATCTTCAAATCCGATAATGTTCTTCCAACCGTCATTCTTAAGGAACCGCGCCTTGACAAGCGCATCCTGAATGACCTTGCGGCCAAACGCACAAATGTTATCCTTATCCCGCCGCCGGTCTTTCTCGTACCAGCGATAAATCATGTACACCGGCTCTTCAAACTCCACGTTGCCGAGGCTTCGCGCCGCCCGCATAACGACCGCTTCATACTGCTTTTTCAGCTTCGCGCCGATAAACCGGTTTCTGCGTTCCGCCTCGATCAGTTCGTTCAGTCCCGGCAGCGTGCCCCGTATCGTAAACTTATAATTCACCCGCTCGCCTCATTTTCCTGATCTTGTACGTTACAGCAGTCAAACTCCTGCCGAGTCTCCACGCGATCATGCTCACGCTTTCTACCTCTCATAACCGTCCTCTCTCATTTTTCGTCTGGTTTCTTCCTTCTGCGCAAGCCATGCCTGCTCCCAGTCCGGCGTTTCCTCCGGTTCCGTCTTTGCTTCCGCCTGCTTTGGCGCGTCCTTGATGCGATCCCAGATAATGCCCTTCCAGTTGTTCGCCATGCTCAGCCGGATAACCTCGGCTACTGCCGCCGCTCCGTGGCGCTTTACTCGGTTTTCTATCTCGGTCAGCAGAGACTTCAAGCCGACTGCCTTGTACGCCTCGCGCCGCTCCTGCTTGTAGGTGATCCAGTCGCGCACCGCAGAAAGCACAGGCTCAGAAAATCGTTCTGCAAGGTCAGGCTCTTTCGGCTTTGGACTCTGCGTCTTTTTCGGCATCTCCGGTTTCGGCGGCTGCTTTGCAGGCGCTTCCTCCCGCTCGCCGCCCTGGAACTCGTCATACCGGCATACCGTGATTACCGTATAATGCCGGTTGCTTTCCGCCGTGATTTCTCCGGTTTTCTTGAGCTTCCCGAGTGCCGTGCGCACCTGCTTTAACGTTAGCCCGCTCTCGTCTGCAATCCCCTGCAAACTCGTCACAAACGCGCCTCGGGGAATCTCTCTCCCCATGAACTGGCTTTCCTTGTAGTTTGCCCTCAGCAGGATGTGCAGCCACAGCTTGCATGTGGGTACATCCTTGTACCACCCCCATTCTGTGAGCTGTCGGTAAATCTGTATGTGCCCGTTCGTCAGCATCCCCTGTCACCCCTCAAAACGGGCAGTCGTCCGGGTCACTCTCGTCCGACGCGATGAAGTCGCTTTCCTCTTCCTTCGGCTTGCCCTCGCTCTTGCCGCCGCAGAAGTCAATGCTTTCGCACTGCGCCTCCCACGAGCGGCGCTTGTTGCCGTTCTTGTCCTCCCAGTCGCGGCTTTCAAGCCTGCCGGAAATAATGCACATATCGCCCTTGTGGAACCACGTGTGCGCGTGCTCTGCCAGCTTACTCCACAGAACCACGTCAATGAAGTCACTCGGGTACTTTCCACCCGCGTCCTTGCGGCTTCTCTGCACCGCCAGCGTACCGCCTGCAACCGCCGTGTTGCTCTGCGTGTATCTCAGCTCCAAATCCTTGGTAAGCCGTCCCTGTAAGATAATCTTGTTCAGCATATGCCTATCTCCTTGTGTATTTTGTATATTTCTGCCTTTCCTCGCTCCACATGGGATAAAGGCTTTCGAGGTATTCCCGCATTTCTTCCTTGATTTCCTTGCCGTCGCCCTGGTCCATTTCCCGGTGACACTCCGGGCACAGCATGACTAAATTCGTCGTAATCCCCATGCCGCCGCGCGCCCTGCTGACAAAGTGCGCCGCCTGTAACACACCGCCCTTGCCGCAGTGGCGGCAAACGCCGCCGTCCCGGTCATAGACCTCTTTCCAGACGCTTGGCGACACGCCCGTAAACTTCGTCTGTCTCCTCATTGCCTCGCGTCCCTTTCCAGCTCTCTTTTCAGTCGCTTCTTGGCGAGCTTGCGATACCCTTTTTTCATCTTCGCCCAGCCTCCGTGGTTCCGCGCCCAGCAGGCGTACCGGTATCCGATCTTCCGGTGTGCCGGTACGAATCGCTTGTATGTCGTAAACCTCATACCCCGCGTTCCTCCGGCTTCCACTTGGAAAGCCACCCGAGCACCGTGCTTTCCGGCTCGGTTTCAATGCCCTGCTCCTTGCAATCCTGCACTACCATGTCAATCAGCCGCCCCATTTGCAGCGTGTTGTAGGTGCTTGACCCGTAGTAGCACAGCAGATAACCGCCGTTGCAGTCCTGCGTTACCCATCCGAGGCCCTGCTTTTCCCACAGGTTCGCGATCAAATCGCGCTGCTGCTCGTTGGCGTAGGGGACAAGTCTGTAATTGTCCCCTACATCGGGAATGTACGATCGGTACACCTCGTCGCGCTTCATGCCGAGCACTGCCGCCAGCTTTCCGAGCATCTGCCAGAGATAGGCGTTACAACGCCCTGAACGCTTGTCATACTTGCGCTTTACCTCTGCGCAGTATAACTTGCCCTCCTTCATCTGCTCGCACTCTACGCGCGCCATAGGCGCGTTCTTGACGTGCAGGCAAAGCCAGTTGCCGCTCTCGTCGCGCACGACGTGCGCACGATCAAACTCATGCGTCATGCAAGCGCCTCCATCTGTTTCAGCCGATCTTCGAGATCAAGCAGCGCCGCATTCATCTTCACGATGTCGTTTGCGTCCTGCTTGTACTTCTCGTTCCACAGCTGCGCCGCTGCGGTCTTGTCGCCCATGATCTTCACAAGCATCCGCTTCACCTCGTTCGCCTTGGCCTTCGCCGCCGCGATCTTCGGGTCCTCCTTCGGCTTCTCGCCGCTGGTCTGCTCGTGGTATGCGTCCGTATCCGCGTCCTTGGTATCGTCGATGAGGAACAGGCCGTTCAGCGCATATTTGCGTGCATAGCTGCTTGCCGTGCCGGTAATCTGACTGCCGTCCATGCCCTTCTTGTCTGCGTCCTCGCGGGCAAACGCCGCATTGTAAACCTGTTCGCCAGTGTCGCAGTCAAAGAACGTCACCGTTGCGCGGATATAAAACCGTTCGCCTACCTGCTCCACATCGTCCGACAGCATCACAGCACAGTTGTTCTTTCCGAGTACCGGCTTGAGTGCTTCCAAAATGTCCTCGCAGCTGCGGTACTTGTACTTGCCGAAGCTGTTGTACTGTCCCTTCGGTGCTTTCAGTTCACGCTGCACAACAGTCAGTTTTTCGATTACGCTCATTTCTTAGTCCTCCAAATCTTCCTCGTATTCCCAGACGCGCTCCCGCACGTCCTGTAAAAAGTTCTTGACCTCATCCGGGAACAGTCCCTCGTACTCCTCGAGGAACGCCCCCATGCGGATTTCCGCCTCTCTCATGTCGTACAGCCGGTTAATGCGCTCCTGATCGTCTCTCTCCGGCGGCTCGAGCGGCGGCTCAATGTTCAGCATCCTGCAACCCCTCCAGAACCTCCATGATTTCCTCTATGCTGTGATTCTCGTTATTATTTCCCCACCACGCATTACACAACAGATGGTAACCCTTGGTGCTCACAATAACGTCGTCTTCCCATTCGTGGATGAATATGGAGCAGTTATAACCTCTGCCGCAGGTCGGCTCAAATTTAATGCTCACGCCATCGTGCTTTGCACTTAACACCAGATCAAGCAGCTTGTGCGCCGTCTTTCTGTCCATTGCTTTTTCCTCCAATTCGTGATATACTTTCCTTGAACATTTATCTTTGCCGCCGAAACGGGATTGCGCTCCCGCTCGGCGGTTTTCCCTTTATTTGACTTCTGTTACCTTTCCGCCGGACAGCGTGTAGAACGTATCTTCCTTGATGGTTTCGCCGTCCACCTTCACAGCCTGCACACCCAGAACATGATTTTCTTTGTCTCGCTCTGTAAGCACAAGCCAGCATCCACGCTTGCCGCTCGCCTTGCTTCCGTTTCCGGTAACGATAGCAATGCTTTCCTTCCCTTCGACAGTCGCTGCGCTACAGTCGCCGGTGTTTGTCGCTGCGCTATAGTTGCCGGTGTTTGTCGCTGCGCTACAGTCGCCGGTGTTTGTCGCTGCGCTAC
>ENA-UESH01000370-UESH01000370.1-human-gut-metagenome-genome-assembly--contig:-NODE-370-length-44786-cov-13.443893_pt1 | contig 44786 bp, 43 predicted proteins | sample MGYA00243001_ERZ508002 | MGnify/ENA primary metagenome ERZ508002 (study PRJEB26167, sample SAMN06115447) | human gut metagenome | host: Homo sapiens | place: China:Anhui | collected 2015-08-07... | reverse complement strand
TCCGCTGCGCCGAAAGTACTCGTCGGGTGACCGACCGGCAGGATAGGTAGTCGCCGCATCCCATTCGATAGCCTTACTTTTTGTAAGGCTATTTTTTTATCCATCTCTTCTTTTATCTCTTCGGATAAATTCCTTGACATCTCGTCATTTTTTTTCTTTATACTCGCACTTTTTATTTTCTCTTTTTATTTCTTTTTAACTTGTTTTTCCGGTAAGCATGTGTTATAATACAACGGCTGAAGTCTATAGGCTTTATATCGTACAGCACTTAATAGTTAAGATTTCGGAGGAAAAATGAGAAAGATTAAAATTTCGGTTCTGGCACTGGCAATTTGTATGTTCGGTTTATTCGCTGCCGGTTGCGGAAAGACAATCAATTTCGATTATAATATCGATTTTATCGTCGACGGTAAGACCGTTTCTACCGTAGGCACCAACGGCGATACGATTTCTATGCCGGGTAACCCCGTTAAAGAGGATTATACTTTTGAGGGGTGGTTCTGGGATGACGGCAAATGGGAAGAACCATTCACTCTCAATTCAATAATGGATCAGCCGTTGCAGGATAAAAACCATTATAAAGTTTACGCCAAGTTCAAATCTACCGTATATTATACGGTGGTCTTTTGCGACTCGGATGACAAGATAACGCAGGAAATAAAGTACGGCGAAGAAACTCCGTTACGCAGAAACACGTTCACGCGTGAAAATTATATTTTTGACGGCTGGCGGTGCGGTTCCGATACTTATGAAGACGGAGAATCCGTCCTTAATCTGTGCGAGGCGGGCGAAGAAATCCGCCTTACGGCAAAGTGGAAATATATAGATCCGATCGGTTATTACACAATAACGTTCGATTCCAACGGCGGCGAAGGGGCTATGAACGATGTGGATGCCAGACCGGGTAGTTCGGTATTTTTACCGTATAATAAGTTCACTCGTGAATATTACGTTTTTGACTGCTGGAATACCGATCCGCTCGGTAACGGTCAAAGGTTTTCAGACGGTGCAGTCATCAATGAGGATATTGCCGGAAGAGATCAGACCGTAACACTGTATGCCATTTGGGAACTTGATTCCGGGGTATACATGATAGAAAATCCGGAAGATATGCTTTCCGTCAGAAATGATCTCGGCGGAACATACGTTATGACCCGCGATCTGGATTTTGATGGCAAGATATTAAACGAATTCCCGCTTGCTACCGACAGTGCTTTCCATGGTGTATTTGACGGCAGAGGTTTTGTTATCCGTAATTTATCGATTAGTCAGAATCCGTCGTTATCGCGGTACTGGCAGGATTCGTTGAGTATTTTCGGATACAACGAGGGTACAATAAAAAATCTCGGTATCGAAAATTCCGAAATCAAAGGCGACGGATATTCAAACGGTGCGATTTTTGCCAATACCAATGACGGACTTATCGAAAACTGCTATGCAAAAGACTGTACCGTCAGAGTATCCGACAACGGTCAGACCGTTACCATAACCGGGGCGGGCATTGTCGCGCATAATTTCGGACACATAAATAATTGTTATTTTACGGGCAGTATTTATGCGAAAATAACCGACGGCGTAGTGGTCGGTCTCGGCGGTATAGCCTCTTTGAATCAGTACGCAATATCTAACTGTTTCAGTTATATCAATATTATGTTTGAAAAAGACGGCAACGATGCCGATATTAACAGAATGGATGCGATTATGGGTTTTGCCGACGGTGATGCCGTAAAAGCGACGAATAATTTCTGTATGAAATACGAGAATTATATCTATTGGGTTCCGTTCGGTACGACGACCGGCAATAAAATTACGGAAGTCTCGTCGAAATATGCGCAGGATATGACGAATATCAGGAATTCGGCATCGTTCTATACGAATACCCTCGGTTGGAGCGATAAAGTCTGGGATTTTTCCAAGGTCTCCCAAAGTCATTTGCCGACGCTCATAAAAAAGGGTTGACATGCATTTGCCTGTCTGTAATAATTTCAAATTAAACTGCGCGGTGACGCGTAGTTTTTTTATGTAGAAAATTTTTGAAAATATATCTTAAAAGCGTTGACAAACGTTTTTGCAAAGCGTATACTATAAACAGTTGAATAATTGTTCAACTGTATTATAATAATTTGACGGGAGCAGACGAATGAAAGACGAAATTAAAACATGCGAATGCGAACATACACACGATAACGTGCTGGAAAGGGTGCGCGCGTTAATGCCCGACGAAGACGTCATATACGACGTGGCGGAACTTTTCAAGGTTTTCGGCGACAGTACGCGGACCAATATTCTGATGGCTCTGTTTGAAAGCGAAATGTGCGTGTGCGACATAGGTGCGTTGCTCAATATGACGAAATCGGCTATATCGCATCAGTTGCGCATACTTCGTCAAAGCAAACTCGTTAAATCCCGTAAAAGCGGTAAAGAAGTCTTCTATTCGCTTGCCGACGAACACGTTCAGAAGATTTTTGAAATGGCGATAGACCACGTCAGGGAATAAGTTAAATACGCCGTCAAGGCGAAAATGTAATATTAAGGCGTAACAGCCGAAGGAGTAAAATTATGAAAAAAGTAGTAAGAATCAAAAATCTCGATTGTGCAAACTGCGCAGCCGCTCTCGAAAGAGCCGTAGCCAAAATCGACGGCGTAAATTCGGTAAACGTAAGTTTTATCGGTGAGAAAATGACCGTCGACTTCGACGAGACCAAAAACGTCATCGATGAAATCAAAGCAACGGCTAAAAAACTCGAACCCGATTGGGAATTCATCGGTCTCTGATAAGTATTTAGTCGGACATAGCATTTTTCACGGTTAATTTTGGTGTAATAAACCGATTTATGCGGTGTTTTTCGCCTTTTACGGTACGAAAAATGCGCTTTGTTCTGCCCGAATGACCGGGTTCCGTCTTTGCGGTAATCGGCGATAAGGAATGTATTTTATGGATAAAGATTTAAGAAAAAAAGCGATACGCACGGGTATTTGCCTCATACTGTTTTTCGCTCTGTTCATCACGGATAAAATCGTTGCGATAAACGATTACGTCAGGCTTGCGCTGTACGGCGTGATTTACCTTGCGGCGGCTTACGACGTTTTGTGGAAGGCAATACGCAATATCTGCCACGGAAAAGTTTTTGACGAGAACTTTCTTATGATGGTAGCGTCTCTCGGGGCATTTGCGCTCGGCATTGTCAAGATGACGAAGGGCGAAGAAGGCGATTTTGCCGAAAGCGTCGCCGTTATCCTCTTCTATCAGGTCGGCGAAATATTTCAGGATTATGCTGTCGGTAAATCAAGGAAATCGATTGCGTCGCTTATGGATATACGCCCCGATCAGGCGAGAGTTTTTCGCGACGGTAAATGGATCGAGGTATATCCCGAAGAAGTTTCGGTCGGAGAAGTCGTTCAGGTACATGCCGGGGAAAAAATCCCTCTCGACGGCGTCGTCGTAAAAGGTCATACCAATCTTAATACATGCGCGTTGACGGGTGAGAGCGTACCCGTATTCGTCGAAGAGGGTTCTCCGGCGATGAGTGGTACGATAGTTCTCGACGGCTCGATAGAGATTAAGGTTGAAAAAGAGTTTTACGACAGTACCGTTTCCAAAATACTCGATATGGTCGAGAATGCGTCCGGTAAAAAAGCGCGTACCGAAAACTTCATTTCGGCATTCGCAAAATACTATACTCCGTTTGTTGTATTTTCGGCTCTCGCACTTGCGATAATTCCGTCCGCGGTAATATCGATCGCGTTCGGCAGAAACGAATGGGCAAGCTGGATAGAGCGCGCTCTTACCTGTCTTGTCGTGTCGTGTCCCTGCGCGCTTGTCATATCCATTCCGCTCGGCTTTTTCGGCGGTATCGGCGGAGCGAGCAGTAAGGGCATACTGATAAAAGGCGCGAACTATATCGAACAACTCGAAAAAGTCAACGCCGTCGTATTCGATAAGACCGGAACGCTGACAACTGGGGAATTCAAAGTCGGTAAGGTGTACCCCGAGGACAGACGCGAAGAGATACTTAAAGCGGCGTATATCTGCGAATATAAATCCACTCACCCCGTCGCCAAAAGCATAGTCGCCGAAGGCGTAGGCGAACCCGACGAAAGTTACCAGATAACCGAAGTCGCCGGTAAAGGCATAGTCGCCGAAAAAGAGGGTGTAAGGCTTGCATGCGGCAACGCCGGGCTGATGGTTGCCGAAGGCGTTAAAATCGAAGAATCCGAATTTTCCGGCACGACGGTTTACGTCTCAAAAAACGGCGAATACCTCGGCACGATATGTGTTTCCGACGTGGTGAAAGATGACGCCAAACGCGTTATAGACGAACTTAAAGCGCAGAAGACTAAAGTTATAATGCTTACGGGCGACAACGAACGCGCCGCCGCGCCTGTAGCGAAAGAACTCGGTATCGACGAATATAAAAGCAGGCTTTTGCCGCAGGATAAACTCGCCGAAGTCGATAAACTGATTGCAAATAAGAACAAAAACGACGTAATAGCGTTCGTCGGCGACGGGATAAACGACGCCCCCGTACTTATGAGGGCGGATGTAGGAATTTCGATGGGACAGGTCGGCAGCGACAGCGCGATAGAGGCATCAGACGTAGTGCTTATGCACGACAGATTGTCCGATATAGTGACCGCAAAGAAGATCGCAAAGAAGACGATGCGGATAGTGCGCGAAAATATAGTTTTCTCGCTCGGCGTGAAAGCCGCCGCGCTCATACTCAGCGCAATCGGTATACCGAACATGATGTGGATTGCGGTATTTGCCGACGTCGGCGTCGCTATGATAGCGATACTCAACGCGATGCGTGCGTTAAGAATAAAATAAATGCGTGAAACGCGTCGCAATACACGAACGGTTATGCAATCGTCGGCAGCGACGCGATTTTTGTAAAATAATCGCATAAAAACTTGCAAAGTCGGATTATTTATGATAGAATATATCCGTAAACCGAATTTTCGGTCGGGAGGAATAAAATTATGGCATTATTCAGACTTAACGTCGTCTGGAACGACGACAGCAATAATACCCTTGTCTACAAGTATCCGTTCAAAAATTACGGAAGAGAAGTAAACGATAAGTCCACTATTACCGTTAAAGAATCACAGGTTGCGATATTCGTATATAAAGGGCAGATAGCGGATATTCTTACCCCCGGTCTCCACGATATGAAGACCGAAATTCTTCCTATTTTAACAAAACTCGCGGCATGGAAATATGCTTTCCAGACCCCGATTACCTGCGACGTATATTTCGTCAACACAAAGCAGTTCACCAATATCAAATGGGGTACTCTTAACCCGATAATGATGCGCGATCCCGATTTCGGCGCGATCAGGGTAAGAGGTTACGGCGCGTTCTCGTTCAGGGTTGACGACGCGGCTGTATTTCTTAAAGAACTTTTCGGAACAAACAGCAGTTTCAAAACGGAAGACATCACGGGATTTCTTAAGACGATGCTCATCTCTTCGCTCACCGACGCGCTCGGCGAAAGCAAAATATCCGCGCTCGACCTTGCGGCAAACACGTTGGAATTCAACGAGATCGTCAAGGCAAAGATACAGGCGAAGTTCCGCGAGATAGGTCTCGAACTCGTAAATCTGTTCATAGAGAATATGTCCGTCCCGCAGGAAGTCGAAAAGGCTCTGGACGAACGTTCCAAACTCGGCATTCTCGGTGACAAGACCGATACTCTTCTTAAAGTTTCCGCCGCCGAGGCGATGAAGACCGCCGCTGCCAATCAGGGCGCGGGCGGCGCATTTATGGGCGCAGGCGTCGGCATGGGCGCGGGGCTCGGTATGGGCGGCATAATGGCAGGCGCGTTTGCGGGCAATAATCAACAGCAAGCCGCTCAGCCCGCTCAGAACAAAGCGGATGCGGCAAAATGCACGAGTTGCGGCGCGAGCATTCCCGCAGGCAGTAAATTCTGCCCTGAATGCGGTCAGAAACAAGCCGAGGCTAAGTTCTGCCCCGAATGCGGCGCAAAAATTGCGGCAGGCGCAAAGTTCTGCCCTGAGTGCGGTAAAAAACTTTAATCTTTATTATCCGTCCGAAATTCGGTTCGGATTTACGATAAGGTATAAAAAATCTGAAAATAAGAATTCTAATTTTACGGAGAGTAAATTAACATGGAAAGAAAAATTACGGAAAACACGATTATCACCGAGGCTTTGGATATTAACCCCAATGCGGCTGAAATTCTTATGCGTTACGGGATGCATTGTCTCGGTTGCGCTATCGCTCACGGCGAAACCGTAGGCGAAGCCGCAGCCGTTCACGGCGCAGATCTCGAACAGATGCTCGCAGAGCTTAACGACGTTAAATAATCGTTAAAACAAACAAAAATTGCTTCGCCCCGAAATATTCGTTTCGGGGCGAAAACGGTTAAAGATTATGAGTGAAATCGATTACACGAAACAATATAAAAACGTTGCGACGGATTGTATTAAATGCCCCGGTTGCGGCGGGACGTTGATTTTCGACCCCGATACTCAGACGCTTAAATGCGAACACTGCGGAAATACCGTCGACTTTGAAAAGGATAAATCCGTCAAGGAAAACGATATTAACGAAGGTTTCGATAAAGCCGAACGCTGGGATACGAAAGAACAGGTTACTTATAAATGCGACAACTGCGGCGCGAAGATTATAATAAACGCCGACGAAGAGGCTACGGTATGTCCGTTTTGCGGAACGACGCATATCGTAAGGGGCGACGGTTTCGATGGCATACGTCCGCAAGCGGTTCTTCCTTTCGCATTCGGGACGGATAAAGCGACGGCGTATTCAAAAAAATGGGCGAAATCACGCATATTCGCGCCGAGAAAGTTCAAAAAGAACCTGAATCAGGAGAATATGCGCGGTGTGTACGAACCTTGCTTTACTTTCGACAGCAATACATATTCGACTTATTCGGGCAGGGTTGGTTATCGCCGAACCCGCACTGTCGGCAGCGGTAAAAACAGGCGTACCGAAACTTACATAGAATATAAGAATATCAGCGGAACTTATTCGCAATTCTTCGACGACGTACTTATCGCAAACAGCGAAAATTTCGATCAGAGCAAAATAAACATGCTTTCGCCTTTTCAGACCGCCAACGCATGCGTATACGAAAAGAGTTATCTTTCGGGTTTTGTCGCCGACGGATATACCCGCAGTCTGCGCGACGGTTGGCAGAGCGCGAAAAAGGAAATGGACTCGCTTATACGTTCGGGTATCAAGCAGGAATATAACGCCGACGTTGTCGACTATCTCAACGTAAGTACTTCGCACGAAAAAGTCACTTATAAATACATCCTTTTGCCGGTATATTACATGACGTACAAATACGGTAAAAAGCGTTACGGAATAATGGTAAACGGCAACAGCGGAAAGGTTAAGGGCAAAACTCCCGTATCTCCGCTCAGAGTTCTTCTGGCTGTACTGCTCGGCGCGGCTGCGGTTATCGGTGCGGCTTATTTGTTTATGCGTTACGGCAGTTTCGACAGCGGCGAGGTCGAATTTGCGATGAATACCGCAAAAAATCTTTTGGCGTAAAGCGTTTTTTCATTCAATTTACATAAAACCGACAAAATTGCGTTGACTAAAAACGTTTATAATGTTAAAATAATACAAGAATTATCTTACGCGGGCGAGTTTTTCGTCTGCGCGGAGGCATAAATGAAAAACTTGCTTAAAAAAATATCGGCAACCGTACTTGCCGCCGCAACCGTCTGCTCGTTCGCCGGTTGCGGTAAAAAAGTCGTAAAAGACGGCAGCGTTATCGAAAATATGAGCATCGTTCTTGCTTGCGGTGATGACGAATACACCGTAAAAATCGAACTTTACGATAACTATGCGCCCGCGACTATCGAGCATATCAAAGAATTGGTTAAAAACGGATTTTACGACGGAACGATAGTCAGCGACATAAGCGACAGACATCTCGAATTCGGTGAGTTTTATCTCGATAACGACGTAAGAAAGTCCAGATACGACACTGCTGCGTCTTTGAATTATTATTCGATTATAACCCCTGCATACGCCGAGGGTAAAAAGTGCGGCAACGACACCAGATATACCGAAAATATGTGTATTCGCGGCGAATTCAATAACGGCGGCGAAGTTTATTCCTCTAAATATATAACCATATCCAGAGGTTCGCTCGTATTGAAGAGAGATATCGTAAGTTATTCCAAGGATCACAAAGACGTCGGTCTGAAAGAAACCGGGGCTCTGGAATCCGCGCGCGGAACACTCGCGCTCGTAACCGGCAGCGACAGTTATTATACTCAGGGCGATTTTGCCGCGATAGGGTATATAACGAGCGACCTCGACGATCTTAAGGATTTTCTTACCGACGATTACAGAAAGGACGCAAACGGTTCTACTTATTACTATTTCGATTATGAGAACTGCGTAGACGACGGAGATACACTTGCACAATTCAACGAACTCGGACACGAATTCGTCAAAGATTCCGACGGATATTATTTTGCCGGTGATTTACGCCTTGTCGGCGACGAGTACGAAGACGTGCTTGCGGCGTTCTCCAATACGAAATTCATGCGCATTATTCCCGCCAAGACGATAACTGTAAAAAGCGTCTGCGTAGGCTGAGCAAATAAAAATCGATCCGACGAAGAAAACTTCGTCGGACTTTTTCATTTCGATAAATAATCCGGTATCGCAAAAAGCGAACCGGCGAGGAGGCAGATATGATAAATGCATTTTGTAAATTTCCTCTCTGGGAATGTACCCGTAAACTTTCGGCGGTTGCGCTCGGAAGAGAAAAGGCGGACCTTGTTATAACGAACGTTAAATTGGTCAACGTCTGTACGCACGAAATACTCGATAATTACGGCGTCGCCGTGTCTATGGGGCGAATCGCAGCCATAGGCGACGTGTCGGCGTCGATCGGCAAGGATACCCGTGTCATCGACGGAAAAGGTAGGTATCTTGCGCCCGCGTTTATGGACGGGCATATGCACATAGAATCGTCTATGCTTACCGCCGGCGAATATGCGAGAGCGGTAATACCGCACGGAACTTGCGGCATATTTTTCGACCCGCACGAAATTTGTAACGTAATAGGTCTTGACGGCGTCAGATGCATGCTTAACGATGCCGAAACGACGCCGCTCAAAGCGATGCTCACCACTCCGTCATGCGTGCCCGCCGTACCGGGATTTGAAGATACCGGGTCGGAAATTCATCCTGCCGATATTGCCGAAACTATGAAGTGGAAAGAATGCGTCGGTCTCGGCGAAATGATGAACTTCCCCGGGATTATCGGTTCCGACGAACATACGCACGATATAGTCGGAGAAACGCTGAAAGCGGGTAAAACCGTTACGGGGCATTTTTCCGTTCCCGATACCGGAGCCGCGCTCAACTCGTATATTGCGGCGGGTATAAATTGCTGTCACGAATCCACCACCGAAGAATCCGCGCTTGAAAAAATGCGCAGAGGCATGTACGCGCAACTCCGCGAAGGCTCGGCGTGGAAGGACCTCGTAGAGGTGGGCAAGGCAATTACCAAACATTCGGTCGACAGTAGGTTTGCGTGCCTTGTTTCCGACGATTCGCACCCGCATACTTTAATAAGCGACGGTCATCTCGATCATATCGTCCGCAGAGCGGTAGAAGAGGGGATCGATCCGATTACCGCCATCCAGATGGTTACGATCAATACCGCCGAATGTTTCGGTCTCGGCAGAGAACTCGGCTCGGTTACGCCGTCCAAATGCGCGGATATGGTTTTGCTTTCAGATCTCGAAAAATGTATTGTCGACGAAGTGTTTATCGACGGCGAGCTTGTCGCGAAGAACGGCAAAGCGTTGTTTGAGAAACAAGAGTACGAATATCCGGAAGAGTATAAACACAGCGTTCATCTTCCGCTTGTGGACGAAAACGCATTCAGAATTCCTGCCGAAGGTAAGGTTAAAGTGCACGTTATAGACGTTATTTCGGGTAAAGTCGGTACGACCGACAAACTCGTCGAAATGACCGCGCGGAACGGCGAACTCGTTGCCGACGGCGAAAGGGATATTCTTAAAGCCTGTGTGTTCGAGCGACATCACGAGACGGGTAAAGTCGGTAAAGGTTTTATATCGGGTTTCGGCATAAAACACGGCGCGCTTGCTCAGACAGTCGCTCACGATGCGCATAATCTGCTTGTCGTCGGGTCAAACGATAACGATATGGCTTTGGCTGTCAATACCCTTATAAAGTGCGGCGGCGGACTTGTCGCCGTCAAAGACGGTAAAATTCTCGGACTCGTCGAATTGCCCATAGCGGGACTTATGAGCAGTCTTTCCGTAGAAGAGACCGAAAAGAAAGTGAAAAGGCTCGAAGACGCATGGAAGGAACTCGGTTGCGAATTGCCGTCTCCGTTTATGACGATGTCGATCGTGTCGCTTGCGTGCCTGCCCGAAATTCGTCTTACCGACCGCGGTCTTGTCGATTGCAGAACATTCGGATTTGTCGATCTGATAGAAAAACAATAATCCGAACACGGTTTAACGAAAAAGGCGAATCCGTAACTTCTAATTACGGATTCGCCTTTTTGTTACAACTAATAACATCAACGCTATCGGTAACATTCCTGCCGTACGACCGCCGCAACCGTTTTGCGTACTTGCGTTTGCGTTTTCGTCGTCAGGCGTTTCGTTATCGTCAGGCTTTTTATCGGTTTCCTTCTTCGGAATTTTCAAGTCGGCAATTTCGTTACCGTCTCCATCGAAATGCTTTCCGCATACAAGGCAATCTTTATGTCCTTTTATTCCGTCGGCTGTTTCTGTCGCGGGAATTTCGTCTTGCCACTCGCCGAAAACATGACCTGCGGGTATTATAAGATCTTGATCTTGTATTTCTTGAGTCGCCGACGAATCTATGAACGATTTGTTACAATTTTCACACTTAAAATATGCCTTTTTACCGTTCGTCAGACAACTTGCGCCGACGGCGGAAATTTCAATAAGCCGATGTCCGGCAGGAATGACAAGATCGCTTTCGTTTAATTCTTTTTCTGCGTCTTCGTCTTCAAATAATTTGTTGCACCCGGTGCATTCGTAATGCGCTTTTCGTCCGTCGACGGTGCATGTGGCTTTAACTTCTTCGTATTTTACGAGATTATGCCGATGTTCGGGCAGGGGATTGAACGCATCGCCGCAGACGGAAAAAGTCAAAACTCCGTCGGATATATTTTTAACTTCGACGCTTAGATTTTCCGTAAGATCGATATAATCGTTTATTCCTAACGCGCAGTCGATTTTCGTGGATTGTATTCCGCCGGAAACGACGTAATAATTCCAGTCTTCGCCGACCGTATGCAGGTTAGACGGAAATTTCATTCCCGTTTTGACCATATAACATACAAGTCCGCTTTTCGGATATTTTTGTTCCACCGACAGGCTGCCGTTGCCGCAATAGTGTATCCGTTTATTTTTGTCGTCATATTTGTTACGCTGAGAATCGAAGTCGCGATATTCGAGATATAAAGTTTTTTCTCCGTCAGGCAGATCGAATTTATACGCTACTACGCCATCGGATGACGGGGCGAACGGTTGTAAATTGTACGTTCCCGAAGACGTCAGAGTTTTTATCTGCTTTTCGTTTACGAAACCGAGGTCTTCCGCCTCTTTAACCGAAATCGATTGCGCTATCGGCGAAATTCCTTTTCCCATAACCGACATAAATCCGATTTCGCTCGATAAATCCGAACGGTAAAGATCTTTAAGCCCGAAAACGTGCAGGGTTTCGTGACATATTACCGACGGCGCCACGATCGGCAAGTCGTCCTCGGCTTTATAAAGTACGGATCCCGAATCGTTTTCGTACGAAAGCGTCAATTGAACGTAAGCGTTGCCGATATACGTTTTTCCGTTTTCGGTTATCTCTACACCCGAAGTATAATCCTGATAATTCAATAACGGCGCCGCCCACGACGTATTTACGGTCGATGGGGAATTTTTGTATATTACGGTTATGCAGTCGATTTTCCCGTCGCCGTTTTTATCGAGATCCGATATGCGATATACGGAGTTGCCGTCCGCACTGCGCGGTAAATTTCCGGCGTTCAAAGCCCGGTTTAACGATTCGCTCCAATCGTATCGCAGATCGACCGTTCTGTCGGCACCGTTGCCGTCGTATCCGTCGGGATTTTCGTCGCTTTTCTGAGAATAGTATCCGCGTTTTTTCGACAAAGTAACCGAACCGTTGCCGTCGAACAGATACAGTGTCTTCATTTTGACTTTGCCGCCCGATATATTGGCGAAATAATCCTTGACCGAATAACAACTGTTTGAATATGTGTTGTCGATGATGTCTCTGACTTTCGTATTTTCGTAAACGTCGTCGATAAATTCGCTTTCGCCGTTAAATTTTGCGAATACCACCAGATTGGTAAAATTCCAGTCTTCACCCGGTTCGGAATCGCACAGGGAAGTATATGCCTTTATTCTTCCGACAAAGTTGCCGAGTTTTGAATATCCCGTCGACGTTCCCGCATAGGACAGATCTCTGCCGTTTTTGTAACCGAGCCTGATTACCGCATTGCCCGAAGTTATTCTTACTATAACAGAAAACCATTCGTCTTTTTCAATTGTTATCGGATTGTCGAATTTTACCGTCACGAAACCGCCGTACTTAAAAGAACGACGCATTATTGCGGCGGATACGCCGCCCGACACGGGTGCGTCGGAATTCCCGAACGGCGAATCGAGGTGTCTGTAAATTTCGACCTCAAGAGTATAATCTTCACCGTTGATGCCGATATTTACAGCCTTAATCTGTTCGCCTTTGCACGGATCGTCACTGCCTGCCGCCCGATAGACGTTTGCAACGATTTTATCGTTACGTAGCGAAAAATCGTCCGAATCGCCGTCATAATAATAATTTCTGTCGTATGCGTCGCGATTTGCATATGTAAAGGCATAACATACAGAACTCGTGTTGTCGTAAGAAAGATAGAAATAAGGGTATCCGTCGGGCAGTCCGCTATAACTGTTCTTTACCAGCCAGCCGCCGTTTCTCGTTGCGCCACCGGGTTGAAAATTCATTGCGGGGATGTCGTCGTTCCATCCGATTAGCGTGCAGGCATGAGGGTAGGAATTGCTGCCTTTTTCGTTTTTCGGGTTGTAATATTCGTAGTTGTGCGCATTGTTATATTGAAACGTCACGGCGCCATATTCGGCAATCGCCGATTTAATCGCCGTAACTCTCTGTTCGTAATCGTCTTTATGTTCCGAGATATGAATCGCATTTTCAAATCGATATTCGGAATTCTCAAAGGGGTCGACAGTCGCGTCGTTGCCGGACACAGGTCCCCACCAGCCGGAGAACAACGTCGCGATTTTCGACGGAGTGCCTGTGGCGGCGGTATAATCTCCCGAAATCCATTCGCCGTCGGTATTGTTCAACGGATCGGATTGTCTTCTTTGCATTCTGTACGCAGCCGCGATCGGGTTAAGATTAAGGGTTTCGCTAGTCACATTACCGTTTATTCCCGATTTCAGTATACTCGTTTCCGATGCCGATACGGAAGAATATGCCCAGCAAAGATTTGTGTCTCCCTGACTTTTTACCGGCGTTACAAGACCGTAATTTCTTCCGTCGTATTCAGTCATCGCGACAATTTCTTCCGTACTCGGATTATCTGTCATTAAACTGCCGTCGACCTGCGTTAAATAATCGTTTTCGAGTGTATTGTTGCGGCTCAGAGCAAAAGACGCGCTTGCCGAAATACAAATTATCGTCAATACGGTCAATATTATATTAGAAATTGATTTTTTTCTGTTTTTCGTTTGTAAAACTTTTAATGTGCGCATATTTCGTACCATGCATATTATTGCATATTTCGGGCGGAATGTCAATATATTGTGCGATATGTGTTCCGACGAAACATACGTCGGATGACGAAAAAAAAACCGTAACATAAAAATGAACTCCTAAAAATCGGAGTTCGTTTTCTTACTGTTTTCGTTGTCAAATCTTTTTTTATCGAATATCGCACGCTCGCCGTATACGAGAACAGGCACGAGAGTAAGTTGTTGTAATTTTTCGTAAACGTTCTGACTGATTTGTTCTTGACTTTCGCATAAATTGCCGGAATCGTCCGTGTATTCAAACTTTAAGTTATATATCGTGTAATTAGAAACGCAACCGTTATTATTTTCAGTCACTTCCGTTTCGGTTAAGTCTGTTATTCTACCGTTTTCGGAATGACCTTTATGGGCAACCTCAAGTGACTTTTTACCGTCGATAATCATTTTTGCTCCGTTGCCAATGAAACCTATTGCCGCAATAATCATTATTCCGCCGATCAGACACATAAATACGGTTCCGAACTTGTCGTCCGAATCGTGCGAATTGATACCGGAACAGATAACGATAACGGCAATTGTTACCGCAATTAAGGCGATTACTATTCTGGCGACGCCTCCGGTCATCGTTCCGCGATTGAATTTTTTCTTCTCCATTGAATTAACCTCTTTACATTTTTGGCAAGACTGAATTATGAATTTTAACACACTTGTCTTGCTCGTTTTTTATTATAGCATAAATTTCTGAATTTTTCAACCGATATTGAGTTAATTTTACCGCCTCGGCGTGATAGCGAGCAAAAACTCTTTATCATTTGCAAAACCTTGTTTTTTATTACTGATAAGTTATACTATTTTTATAAAATCTAATTGAGTATAAAGAATTGCATAAAAATAGTTTTTAATTTAAAAGAAAAATCCGGTTGACATATCGTTAAATACATAATATAATTTGATAAAAAGCTTTAGGGATTGCATTCCTTATCCCTAGGAGGAATTATATGAAAAAACTTTTTACTTTGCTTATATCGCTCGTTCTGTGCTGCGCTTGCGTTTTCGGAACATACGGCTGTTCTACGGAAGAAAGCTCTTCCGGCAAAGTATCTCACGACACGACAAAATGGTTTACGGCAACGGAACTTGAAAATATCGGGCTTGCGGGGCTTACCGCGCCGATAAATCTTACCGGGGAATTATCAACGAGCGATACGTGGTACAACAACGGCTATTCTTTCAGCCAGCCCTGCCCGGACGAAGCGACTTTTACAAAAAACGCTCAAATTTACTTTGATTATTTTAAAGCAAATTACAACGGTAAATTCGGCGCGGCGCAACTTTACGCCTCTTCGTCTTCGGAATTTCTCTACAACATTGTTCAAGAAACGAATATCGCCGATTATTACGAAGATAATCCAAGCCCCTCGTACAAATTCTATTTCGTAAAAGATTCTGCCGTAGACGAATACGGATTTTATAAGCTTCACGGCGTATATTCTTTTGAAATTCGCTACGAAGCAAATACGTCCGCCCCGAGCGTAAAACTCTTTAAAATATTCATCGAGGACGCATACCAAAATCATCACGGAAACATAACTTACCGCTACAGACTTAAATTGCAGAAGTCTTAAAACGTTTCCGACGACGTTGTTGAATCAATTTATTCCGTATAAAAATTTGCAATAAGCGAGGACAGAAAGATGATACTTGAATTAAAAAATATCAACAAGTCTTTTGGAGAAAAGGAAGTTCTCAAGGGTGTTTCTTTCACGGCAGAGGGCGGCAAAGCTTTCGGACTTCTTGGCAGAAACGGCGCGGGAAAAACGACGTCTATCCGTATTATTATGAACGTGTTTCCCGCAAACGGCGGAGAGATACTTCTGGACGGAAAGCCGATTGATTATAACAAAATCGGGCTTGGCTATCTTCCCGAAGAAAGAGGTCTTTACCCGAAAAAACTTATTATAGACCAACTTGTATATTTTGCGGAACTGAAAGGTATGAGCGCAAAAGAAGCGGTCAAGGCTGTTGATTACTGGCTTGATAGGCTCGGTATGACGGAATACCGCAATAAACGGCTCGATACCCTTTCAAAAGGAAACCAGCAGAAAATTCAGTTGATAACGGCACTTGCGCACAATCCGCACATTGTTATTCTTGACGAGCCTTTTTCGGGACTTGATCCCGTAAACGCAATGCTTCTAAAAGGCGTGGTAAAGGAACAGATTTCGCAAGGGAAAATCGTTTTGTTTTCCAGCCACCAGATGGCGTACATAGAGGAATTTTGCGACAGTATCGCGATCTTAAGCGCGGGCAGGGTTGCAATCAGCGGAGATTTGCTTGAAATAAAGAGGAATTACGTGCGCGATAAATTAGTGGTAAGCACAACAACCCCCGAACGGATAAAATCCGATTTAGGTAAGGCTTGCGCCGAGTGCGAGGACGGCTCGCTTCTTATTCAACTTGCAAGCCCCGATGAAAAGCAGTCTATGATGAAACGGCTTGTAGAAACCTATGATATTGACGAAGTGAAAGTGTTTGAGCCTTCCCTTAACGATATATTCGTAGAGTACGCAGGCGCGCAGGTGTAAGGAGGCAAAGCGATGAAACAGTTTGGAAAAATACTTAAATTCGAGCTGAAAGGCTATCTTAAAAACAAAGTCTTTGTAGGCGTTACGATATTTCTTGTAGCGGCAATCGCTATCGCTATGTTTATTCCGAATATTATCGCGGCTTTCAAGTCCGGGACAAAACCGCCAAAGGATCTTCCCGTAATGCTTGTGTACGCCGAAGACGAAACCCTTTCTAAAACCGTAAAGGAATATTTTACGCAAGCCTTTACGGGGTATGACGTAAAAGTCGCCGACGGTACGCTTGACGATATAAAATCGCAGATTACAAGCGGCGGCGTCGAGTGCGCTTTTGTTTTGAACAGTCCGTCGTCTTACACATATTACGTAAACAATCTCAATATGAGGGATTCTAATCAAGCTGTTGCGAACACGGTATTGCAAGAGGTTTACAGAGTGAACGCTATGATACAAAACGGGCTATCCCCCGAACAGGCGAAAGATATTATGTCGGTGGTTATCGAAAGCGACACAATGACGTTCGGTGTTGACCAAATAAAAAATTATTTCTATACCTACATAATGATATTCGCATTATATACGGTTATTATGCTTTACGGGCAACTTGTTGCGACAAACGTGGCAAGCGAAAAGAGTTCAAGGGCTATGGAAGTTTTAATTACGAGCGCAAAGCCTACGAGTATGATGTTCGGAAAGGTTTTTGCGTCCTGTATCGTAGGCTTTACTCAACTTGTGCTTGTGTTCGGCTCGGCGCTGCTGTTTTATAATATCAATAAAGCGCAGTTGACGAATCCGGTAATCGCTTCGATATTCGGTATGCCCGTAAACTTGTTTATTTATATGCTTGTGTTCTTTGTTCTTGGCTTTTTGATTTACGCTTTCCTTTACGGCGCAATCGGCTCAACCGCGTCAAAACTTGAAGATATAAGCACTATGGTGTTGCCTGTCACATTTTTTTTCATTATCGCTTTTATGGTAGTTATGTTCTCGATGATAGGCGGCAACGTAAGCTCCGTGTTGATGAAGATATGCTCGTATATTCCGTTCACTTCGCCTATGGCTATGTTTACGAGAATTTGTATGAGTACGGTTGCTTGGTATGAAATTTTCATTTCCATTATAATTTTAATCGGCTCTACCGTCGGTATCGGCGTTTTGTCGGCAAAAATTTACCGTGTAGGCGTTCTTCTTTACGGCACGCCGCCAAAGCTTACAAAAATTATAAAAGAGGTCCTCAAAAAACAGTAGCCCCCCCGGCGTTATCTTTTCAAGCATACTTATTTCTATGGCGTTTTTCTCTCTTTTGCATGTTTCTCTCCTCGGCGTTTTTCTTCGAAGCCTATTTCCTTTACGGCATATTTTTTTCAGGCACGTATTTATTCGAAGCCTATTTCTTCGGGCTGTAAACAGTCCTCAGGCACGCGAACCTTGCAGGTTCTAAGAATCCTGTCTCTTCCAAAAACACCTTGAACGGAAGGCATTGAGCCTTGCTTAAATTTAAAAGACAGGATAACGCCGTTTCCCACGCAAGCGCGGGAGCCCCTCGGCGTATGTCGGCTTACCGCCGACAGTAAGCCATAAGGAACCTCTTCAGCTCTGTCCCCTCCGCCAAAACACAGAAAATCCCGCATAAAATGCGGGGAGAGAGATATCGCAAAGCTTTTTCGTTATTATCGGACAGGATAACGCCGTTTCCCACGCAAGCGTGTGAGCCTCGGCGTATGTCGGCTTTCCGCCGACAGTAAGCCACAAGGAACCTCTTCATCTCTGTCTCCTCCGCCAAAACACAAAAAATCCCGCATACAATGCGGGGTTTTTTGGCTTTGGCGGAGGCTGAGGGACTCGAACCCCCGTGGGCTTGCGCCCAAACGGTTTTCAAAACCGCCTCGTTATGACCGCTTCGATAAGCCTCCGTGTTTTCTTTGATAGTATAAAACATTTTGATTAAAATTGCAACCGTTTTAATTTAGTTTACTTGTAAATATATGCGGTTTGTGCTAAAATATTCTTATCATGGGCGAGTTGAGTTTGAAATTCAAGAACTTCATTCTGAAAAATTACGGTTATTTTGCCGTTGCGGTATTTGTATTCGCGGTTTATTTTGCGGCAGAGGCGGCTTTCGGGGTTTTCCCGTTCGGCTCTTCCGTTATGGCTGCTTACGATCAACTTGCTCAGGTTTGTCCCGCAATCGAACACTATTTCGATTTCTTTTCCGGTGAAAGCGGATTGTTCCATACGTTTCATTTGGGATTGGGGTCAGATCTTTTCGGATTGCTGACTTATTCGACGTTAAGCCCGTTTACGTTTATCTTTTTGCTTGGCGGCAAGGGAAACGCCGTATACGCGGTGAGTTTTGTCCTTCCGCTTAAAAGCGCGTGTGCGGCGGTTTCGATGTTCCGGTTTTTGAAAAACCGATTCAGAAATCTTCCGCAGTGGGGAGCGGTTGTACTTTCTGCATTGTATGCGTTTTCGGGTTACCTGTATGTCGCAAACACGTTTATCGTGTGGCTTGACATAATGATTTACGCGCCGCTTTGTCTTAGCGGATACGGCAAACTTATCAACGAAAAAAGGATTACGCTTTTCGTCGTTTCGCTTACGTTATGTATATACGCGTGTTTTTCGCTGGCGTGTTTTTCGTTTTTTACATTGTTTCCGATATTCGTTTTATATCCTGTATTTTGCGTAAAGAACGAAGACAGAAAAGACGTCGTTTCGCGGGTTGTCATATCTTTTGCCGCAGCGATATTTTTTGCGATGCCGATTTTATTGCCTGCGTTAAAGGCGACGCTTTCGTCGGCAAGAAACACAGGGTTGTTTTCGCGCGTATTTTCGGTTCTCGGTGAAAAATCGTATAAAGAAGGCGGGGCAAGCGTACACCTTTACGAAAAGTTTTCGTATATTTTCAGCGATGCTTTCCTGCTGTGTCTTGTCGTGGTCTACTTTATAAAGTCCAAACGTAAAAGTCGCAGAGCAAGATTTATGCTTGTCGCCTTTCTTTATCTGATTATTCCCTGCGTTATCGACGAAAGTATGCTGCTCCTCAATATGGGGTCGTATTACAGTTATGCGTTGCGTTTCGGATTTATAATTAGCGCGTATCTCACTTATGTCGCAGCGCTTGCGGCAAACGGAGAGTTTTCTTCGGCGGCGGATAATGCCGCATCCGATACGAAAAATTCCTGTGTCGCGATAACCGTTACGGGTATTTTGACCGCGCTGGGCATATTTGCGGCGATTTATCTGTTCTGGTTTATATCGAGCGGCGCATATAAATCGAGCGCGCTCGTCTCGGCGGTTCAGAGAGCGACGGGGTCCAAAGAAAAGCCTTTTACGGGTTTCTTTTCGTCTTTCGCTCATTCGCGCGGCGGAATGGAAGGCGTGTTGATTTTGTTTATTACGGCGATAATCGTATTCGCCGTTCTTGCGCTGTTTGTCGGAATGAAAAAAATAAAGGTAAAAACCGTCGCGCCGTTTTTATGTGTTCTTGCGTTGTCTCAATCGATATTTTACTGTTTTTCCATGGTCGCGGGGAACGTGAGCGCGACTGCGCAGCCGAAGCTGGCGGCATTTACCGAAATAAATTCTATTCTGAAAGAGCGCGACGACGAAATTTTCAGATTAAAGACTTATAAAGAATATGTTTCGTCCGATTCGCCGCTTATTACCGGAGTATATTCCGATACTCTTTTTAATTCGATCGCTGACAAAAAGAATTTTACGGCGGTGCAAAAATTCAGATACGACAACAACGGTACTAATTCTACGAAATCTACCGGCGGCAGTATTTTATCCGACTCGTTGCTGGGGTATAAATACGTCGTATATTCTTCTTCGGATGCGTCGCGGGCGTCGGGCAGACCGAATCTCAGAAATACAGGCATATCATACGGCGGTTACGTCGTTTACGAAAATATTTACAGTGTTCCGCAGTGCGCCGTTATCGACGTCGAAGATAACGATTTGATAAACGCCGATGATTTTTCGGCATTTACCGATTGTCTTATTCGGTCGCTTGGCGGCGACGGTGTCGAATTTCTTGATTTATCTCCGATGAAATCCGGTGACGGATATGAAATTTATTTCGATTCGCCAGAAAACGGCGAAACGTTTTTCACGACGTTTTTCCCGTCCGATTGGCAGATGAGCGGCGACATCGGGAATCATTATTTCGGATATTCCGCGGGATCGCCCTCGTCGTCGGTTACGATAAAACGCGATAACGGAGTGTTGACCGAAGAAGACGTCCGCGATTATTGTCGGGCGTACTTTGTGTCGGAAAATTCGCTGGCAAAACTTAAAACCGCAGCAAACGAAAAGGCGGTAGGATACAGACTCAGAAAGAACGGGTTCGAGATTGACGGATTTACCGCGAAAGGCGGGCAGTATCTGTACCTCGGGTATGTAAATCTCGACGGATACGAAATATCGGTCAACGGAAGGCGCGTTGCCGCGGAAGAAAATTCGCTCGATATGATTTTTATTCCGCTTACCGACGGCGAAAATAAGGTCGAGATAAAATATAAATCGCCGTATATACCGCTGATTTTTATCGGTATGGCTGTCGGATTTTGCCTTCTTGCGGTGTTGTGGTTTATCTATAAAAAGAAACCGCTCGTATTTGCGGTTTCGACAAAAGGCATATCGCTTGCGGCTTATGCGGTTGTATTTGCCGTGACCATGTTCTTCTTTGTCTTTCCGACGGGTATCGCATGCTGGAAATTCTTCTTTAAGTATATCGGATATTTAATTTAGGTAGAGATATGAATACAGACGAAAAATTAAAAAAATCTAAAATCATCGCCGTAGGCAATGCGTTTATCGGCGGCGGGCATTACGCGTATATTGCCGGACCGTGCGCGGTAGAGAGCGAAAACGGACTTTACGAAATCGCTAAAGCGGTGAAGGCTGCCGGTGCGACGATATTGCGCGCGGGAGCATATAAACCGCGCACGTCCCCGCATGATTTTCAGGGACTCGGTGCGGACGGGCTTAAAATTATCGTTACGGTTGCGAAAGAAGTCGGTTTGCCGACTGTCAGCGAAATCGTCGATCCGAGGGACGTCGACATGTTTGATGACATAGATATGTTGCAGATAGGCGCAAAGAATATGCAGAACTTTTCGCTTCTGAAAGAGGTCGGAAAACTTCGCAAACCCGTACTTCTGAAACGCGGGTTCTGCAATACGTTGGAAGAATTGTTGTCTGCCGCCGAATATATTCTTGGCGAGGGTAACGAAAACGTCGTTTTGTGCGAGCGGGGCATAAGGACGTTTGAAAACGCCAACAGGTTTACGCTGGATCTCGGCGGTGCGGCACGACTTAAAGGCATTACGGATTTACCCGTAATAATAGATCCGAGCCATGCGTCCGGCAGGAGCGAATTGGTGGCGCCGCTTGCGCTTGCCGCGGCGGCGGTCGGCGCAGACGGTATAGAGGTCGAAACGCATAACGACCCGAAACGCGCGCTTTGCGACGGCGCGCAAGCCGTTTTGCCTGCGCGATTTGCCGAAATAGTCGAAAAAACCGAAAAAATAAGGAAGGCAATATTATGAAAAGGCTTAATATAAGAAATTCGCGCGGAATTACGAAAATTCTCATAGAGGACGATTATAAATATTTCAGAGGTTTGGCAGGCAGAACGCTGGAAGGGCGGAAAGTATGTATCGTAAAAGACCTTAACGCCGAAGCCTGCGCCGAACAAATAAAAGCTGCCCTTAAAGGCTACGACATAACCGAGGTGTCTTTCGGCGGCGGAGAGGGCGTTAAAGCCGAGCGGAATTTCGCCTCGCTTTGCGAATTGCTTTATAAAAACGGTTTTTCGCGGAACGACGCGCTTATTGCGGTCGGCGGCGGAGCGATAAGCGATCTTACCGGGTTTGTCGCGTCGGCATATATGCGCGGTATAAGGTATATAAATTGCCCGACGACTTTATTGGCGTCTGTCGATGCGTGCGTCGGCGGCAAAACCGCAGTCGATATTGACGGCGGTAAAAACATAATCGGCGCATTCTATCCTCCCGCGGCGGTTTATATTTCGTTGTCTGCCGTAAAAAATCTTCCCGATAAAGAGATACTGTCGGGTAAGGGCGAGATTGTAAAATACGCGCTTATTTCGGATAAAATCAGCGAGGCGGAAGTCGCAGGCGAAATTACGGAAGACCTCGTATATAAATGTCTTTCGATAAAAAAGAAATTCGTCGAAATAGACGAATTCGATAAAAAAGAACGAAAAATTCTCAATCTCGGTCATACATGCGCGCATGCCGAAGAGGAAAAAAGCGGCTTTACGCTTTCGCACGGCGAATGCGTCGCGAGGGGGCTTTACAGGGTAATAAAAGCGTCCGGAAAACGCTATAACCTTTCGGACGAAACGATTTACGAAATGACCGCGATTCTTCGCGCCGCGGGATTTGGCGACGAGTATAAACCGAAAGAGGAAGTATCGGACATAAGCGGAGACAAAAAAGCCGCCGACGGCAGAATAGACGTTATCCTTCTTAAAAAACGAGGAAAGGCTAAAATAGAAAACATGCCCGTAAAAAAGGCTGAGGAATTGTTTTCATGACAGCGAATATTTCGCCGTTTCCGATAAACGGAAATATAATCGCTCCGCCGTCGAAGTCGGTAGCGATGAGATATATTTTACTTGCCGCGCTTTGTTCCGGCGAGACGACTATTGAAAATACAGGTAATTCGGCGGATGTGCAAACGGCGATAAAATGCATAAACGCGCTCGGGGCGAAAATCGAAAGGCGCGGTAACTCATTGATTATAAACGGAGCAACGGAATATCCCGATACAGCCGAGTTCGATTTCGGCGAATGCGGATTTTTGTTGCGTTCGGTTTTACCCGTGGCACACGCGCTCGGCATCGGATTCCGTTATACTATGGGCGGCAATCTGCCGAACAGACCTTTGAAACCTCTTTTCGATTGTCTGAAATCGACTTTATCGGAGAATAACGGAGTGTATTGCGGTAAAATGGTCGCAGGCGAATACATGGTCGACGGAACGGTAAGTTCGCAGTTCGTAAGCGGACTTCTGATCGCCGCCGCAGCGATCGACGGAGAAACAACGATAAAGATTTCGGGCGAAAACGTAAGCGTCGGATATATAGATATGACTGTTTCCGCGCTCGCGGTCTTCGGTGTTAAAACCGAGCGGATAAGCGATGGTATTAAGGTTTTCGGCGGACATATTTCCGCACCTGTAAAACTGAAAGTCGAAGGCGATTATTCGTCCGCGGCATATTTCCTCACACTCGGCGCGTTGGGCGACGGAATTACAGTAAAAGGCTTAAATCCGTATAGCGAACAGCCAGATAAGGCGATTATCGATATATTAAAAGAATACGGCGCGTCGGTCGGATTTTTAAGCGACGGGGTTACGGTGTCCGGCGGAGCGATAAGAAATCCGCTGTCGGTCAATATTCGCAATTGCCCCGATCTTGCGCCGATAATTGCGATTGCGGCTGCCTATGCGTACGGAGTTTCTGTTATCGGCGGAACGGACAGATTGAAAATAAAAGAAAGCGACAGGCTCAACGGCATTGTCGATTTGCTGAATTCTTCCGGTGTTTCGTGTGAAAAAGGCGATAACGAAATCATCGTTCGCGGCGGAAACCCGAAAGGGATAATTTATACGGGCGACAAAGATCACCGCATGGTTATGGCGGCTGCAATACTGGCGACGGCGGCTGACGGTAAAAGCAGAATTTACGGCGCGGAAAGCGTCGCTAAATCGTATCCCGCTTTTTTTGATGATTTGTGTAAGGTCGGAGGATTGAATCATGTCCGTATATCACGGTAAAAAATTAACCGTAAAAATCATCGGCGAATCTCACGGCGAAAAAATAACCGCATATATCGGCGGGTTAAAGGGGTTCGGGTTTGATAAATCCGCCGTCGAAAACGATCTTAAACGCAGATCCCCTACGGGTAAAGCGGGTGCTACCGAAAGGATCGAAAGCGATGTCCCGATTTATGCAAAGGGCGTAAGAGGCGGGAAGATAACGGGTAGAGTAGTCGTCGAATTCCGTAACCGCGACATAAAAGCGGATGATTATAAGAATATGATCGGTATTCCGCGTCCGTCGCACGCCGATATCGGCAGATATTTCAAAAACGGAGATGTCGATTTTACGGGCGGCGGCGAATATTCCGGCAGAGTGACCGTCGGACTTTGCGCGGTCGGCTCGATATGTAAAGACATTCTGGATAAATATTACGGCGTTAAAATTTCGGCTTATCTGTCTTCTGTCGGCGGAGAGTTTATAAAAAGTTATAATTTGCCCGACCGACACGGGGCGGACGATGACGAGGTTTCACGGATCGTCCGATCGGCAAAAGAACACGGAGATTCGCTCGGCGCAAAAGTCGAATGCATCGTTTCGGGCGTTCCCGCAGGTGTCGGCGGAAGTTTGTTCGACGGTATAGACGGCAAAATTGCGACTCTCGTATATTCGATACCGGCTGTTAAGGGCGTAGAATTCGGCAAGGGGTTTGCCCTTTGCGATATGTCCGGCAGTAAAGCCGACGACGGAATTCGTTTCGACGGCGAAAAAATCGTCTTTGAAAAGAACGACGACGGCGGAATTTACGGTGGGATAGCGTGCGGCGAAATCCGTTTTGCCGTTGCATTCAAACCGACTCCGTCTATACAAAAGCGGCAGAATTCGGTAAATCTGCTTACGGGCGAAAACGTGACTATAAGCATCGGCGGCAGACACGATGCGTGCGTGGCTATACGTGCGTTACCCGTCGTCGAGGCTGCTGCGGCGATTGCGATTTTGGACGAGGTTTTATATGAAAAACGTTGAAGAATTAAGAGAAGAAATAGACGACATCGACGATAAAATAGTCGCGTTGTTTCTGCGGCGAAACGCCGCCGTCGAAAAAATCGGCGAAACGAAACGGAATATCGGCATACCCGTTGAGGATAAGTTCCGCGAAGGCGCGGTTATAGAACGATTGACGGCTGCATTGCCGCCAAAAGACGCCGCAGCGGTCAGAGCGTTGTACGGTAAAATATTTGAAATAAGCAAATCTATCGAAAATGAGTAAATATTACCTTATCGGCAAAAAACTTCCGCATAGTTACTCGGCGAAAATTCATATCGACAGGGGGTATGATTACGAACTGAAAGAAATTGCGGAAAACGATCTCGGCGTGTTCGTTAAAAGCGGTGAATATGCAGGTCTTAACGTCACCGTACCGTATAAAGAGACCGTAATGCGGTTCCTTGACGATATAGATCCTTCGGCGGCTAAGATCGGCGCGGTGAATACCGTAGTAAAAGAAAACGGAAAGCTTGTAGGTTATAACACCGATATAGTAGGCATGAGGTTTGCTTTCGATGCGGCTGAAATCGACGTTCGCGGTCGTAACGTTTTATTGCTGGGCAGCGGCGGAACAAGTAAAACCGCGCGGACTTTGTGCGAAAAACTCGGAGCAAAGAGTATATCCGTCGTCGGCAGAAATCGTGAAATAAATTACGATAATTGCTATCTGAAATGCGGCGATGCCGAAACGGTAATAAACTGTACGCCCGTCGGGGCGTTTCCGTTCGATGCCGAAACACCGATCGATCTGCGTAAGTTTACAAATCTGAAAGCGGCGTACGACTGCACTTATAATCCCGCAAGAACCGAATTCGTTTTGCAGGCAACCGCTATGGGGGCGGTTTGCGACAACGGGTTAAAAATGCTGGTCGCGCAGGCATACGAATCCGAAAAACTATGGACGGGTAAAGAATATTCTTCCGAAGACGTACTCGTCGGCGCAAATAAGATTTATCGCGATACGATGAATGTTGCGTTGGTCGGTATGCCGGGCGCGGGGAAGACTTCGGCATCGAAGGTGCTCGGCAGACTTTGCGGCAGAGAAGTAATCGATACCGACGAAACGATAAAACGCCGTTACGGCATTTCCGCCGAAGATATTATAGACAGGTACGGCGAGAGTTATTTCCGCGAAATCGAAAGCAACGTCTTAGACGAGGCATGTGCGCGACGCGGTGTGATAATTGCCACCGGCGGCGGCACCGTTTTACGCGAAGAGAACAGAAAGAACTTAAAACGCAACTGTATTGTCGTGTGGATAAGGCGCGATTTATCGGCTTTACCGATAAACGGAAGACCGCTCAGCCGAAAATTTACGGCAGAAGAATTATATGACGCCAGAAAATCGCTTTACGAAGGGGTTTCCGATTACTCTGTCGAAAACGACGGAACGATAGACGAGTGCGCGGAGAAAATAGGACATTTATTATGAAGAAGATACTTGTTATAAACGGTGCGAATCTCAATATGCTCGGTTTGAGAGAAAAAGAAATTTACGGCGAAAAAACATATAAAGATTTGGTCTCTTTTATAAAGACCGCCGCAGGGAATAAAAATTTGAAAGTTCGCGTTTGTCAGACCAATCACGAAGGTAAAATCGTCGATATGATTCAGCATGCAAGGCGACGCTACGACGGCATAATAATAAACGCCGGCGGGTATACGCATACAAGCGTTTCCGTTGCCGACGCAATAAAGGCCGTTTCTTTACCGACCGTAGAGGTCCATTTAAGTAATATCTATGCCCGGGAAGAATTCCGTAAAGTAAGTTATATCACGCCCGTTGCCGAAAAAACGATCGTCGGCAAGGGGTTTGCCGGGTATGCCGATGCGCTTGATTTTTTTGCAGACAATGCCTGTCGGGCATAAGCGGCGGAGAAATCAGAAGTCCCATTTCGGGATGAAGCTTTCGCTCGACGAGCGGAGTTCCTGTATAAAATATTCGGTTATACCGGCAGACAGAAGTTCTTCGTAGACGCGTTCGTATTCGCGCGCGGTTATGGGGCGGTTGAGTTCGGGATAATCTTTGACGTTACCGTAAGGGGTGTACTGTGCCATAAGCGAAAAGTACGCTCCGTTTTCTTTATTGTCGGCAAACCACCGTACGATAGATTTGCTGTCTTCGACGCACAACGGCATTATCATATGTCTTACGATTACGCCCGATTGCATTACGCCGTTATCAATCGTTGTTTTTTTTGCGCTCATCATATATTTTATCGCTTTGGCGGCGACTTTGAAATAATCTCGTTTTTTCGTATAGCGGTATGATATATCGGGCGAAAAAAATTTGAGGTCGGGCAAATAGATGTCTATGCAGTCTTCAAGGATTTTCAGCGTTTCGACGGGTTCGTAAGAATGCGTATTATAGACGGTCGGAATTTTCGGGCGGTAAATTTTATAAGCGTCGCGTATAAGCGGGGCAAAGTGTGTCGGAGTTACCAGATTTATATTCGTCGCCCCGGCGTCTTCCAGCGCTTTGAAAATTTCGGCGAGTTCTTCGGGTGAGATTTCCTTGCCGGTTTCCGAACGCGAAAGCGGATAATTCTGACAAAATACGCATTTTAACGAACATCCGCAAAAAAACACCGTACCCGAGCCGTTTTTGCCGGTTATTACGGGTTCCTCGAATTGGTGCAGATAATATTTCGCAATCCGCATTTTATTTTTCTCTCCGCAATAACCGACCGAAGAATCTCTGTCGGCTCCGCAGCGGACGGGGCATAGAACGCAATTATTTTTCATGTGACCATTTTAACATAACTTAACGTAATTGACAATCGTTTTGTAATGGTGTATAATTGCGTTGCCTGCGGAACGACCACAAATCTTTTCTGCGGGAGAAAGGAATTTTTATGAATAAATTTTTTACAAGCGAAAGCGTTACCGAAGGGCATCCCGATAAAATCTGCGATCAGATTTCCGATGCCGTTCTTGACGCCATTCTGGCAAAAGACCCTTACGCGAGGGTTGCATGCGAAACGTCTGCCACCACCGGGTTGGTGCTCGTTATGGGCGAGATAACCACTAATTGTTACGTCGACATTCAGTCGGTTGCCAGAAACACTATTCGTCGTATCGGTTACGACAGGGCTAAATACGGTTTCGATTGCGATACCTGTGCCGTGCTTACCGCTATACACGAACAGAGCGCGGATATTGCCATGGGCGTAGACGATTCTGTCGAACATCGTGCCGGCGGAGACGAGGCGGACAGATTCGGCGCGGGCGATCAGGGCATGATGTTCGGTTACGCAACCAACGAAACCGAAGAATATATGCCTCTGCCTATAACGCTTGCGCATAAACTTACGCGAAAACTCACCGAAGTAAGAAAGAGCGGTGAACTCGATTATCTTCGTCCCGACGGGAAAAGCCAGGTGACGGTCGAGTACGAAAACGGCAAAGTGAAAAGAATAGAGGCGGTTGTCGTTTCGTCGCAGCACAGTGAAAGGGTTACGACGGAAAAACTTCGTAAAGACATAGAAAAACATGTTATCCGCGCTGTTTTGCCTGCAGAACTGATGGATAAAAATACAAAGATATACATCAACCCGACGGGGAGATTTGAAATAGGCGGTCCTCACGGAGACAGCGGACTTACGGGCAGAAAAATAATAGTCGACACTTACGGCGGGAGTTGCCCTCACGGCGGCGGCGCATTTTCGGGTAAAGATCCGACCAAGGTCGACCGCAGCGCGGCTTATTTTGCAAGATATATCTGTAAAAACGTCGTTGCGGCGGGGCTTGCCGACGAATGTACGCTTGAAGTTGCTTATGCGATAGGCGTCGCGCGTCCCGTGTCTCTTTTCGTCAATACAAAAGGCACCGGCAAATTACCGGACGAAAAAATCGCGGATATAATCGCAAAAGAATTCGATATGCGTCCGTATTCGATAATCAAAACACTGGATTTGCGTCGTCCGATATATGAGGCGACGGCGGCTTACGGTCATTTCGGCAGACCCGAATTTCCGTGGGAAAAACTTGATCGCGTGGAAGATCTCAAAAAATATTTATAATTTATTCGTCGCTTGTCAGGCGGGTAAATACAGTTTCCGATATTGAAAAATATAAAATAACGGGCGTTAATCGCGCTCGTTATTTTTTATAAAAAATACATTTCAAACGTTTGACAAAGCGAAAAGCGGGTATTATAATACTATCGGAATTCCTACCTGAGAGGCGGGAATTGTGCAGGGGTTATGAAAATATCTTCAAAAACGCATTACGGAGTTCAGGTTTTAAGCCTTATCGCGGCTGAAAACAGAAGTTTTTCGGCAAAGGAACTCGAAAAATATACCGGTGTTTCGAGTAAATATCTCGAAAAAGTGTTAAAAATTTTAATCGGCGTCGGAGCTTTGAAATCTCAGAGAGGCGTAAGCGGCGGTTATACGCTTGCTGTTCCGCCGGAAGACATTAAAATGGGTAGTGTCGTAAGGGCTCTCGAAGAAGATAATATGGAGATAATCGGCTGCGTAAACAAGTCTGGGTGTTGCTGTCCGTCAAGCGCTCTCTGGAAACGACTTTTCGACGGTATAAACGATATTTTGGACGGCGTGTCGCTTAAAGACATCGTCGACGGAAACATATAAAGAGGTGTACTTATGAAAGAGATTTATCTCGATCATGCCGCCACCACAAGGGTAGACGACAGAGTGGTCAAGAAAATGTTGCCGTACTTCACCGAAGTATACGGCAATCCGAACAGCCAGCACGGTTACGGAAGAGATGCCCAGCAGGCTGTCGACGAGGCGAGGGACACTATCGCGCGTCTTATCGGCGCGAAACCCGCCGAAGTTTACTTTACTTCGGGCGGAACGGAAAGCGACAACTGGGCTCTTCGCGGGACGTGTAAAGCGCTTGCTCATAAGGGTAAGCACGTTATAATTTCCAAAATAGAACATGCCGCGATGCTGACGACTGCTCACGAACTCGAAAAAGAAGGCTTTGAATTCTCTTATATCGGCGTCGACAAAGAAGGATTTATCGATCTTGACGAACTCAGACGTTCGATTCGCCCCGATACGATTCTTATTGCATGTATGATGGCGAATAACGAGGTCGGTACTATCGAGCCGATAAAAGAAATCGTCAAAATAGCCAAAGAACATAAGATCGAAGTTTTTACCGATGCCGTTCAGGCTATGGGTGCGCTGGACATCGACGTAGAGGATCTCGGCGTCGATATGATGAGTTTTTCGTCGCATAAATTTAACGGTCCAAAAGGTATGGGCGCGCTGTATATAAAGACGGGTGTTCCGCTTGCAAGACTTATTTCCGGCGGACATCAGGAAAGAATGCGCAGGGGCGGAACGACCAACGTTCCGGGCGTCGTCGGTTTTGCCGAGGCGTTAAGACTTACCAAAGAGACTATCGTCGAAGACAGAAAGTATGTCGCATCGCTCAGGGACAGATTCATTTCGAGAGTTCAGAACGAAATTCCGTACTGCCAACTTAACGGACCGAAAGACGGCAGTAAGAGACTTCCGAACAACGCTGATTTTTCGTTCGATTATATCGAGGGCGAATCGATTTTGTTCAGTCTCGATCTTGCCGGTATAGCGGTTTCATCAGGGTCCGCTTGTTCGTCGGGGTCGCTTGAACCGTCGCATGTACTGCTTGCCTGCGGAGTTCCCGAAGAGGTTGCTCACGGCTCGATAAGATTTACTTTCGGCAAAGAAAACACGGTCGAAGAAGTCGATTATACCGTGGATAAATTAAAAGAAATCGTTGCGAGACTTCGCGCGATGTCGCCCTTATTCGATTTGAAAGGAGAGGTTAAAGATGTATAACGAAAAAGTAATGGAGGCTTTCAAAAACCCCAAAAACGTAGGTGAAGTCGAAAATTACGACGGTCTCGGCAAGGTCGGCAACGCCGCTTGCGGAGATATAATGCAGATAACTTTGAAGATAGACAACGACGTTATAACCGACGCCAAGTTTAAGACTTTCGGTTGCGCGGCTGCGATAGCGACGTCTTCAACCGCTACCGAAATGGTAAAAGGTATGACCGTCGAGGAGGCTTTGAAACTGACCAATAAAAGGGTTGTCGAGGAGCTCGAAGGTCTTCCTCCGCAGAAGATACACTGTTCGGTTCTTGCCGAAGAGGCTATCAAGGCTGCGATAGAAGATTACCGTAACAAGCAAAAAGGTATTACTAAAGAAGAAGACCCGAAATACGTTTAATCGATTTTCGGATGTTGTTTCTGTCTGAAATGCACGCCGCCCGATGCGAATATTTGCGTCGGGCGGCGTGTCGTATATAAAACCGCCGTATTGTTCCGTTATCGGCGTTCGATACGCGGCGAACGATCTTCGTGGCGGATGTATAAAAAATATCTTTTAAGGAAATCCTTTATAACGGATTTTATCAGGAGGTATTTTTAATATGAATCCTTTTAAGGAAAAGCCCTTAAAAAAGCCTGTGTTTGAAACATGGGATAAACTCTATCCTAAGTCTTACGATAAACGCGAAGTCGACCCTTATACGAAGACCAGAATTATTCTGATGAACGGAACCGAATTTGAATCAAACTGGTTTTCTCATCAGTTCGACCGTCACGTCAGAAATAACGACCTGCGTCGCGAACTCGCGTTGACCCGTGCGCAGGAAAAACGTCAGCAGATTAAAATTTCGATGCTGAAACCCGTAGACGAAAGCGTGCTTGAACATACTATCGGTTATGAGCAACTGGCAGTCGATCTTACAGCCGAACTCGCAAAAAAAGAGAAGGATTTCAACGTGAAAAAGGCTTTGGATTTCGCTCTTCTGGAAGACTTCGATCATTTGTATCGCTATGCCAACAAACTCGAAATGGAGCAAGGCGTAGTTGCCGAACGTCTGGTCGGAAAGTATACCGAAATTATGCCCGGCAGACCGACGATAGCGCATCATCGTTATCCTACGGACAACGTAAGAAAACCCGTGAACAATAAAAAAGCCGAAACACGGACCGTACTTGCCACGATGATAATTACCGCCGCCGAGCAACAGACTATGAATTATTATATGAACGTGGCAAATTTCGGCAACGACGATTTGTCGCGCAGGCTCTATCAGGAAATCGCGCTTGTCGAAGAGGAACACGTTACGCAATACGAATCTTTAATCGATCCGAAGGGAAGCTGGCTTGAAATGTTGCTCTGGCACGAATATTGCGAATGTTATCTGTACTGGTCGTGCTATATGACCGAAACCGACGAATATATAAAGGGGATCTGGGAGGAAAATTTCCGTACGGAAATTTCTCATCTGCACGGAGCGTGCGAACTCATGAAAACTTACGGGCGCAAAGATCCGGAAGAAGTGATTCCGGACGGAAAGTTCCCCGAACCTCTGTCTTTACACGAAAACGTCGACTATGTCAGGGATATTCTTGCGAATACGGCTCAGTACACTTCCGTCGGCGAAGATTACGAAAAAGTCGAAAATCTTCCTAAATCGGCGGCATTTTTCAAATACGGAAAGACTATTACTCCGGACGCGGATATGCTCGCGTCGCATAACGTAATTCAAAAGCGTATATTCGAACACGGTAAAGATTATCGTTTTGAAGTTAAGCCTGAGCCTGTAGAGGCTTTGCGTTCGAGAAAAGAGGATAACGTATCGGTCGGCATCGTCCCGGGAGAGGCGGAAAGCAGAGGATTCAGAAAGAACCCCGTTCAAAATACTAAATCGAAAAAATAAAAACGACGGCGGTAAACGTTTATTACCGCCGTCGTTTTTATGTTGCGGCATACGCCGAAGAATAATTATTCCGAAACCGACGGGCAACGTCGGAAACGTCATCGTTAAAACGTATCCGTCGATTTTATAATCTTTATGATCGAGCGATTTTTTTCTGTAAAATGCTTGTAATAAGCCAAATTATGTAGTATAATTCATTCGCAATATAATATAAATGCGGCGAATGAATTCGATTTATTTCGTATTATTGCCGCCGCAATGAGGATTTTATGACGAATCAACTTTTAACTGCGCTTAAAAACGTACCGAACGAATATAAAAGTATTCCGTTCTGGTCGTGGAACAACAGTCTGGACGAAAATGAACTCGTTAAGCAGATAAGGGAAATGAAATCTGCGAATATAGGCGGATTTATAATGCATGCGAGAACGGGGCTTAAAGACGAGTATCTCGGCGAAAAATGGTTTTCGTGCGTAGAGGCGTGTCTTAAAGAGGCAAGAAAACTCAAAATGGAGGCATGGGTTTACGACGAGAACGGCTGGCCGAGCGGTTTTGTCGGCGGTAAATTGCTTGAAAATTACGATTTCCGCGCAAGATTTTTAGAACATAAAGTCGGTGCTTTCGACCCCGAGGCATATTGTGTTTACGTCGCGTGCGAAGGCGGGTATAAACGCGTTACCGAGCCGCAGAACGGTGTCGACGTATACGAAAACGTTTATTTAAGGGTGAGCCCCGCGAATACAGACATATTGAATCCCGCCGTCGTCGATGCTTTCATAAAAGAAACGCACGAAAAGTATTACGAACGTTTCAAGGATTATTTCGGTAAAGAGTTGGTAGGATTTTTCACCGACGAACCGCAATATTACAGATGGGCTACGCCGTTCGCTCCCGCTGCGGCGGAGGCTTTTACCGAAAACGGCGAAGATATACGCGACGGGCTTATATGGCTTTTCAAATCCGACGTTCGCGGGTATGCGTTCCGCGAAAAGTATTATGCCGAGCATAACCGCCTGTACGTCACGAACTTTTACAAAAAACTATACGACTGGTGCGGCGCGCACGGCTGTAAACTCACGGGGCATTCCGTCGAGGAAACTTCGCTCGGAATGCAGATGTGGGGCGGCGCGGGCGTCATGCCTACTTACGAATACGAGGATATTCCCGCAATGGACGACCTCGGAAGAATTCCGACGTCCGAACTCGCTCCCAAACAGGTAGCAAGCGTTTCGAGTCAACTCGGCAAAAAACATATTCTTACCGAGACTTACGGTTGTTCGGGTAACGACGTTACGCCGTACGAACTTAAAAGCGTAGGCGATATGCAGTACTTTCTCGGCGTTAATAAGATGTGTCAGCATCTTTATCCGTATTCTATGGCAAGAGGCGGTAAAACCGATCATCCGCCGGTATTTTCTCCGCACGGAAACTGGTTCAAGGGTTTCGGTACGTTTAACGAATATTTCAATCGTCTGGGTTATCTCGTCGCCAATACCGAAGAGAAAGTCGACATCGCGATAATTCATCCGATGCGCGACATCTGGCTTGATTACATCCGCGAGGTCGATTATCCGAGTATCAAAGAGACGGAGGAACGTTTCGCCGCGTTGGTTGCCGATTTGCGTAAACACGGCGTGACTTACCATTATATCGACGAAACTCTGCTTAAAAAGTACGGGAAAAACGAAAAAGGCGGTCTTAAAATGGGCGAAAGATTATACAAGACCGTGCTTGTACCCCAAATGAAGACTATTTCGGCTTATACGCTCGAAATCTTAAAGCATTTCAGCGGTAAACTCTGCGTACTCGGGAAACCGCAATACGTCGACGGGGTAAAAACCGCCGTCGAATTAAGCGGCAATATGTCTTATGACGAGTTGACCGCCAATACAGAACTCGCTTTTTCCTGCGAAGACGGCAGAACTTTCGTCGCGCACAGGTCGGGCGAACTCGGTGATTTTATCTTTATCAAAAATTTATCGTACGACAAAGATAGTCATGTAAAGCTCTCCGGGCTTGCCGATAATTACAAGATTTTCGATTTATCCGCTCTGACAGAGGAAAATGCTACGGACGAATTCGATTTACGAGCAGGCGAGGGGTTAGTATTCATAAAAGACGAGACCGCCAAGGCGTCAACCGTAAAATCGAGCGAAAAAGATTTTACCGATGAATTTTCGGTATCGTCCGTTACAGAAAACTATCTCGTGATGGATTATTGCCAGATAGCGCGCGGGAATGCCGAATTCGGCAAAGTCCGTCCCACATACGGACATTTTGAAGATTTATTGCGCGAAGATTATAAGGGTGAACTCGGTGTAAAACAGACGTTTAAGTTAAACGAGATTATGCCTTTAACATTCGTTATGGAAAAGGCGGATATTAAACGGCTGACCGTAAACGGTAAGCCCGTAACTCTCAGGCGCGGAACGTTCGACGTTAATTTCGTCGAGGCGGATATAACCGATAAACTGGTCGGGGGCGAAAACGAAATAGTTTATACTTTCGACTTTTACGAACACGACGGAGTAAATTTCGCGTTGTTCGACCCTCTCGCTACCGAAAGTCTCAGAAACTGCCTGTATTACGATACGTCGATAGAAACCACCTATCTCAGGGGCGATTTCGTTGTCGAAAAAGACCGTAGTCTGTCTCCGAGGAAGACTTTACCCGCAGTAACCGATAAACTGTACGAAAACGGTTATCCGTTCTTTAAGGGGCAGGTTGTGTATAAAGGTAAAATCGTTAAGCCGACCGACGGCAGGGCGATATTGAGGCTTGACGGCAGGTTTATGACTGCAGATATAAAAACGGCAAACGGCGAAGTCGATTTCGTACTCGACGATCGCGGGGATATCACGGACATTCTGTCCGACGGAGAAAACGAAGTTACGATTACCGTCAATTCCAGTCTTCGTAACTTGTTCGGACCGCACCATTTAAAGCCGGAACCCGAGCCGCTCGCGGTAAATCCGGGTAATTTCGAGTTCCTCGGACAGTGGGAAAACGGTAACCCCGAAAATTATACCGACGAATATAACAGTGTTCCGTTCGGTATAAAGTCGGTTACTCTCGTAAACGAAAAATAATCCGACATGCACATGCCGACCGCATAAAGGAGTTTTTTATGGAAGATTGTTTATTTTGCAAATTCGCCGACGGAGAAATTCCTGTCAATAAAGTATACGAAGACGAAGATTTCGTAATAATAAGGGACATCAATCCGCAGGCAAAAAATCATTTTCTTGCCATTCCGAAAAGGCATTTCAAATATCTTGCCGAAATGACCGAAGACGATGCCGCGCTCGTCGCGAGAATGCTGAAAAAAATTCCGACGCTTGAAAAGGAGTTGGAACTTTCCGGCGGGTATCGTCTGGTGATAAATCAGGGCGACGATGCCGGACAGACCGTTCCGCATCTTCATATCCATATATTGTCCGGACAGAAAATGGGGTGGCAACCCGCCTGAAGGAGCGTTATATGAACGATATTCTTGAAATTATAACGACAAGGCGCAGCGTTCGCGCGTACAAGCCGAATGCCGTTCCTGCCGATATTCTCGATAAGGTGTTGACGGCGGGCGAATATGCGCCGACGGGTAAAAACAAGCAGTCGCCGGTTATTATCGCAATTACCGATGCCGACGCGAGAGATAAAGTCTCAACGCTTAACGCGCGTGTCCTCGGTGTTAATACGGATCCTTACTACGGCGCACCGGTGATTGTACTGGTGCTTGCCGATGCGTCGGTAAATACTTGCGTCGAAGACGGCAGTTGCGTACTCGAAAATATGATGCTCGAGGCGCATTCGCTCGGACTCGCGACCGTATGGGTGCACAGAGAACGCGAGATGTTTTCGTCGGAAGACGGTAAAAAACTGCTCCGCGAATGGGGAGTTAAGGAAAATCTGGTCGGTATCGGCAGCATTGCGCTCGGTTATGCCGACGGGGATTTACCGTCGCCCGCGCCCCGCAAAAACGGATATATAGTAAAAATATAAAAAATGCAAGGTGTCAGGTAAAAATGCTTGACACCTTGTTTTGTATGGTGTATAATTACGACATAGAAAGTCGCGTTCGGTTTGATTTTTGCGGCTAAAACTTTCGGGGCGAATTATGGACGGCGTTTATTACAGCGAATTGCTTGAAATTTACGGCGGTTTGCTCACGGAAAAACACAGGGATGTCGCCGAGGCGTACTATTCGCTCGATTTGTCTTTGGGCGAAATCGCCGAAGAAAACGGAGTCTCGCGCCAAAGCGTGTCGGATGCTCTTGCGGCAACCCGCAGAAAACTTGAATTTTACGAAGAAAATCTCAAAGTTTATGCAACCGCAAAAGCCATAAAAGAGGTTTTGGCGGAAGACGTGCGCGACGGCGAAAAGTTGGAAAAAATCAAAAATATTGTCGGAGAGGTCTGATGGCGGTATTTCAAGGGTTATCCGAAAAACTTAATCATATATTTTCAAAACTCACGAAACGCGGCAAACTTACCGAACTCGAGATAAAACAGGCGATGCGCGAAGTGAGAATAGCGTTGCTCGAGGCGGACGTCAATCTTGCCGTTGCAAAAGATTTCATCGCCAAGGTAAGCGAGAAAGCCGTTGGGCAGGAGATTCTTAAAAGTCTTTCTCCGGCACAGCAGGTAATTAAAATCGTCAACGAAGAACTTACCGCGCTGATGGGTTCGACGAACAGCAAGCTCATCGTGTCTTCGTCTTTGCCGACGGTTATAATGATGTGCGGTTTGCAAGGCGCCGGCAAGACGACGCTCTGCGGTAAACTTGCGCTGTATCTTAAAAAACAGGGTAAAAAGCCGTTGCTGGTCGCCTGCGACGTTTACAGACCGGCTGCGATAGAACAGTTGAAGACCGTCGGCGGTAAAGTCGGCGTCGAAGTGTTTGAAAAAGGACAAGGTAATCCCGTTAAAATTTCAGAAGAGGGTATCGAGTATGCCAAGCGTTACGGTTTCGATACGGTGATTATCGATACGGCGGGCAGATTGCATATAGACGACGCGCTTATGCAGGAACTCGAAAATATAGTCAGAGCCGTAAGGGTAGACGAAATACTTTTAACAGTAGATTCTATGACCGGTCAGGATGCCGTAAACGTCGCCAAGACGTTTGATGCAAGGTTGCCGCTTACCGGCGTCGTGCTGACAAAACTCGACGGCGATACGAGGGGCGGCGCATGTCTGTCGATCAAGGCGGTAACCGGTAAGCCCATAAAATTTGCGTCCGTCGGCGAGAAACCCGAGGATCTGGAGCCTTTCTATCCCGACAGAATGGCGAATCGTATTCTCGGTATGGGCGACGTGCTTTCGCTTATAGAAAAGGCTCAGGCATCTGTCGGCGAAGAGCAGATGAAGAAGATGGAAAAGAAATTCCGCGAAAACTCCTTTACGCTCGACGATTATCTCGAACAATTCGACATGCTTAAAAACATGGGCGGTGCGAAAGGTCTGATGGAAATGCTGCCGCAGATGGGCGGGGGCATGGGTAAGGTAAAAATTTCCGATAAAGACGTAGACGAAAAGCGTATAGAACGTACAAAAGCGATAATTCTTTCGATGACGAAAAAAGAACGTCGCGACCCGTCTGTTCTGAACTATTCGAGGAAGACGAGAATAGCGAAAGGCAGCGGTACGAGTGTACAGGAAATAAATCAACTTCTCAAACAATTCGAGCAGTCGAAACAGATGATGAAGATGATGAAAGGCAAACGCGGAGGACGCGCGGGTATGCCTTTCTGAAAACGGAAATCGCGCGATAAGGCGATTTGAATATAGTTAATTTTTGAACGGAGGATATAACAATGGCAGTAAAAATGAGATTGACCAGACTCGGCGACAAGAAGTCTCCCACTTATCGTATCGTAGTTGTCGACAGCAGAAAGGCTCGCGACGGCGAATACATCGATAAGATCGGACATTACAACCCGACCACGAGTCCAGCCGAAGTCGTTATCGACGCCGATAAAGCCAAAGATTGGCTTGCTAAGGGCGTACAACCGACCGAAACCGTAAAATCTCTTCTTTTGAATGCGGGCGTTATCGAGAAGTCTGACAAATTGTCTCCCTCGAAGACCAACCCCAAGAAGAAAAAGAAGTAATTCAGGAGGCTTATAAATGACGGATTTAATTCGTTACGTCGTCGAACAGTTCGCCGAACATCCCGAACTTGCGGAATATAAAACCGAAGAACGCGGAAACACGGTGACCGTTACCGTTTATCTCACGGAAGACGACATGGGCAAAGTTATAGGTCGTCAGGGTAAGATTGCCAAAGCGCTCCGCGCGCTCGTAAAAGCAGCGACCCCTCGCGGCGGAAAGAGATACAACGTAGAAATCAAGGGCAAGACCGAATAAGTCTTGACGGACTTGCGGTCGCGCTTTTCCCGCGCGACCGCATTTTCGTACCGTTTATATGAATTCCCTGTAAGAAATGAATAACAACGAAAAAATCGAAATAGGCGCGGTGGCAAAGCCGCAGGGTATAAAAGGCGAACTTAAAGTCCGTCTTTTTGCCGATGATTTTGCTGCCGTTAAAGATATAAAAACCGTAGAAATAAATTCAATCGATTATACCGTGGCGTCGTTCCGTCATGCGGGCGGAGAAGAGGCGGTTTTGAAACTTGTCGGCGTAGACGACAGAAACTTTGTCGAAACGCTCAGACAGAAAGAAGTATTTGCTTTAAGAAGTGAGATAAACGTAGCAGAGGGTAATTATTTCGTTTCAGACGTGGTAGGCTGTACGTTGTATCTGTCAAGCGGAAAAGAAATGGGTAAAATTCGCGACATCGTAAGCGGAAACGTAGATTATTATTACGTCGATACCGCAGAGGGGACGGCTATATTCCCGATGCTTAAAAATTTACTTGTTAAGATTGACGTCGCGAATAAGGAAGTCGTCGTGAACGCCGCGGCGTTCACCGAGGTGGTAATGTATGAGGATTGATATTCTGACGTTGTTTCCCGAGATGTTTACTCCGCTTACCGAAAGCATTATCGGCAGAGCCACCAAGGACGGAAAGGTCGAAATCCGCGTAACCGATATACGCGCGTACAGCGAAGATAAGCATCTTAAATGCGACGACTATCCGTTCGGCGGGGGAGCGGGCATGCTTATGATGCCGCAACCCATAGCGTCTGCGGTCGATGCGATCGACCCCGAAAGAAAGGCTTTTCGCGTATATATGTCGCCAAAAGGTAAACGATTTGAACAAAAAGACATAAAAAAACTATTGAAATACGACCGACTTATTTTTCTTTGCGGACATTACGAAGGCGTGGATCAAAGAGTCCTCGACGGATATTTCGACAGTGAAATATCCATAGGAGACTATGTTCTGACAGGCGGCGAATTACCTGCAATGGTGGTGACTGACGCTATATGCAGATATGTCGACGGAGTTATCGATAACGAAAGTCTTAAAGACGAAAGTTTTACCGATAACCTGCTTGAATATCCCCAGTATACCCGTCCTGCCGAGTTCAAAGGCGAAAAGGTTCCGGAAATTCTGCTTTCGGGCAATCATAAACTCGTCGATAAATGGCGGCTCGAAGAGGCCGAGCGTATAACAAAGGCAAAACGTCCGGATCTTTATCGCAAATATGTAACGGCAAAGCGCAAAGCGGAAGAAAAAGCCGCCGAAGAAAAACGAAAACAAAAAGAGGCAAGACGCGCTTTGTCTGCCGAAAATAAAAGAAACGAACCCGTTGGCGAAAAGAAGTAAAAAGCGTCGGTATTGTATTTTGTATCATATATAAAGCAAAATGCGCGCCCGAAAATAATGACGGAATAAAAAGCGCCGACGGTTTGAACGATAAAATGTAAGAACATAACTAAAAAATGGATATTCAGAGAATTCAGTGGTTTCCGGGGCATATGACCAAGGCTCTGAGAAAGACGGAAGAAGATATTAAATTGTGCGACGGCGTCATTTTCGTGCTGGATGCCCGCGCGCCGTTCGCCTGTTTCAATCCGAAACTTTCGGCGATTTTCAAAAATAAACCCGTCGTGTATTGCGTAAATAAATGCGATACGATTTCATCGGGGTCGCTTTCGCTTATATGCGAAGAATTAAAGCGTCGCGGTCTGACGTATGAGACTACCGACGGGCTTTCAAAAAAAGACGTGGCAAAACTCAAAGCGGCTTGCGCCAAGGTTATGAGCGAACGTCTGGAAAGAGATAAGGCAAAAGGCGTAAAGCGTACTTTGCGTTTTATGGTGGCCGGTATACCAAATACCGGAAAATCTACGATTATAAATACGTTGTCCGGGGGTAAACGCGCCGAAACGGGAGACAAGGCGGGTGTTACGCGCGCTAATAAATGGGTCAGAATGGGCGATTTTGAACTTCTCGACACGCCGGGAACGACGTCTCCGAGTTTTGAAAATCAGACTTATGCAAAGCATCTGGCTTATATAGGTTCGCTAAACGACGAAGTACTCGATACAGAGGGGCTTGCTCTCGAACTTATCAACGAATTGAAAATTATCGCTCCCGATAAACTTAAAGAAAAGTATTCGCTGGAAAGTCTCGATAAAGAGCCGCTCGAACTGTATGACGATATATGTAAGCGTCGCGGATTTATTCTCAAAGGCGGCGTCAGCGATTATACGCGTTGCGCTAAAGCGGTGATAGACGATTTCAGAAAACAGCGTATAGGTAAAATCTGTTTAGAGGAAAGACCGTGAAAAAAACAGACAACACGACAGAAAAAATCGAATTCGATAAAGAACGGTCGGGCAATGCATGGTTTGTTGCCGGGATAGACGAAGTTGGCAGAGGTCCGTTGGCTGGACCCGTCGTATGCGCGGCGGTGATATTGCCCGAAGACGGTGATATTATCAAGGGTATAAACGACAGTAAAAAGTTAAGCGAGAAAAAACGCGAAGAACTGGATAAACTCATACGCGAAAAAGCGATAGCGGTTTCGGTCGCGCGGGTTGAACCCGACGAAATAGACGAAATAAATATTTTACGCGCCACCGAAAAATGCATGAAACTTGCCGCGGAAGGTCTTAACGAAAAGCCCGACGTTGTTCTGGTCGATGCTCTCGTCCCCGATTTACCGTATAAAACGATAGGCATAATAAAGGGCGATGCCAAGAGTTATGCAATAGGTGCGGCATCTATAGTCGCCAAGGTGTACAGAGATAATCTGATGAGGGAATACGATAAAATTTATCCCGAATACGGGTTTGAGAAGAACAAGGGGTATGGAACGAAAGAGCATATCGACGCGTTAAAGGAGAACGGATATTGCAGAATTCACAGAAAGACTTTCATAAAAAACTTCTCGGTCGAAAAGGAGAGGCAACCGTTCTGAAGTATATGACTGCGCTCGGTTTTACGCTTGAAAAAAAGAATTACAGAACGAGTTGCGGCGAGGCTGACCTGATTATGAAGAAAGACGGTTCGACGTTTTTCATCGAGGTGAAAACCCGTTCGGGCAGAATGTTCGGTGATCCCAAAGACGCTGTCGACAGAAATAAGCGCGAGAAATACGGGCGTATAGCCGAATATTATCTTATGTCTCATCCCGACGAAGATATAAGGTTTTGCGTGGCAGAGGTTATCGGCGACGAAATAAACGTCTTATACGACGCTTTTTAATTATGAAATTATGTGTCACTTCCGCCTCGGGAATAGAGGCGGTTACAAAAAGAGAGTTATATAAACTTCTCGGCGAAAACGATCTTGCCGCGTTGAACGGCAGAATAAAATTCGACGGAGACTGGGAGACCGTATCGAGGTGCAATCTTAACCTTCGTACGGGTAATCGCGTTGAAATCATTCTCGGCGAATTCAAAGCCGAGACTTTTGACGACTTATTCGACGGCATTAAAAATATTCCGTTCGAGGAATATATCGACAGAGACGGAAAGATTATCGTAGGCGCGAAAAGCGTTCAGTCGAAATTATTCGCTTACAGTGCGATTCAGTCTATATCCAAAAAGGCGATTTGCGAAAGACTGTGTAATAAGTTCGGCGTGAACGAACTTTCGGAAAATGGAGCGAGATATAAAATCGAAGTCGCCGTTCTTAAAGATTACGTTACGGTTACGCTTGACACCTCTGGCGACGGATTGCACCGGCGCGGTTACCGAGGATTGGTCGGAGAGGCTCCGCTTAAAGAAACGCTTGCCGCGGCGCTGGTCGAATTGTCGGTGTGGAATAAAAGTCGCCCGTTGGCTGATATTTTTTGCGGAACCGGGACCATCCCGATCGAAGCATGTATGATTGCTTTGAATATCCCCGCGGGTATAAATCGTTCGTTCGATTTCGTTGATTGGAAAGTCTTTGATAAAAACATTTTCGGTCGGGTAAAAGAGGAATGTGCTGCGGGAATTTTACGGGATGAAGATGTTCGTATCAGCGGTTTCGACATCGATGAAAAACAACTTGCGTTGGCAAGGAAACATGCAAAGTTGGCAGGCGTAGATAAGTATATACATTTTCAAAGAGCCGATATGCGCGATTTTTCGTCGAGATTTTCTCACGGCGTCATAATAAGCAATCCGCCTTACGGCGAAAGGCTTTCCGACCGTAAAGAAGTCGAAAAATTGTATCGCGATTACGGTAAAACGGTTGCTAAACTTGACGAATGGTGCGCCTATACGCTTACTCCGGTCGACGATTTCGAGCGGCTTTTCGGTAAAAAGGCGGATAAAAAACGTAAAATATACAACGGGAAAATCGAATGTTGTTATTACGCTCATCTTGCGTCTCCTCCTGTCAGACGCGGAAAATCGATGTCGGCGGAGAATGAGAAACAATGAATTGCCGGTTGGTTGTAAACGGATTTTTGAATTCGGCGAAGTTTACCGATTTATATAAAATGTTTGTGTCGAGCGGTAAAAGAAACGGGGTCGACGTCGAGATAAAAACATCGTCCGATCTTTCGCGTCCGCTCGGCTGTTTTTCAAACGACGTGGCGAAACCCGATTTTGTGATTTTCTGGGATAAAGACATTTATCTTGCCGAAGAACTTGAAAAGTCGGGGCTGAAAGTATTCAATTCGTCAAAGTCCATAGAGTTGTGCGACAATAAAATAAAAACCTCGCTTGCTCTGGAGGGTAAAGTCGTTATGCCTGAAACGATAGTCGCGCCTAAGACTTTTGAAAACGTCGGATATACCGATTTGTCGTTTTTTGCGTCGGCGGCTGAAGAACTCGGGTTTCCGATGGTGATAAAAGAGGCTTACGGGTCTTTCGGTCGGCAGGTTTATCTCGCAAACGATTATACCGACGGTGTAGAAATAATAAAAAGAATCGGATATAAAGAGTTTTTAATGCAAAAATTCGTCTCTTCGAGTCGCGGAAAAGATTTGCGGATATGCGTCGTCGGCGGTGAAGTCGTTGCGACTATGCTTAGGCAGAACGATAAAGATTTTCGTTCCAATATAACCGGCGGCGGCACGGCGACTCGGTATGAACCGACAGTCGAACAAAAACAGGCGGCGATTACGGCTTGCGAGGAATTAGGTCTCGATTTCGGCGGCGTCGACATCTTGTTCGGCGACGACGGAACGCCGATTGTATGCGAGGTCAATTCAAATCTGCATTTCAGATCGGTTTATGAGTGTACCGGCGTTGATTTAAGCGATCTGATTATAAAACATGCTATCCGTCGTGTCAAGCAATTAAAATGACGATACGAATTATGTATCTCATCGGTGTTTAATTAAAAAAGCGTAGGTCGAACTCAATGTTCGACCTACGCTTTTTGTTGGCGTGAAAGGGAAACACGCATAGTGCTGAAAAAAAACGAACAGACGTATGCCGGCCAAGAATAAAACGAACCGTGGTCTGACGACGTATTTTTGACTAATACGTCGTTGCGCTCGCGGCTT
>ENA-UESH01000358-UESH01000358.1-human-gut-metagenome-genome-assembly--contig:-NODE-358-length-45619-cov-22.155175_pt1 | contig 45619 bp, 39 predicted proteins | sample MGYA00243001_ERZ508002 | MGnify/ENA primary metagenome ERZ508002 (study PRJEB26167, sample SAMN06115447) | human gut metagenome | host: Homo sapiens | place: China:Anhui | collected 2015-08-07... | reverse complement strand
GGTTCGTTCAAAGGACAAGTTGCCTGAGAACTTATTATTATGCTGCAAAAGTACAATCGTTTGTTTTTATACACAACACCTCCTTATGCGAAACTGCAAAAATGCGGTGCGAAGCGGCGATATCTGTGTGTTGCGTGGAAATGCGGACTATCTCCGCAGTGCCGCATACGCCGCGATGCACGCTGTGGTGAGCATTTCGGAGAGGGCGAGCGCAAGCCAGATGCCGCTGTCGCCGAGCACCTTCGGCAGCAGTATGAAGCTGGGCACGAGGAACACCGCACCGCGCAGCAGCGCGAACACCATTGCCGGGCGCACGCGCTCAACGCTCTGAAAGTAGCCGATGCACATGAGGTTGACGATGAAGAACACGAAGGCGACAGCCATCAATGGGAAACCCTTGACGGCGATTGGGAAGGCAGCCTCGCCAGTGCTCACGAAGAGTTCCGTAAGCTGGTATGGGAACAGCACGAAGGTTGCGCTCACGGCTCCGCCGCACAGCACGGCGGTGAGCAGCGCCACCTTCAGCGTGGAGCGCACGCGGTGACCGTTGCCGATGCCGTAGTTGTAGCTGATGATGGGCTGCGCCGACTGCGCCACGGCGTTGCCTATCATGTAGACGAACGGTGTGTAGTAGCACGCTATGCCGAACGCGCCCACGCCCGGGTCGCCCATATAGGTTATGAATACGTAGTTGCCCACGAGCGTGAGCACCGCCATTGTGCCCTCGCCCATGAGAGCCGATATGCCTATGGTGCATTGATAGCCGATGTTGCGCACGGAGTAGAGCAGCGATCGGCGACTCCACTTCAGGTGTATCGGGCGCAACTGTCGTGCGGCGAACAGCATGTACCACGCTGCAATCAGTCCGCCTATCATCATGCTCAGCGTTGAGGCTACGGCAGCACCGGCAAGTCCCCAGCCGAGGTGTACTATCATCAGCCAGTCGAGCACGATGTTGGCTATAGCCGCAATCACGTTGCACCACATGGCGAGACGCGGATTGCCGTCCAATCGTATCACGAACAACAGCAGGGCGCACCACACGCCGAACAGCTCGCCCGGCATGAAGCCCAGCATATACTCGCGCACCAGAGGCAGCAGTGCCTCCGACGAGCCGAGCAGTCTGCCCGTGGCAGAAGGGAAGAGCATCACCGGAATTATCATCGCTAAGATGACGATCGAGGTGAATATCCACGCCTGCATCACATTGATGCGCGCCGCCTTCAGCTTCTTCTCAGCCATGTGTATCGACGCCACCACCGAGCAGCCGGCGCCCATCATCAGTCCGAGACCCGTAGCTAACATCATTATGGGCACGCAGATATTGATGGCGCCAATGCCGTCGGCTCCCACGGCGTGTCCGACGAAGATGCCGTCGATGGCGCACATGGCGGAGATACTGAGCATTCCGAACAATGTTGGCAGGAAATAGCGACCGAACAGGCGAGGTATGCTCAGCGTGCTGAGGTCGATAGCGTCTTTGGTAAGGTGTTCTGACATAATTTAAAAGTAAAAGAGTAAAAGAGTAAAAAAGTAAAAAGCTAAACCGCGTGTTCTGTGGGAGAATATACTCCGCAGCAAGGTTCTGTGGGAAGTCGCTCAGAAACTGTAGTACAGACGTGCGCAGAGCGCGGTGAAGTTGCCGCCTGCGTTGTTGATGTACTGGAAGGAGGGCTGCAGTGCGATGTGGCGGTTCAGCTGGCGACGGTATGTCAGCTCAACGGAGTGCTCGGTGCCTTGACGGAAGCGAGCGCATTGAGCAGACAGTCCGCACTGGTTGAGACTGTCGCAGTAGGCGCAGCCCACCTCGGCATACCTGTAGCAGGCACTTTGGCGACAGGTGTTCTCCGAGTACTGCGCCATACACGTCACGCAGTGGTCGGCAGCCGACCACACGGGCTGCTCGGCATACGCCCACCAGGCGCAGGTGGTCTTGTGTGCAGCAGCGTCGGCAGACGGCATTTCGCCATCCGTGCCGACGGTATATTGCCGCGAGTGGACAGCCACGCCGGCGAAGTAGTGCGCACCGCTGTGCGCATACTCCAGTTGCGAGATGTTGAACACGCCGTCCTTCGCCGGTCGCACGAGGAACGGGTTGTCTCTACGTTTCCATCCGTTGTAGCCAGTGCCGTTGTACAGGCTGTTTCTGAATGTCCAGCCACCCCTCGACACGTCGAAGTAGACCGTAAGCCCCGAGAACGGATAGTTGGCTATGGGGTAGCTTGCGGCGATGGTGGGGAAGATGCCACAGGAACTGTTGATGAAGAGCGCGGTGATGTCGGATGTGAAGAAGTCCTCGTTCACGTTGCGCACGCCGACAAACAGATGTGCCGCCTGCCACTCGTGCATGTAGCCCAATACGGCGATGGCAGCAACGTTGTTCTCTGCCTCAATGTTCGAGAACGTCTGCCAGTCGGCTATGATTGTTTCATTAGTTTTTGCTATGTGCAGCGTAGAGGCTTCGATGGTGCCCTTGCCGTCGAAGACGGGCACGTTCAGGTTCAAGCGCAGCAGGTTCAGCCAGTTGGTGTTGCGCTTCATGTCCCACTGCCACTCTGCGGTGTATTCGCCGCTGAAGGTTTGCGCTGAGCAAAGGCTGGGCAGGAGACAGCTTAGTATGATAAGAAGATGTTTCATTTCTGATGTTTATGTTTGTTGTTGAGCATCCGCGTCGACCGACGCAGATGTCCGCATCGACCGACGCAGATGTCCGTATCGACCGACGCAGATGTCCGTATCGACCGATGCAGATGTCCGTATCGACCGATGCGGATGCTCGTCGTTTTGCTTAGAAGATACTTTTTGTATGGTGTCTATTTGTAAGGTCTTAGGCTCCCCATTGAGTAAAACAAAGTGTTTTCTTGTTTGTTAACCAGTTACAATTCTTGCACTTTATACTGGCATATTTATTCCAAACTGAGAAACACACCGTATAGGGGCATGTTGGTTATATTTTCCTGTTTGCGATAAGGGAGCATTGAGAAGCGTACGGCAGGTATGTCTTGATGTTGTTTTAGATAATTGTGTAGTGATGTTGCCTTTATGCTTGTTCCTCCTTTCACTTCTATTGGTACCAGTGCACCTTTCTGCTGAATAATGAAATCCATCTCCATGCGTGAGGTGTCCGAACTATAATAATAAATGTTGTTTATGTTAGATGCGAGTAGTTGCTGAAGGACATACTGTTCGGTAAATGCCCCTTTGTATTCAGTAAATACGGCATCGCTAATTAACACATTCTTAGCATCGGTGTCTGCCATAGCGCCCATCAATCCACAGTCGCATAAATAGAGTTTGAAAGCAGATATGTCTTCGTAGAACTTCAATGGCAATTCGGGTTTTGTCACCTTTGTAGTTTTATATATCAGACCTGCGTCTATCAGCCATTGTATGGCTAACTCGAATTCTTTCGCCCTACCGCCTTTTTTCAATACTCCATACACGAATTTCTTGTTCTCTTTAGACAATTGCCCAAGTATCGATTGCCACACCATGTCGATGCGTGGTACCTCTTGTGTGGGTGCGTGTTTGGAGAAATCGCCTGCATAGTTGGATAGAATTTCGTTTTGAATGGTTCGCACCTGATTGAGCAATTTGTTTTCTACGTAATGCTTTACGACCTCAGGCATTCCTCCTACATAGTAGTATTGGCGCAGATAGTCTTTTAGTTTCTCGTGGAAGGCATTCATCAGTTCGTAGTCGTGGTTATGCATGAGCTTTAGCAGTTGGTCTTCCCCCAATGCCATAAGAAACTCTTCAAAGTTCATAGGGAAAAGGCGTAGTGTCTGTACTTTTCCTACGGGGAAGGATACCCCTGCGTGTAAGGCTACACCTAACAAAGATCCTGCCACAACAATATGATATTCGGGAGCGTCTTCGCAAAAATACTTCAATGCCTCTAATGCCTGTGGAAAGGCTTGCACTTCATCTAAGAATATAAGTGTCTTGCCGGGGATGATGTCCACTCCTGTCAAAGCACTTAATCCTTGTATAATTCTAAACACATTGAAATCGCCCGCATATATGGCTTGTAGGCTTTCGTTTCTGTCGCAACTGACGTAGGCAAGGCTTGCGAATTCTTTTTTGCCGAATTCTTTAAGGATGAAAGTCTTGCCGCATTGTCTTACACCGTTGAGTATTAATGGTTTGTGCTGCTTTTGATTCTTCCACTCTACGAGTTTGTTGTATATCTTTCTTTTCATAGTTTACACTTTTAGACACATAAAAGCTCAGAAATCTTACACTTTTAGACACATGAAAACTCGAAATTCTTACACTTTTAGACACATGAAACTGCTGCAAAGCTACACTTTTTGACACATACAAACAAGTATTTGTAGTATTTTTTGGTGAAGCATTAAGATAATTTAAGTGTATAGCCAGCGCTTGAACACGCGGATTGTATCGGGCATCTGCTTTCTGGGTGGCGGACTGCAGCGCAGGATGGGAAAAAGAAGAGTCGTCGCAGGAAGACTTCTGATTATAAAATTTTTGTAACTTCTTTGACACACTATACTTTTACTTTTGCACCCGAAATTTTACACATAGTTAACTAAATAAGCAAAAGAATGAAAAAGAAAGTAGTGAGAGAAAGCTGCGGCAGAAGAATGGCTGTGTGGTCATTGGCTGCAATGATGTTGTTGGGTAGTATGGGTATGCAGGCTCAAGGCACAGACGGCGTGCCGGCGTGCTGCAAGGTGAAGGTGGCAACGGCTACCGTAGCGCAACCGGTTGCTGACGACGTGCGTGCCGAGTGGCAGCAGCTGAAGGGCGACGTGACGCTCTATATGACCAACGACATGGGACGCAACGGCTATTACGACCAGAAGCCGATAGCCGAACTGATGGGCGAGATGGCGGGAGTGGTTGACCCAGAGTGTGTGTTTGCTGCGGGCGACATTCATCATTTCAATGGTGTTGCGTCGCTACAGGACCCGCTTTGGATGACCAACTACGAGCTGGTTTACTCGCATCCCGACCTTATGCTCGACTGGTTCCCAGTTTGCGGCAACCACGAGTATCGCGGCAATACGCAGGCTTTCATGGACTACGGCAAGGTGAGCCGCCGATGGATGATGCCTGCCAAGTATTATACTAAGGTGTTCAAGCACGGCAACACTTCCGTGCGCATTGTGATGCTCGACACAACACCGCTCATCGACTCTTATCGTAAGAATTCGAGCGTCTATCCCGACGCCTGCAAGCAGGACGCCGAGGCGCAGCTGGCGTGGCTCGACGAGACGCTGCACAACGCCAAGGAAGACTGGGTGGTTGTGATGGGTCATCACCCGATATATGCCGACACCAACAAGAAGGAGAGTGAGCGTCTCGACATGCAGAAGCGTCTGCTGCCCGTGCTTCACAAATATAACAACGTGGCTATATACGCCTGCGGACACATCCACAACTTCCAGCACATACAGAAGAAGGGTGACAATATCGACTACGTAGTCAACTCGTCGTCGTCGTTGGCGCGTCCCGTGAAGCCTACCGACGGCACGGTGTTCTGCAGCTCTGCCGACGGCTTCTCTGTGTTCACCGTAGACAAGAAGCAGTTGAAGATGTCGATGATAGACAAGGACGGAAAGATTATTCACACGATAACAAAGTCGAAATAGCATGAAGAGATTCTTATTCACAGCGGCACTCCTCACGGCTGCTACCTCTGCCATAACAGCGCACACGCTCGACGGCATCGTCAAGGACCACAAGACCGGTGAGCTGCTTATCGGCACCGTTATCAGAGTGAAGGAGCTGCCAAGCGTTAGCACCACAACCGGTCTCGACGGCACCTTTACGCTGCGCGAGCTGCCCGACCGCGGTCGCTACACGCTTGTTGTCTCGTACATGGCGTACAAGACAAGAGAGATGGTGGTCGACGTGGCTAAAGACTATGACAAAGGCTCGGAGAAAGGCAAGGACGGACAACTCACTATCGCCTTGGACGAAGACTTGCAGCAGTTGGGCGAGGTGGTTGTAACCGGACGCCGCGAGTATCGCTCCGACCGCAGCGCCGTCGAGACGGTGAAAAATGCGGCGAGCGTGCTCAACGTGATGAGCCAGCAGAGCATACAGCTCTCGCCCGACGTGAATGTGGCGAGCGTGCTTCAGCGCGTGTCGGGCGTGACCATGGAGCGCGACGCTTCGGGCGAGGCTTCGTACGCCATACTCCGAGGCATGGACAAGCGCTACAACTATACGCTCGTGAACGGTGTGAAGATACCGAGCCCCGACGACAAGAACCGCTACGTTCCGCTCAACATCTTCCCGTCCGACCTGATGGACCGCCTCGTGGTTTCGAAGTCGCTTACTGCCGACATGGAGGGCGATGCCGCAGGTGGAGTGGTCGACATGGTGATGAAGGATGCGCCCGCACGCTTCCAGTTGCAGGCTAACGCCGCCGTAGGCATGAGCGACTACTTCTGGAGCGGCGCAAGAGACTATCTCACGACCAACCGCTCCGACTATACTCACCGTTCGCCCTACGAGGCGTTCGGCTCAGACTATAAGGCTTCGGCTTCCGACTTCAGGAACGGACCGGTGCAGCTGAAGAGACATGCTACGCCGGCGCCCAACTTCATCGGCGGTCTCAGCGTAGGCGACCGTTTCTGGAACAACCGTATCGGCGTGATGCTTGCCGGAAGTGTGCAGAACACCTTCCGTGGCACGGAGCGTACATACAACTCGGTGAAGATGGCGTCGGGCGAACAGGCTATGTATATCTCTACGCTTAACCACCGCTACTACAGCGTACACGACTTCACGGCGGGTCTGCACGCAAAGCTCGACCTCTCGCTCTCGAACCACAAGCTCGAATGGTACAACATGTACGTGCGTACCAACTCGAAGGGCGTGCGCTACAACAACGGCGTGAACACCGAGTATATCAGTGCCGACTCGTACACGCAGGACGACGAGCTGCGCTCCATTTCTTCCACGCAGAGCATCTTCGCCACCAACCTCAAGGGCACGCACCATCTGACCGACCGCTTCACGGTCGACTGGTCGGGCGTGTTCTCGCAGGCAAGAGCCGAAGACCCCGACCGCACCTACGTGACGCTTACCAACACCGTTGGTCGTAGTGCCGGCGCTGAGGGCGACGCCGTGTCGGGCGATATATGGAGCCAGGAGAAGAACATCCTGAAGACGCTGCCTAAGAGTGCGGAACGCCGCTTCCTGCACAACAAGGATACCGACTGGGCGGGCTACATCAACCTCGCTTACGACACACGCTTCGGCGACAAGCTGGACGCTTTGTGGAAGGTTGGAGCGCAGTATCGCCGCAAGGAGCGCAGCAACCGCTACTACTCGTACATCTTCAACCCAGCTGACATATCGCAGCAGCTCGACGGCAACGGATACGAGCAGTTCGCCAACGTCGATTGGGTATGCAAGACGCCTTATTCGCAGGCGTCTCAGCTCAACTACGACTCGAAGGAGCACATCGGCGGAGTCTACGCTATGGCTACGCTGAGCAGCGCTCTCGGAGAGCTGAACGTGGGCTTACGCGCCGAACATACCAACCAGATATACACCATGCTGCAGCACTTCCGTAACATGGGGCAGGTGGGCGAGCAGAGCTATTGGGACTATCTGCCGTCGGCTTCAGTGAAGTGGACACCGACAAAGAAGATGAACGTGCGCCTCTCTTACTACCGTTCTATCAACCGACCTGGATTCTACGAGATTGTGCCCTACCAGATACAGGGCGAGGAGTATCAGGAGAAGGGAAACCCCGAACTGAAACGCGCCCGCATCGACAATATCGACCTACGCTGGGAGTGGTTCCCGTCGAGCACAGAGCAGATTCTCGCAGGTGTCTTCTATAAGTATCTGAAGAACCCGATAGAACAGGTGTTCGTTACGTCGGACGGCAAAATCGGTGCCGGAACAGACGCCTACTACATGCCCGCCAACCTGGGCAACGCGAAGAACATGGGCTTCGAGATAGACGTGATAAAGTACATACGCCACTTTGGTGTGAAGGCAAACTATACCTACACCCACTCGGAGATTACCACTTCGAAGCGCCAGTACAAGGAAGGCAGCGCAGAGTATAAGACGGGCGTTACGCAGACTCGTCCGCTCGTGAACCAGGCGCCGCACACAGCCAATCTCTCCCTGCTCTACAAGGACACCGAACATGGTTGGAACGCACAGCTTGCAGTCTCGTTCACCGGCACGAAACTCGCACTTGTGTCGCCGTTCAAGGACGCCGACCAGTGGGACAAGGCGATGTTCGGACTCGACTTCAGCGCAGAGAAGAAGTTCCACAACGGCATCTCGCTCTTCTTCAAGGCCAACAACCTGCTCGACGCAAAGCGCGAGCGATACCTCAAGACCGTCAACCAGAGCAACCTCGAGTATGAAGGACAGAAGAGCGACAAGACCATCGTTGGCACATACCGTTACGGCAGAACTTTCCTGCTCGGCGTGCGCTACAAGCTCTGATTTTATCATCATCTCACCGTCTCACCATCTCACCACCTCACCATTTCACCACCCCACCACCTCACCATTTCACCACCCCACCACCTCACCATAACAACATCATACAATGAAGAAGATAAACACAAGGGCCGGTATGCTGCTCGCTGCAGCAACGGCAATGTTCTCAGCGTCTTGCGAGAACGACAACATCAATCCGTACGATTATGCAGGCAACAACGGCAACGCCAACCAAGGTTCTACAAACGTCATAAAGACCGCCGTGGCGGAGTATCCTGTAGGCTCGCTCGTGTGGTCGAACGACACCACGCTGAGCGAGAGCGTAGAGATACCCGTCGGCACATCGCTCTATATAGAGCCTGGCGTGACGGTGACGTGCAAGGCTGACGTGCAAGTGCCTGTAGAAGTGGTGGTGCTGGGCAACCTCTACTGCCTCGGTACAGCCGAGAAGCCCGTCACCTTCACCTCCGACTGCAAGAAGCCCGAAGCCTGGGGCGGCATCATCTGTGGCTACAACTCGGAGGAAGTGGTGCTCAACCATGTAGACATAGCCTACGCCGGCGCCACGCCTACCGAGTCGTCGGCATCGTTCCAGAACAAGCTCTTCAAGACCACCATCGACGGCGGCGTGCCGGCCTTCCACTTCTGCAACGTCAACGGCAAGTTTGTCATCGCCAACAGCTTCTTCCACGACAACTACAACGACCAGACCTACTTCACGGGCGGCAACGGCGTGATCGCGGGCAACATCTTCGCCGATTCGGGCAACGCTGCCGACGGCGGCGAGGCGATAAACGTGAAGGCGGGCTGCAAGCTCGACGTAGCCAACAACGTAATATACAACGCCTGCACCAACGCCTTCAAGCTCTCCAACGCCGGCAACAGCGAGGTGGTGCCGCTCACCGACATGACTGTCTACAACAATACCATCGTCGACTGCGGTTGGCGACGCTCGAAGAATAAGAAGGGCGGTTCGGTATGGGTGGAGAAGGCTGCGCGACCGGTGTTCGTGAACAACCTCTGCTACGACTCGCGCTTCGGTCTGAAGCAGCCCAAGCAGGACGGCGCCGACATGGAACACAGCCGTCTCACGCCCAACTACTACTACGCTTCTACCGCTACCGGCGTGGAGCAGATGGCAAAGGGCGCTTCGCTCGGCATCTGGTTCGACACAGACATAAAGAGCGCCACAGCAGGCCAGTTCGATCCGCTCTTCAAGCTCTTCAAGCAGAACGCCGGCATGGACATCAACTGCGAGGTAGACGACCCTGACAAGGGCGCTCCGCTTGCTTTCGACAAGGCGTGGAACTTCGACCTGCAGCAGGGTAGCCCCGCTCTCTCGGGCGGTGTGACCGACTTTGCGCGCATCTTCCCGAACGGCATCCCGTTCTTCGGCATGAAGAAGGTGAACTTCCTCGACAGCGCCAACGACCAGAACTACTACTTCTCGGCACCACTGCCGCAGCCACGCTTCGGAGCGTGGCTGTAACCTTGTAAATGCAATAAAGAGTGTGTGCCTTCTATGTTTCTACGCGAGAAACATAGAAGGCACACTTTTTATAAAGATAATGGATTTTTAGCAGAAAACATAAAAAAGCAGTACCTTTGCAGGAAAAGTAAAAGAGTAAAAGCAAAAAGGGTAGGAGGTATGGGCATCTTGCCCATACCACTCAGCCTAAAAGCCTAAAAACAAGGATATGAAAAATCTGATGGGTATTGTGCGTAAGGCAATGACTGTAGCAGCGTTCCTTACGATTTCTGTTGCAGCGGATGCTGCAGAAGTGATGTACAAGATTGTTGAATACAACAAGCAGACGGCAGAGTTCAAGATAGCAGCATGTGGAACGGTGCCACGCAACTCGCGAGTAGACTTCGAGAACAAGTTCGGTGCAACAACGGGCAACCGCTACAACCAGATACCTCGCAACCACGAGGCAGTGCTCTATCTCGAAGGATGGCAAGGCTGCAAGGTGCGCAGCATCACGTTCTCGATGTGCTCAAACAATAAGAAAGGACAGGTGGGCGTGTCGCTCAACGATGGTGGCACAACGCTCTACTCGTTGGCACCGGTCGACTTCGCCAGCAGCGACTGGTTCGGTGAGTGGGTATCGAAAGACCTCGACGTATATGTCGACGTGACGAAGCAGATAGACGCACCAGCCATCACCACCAACGACATGAGCATCGTTGTGGCTGGAGGCAAGAGCGAAGGCTCGGTGTATCTCGATGCCATCACTATCGAATACGATGAGGCTGATGTAGCTTTGGAGTCGCCGCTCGGCTGGCAGTATGAGAAGCTCACGAGGAAGAGCACGCTCAGCGCGGGCGACGAGGTGATGATATTCCGCAACGGATCGGCAGCTGCCGACTTGGGCGGTATGGACGAGACAAACTATCTCGATGTAGTGTCGGTGACCTCAACGGCTGACGTTACCTGTCCGGACGTGCTACGCTTCACACTGAACAAGTCTGCCGACCAGCAGCACTGGATCCTCACCGACCTATTCGGTCGTCAGCTTGGTGCGACAGGCAAGCAGAAGTTGGCATGGAACGAGGGCATAACCGAGTGGAATATAGCACTTGGTCACGAAGGCGCGACGCTTACTCCTACCAACGACGCTTACGGCACAATGCGCTACAGCACTCCCGACAACAGCTACGCACGCTTCAACCTCTACACATCCAAGACCCTACCCCTGCCGTTCCTCTATCGCAAGGGTGAGCAGAAGCAGCCCGAGCTGTCGCGTTCGATCAGCTTTGCAGAGGAAGAGATGACGGTATCGTTAGATGTTGCCCACATCGGATTGCGCCCGACATTCATGCCGAAGACCACTACCGACAAACGCTTGCATTGGAAGAGCTCAAACGAGAGCGTTGCGACCGTCACAGGTGGTTACGTTACGCTCCTTAGCGTAGGCGAAACAACCATCACTGCCACCACATACGACAGTGGGGTAGAAACAACAATGCACCTTGTTGTCACCGAACCGACCGCTATCAACGGCGCAACGAATGACGCAAAGGTGCATAGTCCGCGCAAGGTGCTCGACGGCAATAAGGTTGTTATTGTGACAGAGCAGGGATGCTACGGAACAGGCGGATGGAAGGCAGGGCGCAAGTAAAGCTTGCGTCAGCATTTCTTATTTCGCATTCTCCAAAATAAATGCCAAATTCTAAATAGCGGTTCGCTTAGTGCCTCCGCAGGATAATATCTAAGCAGACGAGCGTCGCGGTATAATCTTAACAGATTATGCCCCAACGCTCCGTGCTTGAAGCCGTTGTCTTTATAAGCATCGTGTCCCCACGCATGTCGTTTGTCGTGATGTCCGAAATTGCCACCATGCAGAATGTCGTCGAGCAACATCCGTCCACGTGTCTTGTCTATCGGTGCAATCATCAGTTCCTCCGACAATCCCATCACCTCATGCAACACATACATCATTGCACCTGCGAAGTTCCATAAGCCGAGACGCTTTAGCGAGTTTTGAATTTTGAGTTTTGAACTTTGAATTATCGGCTTTGCCGATTTTGAATTATTCAATTTTGAGTTTTGAAATTCCAATTCACAATTCTTCAACTCCTCATCGCATAAGCGACAATTCCAAACTCCTAATTCAAAATTAAAAATTACGTAGTAATAGTCTACCACTTGGCGTAGTCCGACACCCTCATAGAAGTAATGATGATAGAGGTGGTACAACTGATAGACAGCATTGAACGCAGGAGTAGGAGAGGCTACCTCACCAGCCCCATCAGGCAACGCAATCATATTGCGACACTGCACCTCGATGCTATCCGCAAACCATCGTTGTAAACGACGGCTATACACAAAGTTTGCCATGAAGCCCGGTGTGTAATGCAGCTCAACGCACACACCATTCAGAGTGATGGCGATATGACTGAAGCTCTCCTCGTCCACACGTCCATTTTCCTTTGCCAGCGAATGAGCCAACGCACGTATATCCTCACGCGATGCCTTCACCCACATATCCACATCGCCAGGGGTACGCGCAGCCGGATTTGGGTACATCGCAGCATTCGCTTGTCCCTTTAGTATGCAACAGTCGTAGCCCGCAGCCCTCACCTTATTATATATATCAGCGGTAGCTTCGTTTAGCATCCAATTCTGTCGACGGATACCCTGACTCGCCATGAACCAATTCATCAGCAGTTTCTGCGTTGGTGCCACGCTTTTCGGCAGTTTCGATATGCCCTCCATGATGATGCCCACTAACGTCTGCTTCCTGGCAAAACCAAAGAAACGCTCCCAATCGAAGCCCGTCAGTGCCGACCCATCAACAAACTCCCGACCATCATAAATACCAAGCGAGAATTGTATGAATTTGTAGTAAATATCCTTTACCATCTCTCGCGAAAGATAACATTGAAAAGGAACAGCGCATTGCCAATAATATACCTGCGCCACATACGCTTCGGCTCCTTCAGCAGTCGATAAAGCCACTCCAAACCATGACGCTGCCACCATATGGGTGCACGCTCCACCGTACCAGCAAAGAAGTCGAACACCGCCCCGATGGTACCTACATGGCAGTGGATATTCAGTTCATCCCAATGCGAGTAAGTCCACTTCTCCTGCTTTGGCGCAGTCATACCAATCCATAGCAAGTCGGGATTAGCAGCATTGATTGCATCAATGATAGCCTTATTGTCCTCCTCCGAGAACTCCGGCTTGTACGGTGGCGAGTAAGTCACCACCTTCAGATGCGGATACACCTTAGCCGCCCGCTTCACAATCAGGTCGAGCACCTTCTGCGAGCTGCCCATGAACATAACCGTGAGCGGACGCTCACGGGAAACATTCTTCACTCCACATTCTTCGAGTTTGTTCATTTCAAACTCGAACAAGTCCCATCCTGCAATACGTTCCTTCGGTAGGCTCTTCGCCTTTATCCATCGGCACGCCTTCACGATGCTCACTCCGTCCGGAATGAGCACATCACCATTTGTCAACGCCTCAGCGAACAACCCGTCCTTACGCGCCGTGTTGTACGAATGTGCATTAATCGTATTGATAAGCAATTTGCCCTCTGGCAGCGCGGCAAGCTCCGCCTTGCTACCAAGTATATTTAAGTTTTTTAATTGAAACATATTAGTATTTTACTTTACTTTATCATACCACTCCACCATCGTTTTGGCTTTCTCCTCCCACGACAGTTCGGTTTGTCTTTGCTTGCAGTTCTCCGACAGTTGCTTAAGCAGGTTTCTGTCATGCTCCAGATCGTTAAGCAGTTTTGCGAAGTCGGTGGCTGATTGAGTTGGATTGGAGAGAGCCACCTTTCTGCCTACCTTGTCGTCAATAACGGCAGCCATACCACAAGTGTCAAAGCACAAAACCGGCAGACGGTTGCTAACTGCCTCCAGCACAACGGTAGAGGTATCTTCGCTAACACTTGTAAATAAGAACACTTGCGCTTTGTGCATAGCATTCATCACTACATCGTTTGGCTGATTGCCATGCCATACAACCTTTTCTGTAATGCCAAGTAAATCTGCAACTCTCTTTGCTGAAGCTATTTGCTCATCAGAGCCGCCACCATAAATGTCCAATACGATATTCGGATTGTTTGCAATAGCTATAGCTCTTAGCGCCAACGGCAACTGCTTGCGGAAGTCAAACTTACCGACCCACATCACATGCAGTTCTTTTTCGTCAAATCTGTCCGTAGGAATATCTTCCGATAAGAAGCAACCTGTTTCGGGAATCACGATAGACTCCAACCCCTTGTATTTCTTGATAGCACGATATGAGTCAGGAATAGAACTTACCAAGAGTCTTGCAGTCTTGAGAGCTTCGTCCACACGTTTTTCGTGCTTCAACTGCCATACATTCAAGATGTTCTTCAATCTGTTGAACAGCTTCATTTTCAGACCAGCTCCCTGCAGATATGCTAATGGGAATTGTTTAAGACCACCTATTGGTCCCCACACAAACGGCACATCACTCTCCTTGGATAGTTTCCAAAGATATCCCGGCTCACGGAATCCTATCATGTTCAGCTGATGCAGCACATCAATATGCTCAGAAGAACAAATCTCCTTCGCCATGAGATACGTCTTCCACTGCCACTCACGATAATACTTATAAAATCGCCAGTCGCCTTGGTTCCAGCACATCTTTCGTATTTCTTCCGAGACGGGGTTGTAATAGAAGTGCATGTTCTTGCCCTGCTCCAGCGTAGGCACCACCTCCTCTATTTTCTCACGAAACTCCCCCTCGGTTATGATATGCAGTTCGCAGAACTTGGCAAGATTGCTCACCCAGTTCCACGCCATTCCTGGCTCACTGCCCATTCCTGGCGAGCAAGCGTATGCATTAATTAAGATTTTAAGCATAAATTTTTAATGATTATAAGACACCACCTTCTTGCATTTGTATGATAGTGTCTTGTTTTAATTTAGTCAATGGTTCTTTGTGAATATCATTTTGGTCTAATGATACTTCATCAGCCATATATGCCAAGACATCAACTTTGGTAGGATTAAGATTGTAGGCTTGTGAGAAAACTGCAACCAAGTTATCTGTCATCTTATATCCCTTGGCATATCATTATCCCTATAAGGATTTAATACTATAGGAGTCATATATCCGTCATTCTTGTGGAACAAGCTATTTATCCAGATATTATCACCAAATTCATCTTTCTTTTCTCCAATCTTCAACTTATGGCATTCCTCAAAGAAGTAGTCATTAGCATTAAATGCCTGTAGACTATAGTTGGTAACAATGGTATAGAAAAGATTATTTCTTGCCCATTCCACAAAATTCACCATCAAGACGTACTCCTCATAGACCTTGTCGCCTTCAAATGCGGTAAGCACTACGGGTTTCTCATCCATCAGATGAAAGATGACCTTTTTGACGAGTTGAAATACAGAGCCAATCATAAATAACTTCCTCTCATACCATCTATAGCATCATCATAGCGTTTTAGATATTTATCAACGATTTGTGTAGATAAGTCATCAAGATGAGGGCATCTACTACAAATACTATTCAACTGAATATTCCGTAGCAGCTCTAAATTTTCAACCGAGTCAGCAATTGATACAGACTTGTTCTGACTTGCATTATCATTTATATCAAATGTTTGACAATCCGCTAACTTCTTAGGCTTTATCTGCTTTAATAATTGTCTGCAAGATACATAGGGCTTGTTTTGTATCAACCAGTTATAAACAGTAGTAAGGCAAAGCATCTGCTGATTTTCTCTTTCATCAAGTTGTTTTATCTCAATGGCATCAACATAACCATCAAAAACCAAATGAAATAGGCTTTGCATTTTTTTTATCTTATCCTGAGCATCAGACAATAACATAGTCATTCTTTGTACTTCATTGATAAACCCAAGTGAGGGTTGGTAACACTGTCTGAAGAAGATTGTCAAATAAGTAGAATAATGTGAATACAAGGAGTTTAATTCCTTCAAATTATCTTTTGAACTTTTGACATAATCATTCTCCTCTTTATTTTTTTCATAACCTAATCCGAATTTATTTATTTCGGATATCGGCAACTCTATGTTAGTATTTAAAATCTTATCACACACATTTTTATAAGCAAGGTCCATTTTGACATTGTGTGTTTTATCAACCCTGTGAATTTCATCTATAGCCTGCCAGTATTCTTTTATAACATCAACAAATAGTTTACGCAAAGTAATTAATTGATCACAATAAGCCTTTCTGGAAGGAAGAACATAGCTCCTTTCATATAGATGCACCATCATTATGCGTGGTTCTTGCATCTCGTCAAGCGGCAGGTTTCCTCTACTTATATGTTTTTCAAAAGGCAAATCTATATCTTTAAAAATATCATCTTTTATAATTTCTGAATGATATGTATCTGCATTAGGAAAGGCTTTCCTAAGCAAATTAATATGATGCATATTAATATTATGTATTATATTACCATTTCCACATTGTTCTCCCGCAGTAAAATAATCGAAGAAAGAAAGACATTTGACCTCATTATCACAGATATCAAACTCCAAGATATTGTTTTGAATTCGAAATTGCTTAACGAAGTTTTCTTCCAGTTGATTATATGTGGTAGAATCGTAACCAGCCAGTTTAAGACCAAGAAGTACATCTGCCATTTCATCCAAATCATTCGAATTTTCAGCCTCTATCTTAAACTCTGAGAAATCAGGCCTGTAAGAGAGCTGTAGATTACATATTGTTAAGAATTTTGCCAACCAATAATATTCACGCCACTCTTTAGGTTTCTCCAAAGAAATAGAACAATCAAGCCATCTATATAAATAAGCAAAGACATCTGTCTGCGAAGAAAATCTTTTCCTAACACCATCCATAGTAATTCCAATATAGATACCAAACATTTTATCTATAGACTCATCAAGTTTGATTTCCGTAAAGTTGACAGGCAATAAGTTCTGCCAACATAGAGGTGCCGTTTGCCTTAACCAATCAAACGCAGTCTGATTATTCTCAATATAAAGTTTGACTCCACACCATAACAAAGTCCTTGCCACTATATATGCTTGCATAGAGTTTATCTTCTTTCCATCCAGTTTCCTTAAAAGAGAGTCTGGGGTATATTTACCTTCATCTAAAAGGGTCATAAGGAACAAAGGATTAGTGTTTTCATTTATATGCTCAAACAGTTCCATGCCAATCTCCCATAACCCATTGTTATAATTCCGAAACACCTCTTCAACAATGATATGAGTTCTAATGGGGTGAACATCTGAAAACCCATCATCATTATAATCAAAGAATTCACCTTTCATCTGGTCTATACATCGAGAAAACTCTATTGGGGAAAGATGACACAAGTTACGAATGGCATCCACAGAAATATTACCCTGCAAGACATTTGACACAGCTACATACTGAAGGAGGAAGGCATTATCTTTATCCAGACTGGCTATCTGTCCAGAAATTCTTGATCTAAGAGGAACACCTTGAGTCAGGAAATACACATATTCAAGCAATGTTTGAGGGTGTCCACAATCATTCCATGCCTCGTCAAATATATCAATACGACACAAGTTTCTTTCGCATAGATTATCAAAAATATCCCTTGCTTCAGACTCTGTTAAATCTACAGCAAGAGTAGAGTAATGAAGGTTTGTGTTTATCTTGTTGAAACATCTATTCCAATCATCTTGTCTGATTGTCACTATACATTTTACAAATGGAGTATCTTCTATTTCATTTACCACCTGAATCCATGAAGTGTCGTATGGCTGTACATCCAAATATACGAAAGCTTCGCTCTTCAAACCTTTAGAAATATTGTTGACGGTAGCAATAATCTGCGATATGTTATTCTGATTTACATACTTAATCTCATATCGTAAAGGGCAGCCACAAATCTTCAAAAAGCGATAAGCCAAACTGCTTTTTCCAGAACCAGAGACACCCGTTATGAAAACGAGACTATTGTCTTTCAGCTTATCATACAGCTGTTGCAACTTTTCTTCCCTTACTACATCATAATTCTTGGCAATATGAATTTCCTTTGCAGATACACCTTGATAATAAGATGTTTCAAAATTAGCATTTTCTTGATAATCTGACTGAAAAAGCGGAATCACCGTTAGTCCAAATTGAGTAAAGAATTCATTTTGGCGCACAGAAAGCTGAATAATCCGCCCAACCTGACAACATAAATCGTCATAGGTAGCAGACTTTCTATTTATCACAAGATAGCAAATCCACTGAATCAAATAATCCTTTACGATTAAAGGATCTATCGATGGGAAACGATTTTTTAATACAGATTCAACACAGTTTTCCAACTCAGCTTCCGATTTAGACTGCCACAGGATTTTGGAAGCCAGTTTCTTAGAAGAAGCATAATCCAGATGAAGAGATTCCTCTTTTTTGAGTAGCTTTACAAGAGACGATGCCTTGGTCAATTTATCAGAAATCAACCCCCAGTCATTGCCATGCCCTACCGCCACAAACGAGATCTTAACCTCAGAATTAGCGTCTAAACTATCCTTGCCACGAGAAAACAAAGAAGTGGACTTTGCCTTGGAAAACAGATCTGCATACCCGATTGCCCCAGAATAACATTTCACCTGTACGGTCTCAATAATTTTGCCACACAAATATATGTCTAAATCTTCTCTTCCTTCAGGCATGAACACCTCTTTAGAATCAGCCGACTCCAACATCCTATACAACGTATAGAGATATTGGACGTGATAACCATATAATGTTGAAGCTACTGACATAACTATAACCCTTTTTAATCAGATTCGTTTGTATTCAATTATATTATTTTATTGACTAATATGCTAGCTACAATCTTTAAAACCACGTCATCTATCATTTCTTTTGCAAGATTAGAAATTTTGTAAAAACAGCCTCTACTCTTCGCCTCTTTGGTTAAATTACAATGTTCTTGATTATTACACTTCAAAGAGATATTATAGTATTTAAGAGTGCCGGAATGTTATCTTTTGGTGAACTAAAAATGACAACCACATTACAGACTCACAGGTAGGAAGTCCACTTGTCAAATTCGCAACATTATCCTCTTCGTTTTTATAAAGTTGAGAATAAGATATACCTCTTGCATATTTTAATATCATGTCCATAAAACATTCATGCTTTTATTCAGAACTCTGTAAAATTCTTTTTCGTTAGAAACAAAGACATCATCTTATCAATACTGTATTCCAGATAATAGGAATTTGTGTTCCTATCCATTTAATGATGCCATCAGCATTGTTGATTAAATATGGTAACACTACAATAAGGGCAATGTTCCATACATATTTCAAGACCTTGACTCCATACAATTTGTCCAATTTTTCAACATTATCAAAAGCCTTTTCATCATTCTGCAAGAGCAACTTTTCTCTTTCAACCTTTTTGGCTCTATAAAAAGCTTTCAGAGATGATATATACAGTTTTGCGCTCCATCTGGCATGGTTTACCCTCATTATAAGCAACAGAGATACAATAAACCAAACCCACCCATTAGCAAACTTAAAACAGAGCCACAATACTATGAGAATCAGGCCTTCATTATAAACGAACGTCTTAAAAAGAAAGTTGTGAATCTTGGCAAGTCCACCATTGTGGTCAGGGTTATATAAATCGATTTTTAACTTATAGTGCTTTAATGCCTCAAAAACAGGAAAATATAAAACAGTCATGTTGTAGACATAAAGCAGCGATGCCACCATCATCACCCCGCTTAGCATAAATGCAAAAGAACATATATGGAAAGAAGAGTTAGAGAAGTAGTTATATACAACTAACGAACTGATTCCTATCAAGCCGCCCAAAAGAGAACACTTATAAGAATTTGCTTTTAGTTTTCTGTCCTTTACATATTTTATCTGACTTAGCATATTGATATTGCCGTCAACATTTTCGAACAAGCTCAAATTGTAAGCTCTACGAGCAAAGTAATTGTAAAATGAAGCCAATCTAATTCCGCTCCAAAGAACCAACATCAACAACAAAAGATAAGGCAATACCTGTTTATACAAACAAACCGTTTCTTGATATGTCATTCCAAAGAACTCTCCTGTCCAGGGCTGTGTAAGACGCAGCAACAGATAAGACAATAAAATGCAGAATATAAAGATTAGGAAAGGAACGACTGATATCAATTCTTGCTTAGAAAGCAAGTAAAATTCAACAGGTTTAATCTTCACATCATCTACATTTTGTACATTCACAATCCTCTTGAACATTGCAATATTTTCATTGGCAGGAATATCGAAATCTTCAATCACGCGAGAACATCGTTCCTTGTCATGCTTATCAAAACAACGCAAAGCAAGCAAGAACACATGTTCGAGCGGAAAATGTTCGTACCGAATCATAGGATAATCAAAAGCATGATGAACGACATAGTCTCTAAAAGCCAATGCTTTCTGCTTCCTGGAACCTTTTCCTTCATATACCGCAATAACATTATTACTAATTTCCCGACATTTATCATTGGTCAAATAAAAGTCATAATGCTCCTTGCACATATAGTTTCTATATATGCTATGGTTGCACCCGGGAATGTTGCAATGTTCTTTGTTGTATTTCATATATGTGTTAATGCAAATAGACTATTTTTTCAATGCTTTTTCCAAATAAGATGTACTATCTTTACGAAGCATTTCTATATGCTTTTGAACATAATTGGCATCATAGAAAGAGAAGAAAGGTAATTTGTCTCCTTCATAAACAATTCTACCCATCAAATTAACAGAATTGAGCAATGAAGTTATACGCGCATTACTACCTCTTTTTGAATTCAATACCGTATAAAAGGGTGTGCAAAAATTTACAGAAAAGGCTGTTCCATGAAAAGAATTAGTAACGACACAAGATGCATTCTTAATAAGCCACAAGAACTCTGCAGGACCAGCATCCTTGATCACCCTCATACCATTTGGGGCGTTTACTGCGTATGCCCGTTTTGCCAGATAATAAATAGGACACTTCATTTCCTCAGCTATACTCTTAGCCAAAGAAGGCAACGTTTCTGATGGCAGCAGTTGATATACTAATATGTATCTGGATGGCATATGTGGATATGCAAGCATGATGTTTCCCCATTGCTTCTTGTTCAAGAGCAGTGTAGGATCCAACACACAAGTAGCATCCCTTCCTGTAAGAGTCTTTACCAAACAAACTCCTGTTTGTTCACGAACACTTAGATAATCAATATTAGACAGCAGCCTTTTATATTTTTCATATAAAGAAGCGGGAATGTTACTAACCCCAAAACTAGAAGCATAAGAAATCTTTTTAGCTTCTTTAGGGGCAAAAGTCAGGAAATAAGGTTCAATACTTGACGATGCCGATGGATTCCACACTTGGTCACTCCCCACTACATATACATCATAATCCATTTTGGTCTGATACAACTCAGGCATAGATAGATACCTCTTACTCATTCTGGTATTTATCTTATGGAAATCCTCAAATCGTTGAATTCGTCTTTTAACAGTTGGATATAACAATGGTAATATTTTAGCCACTATTCTGTTTACCAAACGATATTTCACCCAATACATCAACCTCCCCTTTACACTCATGGAAACAAAAGGGGCAGAGATTCTTGTATCTTTAAAATTCCAATTTTTATAATAGCAATAGTCAATAATTTCAGTCTCATATCCCATGCCTTGCAACACTTTTATGGTTGCGGTAGCTTGGAGTTCTGCACCATAATTATTAACTTTTTCTATCGTTATTACACCAATCTTCATAATACGTCCTTATATTTCTTCATCACGATTTTTTTCATTCTCTTAGCATACCACTTAGTCATCAACTTGTAAGGAGCCCATAAGAATATCCATGGATATTTACGAGTTAGAATTGCAAGCCTGACTTTCTCTGGTAATACTTTCCTAAAGAAATTAGGAAATAAGACCAAAGGATGATATTGAACAAACTTGTATCCATTATAAAGATTGGAATTGCTGTTTATAGCTTGCTGCAAAGATGCAGGATAAGTTTCAATACCATCAGCAGATTCCACAAGCAAGTTTCCATGCTGATTATTAGTTATAATAAGATTTACTCCCAACTTATATTCTTCCTCCTTTTTCGCTCCACCCCAGAAATCTGCAAGTGTAATATCAGCAACACGCTCTATAGAGGAAAACATACAGTTACTACAACTTTTCCTATCAAGCAACCATGTAGAGAATATCTGATAAAAGACATCATCCTCTCGTTTCATTGTTTTCTTCTCATCCCCATCCCAATAAGTACAACATTGCGAAACATAATAAGCCTGTCCATGCTCCTTGTTCCTAAAAGAATAGAGTTTATCAAAATGATGAACCTTCTTCGCTATATCCAAAGCTTCTTGACTTGCTATTCCATGACAAACCAACTCTACAGTCCATAAGTGCTCAGTGTTTCTTTTCTTACCCAAGAAGCCATAAAGTCCTGCAACTTGACAAGGAGTACCAGAAAATAGTACATCATGCTGATCTCTTAAGCACTGAGCAACCTGATGATAGATTCCATCCGTATCACTTTGAATATACTTGCTATTCATTAAAAGAGGAACATCCTCTAATCTATCAATCATAATATGTTTGACATGGTCATTGTCTAAAGTAGCGCCAAAAACAACAGGACTTTTCATCTGTAGGAAAAAACTTTGAGCAATACTCCCAAAGGCACCTCCGCTGGCACCATGATATCGCGTTTTCTCATCAGTTGCCCATCCGCCATAAGCCTGCATATCACTCACCTTGTTTTTAGATATTGACGTCACTACTGGACATACCTTTTCACACAGTTTACACTCTACACACATGTCAGAATTCACCTTAGGGAATGGCATGCCATTTTTAAGCACCACTGAGATAGCCCTATGTCTGCATGTATCTTTGCAAGCAAGACAACCTGTACAATATTTATCTTTTGCTAATTTCGGCATAATATTTCTTTATATTTATCACCTATTTCGCTATTAATTTGCTTTATATTAAAACATGTATTTACCAATTTATCAGCCTCATTAACCATAGAGGTTCTCAAGCACTCATTTCCCATCAGTTGCTCTAAATCATTTGCCAAAGCATCGATATTGTAAGTATCAAAAATCAGGCAGTCCTTTCCGTGATTCAACACATGTTCTATACCTCCTACAGGAGTAGTAATCACAGGTATGCCATAAGCCAAAGCATCAAGGACACCCATAGGAAATCCTTCGCCCCAACTCGGCAGACAATAAATAGAAGCACGCTGGAAAGTTTCTGTTTTCTGATTTCCGCTCACCCATCCCAAGAATTCTACCCGTTGTTTCGGAATACCCAACTCTTCTCTCAGTTGTTTTGCTTTATCTATCTCACCATTACCAGCAAACACAAGTTTCCAGTCAGGAAACTTATCTGTTACCTTAGCAAAAGCTTCCAACAAACGGTTGTATCCCTTTCTGTCTGACAAAATACCTGCATATAAGATTTCTTTCTTACGCATGGAGAAATTACGCTTCACTTGTGGACAAGGATTATACACCACGCTCATATCAAAATGATTATTAGGGAAAGCCTGATTTATCCATGTAACCCATTGAGGAGACAACACCAACAATTTATCAGAGCATTCAAACAATTGTTTTATCTTACCGGAAAATTCAGAATCAAACAAATGTTTCTCTGTTGCAGGGTGAAAATGAACAATTATTCTCTTGTGAAAACATTTGGCAATCTTAGCAAAAATCAATTTCCGATCAACAGAAGTTCTCAACCCCACATGTATATGCACAATATCATACCACGGCAGCAGCACCATATATTCAATAAGTGCAGTAACAAGATACCACAATTTCCTCCATACCGGACCATCACGATGCGTCTGGATCCACCGACAATGATACTTCTTCCATTGCTCACCAGTCTCATGAGCTTTCACAACCGAAGTAATACCACCACGAGTCTTTCTACTCGTGGCTACGACTAACACTCTTGGATTATGTTTCATAAAATCAAATACGTTTTACTGTCCAGCTATTAATCTTACTCATTCCTTTTGCAACGATAATTGTACACATAAGACCAAGTAAAACAAATAGCCAATCATTAGTTATCCATTCACGACAAACAAGCAGCGTTGCTCCTTGCACAAGATAAACTTCGTAGAAGTACCCCCCCCCCGATTCACAAAAGCGTTACAAATAGGCAGTCGCATTAGAATGTAAGTAACAACCACAATAAATACAATATTCACCAAAAATTTTGAAGCAAGTGCATATCGCCACTTATCAAGCATAGGTACAGCCTGTTGCACTATTTCAAAATCCTTCAGGAAGAAGAAGCAAAACACCATAAAGCTTAGCAAAAGCTTGATTTGCAATTGCGATAAATGGAAATGAAAATGTTTCGTGTCAATATCATGGTATGCTAATAGCAAACCCATCAAGAAACATGGAAGTCCCAACACATACCATATAGCACATTTTATAGCCACCATAATGCATATCGCAATTCCTACAGCTATACAATACAGTAATGTTGCTTTCTTGATAGAGCATGAGCGATAGAAAGCGAAGAACGCAACATACAGAATAATAATCTCGCTAACATACCAGCCATACCGCAAGTTTGTGTCAGAGACGAACCAATATTTTAAAAGGCAACTCCAATCCACCTGTTTACCGACAGCAACTTCTGCTACGACATATAATGCCATTGCCGTAATAGCTGGTACAACAAGTTTAATCATACGCTTTTTCAGCCACAATACGGAAAGACGCTGCTGTCTTTTTACACGGCTATAAAGTAAACCATAGCCCGACATAAAGAGGAAGAAAGACACACATAAAGCGCCGACTCCTGTTTCACTCATAAACAACTCATTTGGCGAGCAATAGAAGCAAGCCTGATGACCAATCACTACTAAAAGAGAAGCTATGAATTTAAGGAATTGTGACTGCTCTCGCTGTTCACAAACCATTTTACCCTTGATTGGCAAAATCCAAACAAGAGCCAGAAAGATAAAACTGAGTATCATAAGATTTTAAAAGTAACGTTTCATATTCTCCCAACAACTCAACATGGAGATTTTAGAATAACAGCAGTTATACTGTCCCTTTTCTATTTTCTCAATAGCTTTAACCCAATCATCTACAGAATCCACAATTTCCATCCCTTTCGTATACATTTCATCATGATAAGGATTGCGAGTAATGATAAGCGGTTTTTGTAAACCGATGGCATCTGCTATGGTAGAAAGCCCAACACAATAGTTCAGTTTGTCTTTTCTTAGCGGGCAGACCAAAGCTTTTGCGTTTGCCATTGCATCCAGCATCTGTGGATACACATTGCCAGAGTTCTCCGTTATCACCACCTTTATGTTTGGGATATCCTTACACTTTTCTACTAAATCAGAATAATCGTTCCCTGCATGACTCTTTGCCGTAATAATCTTTAGAGGAGCACCTGTGCGACGGAAAGCCTCTATCAAAATATCGAAGTCTCTATTTTCCTTACCGGTAGAAACAAACCATTTGCCTTCAGTTTTCTCTACTTTATTATAAAAATCCATATCAGGACCCCAATAAGGGACCGAGCATTTCTTTGCATTTACCAGACCAGCCCTTACTGTCTCATCCATTGTCTTAGAACTAAGGAAAAAGAGATGCTTAGGTGCTTTCAACAAGACCAGATATAGCAGAGACTTCCATCCACGCTTCACCTTCGGTTCATGGTGCAAAAAAGCACAGATTGGTGTCTTCGACACCCCCAATGCTGTAAGCAACAAGAGCAACAGGTGGTTACGCAAGTTAAGGTTGGGAACGAAAATGATGTCAGGACGGTGTTTTCTCACCAAGTTCCAGTCGTTCATCAGCACTGAGCTCTCATCCTCCCAGATCACTTCATTTCCGTCTCTTTCCATCTCAACGGCCCCATAGAGCCAATGCGAGGGGTTGATACCCTCACGGTAATAGCGATAGGTGTCAGTACGAGCTATATATAAGATTTTCATAAATTATTATTTGCTATTACAATATTTCAAAACAGCCTGTTTTATACTTAAATATACAAAAGGCAAAACCAAACCAGACAGAGTATATGGAATGAACCAATAATTGTTGTTGATGCCATCTAATAATGTGAGATTAGACAAAGTGTTAGGGTTTCCAATGCCAAAAGAAACCATCATTTTACTCAACAAGTGGAATCCTGTAAAATGGAAAATCAAGATATAGAGACTGTTTCGTCCCATCCATGCCAAGAAACGGTAACAATTCTGTGCCTTCTGTTGGCAAAATAAAACAATTCTCCGAATAAAGACAGCACCTGCCAAAGTCAATATTGGAAATGCGCCCAATGGACCTATTTCATCAGAAACAAGCTCAATTCTCACATAAAAGGCAGCAAACACGAGTAATAAAAATGAAGTTCCGACACACCATTTATTCTGTGCAAGTTGACTGTTCTTCAGTTCATACCCCAAGAAGATGGCAATAACAATCCCCATATCCCTATTCATCGAATAGAACAGATGAATATCTTTTTCACAGTAGAACCAACCTATGAGATATGTTGCCACCACCACAGTCCATTGCAGCCACTTTTTAGGAATCAAGCACACAATATAGGTAATGACAAGTCCTTTGAACAGGCTTTGCATGAACCATAGAGGTACCAGCAGGTTCTCAACATCCTTGAATAAAGCAGTCATCAACAGTTTCTTTAGCGTATAGGTCATGCTATACTCATCTTGGTACCAACCGAGAGAGTAAAAGACATTATGCAACAGCACGAATATCCCCCCCCCACTTCACAAACGGCCAATATAACCCTGTGAGCTTTTTCTTGAGGTATGGCAAGAATCCTGCTATGCCTTTAACCTTAAAAAAATGACCACTGGCATAATAGAACAAACCCATATGGAACAGATATATAAAATTTCTCAGATAGCTGGGACATCCACTATGTCCGACCACCATCAACATGATTGCAATACCCTTGATCGCATCCCAAGTCAAGTCACGTTGAATAATATTTTTAGATGTGTTTTTGTCTTTATTCTTTGTCATACTAGTAATGTTTCTATTCTATCTACATGATTTATTCAACATGCTCAATACAACATAAATACTTTCTTCCACTCATAATCACCATCCTTAAAAGTCTGTGAAAACCAGCGACCCATGCATCTCAGAAGGTATGCAACAATTAAAATGATTACAAATACAATGAAAATATTTAATGGGAAAAATCTATTAAATCTGTCAGTAAACAAAACACCCTGTACAAGGTAAACCTCAAAACATAAGCCAGAAATAGTTTTCATTATAGCCCCCACTATACGAGAATCATATAAGCTCTTCAATGCATTCGACTTACATATCTTATAAAAATAGTAAGTTGTTCCCAATAGAGGAAGTAATGAAACTACTTGTAGATTATGAAGCATTTCACTTTTTCTACCAACAATCAATATACAATAGAAAAGAATAATACAACCTATCAATTTAAATATATCAATTTTCAAATCAATCTTTCTTTGAGTAGGATGGCTGCCCAAGATAGCCCCTAACAGCATAAACAAGAAGTAATGACACCACTTAAAATAAGTAGCCCCATACATATTATAGCCTATTGGTTTATCTATCAACCAATACCAAACTAATGTCAATAGAGCAAAGAAATAGAATACATCTTTTAGATGATTAAATGCGAACTTTCTAATGAAATGTAAAATAACATAGTATATCATTATACAACTGACAAACCAACCACCTCCATACAATACAATATAAGCCATATTATATTGCTGTCGGAAAAAGACAGAAGCCATCAAGGCCCACATCAGTACCGTGGGATAAATTCTATTGATTCTTCGTTTATAATAATTGTCAAATCTTCGTTCCTGACCTAAAAATAAGGTAAAGCCAGAACAAAAAAAGAACAAAACATCACCAATGGCACCACCTGTAGCCAACTGACTATATTCTCCATATAAAGGCTCCATATGTGAATTCGTAATGAGCAAAACTGCAAAAAATTTTAAAGCATCTATACTTATCTCACGTTGTTTCATATAATTTCAATAATTTTTCATGTTCTTTAATTTCGTCATCATGAAATCTTTTTTTTATTAATTTTGCAGGAACTCCACCTATAATTGAATAAGGAGGAAAAGACTTCGTTACAACGGCGCCAGCAGCAACTATGCTGCCTTTACCTATCCTAACACCTTTTAATATTGTAACATTCGCTCCACACCAAACATCATCCTCGATTATTACAGGAGAATCATATTTATTAATTCCATCTTCAAATTTATCTTGGTCTTCTATATCCATAATATATTTTCCAATGATATCTGTTCGATGATCCCCAGTAATTATTGTAGGGTGAGGTCCAAAAATTACTTTTTTACCAATCACTATCGGAGCCAACGTACAATAAAAAACACTATTTTTAGGAATTAAAGAATCATCATCAATGGATAAATTCCAAATACCTTTAATGTCAGAAGACATAGGACGAAGATAGACATTTTTACCACAATACTTCATGTTTCTTTTCCAAACATAACTCCATATTTTATCCCAAATGTAACTAAAGGACAAACTTAACTTTAACAAAAATTTCATCATTACTTTATATGCTTATTCATTAGATTTATTAAATGACACAAAAAGACTAATCCTACTTTACATTTATACTTCGTAAGAAAATAAAACATTCGTTGTTTGACAGGAAGATAAGATGGTTTAAAATCGTTATTTACAAGATTCCATATATCATCATTCAATATCTCATCCATTCTTGGCATATTTTTCAGTTTTTCTAACGTTGCAACATGCCTAATACAATAGCGAGTATAACCAATAAAGAATCTATTCACGCGAACCAATGCATCCGGTATTTCTAAAGTCTTTTCTCTTAAAATATTATAAAGGCATTTATACCGTTGAAACATATCCATTTTATATGTAGTTGTCAATGATTTGCCATTATAACAATAGTAATAATAAGGATTTTGAATGTAAGCTATACTGTTTGCATATTTTAAAAAATCTATCTGGAACGGAATGTCCTCAGAACCAACCTCTCGCTCAGACAAAAAACTCAAATTATGTTCAAGTATAATAGAACGTTTATATATAGCATGCCATACAGACATTTGAAACAAGCGCTCAGATTTTATATAAGGTGGCGAAGCTATCATACCAAGCATAAACTGCCTTATCATATCTCCAGTCCATATCGCATTAACTTTTACTTCATTGCTATTATGCCATGATCCGTCAGACTTTTCTGTAAAAAAATTACAAAACACTGCATCTGCATGTTGAATTTTTGCCTCCATATACATATTTTCATACATATTTATTGATACAAAATCATCACTATCTACAAAAGCAATGTACTCGCCTTTTGCTATTTCTAAGCCAGAATTACGAGCCAAACCCAAGCCTTGATTTTTCTTGTGTATAACTCTTACACGTGAATCTATATTTGCATAATCATCACACAACTGAGGACAAATATCTGGCGAACCATCATCTACCAATATAATCTCGATATTCCTTAGAGTCTGATTCAATAAAGAATTCATGCATCTATCTAAAAAAGCTTCAACTTTATAACACGGAACGATTATTGATACATTTATCATGTTTATTCTTGATTTTCAATTCTTCCCTGATTGCAACAATGCAATAGGCAAAAAGATAATAAAATAATACATAAACTAAAATTGGGGTATTATTATACCACATCAAAATAAAGGTCATCAAACTTGCCAATATTCCTATACCTGCCCAATATTTAATTACTTTATTTTTGTTCGTAATATAAAACTTTGTAAATGTTATAAAAAGCAATATATATATACCTATAAATATCCACCATCCAACTTTTCCTACTTCTACCGTCAAATATGAGGGGGTAAATAGAAAGAAGAAAGTATTTCTAAAACCAGTACCTATTGGGGAAAAAAACACTAAAGAGGAAGATGACGCACCTATACCGTATCCAAAAAGACGATGAGAAGAATCTGTTAAGATTAACTGTTCTGTTTTCTTTAAAGATGTACTTCGATTCATTCCATTCTCTTGACCTAGCACAAAAGAGCCTTCTGCAGTATAAGCCTCTGTTTGTTCTACTGTAAAAACTGATTCAACATATTCATCTGAAAAAAAATAAGATAACATATATTTCATCATAGGAACAAATAAAAGAAAAGCAAAAACCAGTGCTAAAATATGGGAAACACTAAATTTTCTATACAAAACATATCCTGCATAACAAAATAGTGGTATAACTATATAAAGCAATTTTATTTCCCCCATAAAAGACATCAACAAGGAAGAAAAGACTATAAAAGCAAATTTCCGTAAAGGTATCAAGCGGGAATAATAATCTGCTATAGCAAGGAATAAAACTGGCATAAGATAAATAACCATCTCCATATTACCACCAGCAAAAATACCGCCCAAAGAATCACCGCCTTGTCCTGTAAAGAAATAATAAAAACAAAACAACAAATTCGGAATATACGCTTGATACATTATCCTTTTATAACGATATAAATCAGAAATGCATGATATGTCCCAAATAATAACAAATAAGAGTATTGCCCGGAGATAAAAACGAATGTTCCATACATATGCGAGAATCCAAAAGCCATTCATCAGCATAGAAAAAGTACCTAAAAGTAAGAACATGCAACATAGTATAGGTATAAATTTATTTAGAACAAAAGTTAATGGCAGTCTTTCCTTATGTTTTCTTCTCTTCATAAATAAAATAAGAAGTATTACGTCAGGAACAATATTCAAAGCCTCTGTCCAATAAACGAAACTATGAAAAACCCCAGAATATAAAGTCCAATATAATAAAAAGACAATTAATTTCTTTTCCATTTCAAACAAAAAAACTTTTTATACGACGAATCAATCTTTGACAGAAGAGTTTCTGAACAAGCCAACTTTTACAAATACATAACCCATCAATATTGTCGTTTGTAATTGTATTTTCTCTACAGGGAATAAACTCATCAGGTATTACTTCAAATCTATCAACATACAATAAAGAAAAATTCATTTTCATTGGACGATTTTGTAAGTGCATATATAAAAAATGCTCTTTCTTCAATTTTCCTTTTTCACTATATATCCGAAATAAGTTTCCTTGATCCCATATATATATAGCTTTCTTCATTTGTTCTATCTCAAAGCCAAAAGGCATTGTAGTGTTATCTTTACCAACATACTTTCCGCGTACAAAATTGTTATAAGAATAAGAAATATTTAATGATAAATCTTCTTTAAATACTTTTTTCCCTGTATCTAAAAATATTCTATTGATATTATAATCATTATTCCACTCTTCATCAAACCACATAATTCTCTCATTTGATAGCACATCTTTATAGGAAAGTTTATCTTTAAGGCGATGCATAAAGACACGATTATTTGCAAATGAATTACGATATATTGTCATATGTCCTAAACAAAACAATTTGTCATATCGTTCAAGAAACTCTTCAGACAACCATTTATCAAGATTTCCCATTATAGTGTCAACATCACAATGCCCCCAAAAGTTAAATTCTTTTAAATACTCTTCAAAAATATAACCATACATGGGCTTCAAATCACAAAGTTTATATGGTTTTTCCAATGCAACATGAAACTCGAACTTTGACTTTACTAAAGTTTGACATTCCTTAAAGGTCATTTTGACTTTTAAGACATTATCAGGATAGTCATAATTTCCATCGTCATCTGTAAAAACAATCCAATTAAACTTTGGATTAGCCTCACAAGATTTCAAAAACAGAGGAAAATAATTAGGCAATTTTCCAAAATATGGTATTACAAAGCAAAGTCTTTTCTTCATCTAAACCTAAATATTAAAGTTATTATTTTGCTTGCCAACCAATATGGCAAAAAACGATTGAGCCTATTTTTCCAATCTCGAGCTTTTAAATCTTTTGCAGAAGCCCAAGAAACGGTAAAATGATGAATGCTATAACTTTTGTCTATCGGATAAAGCATTTTATCAGTCACATTACTTTGCGGGCAGAAATACTCTGGAGAATAAACAATGCATTCGTTCAATCGTTGGGTTTTGTTATTTGGTACAAGTCCATATTGAGATAAAATTAGTGTCTGATAACGAGGGCATGCTATCATATTCAGACTTCCATCTTCATTATAGAAGCGGAGACTTTGATATAAATCCAACATTTTTTTAATGTAAGGATGACCTTTTTCTGCGCCATATCCAAGTCCTAAATTGACTGAATATTCTATAGGTATACCTTTTTTAAAACCTACAGGATCTCTGCTTTCAAAACCACAAAACATCTTTTCTTTCAAGAGTTCATCGAATGGCTTTAACATCTCAACATCGGTATCCATATATATACCACCTTCTTTGTATATAATATCCAACCGAGCATAATCACTAACAAATGCCCATTTTTTTTCCTTATAAGCATCTGCCATATATTGACACCCATTTACATTATAGTTCGTTTCATCCCAACGCTTAATTTCATAATCAGGACAATATCTTTTCCAAGATGAAATGCACCTTTTCACCTCTATGGGCTCTGGATTACCACCAAACCAACAATAATGAATTATTTTAGGAATCATAAGTATTTAATTTTCGAACAACTTTTCTTATTTTCATACCAGTTCTTACCTCTTTAGAAACTTTAGCCACACCTTGTGATATTCTATAAATCTCTACTTTTGATAATTTATCTATTTCGCTTGAAATTTCCTTCAGACTATTAACACAAATGCCTAAATGATATTCGTTAACATATTGTGCCATAGCACTTTTTTTCCATACAATAACAGGAATATTCATTGCTAAATATAGAGACATTTTAAAAGGTGCATTTATACATAGGTATTCTCCATAATTACCAGAACAACTATCTATACTCTGACCATCCCATACTAACCCCCAATTACCTTCTACGTTCTCTATATCATCTGCATCAAACATCCCTTTATAGAAAACATTTTTGGATAAAGGAAGCTTATCGCTTTGTTTACCATAAAGAAAAAACATTGTTTCACAAGAAATATCCTTTAGTTGCATAAGAAAAGTAGACTTCTCTAAATTACCCGCAAAAACAACATTTTTGTCAAGGTATTGTTTGCTTTCTCGATCGACATCAGAAATGTAATCAAAAAATTCCAAGATTTCAATATGTCCTTTAAATCCCATATTCATCAGCGCTTCCTTCATTTGAGGAGTATGCGCTATTATTATATCAGAAGCCAGCAACAAAGTTTCATTTCTCGAATACATCCCAGTACGAAGAGATTCTATATCATGCACCAAAGTACAAATTCGATTTTTATTGAATTTTAAAAATCTTAATATAGGTACAATACATCCTACCAAATAAGGGTACTGTATAATTATTATCTGTTTACGAACAAACAAAAATCGGATAATGACAGCAAACAATATTTGCAAATTTGCAAACAATCGAGAAAGGAGACATATCCCACCTCTATTGTTTAACATTACCAATTTTACATTTTTTTCCATGGATAAAGCTTTGCCAACATCAGTCTTTGGCTTTCCATCAGCATTGACACGACGTCCTTTTATATAAGACTTTTTTCTAAAATCTAAAAAATACACCATCACTTTAATATTTTATGTATAAATAAATCCAAAAACGTAAGTTTATGCTTATAAAAGAACAATTTTATCTTGTTACTCATGCCAGGCATTTGAATATTAGATAGTTTAGAATAAGAAAGCCTCCCTAAACATTTTTGAACAACTGGTGCACTTAATATTTTAGAAAACTCTCTTGCTAAAACCCAAATACTTTTGTTAGGTTGAGTTTTTGCGAAATAACGATGATCTGCATCGGCTATGCCTGTTATGGCACGTGTTGCTAATGCATCCCAATAATCTTCCTCATAAGTATGGTACTTTTCAATGAATTTTTTTTCTTCATCTAAATACAAAGGAATCATCTTTGCATGCTTATAAACATATCTATTGCTTATAGAAGATTCATTATAAGCATAATAATAAATCAAACGATTATCTATTGCTATTTTATTTGCATACTCATATGCATACAAATCAAATATCGCATCTTCGGATTTGCAGATATCTATTTTATATTTCAAATTATTATCATTAATAAGAGATTGCTTAAACAATTTTGCGCAAGGTCCATCAACGTTTACACCTATATCATAATAATCACTGGTTCGAAAAGCAAGAGTTGACAATTTAAGATGCTTTTGCTCTTTTGAATTTAACAACTTACGAATATGTATATCATGAGATCCCTGATCTATGCCAAATATCACAATATCAGCTTTAAAAAATCTGATAGTATCTAAAGCATAATTCAAAGAGTCCTTAGCTAAAGCATCATCCGAATCAACAAACATAATATAATCTCCTTTAGCCATATCAATTCCGACATTTCGTGTATCAGAAACGCCAGAATTTTGTTTTCTGATATAAACGATTCTACTATCAGTTTCGGCTAAATTTTGAAGTCTTTTATCAATCCACTCATCAGTAGAACCATCGTTGATATAAATAAATTCAAAATCTCCACATTGAGATATCAAACTTTTTATATTCTCTTCAAACAAATGGTGTGGTGGATTATAAACTGGTACGACAACAGATATATCCATTTTTTATTTTTTAATTAAATAATACGTTCTTAATATTATATTTTTCAAGATAAAAGGTATTTTAATACTAAAAAATATTTTTTCATCTTTATATTTAAGAGGGAATATGGGTATGAAACAATTTTTATTAAAATACCTTTTTTCTTTATATGAATAATTATATTGATACAAAAGTCTAACAATTGTATGAAGTCGATAAAGATACTCTTCTTCTATAGCAACATCAATATCTTTATATTTACCATTATTCAATTTAATTTTTAAGCATCGCCCTTTTTCACTCGCTTTCTTAATCACATAAGGATCTTTAACATCTGAAAGAGAAATTTGTCTTCTAATTTGGTAATGGTAACATGGATAGCTCAATACAGACATCTTTCTACAATAAACGTAGCACTGATATGAAAAAATATGATCTTCACACCAATTAATATCTTCGTCAAATAATACTCCATGAACACATTCTTTTCTTATACACATATTCCATAAGAATCCATAATAACGAGAGCGTTCTAAACATCGATAAAAGTCAGAAACATTATCCATTCTAACATCGCTACCAATTGAAACAGTTTCTGTTTTTTCTCCAACATAATTTTTTATATAGCCAACTTTTATTATATCAGGATTGGTTAAGTGTATTTCATTTATATAGGTTAAAAATGTTGCTGCATCCAAATAATCATCACTATCCGCAAAAGTCAAATAGTCACCACATACATATTTCAAACCCAAATTACGAGCAGAACTTACTCCTCCATTAACCTTTTGGAAACTTTTTATGCGCTTATCATCAGCACTATATTTTTTACATATATCCCATGACCTATCAGTACTGCCATCATCGACTAAGATTAATTCCCAAAAAGGATAAGTTTGCGACAATATACTTTCTATACAATTTTCCAAAAAAAATTCAGCATTATAAACTGGAATTATAATAGATATCAAATAGTTATCATTTACCATATTTTACAAAGATTTTTATAAACTTAATAAATCCATTAAGGATTCTTTTTACAAATCTTATTTCAGCTATTCTATAGAAAAGATATTTTTGATAAGGTATAATACTTTCATATGCATATACCTCTTCCATCATCGTTATAATACCAGGAGGCAATATTTCTTGAAAGACTATATTTCGCTCTTTATTAACATTATCATCATGTCCTGTACTGATTCCATAAGCATCAAACCTACAAATTACATATGGTGTATATACAAACACACGGTTCTGCAATATAAAAATCAACCAAATTTTCCAATCCGAAACAATTTTTAAGTTTATATCATATCCGCCGTTTTCAACTAAAAGCTCTCTCCTAATAAAGGAAGCCTGATGGAAAATGGTATATTCATATATAAAACGAAAATCAATCGTTTTAGGAACAGATTTCAATTCCTCATGATCTTCAAAAATATAGAGAGCATTACCATAAATAACATCAGGAGAATATTTTAAGTTAGCAAAAACTTGAGACAATACTGTTTCTGAATAAAAACTATCACCTGAATTCATAAATATAACATATTCTCCTTTTGCATGAGAAATACCTTTATTCATGGCATCATACACCCCCTTATCTTTTTCACTACACCAAAATGACAGGTGTTCATCCATCTGTTCAATAAACGCTTTACTGCCGTCTGTACTACCTCCATCAATAATTATCCATTCAAAATTTTGATAATCTAAGCGAAGAATACTTTCTGCCGTACTTTGCAAGCCTTTTAAATTGTTATAATTAATCGTTATTATAGAAACTTTCTGATTCATAATACTATTTTTTTATAATTTGCTTAACCATTCTTTTAGAAAATTCTTTTAAGCCTTCTGAAAAGAAATATAAAACACAAAAATAGAATACACTAAAAATAGAAAAGATATATAAACCATAACAAATCAATTGCCCCCATCCATCACTGGGAGTCATTGGACGATATTTATCTGCGATGCAAATAATACCAAGGCTTATCAAAAGACATAAATAATATTTTAGTGTATGTTTCCAAAACTCACAGTACTTTTCATGAAACCCATCAGAAAACAAATAATATGGTTTCCAAAGAATTACAAAAAAAAACAAACTTACAATTTTTCCCAATAAAATACCAGCTATGCCAATCTGAGAGGCTACAATTATAGTAACCAACAAATTTGTTCCTCCTTCTGCCCAAGCAGACCAAACATCAGCATATTGACCATATGCATGATTAAAAGCATCAACAGCAGTTCTCGACATTAAAATAAAAGCATTTAAACAAATTAAAAAAGTTACAAATGGAGACAATAAATATTCACTACCTAACCAAACTACGATAAAAGGAGGTATCATAAAATACAAGCAAACAGAAATTATACCTGCAAACAAATATCTCATAGACATCAACTCCCAAAATACACTTTTTATTTTCTCTTTATCACCTTCTGCAACCAAATTTCCCACACCTGCTTCTGCACTATTCATCACAACACTAAACAAAGATGTTACTCGTGAAATAAGCATAGAATAATTTCCATAATAGGCAACATATTTTAAAGAAACAAATGCAAATATAAGAATTTGATCACTTTGTCCTAATAAGAAATCTTTTAGTTTATGTATAAATATCTGACGTGTACTGGTTAGAATTGAAGGATATTCTTTATATAACACCTTTCCACGAGAAGGTATCACTTTCAGCCATGGATACGTTTTATCTATTTTATAATTTAAAATTAAACATGCTACTATTGCAAAATGAAACTCGATAATAGCCCATATATAATAGTTTAAAAAATAATAACAGCAAAACATTTGAACCAATGTCTTTATAACCATACCTGTTTGCAAATACACAGATACAACATACTGTTTTTGATCGGCACTTAATAATATTTGCCGGTAATTTATGAAATAATATATAAGCGAGGAACCTAAGAAGCTAAAAAAAACAAAATAAATTAAAGGCAAATGAATGTCTGTATTATTAAATATAATGGGGAAAAACAAACTTATAATTAGTCCAACAGCTAAAATAAAAAATCCGACAATTCGATACAGCCAACCAAACAAAGATATTTTATCATTAAGTTCCTTATAATTAGACTCTCTAATTGGTTTGTAAAGATGGAAACTTACAGATGCCCCAATTCCTAATTCTGCCAAACTTAACATTCCTAAAATATTCTGCAAAGTACCAGAAAGGCCTATAAATTCAGCGCCTAAAGTTTCTAAAAATATTTTTCTGGAAAAAAATGCAATAATTATATTTACAAAATAAAACAGAAAATTAATTTTTGCATTTAATAATCCTTTTTTTACTCTCGATTCATTCATACCTATTATATATATTTAATATCTTATTAAATTGACATACCCAATACGATTTCTATAATAGGAGCCATATCATAATATTTATACGTAGCCAATCTTCCACCAAATATCACATCTTCTTCTTTTTCAGCCATTATCCGATATTGCTCAGCCAATCTATTATTACGCTCGTCATTTACAGGATAATATGGTTCCTTGCCATTTTTATATTCTTCTGAATATTCTTCGGATATAACAGTTTTAGGACACATCTCGATTTCTTGTCCAAACATCTCAAAATGTTTATGTTCAATAACACGAGTATAAGGTACATCGTGACTTGTATAATTAACAACAGCATTACCCTGGTAATTTGTAGTGTTTTCTACACGTGTTTTGAAACTCACTGTACGCCAATCAAGTTTACCATACATAAAGTTGAAATATTCATCAATAGGACCTGTGTAAACAAGTTTGTCTGCATATTTTCTCCAGTCTCTGAATTCTGAATTAAAGAAGTTTGTATCTATCATACATTCTACTTCTTTCAATAAGCCATCAATAAGCTTATTATATCCTCCAATAGGTATACCTTGATACTTGTCGTTAAAGTAATTATTATCAAATACAAGACGAACGGGGAGTCGCTTGATAATAAACGCAGGAAGAGCAGTACATTCACGTCCCCATTGTTTCTCCGTATATTCCTTGATAAGTTTATTAAATATGTCTTTACCGACAAGACACAGAGCCTGTTCCTCCAAGTTTAGAGGTTCACGTCCATTTAGAATAGCTACAGCCTCTGCCTTCTGCTCATCAATTTTAATCTGTGCTTCTTCTGGAGTAGTTACACCCCACATTTGATAAAACGTATTCATATTAAAAGGCAAGTTGAATAACTTTCCTTTATAATTAGCAACAGGACAATTGGTATATCGGTTGAATTCAACTATTGTATTTACAAAGTCCCATACCTTTTTATTAGAAGTATGAAAAATGTGTGCTCCATATTTATGGACATTAATTCCTTCTATTTTTTCACAATAAAGATTCCCGCCAAGATGTGGACGTTTATCTATCACTAAACATTTCTTCCCAGCCAGATTTGCTCTATAAGCAAAAGTTGACCCAAACAAACCAGAGCCAACAATTAAATAATTATATTTTTTATCCATTATAAAATCAATATTAAGAAAATTATATTTATATGCTAATAATGAACTAATTTACTCGCAATCCACCCCTGCCTTAACCATAAGAATAGAAAACCTATTTTCCATTTAATGCTATTAAGTTTAAATATATTACTACGGAAAGCAGACAATCCTGCCAAAGCTTCTGTACGCGTTAACACATTAAACATTACAGCTTCTGTAAACACGCTAAAAGCTGCTTGCCGTTTAATATCTTCATGTTCTAAGCCTAGTATTTCATAGAGTTTGTCGAGATATTTCAACCGCATTTCATACGTGGAACGGGTAAAATGGCGAGTAATTGAATTAGAATTAACATAATAATGGTAAAATGCTTTTGGAAGATATGAAACTTTCACATCAGTATGTTGCAAAAGCTGTGCCCAAAACAACAAATCCTCACAATGGTTAATGCCTTTTGGAAATCTCACATTATACTTGTTGTAACAAGCTCGTCTTACGAGCTTGTTCCAACAGCTGCCATGCAGCTGTTGGAACAATTCTCGAAGAACTGATTCGGCTTTTAATTTCGATGGCTGTTGCTTACAAAGTGTTTGTTCTGTGTCTGTGTTACTGAAAAAATCACATATCACAACATCTGCATCGTCATTTTCTGCTTTTGCATACAATTCTTCCAACATAGTTTGGTCGACCCAATCGTCACTATCCGCATGAATAACATACTCTCCTTTAGCCAACTCTATACCAATTTGACGAGCTGCACTTACACCACCGTTTTGTTTATGAACAACCTGAAATCGAATATCTTTCTTAGCGTATTCATCCAAGATAGTGCCAGAACCATCAGTACTACCATCGTCAATCATCAATACCTCAAAGTCTGTGAGTGTCTGAACTCTTAGACTTTCAAGCATGCGATTTATTGTTTGTATTGCATTATAAACTGGTAATATTATTGATACTTTCATCGTTTTAAATATCATTTACTACATAATACTCTAATCCTCATAATAAAAAGAAATATGAGCCTTGTTACCGTTATCTTTTCATTAATACAATTATATCTTAACTTGATCTATATTAGCAATTTATGACAATATAGGTGGCGTAAATATTCCGTCTCGTATGATTCCTATACGATTTAACCAGTTACGGATTGTTTTCTTTATCCTACCCCACCAACTTAACTGTTCAAATATCGGGAAATGATACTTTTTCCAAGGGGTAAGCATAAGATATTTCTTGTAGAGTTTGCGATAGGGATGCTGACAATCCTTAAACCAAGGTTTGATTGGTGCTGCGAAATGAATAATTCCAGGGAATCGTTTTGCAGCCTCTAATTCTGGCAAATACTTTGAGAAAATCTTTGGCTTACGATTAAAATAGAAAGTTGTCATGTTCCAGCGAATAGGCAGAAGCGCTATTTTATCTTTGAAATAACAAGCTAATACATCTTGCTCGTTAACTATTATGGAAATAATATTTGTAGCATAGGCCATAATTGGCTGTTCCTGCTCCATTAATCTCCATTTCTCCAAATCACAAACCATAACACCAGAGTTGATACAAAAATCGGTGTCTTTGAGTCCTAACCGTGGCTTGAAGGTTATGCAATCGGGCATGTCCTCGGCTGCCGCTATAACCTTGTCTTGTAGATTCCAATGGTACAACGATGTTATGTCATCGTATACTATCATATCGACATCAAGGAAGAGACACCGTTTCTCTGTTGCTGGTAATAGCTGTGGTATCAGCAACTTGAAATACATAATGGGATTCCATTGACCTACAGGGAAATCGCCAAGGTTATCTATGCCACATGTGATTACCTTTAGTTCTGCTCCATGAGTGACACACACGGTTTGCAACTTACTCATAGTTTCCTTCGTTATTCCATCGGTCAAGAGATAAACAATGAAATGCTTATCCTTGTTGGTACAAAACAGCGAGGTAAGCATCACTGCTGCATGTTGTATATATCCTTCATTGGATACTATAACTATATTGTAATGCATTGAGTTTACAAAATGATTTGTATATAGGTTTGACAAATATACTTTATCCCTAAAAATTGTAATAAAAAACTCTCCTCAAACATAAATACGTTTCATAGTACTTTTAAGTTAGTACGTTAATACTCAATTTAGGGCATAGCCATTTGTATAGGCACTTTTACAAGGCCTACATATTGAGATGTTAAAATTTTACTTGTTTATTGACGATTACATACATTTTACACACAAGTGATTTTCGGCTGCACTCGGCATAGCTCAAACATGTTTGGCTCTGCGCTCGTTTGCATGAAAATTCTTAGCTATCCGCTTGTTATTGTCTGATGATTGATTTGACATAATATATATGTTTTACGTTTTAAATTGTTTTATATGTATTGCGTTATGCTTGCACAAAGCAACGAACTTAAAATTGTGTTTACTGCTGACAGAAATGTATTACAAAGTCATCCACCCCCAACGCATTCAATATCACACGGCTCGTATACAACGACACTACCATCATAAAGAGCATACGGAAGTAAAGAAGCGAGGTATTCTTAGCTATACGCTTATTGTTATCTGATGTTTTGGGTGAGATAGTTTATTCTAATCCTAATTTGTGGAAGAAAATTTTATTGCGCATTGTCGCATCATCAATCACTTTTTTAAATGACATGATTTCTACATATGCGTTATAGCTTGATACATATCCAAAATAACCTTCATCATCAGGACTGACTGTCAGATTGGATTGCTCTGCGAACTCTCTGATTTGCGAAACTATATCACAGACAATATATACATAAACTGGCGTAGATTGCCTGTTTACTTTGACAGGTTCGATGCCATCGGGCATTTCATACTTTCCATCAAGTATTTTTCTTGAATATCTGAGAGCTTGCGAGATTGGATTATCTGCATCAGAATAATCCTTCCTTTTAGGTCTCTTGAATTCGATTACGGTTACAGGAGACGTGATGCTGTTTTCTCCATTTCTGAAAAACATCCTCTCGTTATAGAAGACCACTACATCTGGCTCTTTGTGGTCTTTTTTAGAAATCACTTTATCTGACGCAATGTAATGACTAAACACAAGTCTTTCATCCAAGAGCCACAAGTTATGATCTTCATAATCAACCTCTCTATCATCCTTTATCATAGGGAAGAACAAATTATGAAGTTCACTCTCTAAGTGAGCGCTACCAGAATCTGTTCTTTTGCGAAGTTCATTATAGAGGTCTATAACTTTCTTCCTGCTACAAACATAATGGGCTAAGTCATTCTTGCCTTCATCTGTTACTTTTGAAAACAAATCTTTGACCTGCTCCTTTATATTGTCTGTATTTATATCTTCTTGCGAAGCCAGAAGATCATTTATCTCAATACGAGACTTCTGTTCTTTCTCAAATTTAATTTTCTGAAATCTTAGTTCCAAATCTAAATCTGATATTCCTAAGGGGAGGTTTTCCATGTCCAGATCTTTCAACAAGCTCTTGTTCCAAGGTGCTATACTCGAAACATAATCCAGTACTTTTTGTTTCTTTGCCTGAAATTTTTCTTGAATGTAATCCTTGAAGAATTTCTTCGTTATAAGACTAGCTTCTCTTTCGATTCGTTCAACGGATATGTCGGCAAAAATGTCTTCTTCATTATGGGCTAATGAGAAATCACCTCTTTCTGTATCAACATGGTCATCCAAATATTTTCCAATTACATAGGAACGGATAGCATAATTTCTTTGTTTCCCATTTTCTATATCAATCAAAGTATCTTTAAATTCAGGAACATAATTGTGTATGGGGCTATTTGTAACCTCTCGGCGGTGTGCTGTTAAAATCACTTTATTTGCCAAAGAGGAGAAATAGACTTTATACGATTTTACAGTAAATCGATGCTTTGTATGCTTTTTATCTTGTAATACGAAAGATTCTTCTTGAACAAACTGGATTGTATCATTCTTGCTTACAAAATCATTTAAGACAATAGGATTAGTTCCATCACTCTCTTTCAATGTTATAATAGGCATGCCTTCTGTATTATCCACAAAAAGCACCAAAAGGCGTTCCACAAGTTTTCTTGCTATAACATTTAACCCATTGTCGGCATTATAACCTTTCACTGCGGATTTCAAATGAAGTATTGTCTTGCAAGCAACAATCTCTTCTTGACACAATTCATTAGTTTCATTCTCGATAATTTCTTCATTGTGACCAAAGTCAAAAGTTCTATGCCAATACTTATTTTCAAAACAATAATAACTGTCAATAGACACTTTTTTAAAATACTTGAGATACATAAATCTTCCAAAACCTTTTCCACCAGATTCGTATTTATGTCCTGATAGATAGGTATCGAAAGAGTCTCGATTTGCGTCAGTAAAGCCAACTCCATTGTCTATGACATCAAAGCCAATGATAGAACCACAAACAGAATCCTCTTTATCATTAAAGCTTTTCTGACCATCTCTGATAGCTATAATATCAATAGAGCCATTAGGACGCTTGCCTATAGAGTCTATAGAATTACATACAGCCTCAATTATTGGGGTCAAATATGTTGTTTGGGCTTTAATGCCTTTCACTATTCCAGAAATATTTAACTTGCTCATAGTATTTGTTTAATTATTGTCCCGTTAGAGCCGACAATCGCTCTTTGAATTAATTGAAATACAGTCTTTTGTAAGAGATTTCAAATGTTAGACGATTTGAATTCTCTACTAAGCAGCATCATATAAATGCCTGCTATATTCAAAGTCTACATCCCTAATATCAAAGAACTTTATCATCCTTTTTAAATGGCTATTTGAATAATCATTTAACTGATCCCGAGTTTAACGTGACACAAATGAGGCATAAATACAAGTAATTTAAAGAACAAAACGAGAAGTTACTGCTAATTCTCTATAATAGTTATACAACTTTGATATAACAGAATCCATCAACACAATCAATGTATAACGAAAGAAATAATTGTAATACATATAATTGTTATCAGCAATTTTAGTAAGTGATGGTAGATTGCGTTGATAGGACATAGTATTATGAGCACAACGATTACGATGGTCATAAACTACAGTTTTATAAAAGCCTACCATACCACCACCTAAAAGAGACATTCCTTTGTTGTTTATTATAGCAAAGTCTTTACTTTTAAACTTGATGTTAAGTTTTGTTATATAGTTACTATTCTCTCTTGGAAACCACTCTTTTAATTGAGATTTATTTAATATCTCTTTTATTATGCTTAATTGTTTTTGAAACCATTCGTCTCGCTTTATACTGCTAAGAAGAATTAGGAAATCCTCTTCTGGAAATGGTTTGTTATAAATGCCATTTTTAAGCTTATCTATTTCAGAATCATTCATTGGATTACCTAAAGATTGTCTTTTTTCTATGATAGTTAAGACGTGTTTATTCCGTGCTTTTTCTATCTTTTTTTCCCAATCTAAACGTTCCGCTTCAACTACAGAGGTCTCTATTTCTATATCATCCCATATACGATATAGCTCAAATTTAGAATCTATTTCTTTGATACATCTAATAATATCATTAAAAATATTGTTCTTCTCATCATATGAAGAACATTCTCCATAGTTTTTATTATGAAGGAAATCATATCTATACGAATAATTGTTCGTGGCTAATTCCCAACATATACACTTCATCTTTTGCTCCAAAGCCCCAGTCAACTTAAGAAATAATGACTGCATAAAATATTCAGCCATAGGAAAACTCTCAATACCACCATTCAACGAATTGCAAGCATTGATTCCTGATTTCAAGATTTCTATTAATGATTCTGAAATAAAGTCAGAATGAATATCAGTGTACATATTTTGAATAAATTTTTACAGATTTCTTAATTCTATCACGCAACAATCCAAGCTGATTCGGTGATTTGGCATAACCTGTTTTATCATTTATCTTTGTATGAATTTCTGTTTTCAATTCATTAACAAGGTTAGTGACATCATCATTAAGTTTTTTGCCAATAAAGACAATATGATATATTAGTCCATATAGCCAATAGTCTGCACTAATTAAAGATGAAAAGGATTTATCTTCATTTAACCCCATTTCTGGTATCAATCGTTCTATAGATTTTCGCAACGTAGAATATCGCTGTTTCCAATCATCATGATTTGAAAAAACGTTTTTAAATATGAATTTTTCAAACTTTTGCTTATTCGCCTCTTGGTCTAAACCAAGAATATAAGCAACATAATCGGCATAATACGATTCCCTTGTTGATATTTTAGAATACCATTTCATCACAACACTAACATCATGCGCATCATCAGAATGATATTGTGATAATGGAGCCATGTATCTAACAAGATCAAGTTTGCTTGACTGCATTTTTTCCTTTATCAATATATCGCAAAGTACACTTTTCCCTTCTACATCAATACCTTCAAAGAAATTATAATAATCAGAATTCATATAATAAAGTGAACGTCTGCTTTCCAATGCAGATAGATGCTTACCAAAATAATTGATATTTCCCTAAAATCCGCAACTATCATCCAATACACGATTAAGGGTAGATTTATGAGTCGTTAGTAGCAGCTTTCAGTAAAAA
>ENA-UESH01000340-UESH01000340.1-human-gut-metagenome-genome-assembly--contig:-NODE-340-length-46867-cov-6.730754_pt1 | contig 46867 bp, 39 predicted proteins | sample MGYA00243001_ERZ508002 | MGnify/ENA primary metagenome ERZ508002 (study PRJEB26167, sample SAMN06115447) | human gut metagenome | host: Homo sapiens | place: China:Anhui | collected 2015-08-07 | study... | reverse complement strand
TATTTAATAGCGCTTGCGTTGGTGGGATTCGCGACCACTTCGTGTTACGAAAAACTGAATATCGCGCCCCCCAACCGGATTACGAACGACCAGATCCAGGAGCTGCTGAAAAGCAACCCGGAAAAGGCGGAAGCGATCATGAGCAGTGTCGCCGCCGGCATGGTGCCCCTGTTCCACGAAAAGGACATCCGCGACATGGGTAGTGCCGATACACGTTACTACAACTATGCCGATGTCGCCTGCATGCGTAACCTCGAAGCCAACGACATCGCTGCGATGGGTACGGACCTCAGCGGCAGTGTCTGGGGTATGGCGGAATACAACCTCATCACCGTATTCGGCGAACATGACGACAAAGTTCCTCCCTACTGGTACCTGTGCTGGGACAACATCACCGCAGCGAACAAATTGCTGGACAACCTCCCCATGTCGACCGTAGGCGACAACAAAAAGCTGAAACAGTACCGGGCGATGGGTCTGGTTACGCGGGCGTATTTCTACAACTACCTGATGGAGAACTTCCAGCAGGCCTACATGCTCGACGGACAGGCCAACTACGACAACAAACTGGGTATGATGCTCTACACCTCTTTCGATCCCCAGCAACCGTACAAGGCCCGCGCTTCGGCAGCGGAAACCTACGATTCGATCCTGAAATGGTCGAAGGAGGCCGTAACGCTGATGAAGGAGGCAGAGGTAGGCTATACCAGCGATATCACCGATATCGACCTGGGCGTCTGCAACTTCAACCTGCTGCGGGTAGCGCTGTGCGCAGGCGATTGGACGACCGCCATTACCGCCGGCAACGAACTCGTAGCGCAGTACACGAAATTCATCCCGAAAGCCAACTACGGCTGGCAGGGAAGCAAGACCGGCAACCTGCAGAATCCGATCAGCATTCCGGCATCCGGCAACTACTTCCTCAATGTAGAAAAGAACCCGGAGGTAATCATGGGCTGGCCTTACGCCCAGGCTGCTGTTCAGAGCGTGGGTAGCAGCAACATCGAACCGACCTGTATCTGGATGAACCCGTTCGGCAAAGGCGGCGGCGGACTGTTCAGCGCCATCGACCAGTCCCTCTACAACAAGATGGACGACGACGATTACCGCAAAAACCTGTTCGCAACGACCGCTTACGGCAGCTACGCCTATCCGCCCAACGGAACGCGTGCAAACGTACCTGCCTGGGTGAACTTCAAATGGGCCAACACTTACGGCATTGCCGGCAAAGCAGGCGAAGCGCTCAGCAGCAGCACGGTAGACCAGGTCGGCCAGTATGTGATGCGCGCTTCGGAAGCTTACCTGATGCTCGCCGAGGCCCAATACCGCAGCGGAGCCACCGGCGATGCGGCAACCACGCTGAACAAACTGATCAGCGCCCGTACCGACGGTGCGAAAGATGCTTCCAACTACAACGGCGGCGGCGACCTGTGGGAGATGATCAAACTGCAGTACCGCATCGAGATGTGGGGCGAAGGCCGCGAGTTCTACAACAACAAGCGTTGGAACATTCCGATCAACCGCAACAAGGATTACCATCCGAACGCAACTACGCTTACCTTCCCTGTCAGCGGGATGGTTTGCAAGATTCCGGAAAACGAGATCAACTACAACCCGCTGGTTGTACAGAATCCTTGATCTCGCTGATTAATCTAACTTTCCTTCAGGGCAGAAACTTGCGGTTCTGCCCTGATTTTTTTATATCCGTCCCAAACGGCCTTTGCAGCATGTTTCGCTGATATTTCAAATGTTTTACTAACTTTGTTTGCCAAACTAACTCCAATCGCATCCAAACATCTGAATATGAAAAGAGACTTCGCAAGCCGTCTGCTGTTCCCGCTGTGCGGGATGTTGGCACTGACCGTGACCAGTTGCAACAAAACAGCAAAAGATCAACCTTCCCGCCACCGGTTCATCCACAACAACGACGGCAGCGACGCGCTGCTGAACCGTTGGTTCGGAGGACATCCGGCCCACAAAGCCGACATCGACCGCTATGTGGATATGGTCGCCGAAACATCGAAAGGCCGCACACAAGTGACCACATTTATGATGTGTTCCGGCAGCGATTTCATCTACTACCCCTCTTCCAAATACGGCCGTTACTTCGGGGACGACAAGAACGGCACGATGCCTTATGCCGACAGTGCGACGAAAAAAGTGTGGCAACTGGGCGGACAGAGCGTCCGCAATCTCGAGGCCGAGGGAACCGACGTGATCAAGGCTTCGCTCGAGCGCGCGAAAATGCACGGTATGGAGGCGTTTATCACTTACCGCGTCAATGACCTGCACTTTGCCGATTCGTCATCGGGCAATCCGGCTACGTTCCCCGATTTCTGGATCGAACATCCCGAATACTGGACCGGTGATTCGACCCAGGGATGGCACAGTGCACAGGCACTCGATTTCAGTTATCCGGAAGTACGGCAGCACAAGCTGAACCTGATTAAGGAGCAACTCGAAAAATACGACATGATCGACGGTTACGAGCTCGATTTCATGCGCTTTATCGTGCTGTTCAAAAGCGGCGAAGGCAAAGAGAAAGCCCCGCTGATCACCGACATGGTGCGTGAAGTGAAACGGACGATCGACTCGCTCTCCGAAGTTCGCGGTCACAAGATCCTGCTGGCGGTACGTGTCCCCGTTACGGTAGAAGGCGCGCTGGAAAAGGGTCTCGACGTGAAGCAGTGGGCCAAAGAGGGACTGATCGATTTTATCACCATCGGCGTACACTGGCGGGGAGACACGGGTATTCCGGTGGCGAAATTCCGCAAGGATTTCGGATACGACGACATTCCGCTCTACGCGTCGATCGACGACGGCGGATACCTGCCGCGTGAATTCTACTCGGACGGCATGTACCGCGGTATGGCTTCGCACATCCTCGGACAAGGCGCGGACGGCGTATACCTCTTCAATTACTATTTCGGCGAAATCAGCGACAGAAAAATAGCCGGCATCCCGTTGTTGGAAGAGGGCGGCCAGGTAACGCGCGCACGGACTCCGGAGCTGCTCAACGAACTCGGTTCGCTCGAAACGCTCAAAGGACGCAACAAGATCTACTGCATGTCGGACGGTGTAACCGATGCATACCGTGCGCTGGGCATCGCTCCGCTGCCCGCAGCGGTAAGCAACGGCCGCGAGACCGTACTGCCCCTCTTTATCGCCGACGACACCCAGGAAACCGTACCGCAGGAGATGATCCTGTTCCTGCGCACCGACCGACCGGCTAAATTCTGGCTCGAAGTGAACGGTGCCGAAGTGACCGAACAGAAACCGGAGTACGTGAAGCTGTATAACCGTGACCGCGGGATGCGCGACGGCGAACAGATGTATGCGTTCATCCTTCCCGCCGGATCGATCCGCAAAGGAGACAATATGATCCGGATGGTCGATAAAACCCTCGACAACTATTTCGTCGTTCAGCGCGTCGAAGTGGCGCTCAAATACGGGGATGTCGAAACGAACGGCTACTTTTAATTCTTTAAATACGGCTTGTCTGCGTTCAATTTTCCGAACCGGACAAGCCGTAATTCCATAAAAATAATACAATCAGGCATGCCGCTCGCGGCATACCGAATTAAATGTATTTTGACCCGAACATGCGATCCAACTCCAAATTTGCCCTGATCACCGCAGCTTTGCTGCTCATGCTGGCAAGTCCGGTAGCCCGCGCCGAAATCCGTTTCTATGTGGCTCCTTCCGGCAGCGATGCCCAGAACGGGACCTCGCCTGCACAGCCTTTTTTAACCGTCCAGCGTGCACAGCAAGCTGTCCGCGAACTCAAACAGCGCGGACCGCTGACCGAACCGGTCACCGTATACCTGAGCGAAGGAGTCTATCCGATCAGCGAAGCGCTGAAATTTACGCCGGAAGATTCGGGTACCGAAACCTGTCCGATCACCTACAAAGCCGCACAAGGTGAGAAAGCCCTGCTGAGCGGCGGCCGAAAGGTTACGGGATGGAAACGTTACAAAGGCAACATCTGGGTAGCCACGCTGCCGGAAGTGCAAGCGGGAGAATGGTGGTTCCGCCAGCTTTACGTGAACGGGAATCTTCGGGGCCGGGCCCGTACCCCGAACCAGGGAGTGTTCGAAGTCAAAGCGACGACCGATACCACCACCAGCCAGCGCAGCTATCAAGTCGCGAGCGATTCGTTCGTATTCAATACCGGCGACCTGGATCCGAAATGGAAGCATCCCGAAAACGGAGAAGCGATCATCTACCACTATTGGACCGATACCCACCTGCCGATCAAGGCTATCGACGGCAAACGCAACGTCATCTCGTTCGGCTACCCGTCGGGTAAGGTGTTCCGCGACGGTTTCGAGGGCGACCTAGCGCGCTATGTGGTCGAAAATATCTACGAAGCGCTCGACCTGCCCGGAGAATGGGTGCTCGAACGCTCCACGGGGCGGCTGTTCTACATGCCGCTCTCCGGAGAAGATATGGCTTCCGCCGAAGTAATCGCCCCGGCGACCGAAGAACTGATCTCGATCAAAGGAGACCCGCTGAACGGGAAATTCGTCGAATACCTCAATTTCGAAGGACTCGGACTCGCCTATTCGAATTTCAACCTGCCGTGGGGAGACTGCAACAATGCACAGGGCAGCGCAAGCGTCAGCGCCTGTGTGAACCTTTCGGGCGCACGCAACTGCTCGTTCGACCGCTGCTCGCTGCGCAACCTCGGAACGTTCGGTTTCGAACTGTTCGACGGCTGCACGTTCAACCGGTTCACCTGCAACACGCTCGAACAGATCGCAGCGGGAGGTTTCCGGCTGCGCGGCGTGGAACCGGGCGGCAACCCGGCCCTGCGCACCGGCAACAACACGATCAGCGACAACACGATCGGCTACTACGGCCTGACCTATCCGTCGGCCGTCGGCGTCCTGGTGATGCACAGCGACTGCAACACGGTTGCACACAACCTGATCCACCACGGCGATTACACGGGCATTTCGGTGGGTTGGTCGTGGAGCTACCTGCGCAGCGCGGCACGCGGCAACCGGATCGAGCAGAACCACATCCACGATATCGGGTACAACAACCTGCTTTCGGACATGGGCGGCATCTACACGCTGGGCCTCTCACCCGGTACCGTGATCAGCAACAACCTCGTGCACGACGTGAACGCGAACCGTTACGGAGGTTGGGGCATCTACACCGACGAGGGATCGACTTCGATCCTGATCGAGAACAACATCGTCTACCATACCAAGTTCGGCACGTTCAACATCCACTACGCGAAAGACCTCGTCGTGCGCAACAACATATTTGCCTTGGGACGGCTCCAGCAACTTTCGCGCTCGAAGCGGGATCCGCACACGACCGTCTATTTCGAGGGAAATATCATCTACTGGACCCAGGGCCGGTTGCTGGCCGACGAATACAAGTGGCAGGACGAACCGTACAAAATATATGTGAATCCCTATACGCAACCGCGCGATACGAGCGTTACATTCGTAAGCGACTGGAATATTTTCTACAATCCGGACAAGCCCCGCGCGGCGGTCGATTTCAGCGGCCGCACATGGGAGCAGTGGCTCGCCGAAGGCAAGGACCACCACTCGATCTATGCCGACCCGATGTTCGTCGATCCCGGCAGGTTCGATTTCCGGCTGAAACCGGGTTCGCCGGCACTGAAGCTGGGCTTCCGCCAGATCGACCTGTCACAGGTCGGGCCACGGCCGTGCTGCGACGGAAAAGTGCAACCCAAACAATAGATAACACTGTAACAAGACTTTCCCGGTAAGAACCCATCAATAAGAAATTAACCTTATGAAGATCAAACCATTTTTCATTTTCGTACTGGGCCTTTGCCTCGCTCCGGCAATGGCTGTCCCGGTTATCGGCGCCCCCCCTCAGGATCAGGAGTTGCGTGTCGACCCGATGGCCGAGCTGCACCGGGACGCAAAATTTATCGACTCGACCGAATTGACGCTGGTAACCCCGGTACAGTTGGAAAAACTGCTCAAGGAGAAGCCCGCCGCAGGTTATTTCTGCTTTGCCGAGCTGCGTGACAAGGAGATCCGCCAATACGATTCGCTACCGGTAATCTGGGCCGAGCGCCCCGTTTCACAACGCAACGTACTGGTAGCTTCGGCACAACCGGGCGAATACTATCCGTGGCAACTGGGCGTCTATGCGCCTTACAAGAAGCTTGACAACATACGGTTAGTTTTCGGCGACCTGACCAATGCGGCAGGCGATAAGATCAGTGCGGCGGCGATGCAATGCTTCAACATGGGCGGCATCAATCAACACGGGAAACCGTTCACGAACACGATCAACGTCCCCAAAGGCCTTATCCAGGTACTCTGGAGCGGGATCGACATTCCGAAAACCGCATCGGGAACCTACCGCGGCAAGGCGGTGCTGGAAGTGGACGGCGCCGAACCGACGATGATCGACATCACGCTCAACGTAGGAGGACCGGTGCTCGAGAACGGCGGCCGCGACGAAAGCTGGCGCAAAAGCCGTATGACCTGGCTCAACTCGACGATCGGTTTCGCCGAAACACCGACGGCACCCTATACTCCGCTTAAACGCGACGGAGAGACAATCAGCTATCTCGGCGGTACCGTAAAGCTCTCGGCCGATGGACTCCCCGCCAGCATCGTGACGAATTACGACCAGGCGAACCAACTCGACCGTAGCATCTCGAACGAAGTGCTCGCCAAGCCGGTTGCTTTCGTGGTCGAAACTTCGAAGGGAACCGAGAAACTGAAACCGTCAAAAATCGAGTTCCTCAAACAGACCCCGGCCACACTGGAGTGGAAAGTTCTGCTCAAAGGTTCGGACGTAGAAGCGGAATGCCTTGCAAAAATGCTGTTCGACGGAACGATCAACTACCAGTTGAAAGTGACCGCACTGCGCGATGTCCAGGTCAAAGATATCCGTACGGTATTCGATTATACGCACTACGCATCGAAATACATCATGGGCCTCGGTGTGAAAGGCGGTGCACGCCCCGATTCGACGATCGACTGGAAATGGGATACGATCAAACAGCAGGACCGCATCTGGCTGGGTAATGTCAACGCGGGTATGCAGGTCGTTTTCAAGGACAGCAACTACAAACGCCCGCTCGTGAATATCTATTACGAGTTCGGACGCATCCGGTACCCGCATTCGTGGGGTAACGACAATAAGGGAGGAATCAATATCACCGAACAGGCAAATGCCACACAGGTGAACGCATACAGCGGAGAGAGAACGCTCAAAACGGGCGAAAAGCTCGATTTCGATTTCGACCTGCTCGTAACGCCGGTCAAACCGATCGACCTGAAAGCTCATTTCGCCGACCGTCCCTACCACCTGAACGCCGACACGAGCGGCGGATTCATTCCCCGGGCGCTGAAAGCCGGAGCGAAATGGATCAACGTACACCACAAAGCGGACATCTATCCCTACATCAACTATCCGATGGTAGACGAGGTCGTGCCCGATATGAAAGCCTTCATCGCGAAAGCGCATGCGAACGACCTGAAAGTACGCCTCTATTACACCTGCCGTGAGCTGACGGTCAAAACCCCCGAATTCTGGATGCTCCGCAGCCTTGGCCACGAGATCATCAAAGACGGGCCCGGTAACGATACCCGAACGATCGTCTATCCGAACGGTCCGAGACCTTGGCTCGTCCATAACATGCGCAAGAACTATATTCCGGCCTGGTATGCGGGCTTCGAACAGGGCAAATACAAGGGTCAGCTCGATGTCGCGGTCATCACCGATCCCGAGTCGCGCTGGAACAACTACTACCTCGAAGGACTGAACTGGATGATCAAAAACATGGGCATCGACGGTGTCTACATCGACGACAGTTCGTTCGACGGGGAGACAATGCGCCGGGCACGCCGTATTTTCGACGCGGACGGCAAACGCCGCCTGGTAGACCAGCACACATGGAACCACATGAACCCTTACGGCGGGTATGCGAACTCCATCAACCTCTCGTTGGACCGCCTGCCCTACGTCGACCGGCTCTGGATCGGCGAACTGTTCCGCGACTACAACAAGCGTGATTTCTGGCTTGTCGAGATGTCCGGGATTCCGTTCGGGCTGATGAGCGAGATGCTCGACGCGCACAACGTTTTCCGCGGCATGGTGTTCGGCATGCTGCCGCGCCTGCCCTGGAGCGGCAACCCGGTTCCGATGTGGCGCGCGCTCGACGCCTTCGGGATCGACCAGGCGAAGATGTACGGCTACTGGGACGACCGCAATCCGGTCCGCAGCGACAACGAACTGATCCCGGTAACGACCTACCTGCGGCCCGGCCACTCGGCCATGCTGTCGATGGCCAATTGGGACAACGACAATGCGCAAAAGTGCCGCATCCGCATCGATGAGAAGAAACTCGGGTTCCGTCCGACGCAGGTCTACCTGCCACAGATCGACGAGTTGCAACCGGCCGGAGAGATCGACCTGAACGGAGAGATCGAGATTCCGGCGACCAAAGGGCATATTGTCATCCTGAAATAGAAAACCTAAACCCAGTCCCGGAGCCTCCCTGCTCCGGGACTTTTTTATGATAGGGCACCCGCCAACTTGACGATAAAAATCCGGCAAAACGGACTTCCTATTTTCCGGGATTACGGGTTTACGAACCGCCCGGCTCTGATGCTGCAACCGTTAAACATCCGCTCACTACATATATCCGCTCCACCATGTCCAGATCTCTTCTTTTACCTTTGTTCGGCGCTGCACTCTGCCTCTGTGCGCCGCTTTGCCACGGCACAACCGGCAACGGACAAACACCCGGCCGAAATACGACGACTCCGGCACCCGGCCGTTCGTCGGTCCGGGTGGTCGAACGAGAAATGCTCACCTACCCCTACTCCGCCCCCAAGGAGGTTCCCGATTTCGGACGCATTTACCCGTACCACCGTTACGACGGTTACACGGCCGAAGGCCGCATGCAGAAATGGGAGATGGTCGAAATGGAGAACGACTACATCAAACTGTGGATCATGCCCGGTGTGGGGGGCAAGATATGGGGTGCCGTAGACAAGCGGACCGGACGCGAATTCATCTACTTCAACCATGTGGTGAAGTTTCGCGACGTGGCAATGCGCGGACCGTGGACTTCGGGCGGAATCGAGATGAATTTCGGCATCATCGGCCACTCGCCGTGGTGCTCGGACCGGGTCGATTACGCAATTGCGGAAAATGCCGACGGCAGCGTCAGCTGCACGGTTGGAGGAACCGACCTTGCATTGGGCACCGACTGGCGCGTTCGCATAACGCTGCCGCCCGACAAGGCTCTCTTCGAGACCGACGTGCTGTGGTTCAACGGATCGGGATGGGACCGCCCGGCCTACCAGTGGATGAACGCCGGAATCAAGACGGCCGGCAACCTCGAATACTCCTTTCCGGGCGTCCGCTACCTCGAACACGACGGCACGAGCCGCCATTGGCCGACGGGTTATCCCGATTACCGGTTAAACCGTTACGAAGAAAACAACCACGGCCACTATAAATCATACCACGTCACGGGCGAATACACGGACTTCTGGGGCGGCTACTGGCACGACGACGGGTTCGGATTCGGCCACACGGCGGAATACGCCGATAAGCCGGGCAAGAAGATATGGATATGGGGACTCTCCCCCTACGGCATGATCTGGGAGAAGCTGCTCACCGACTCCGACGGACAGTACTCCGAGGTACAGTCGGGACGCCTGCTGAACCAGAGTATCGGCACCAGTTACCGCACGCCGTTCAAACACGGCGCACTGTCGCCCTATGTCACGAACGCGTGGAGCGAACGGTGGTTTCCGGTACGAGGCACGGACGGTATTCTCTATGCGACCGATGAACTGGCATTCAACATCGTACCGGGAAACGGGCAGCAAACGCTGAAAATCTATGCGATCGCTCCCGTCAGCGGCGAACTGCTGGTGACATCGGACGGAAACAAAGAGATCTTGCGCAGCCAGCTGGAGCTGAATCCCACCGATACCCTTTCGCTGCCGCTCGGTGTGCAGGAGGTTCCGGATTTTCTCGATTTATACCTCGACGGACGCAACCTCTACTGTTTCGAACTCCACGACACGCCGCTGATGCGGCCGCAACGGCTGCCCGAAAACTTCGACCACGGGTCGGTCTACGGGCTTTATCTGCAAGGCCGTGAGTTCGAACGGCAGTTTTTCCTCTCCGCCGCAGCAGACAAATACCGCGAAGCGCTTGCCAAAGATCCGAATTACCAGCCGGCGCTGGTGCGCCTGGCAGGCATTTGCTTCCAGCGACACGAGTCGGGTGAAGCCCTCAAACTGTGTACCCGGGCGCTGGCTATCGACACTTACGACGGTGCGGCGAACTACCTGTGGGGACTGCTGGCCGCCGAAGAGTTCGATACCGCCAACGCCATGGAAGGTTTCGCGCTGGCCTCGCAATCGACCGAATACCGCGAGGCAGCCTGCACCGAAATGGCACGGCTGTGGATCAGCGAACAGCAGGTTTATCCGAAAGCACGCCACTACGTCCGGCGCGCCCTCGAATACAATCCCCGCAACCTGACGGCGTTGCAACTCGAAGTGCTGCTGGACCGGATCGAAAGGGAGCGCTCCGTAGCGAATGCGTCAACAACCGATACGACCTCCATATCCCGTACATCCGCCCCGTCCGGAACCGCTCCGCAAGCCTCGCTCGACCGCCTGCAACAGATCGACCCGCTGAACCACTTCGCCGCGTGGGAACGCTACCTGCTGAGCGGACGCGAGGCGGACAAAAAGGCTTTCACCGACGGAATCCGCAACTCGTTCGCCGCAGAGAGCTACCTGCACATCGCCGACTTCTACTACCGGGCCGGCCGCTGGCGGGATGCGCTGACCCTGCTGACCGCCGCGCCGGAACATCCTAAAATCCTCTGCTGGCAAGCGTGGCTTTGGATGTGCCTCCAGAATTTTAACGGACACAACGATGAAGTCGAACGGCTGCTGACGAAGATTGCCGCAACCCGCCCCTCTCTCGTTTTTCCGTTCCGCAGATCGGAATACGACCTGTTTTCCTGGCTGGCCGGCACGCTCCCGTCGTGGCAGGGTAACTACTACCTCGCGCTTTGTAAAATGCAGGACGGTCACCGCGACGAGGCGCTCGAATTGCTGAACCATCCCAAAGGCGATCCTGCGAAAATCGATTTTTATCCCTATTTCGCCCTGCGGGCCTCGCTGCAAAGTGACTCCTCCCGAGCCGAATCGGATCTGCTCGAGGCTTTCCGGATCGCGCCCGACGATCCGCACACCACATGGTTGCTGGCCGACCACTATACGGGCCGCAACCAATGGGCCGAAGCACAAAAATACCTGACCCGGCGGCTGTCCGTGGATAAGAGCGACTACACCGCCGGCATGAAACTGGCGAAAGTCCTTGCCGCACAAGGCGCTTTTCAGCAAAGCATAGCGCTGATGCGCAGCCTGGACGTGCTGCCGAACGAAGGAGCGCAGGAAGGACGCAACCTGTGGCGGGAAACGAACCTCGATTACGCCTGCGCGCTGATCGGAGCGAAACAGTTCCGCAAGGCCCTCGACGCCATTGCCCAGGCGCGCCTCTGGCCCGAGAACATGGGCGTCGGCAAACCGTACGACGACCTGGTCGACGAACGGGTCGAGGATTTCCTCGAACGGTACTGCCTGCTACAAATGCACCGCAACGGTGAGGCGGCTGCCAGCCGGATCGCGGCACGGATCGAAACACCCGGCTATAAACCCTACCGGGCCGCAGACCTGCTGTCGGCACTGATGCTGCGTGAAGCGGGACAGGTCGAAAAAGGCGACCGGCTGATGGCCGAATGGTTGCACAGTGCTCCGGACAAGAAATCAGCCCGTTGGTGCGACGCCGTATACCGGGGCGATTGGAACGCCGCCGAACGCATCGCGCAGGAACCGAACGAGGTACTGAATCCGCTGCCTTACGAAATCCTTTTCGACGACCGCGACTTTCTATTGTTGATGCGACACCAAAACCTACTGAAACCCGAAACAAAACCCTGACCGAAATGAAAAACAGACTGTCACGCTCCCTCACTGTACTGTTTTGCTGTACCGGACTGCTTGCAGGCACCGGCGTTGCCGGCACCGCCACGGCAAAGACTGCCGGAAGCACAAAATCAAAAACTGCCGGGACAACCGCATCCCCAAAAGGAAAAGCCGCTTCACAGCCCGGCTTGTACGAAATCTTTAAAAACCCGGAAACCAAATACCGGCCTTATGTCCGGTGGTGGTGGAACGGGGGACGCCAGACCAAAGCCGAAATCGAACGCGAACTCGACCTGATGTATAAGGCGGGCATCGGCGGCGTCGAGATCAACACCATCGCATTCCCGGGTGGCGATACGCTCGGCTGCCCGGCATTGCCGTGGCTCAGCGACCCGTGGCTCGACATGGTGCAAACCGCGATCGAAGGGTGCCACAAACGCGGTATGGTAGCCGATATCATCGTCGGGTCGGGTTGGCCCTACGGAGCGGAGTTCCTCACGCGCGACCAGCAGTTGCAGATGCTCACCATCGAGACGATCGACCTCAAAGGCGGAGAAAGATTCACGATCGACCGGGATGAAATCCTGCGGCGGGTCAATCCCAAAATACATTCGGTATACGGCGACTCTCAAAAAGAGCTGCTCTACCTGCGGCTGATGCCCAAAAAGATCGACGCTTTCACCGAAGGAATCCGTTACGATTCGCTGACCGGACGCCACTCCATCACGATCGACGTCCCGCCGGGCGACCATGTGCTTTATTGTTTCGTCAAACTGACCGGCTATATGAGTGTAATCCTCGGTGCTCCGGGCGCCAAAGGCCCCGTATTGAACCACTTCGACCGCGTAGCCGTCGAACAGTTCCTGAACCGGATGTCCGACCGGATGAACACGAAGCTGGGCAGGATGGGCGGCAGCAACCTGCGGGCCGCCTTCACCGACAGCTTCGAACTCGAAGGGGCCAACTGGGACAAAAACATGCTCGCCGAATTCAAGCGCCGGCGGGGCTACTCGCTCGAACCTTACCTGCCCTACCTGATTTTCAAGGTAGGTGAAATGGGCAATCCGGTCAAGGAAAAGTACGGCTCTGAATTTTCGCCCGAAGTACAGGAGGAGGTGATTAACCGGGTCCGCAACGACTTCGACCTGACCCAACGCGAATTGTTCCACGAAGCATTTACCATCCCCTATAACAAATGGTGCCACCGCAACGGCATGCTCTCCCGCGTACAGGCTTACGGCCGCGGGTTGCACACGCTCGAATCGAGCATGTACATCGACATCCCGGAATGCGAAACCTGGTTCGGGCACCACCACGGCACCAGTTTCCCCGACAATTCGATGGCGGGCCGCGGTTACACGATGGTCAACAAGTTCGTATCGTCGGCCGCCCACCTCGCAGGCAATCCGAACGTGAGCTGCGAGGAGATCACCAATACCGGATGGGTTTTCAACGCGACGCTCGAAAAACTGAAACTGACGGGCGACCTGAGCAACCTGTCGGGTGTAAATCACTCGATCTTCCACGGCTTCAATTACTCGCCCAAGGAGGCGCCGTTCCCCGGCTGGCTGCGCTACGGCACCTATTTCAGCGAGCGCAACCCGTGGTGGCCGTACCTACGCCACTGGATGGACTACAAGGCGCGCCTCTCGGCCGTGCTGCAGAACAGCGAACAGCAGGCCGACGTGGCGATCCTGCCGCCGGTCGAAGATATGTGGTCGAAATTCGGTTCGCAACGCGATCCGTTCCCGCAGCTCACCTACCCCACGTACGCCAATACGATGTGGGAAGCGGTGCACCAGAACGGACACGGCTGCGACTACATCAGCGAAAAAATCCTTACCGAAGGCCGGTCGCGTAACGGCGAACTGCGCTACGGCCCGCGCGCCTACAAGACGATCCTGTTGATGGATGTTGAGAGTATCCGGCCCGAAGCGGCCGAAGCGCTGGAAAAGTTTGTCGCTGCCGGCGGCAAGGCGATCTGTATCGGAACGGAACCGCACCAAAGCGTCGGCCTGCAAAATGCGGCAGCGAACGACCACCGCGTACAGGCCACCGTCGCCCGGATCAAGGCGCGTTATCCGCAACGGTTCACCACCGTCGCGGCCCCCGACAGCACGGCATCCGTGCTCGACTGGTACCGGAACCTGCAACGACAGCAACGAATCACCCCCTATGTTGGAATCGACCGCCCGTCGCAACTGTTCAGCCAGAACTATTACAAACACGGCAACCGGGATATCTTTTTCCTGGTCAATTACGATGCCCGGAACGAACGGACGCTGCGACTGGATTTTGCGCTCCCGGAACTGCAAAACAAAACCGCCTGGCTCTGGGATCCGGAGACTGGAACCCGCAGCCGGATCGCCGGATGGAACGGCAAGGAGCTGACGATGCGCTTCGGTCCCGAGGAATCCAAACTGCTGGTGTTCGAAGAGGTACGGATCGATGATCCGAATGCGGAAACCATAGATGTTTCGGCCCCGGGCCCGTGCAGCGATACACCGGTAAAGACGCTCGACGGACTCTGGAATGTCACGATGACGCATGCCGTAACCGGGGAGAAGAGTACGCTCACGCTCGACAGCCTGGTCGATTTCAATACGCTGCCGATGCCCGGACTGCGCCACTTCGCCGGAGTGATCGATTACACGATCGCGGTAAACATCGACGATCCGCAACAAATGACACGACTCGATGCCGGAAATACGTACAACGGCGTTACGGAACTGCTTATAAACGGACAGTCGGCCGGCATCAAATGGTACGGCGAACGGATATTCGACATCGGCGGCAAACTGCTTCCGGGTAAAAACACCGTTACCGTACGTGTCACGACTGTACTCGGCAACTACTGCAAATCGTTGAAGGACAATGCTACGGCACAACAATGGACCCAACGGCAACCTTACCTGCCGCTCGGACTCGGCGGCCCGGTACGGTTGTTCTGACCGTTATGTGCGGATACGAACAGATAAAGAATGATGCAAAATCCCGGACCCTCGATATGAGGTCCGGGATTTTTTAATTTTTCCATATTTCCCTGCAAATATTTTGCAGTTTAAAAATATTCGTTACATTTGCGGTGTATTAATAAACTTATTAAACACACCTATTAATCCAAAAATGGGGGACAAATATGGAACAGACACGGGAACAATCGATGGAAAGCATCATCCTCGAAACGGCCGAAAGGCTCTTTCTCGACAAAGGATTCGCACTCACCTCGACCACCGAAATCGCACGTGAAGCCGGCTGTAACCAGGCTCTCGTGCACTATTACTTCCGCACCAAAGAGCAATTGTTCATCCGTATTTTCGAGGAAAAGATCAAAATTTTCGCCGGTGCTTTCTTCAGCATCGACGAAAAACCGGGAACTTTCCTCGAAAAACTCACACGAAAGATTGAAGCGCATTTCGATATCATTGCCCAAAACCCGAAGATTCCGTTCCTGATCATCAACGAAATCACTACGAATCCGCAGCGAATCAAAGCCCTGCACAAAAGCATCGGCGAATATCCGGCAAGCATCATCCGTAAAGTAAACGAAGAACTGGAGGAAGCGATCGCCCAAGGCGAAGTACGGCCGATCACCGTCCTAGACTTGATTCTTACAGTACTGTCGCTGAACGTGCTGCCGCAACTGCTGCGCCCCATTCTCGAAGAGGTGATGCCACTGCCTCCCGAAGAGGTACAAAAACTGATCGCCCGGCGCAAGGAAGAGAACGTAAAACTAATAATCAACAGCCTCAGACCTTAGTGTGTACAAAAAAACCGACCTTTCGCACCTGAAATATGACACCGCTGAAACCAAATGCCATGAAAAGCATGCAAATCATCCGAAATGCCGTACTGCTACTCTCGCTGATTACGCTGGGGCCGCTTTCTTCGACAGCAGTCACGCCCGGCATCGTATCCTCGCCCGGGGAAAAGGCATCTGTCGTGGAGAATCCGGCCATGACGACAGCCCCCACCGCAATCGCGGCCCATCCGGTCGAAACGCCTTCCAGCCTTACGCTCGAAGAGTGCTATGCAAAGGCCGGGACGAATTATCCGCTGGTAAGCCGATACGGGCTGATCCAGCAATCCGAACAGTACAGCCTGAGCAATGCGAACAAGGGATACCTGCCGCAGTTTTCCCTCTCGGCCAAAGCGACTTACCAGACCGACGTAACCAAGATTCCGGTGTCGATTCCCGGCGTCGATATCCCAACGCTGAACAAAGACCAGTACCAGGCGCTCGTCGAACTGGATCAGGTGATCTGGGACGGCGGCACGATCCGTTCGCAAAAGCGCAACATCAACGCTTCGACGGAGGTAGACCGCCAGCAGCAGCAAGTCGATATGTATACGATCCGTGAACGGATCAACTCGCTGTTCTTCGGCACATTGTTACTGGAAGAACAGTTGAAACTGAACACGCTCTATGACGAGGAGCTAGCCCGCAATTACCAGAAGGTCCAAAGTTTTATCGCCAACGGCGTAGCGAATGCAGCCGATCTCGATGCCGTAAAAGTCGAACAACTCTCGAACCGCCAGCGACGCGCCGAACTGGAAGCGACCTGCAAGGCCTATCGGCAAATGTTAGGGACTTTCACCGGAACGGATCTGGCCCACACCGAGCTGATTCAACCGATAGCAGCGGACAAACAGCCGCTTCCAGAAATCCGGCGCCCCGAACTGCATTTGTTCAACGCGCAGAACAGCCTGCTCGACGCACAGGCCAAAGCCGTCACCGCGAAAAATATGCCCCGCCTGAGCGCATTTATCCAGGGTGCTTACGGCAATCCGGGGCTCAATATGCTGCAAAGCGGCTTCAAAGCCTACGCGATCGGGGGTATCCGGCTGTCGTGGAATTTCGGGAATTTCTATACCAAACGGAACGACCTGCGCCAAATCGACGTAAACCGGGACAACATCGCCGTACAGCGTGAAACCTTCCTGTTCAACACGCGCCAGCAGATCAGCTCCAGGAACGGCGAGATCGAAAAATACCGCCGCACGCTGGCCGACGACGGCGAAATCATCACCCTGCGCGACAACATCAAGCGCGCTTCGGAGGCGAAAGTGGCGGAAGGGACGATGAGCGTCACGGATTACATGGACGACGTGACGGCAGCCGAAACGGCACGCCAGAACCAAGCTTTGCACCGCATGCAGTTGCTGATGAGCCTTTACAACCTGAAAAACCTGACCAACAACTGAAACCCCGCGACAAATCAAACAACACGCCGGCCGCCAACAGCGGCAACCGGCAACAAGCGACCGGAATAATAATAAAATACCGATAAAAAGATGAAAACAACCGCACTCATTGCGCTGGCACTGCTGGCGGCAGCCTGTTCGAACCGCAACGGGGATTACGACGCATCGGGGACGTTCGAAGCGACCGAAGTGATCGTTTCGGCCGAGGGCAACGGCCGGATCGAACGGTTCGACGTCGAAGAGGGCCAGCGCCTCACCGCAGGCGAGGTGGTAGGATCGATCGACAGCATTCAGCTTTACCTCAAGAAACTGCAGCTCGAAAAGAGCATCGGTGCGACGCAGAGCCGCCGTCAGGACATTGCCAAGCAGATCGCCGCAACCCTCGAACAGATCGACAAGCAGAAACTCGAACAACGCCGCGTGCAGAACCTGATCCGGTCGAATGCGGCGAACACCAAGCAGCTCGACGACATCAACTCGCAACTCGCAGTACTCGAAAAGCAGCTTGCCGCGCAGCGTTCGACGCTCGAGAACAACAACCGGGGCGTGAGCGAGGAGAGCTCGGGGCTTGAAATACAGATTGCGCAAGTCGAAGACCAGCTCGGCAAATGCCGGATCAAGAGCCCGATATCGGGGACCGTACTGACGAAATACGCCGAACGGGGCGAAGTGACTGCACAGGGCAAACCGCTGTTCAAGATCGCCGATACGGACAGCATGAAGCTGCGGGCCTACATCAGTTCGGGCCAACTCACCGAACTGAAGCTGGGCGACCCGGTACGCGTGTTCGCGGATGCGGGGGACAAGGGGAGCCGCCAATACGAAGGAAGGGTAATCTGGATCGCCGACAAGGCCGAATTCACGCCCAAAACAATCCAGACGCGCGACGAACGCGCCAACCTGGTCTATGCTGTGAAAATCGCCGTCCCGAACGACGGCCTGCTCAAGATCGGCATGTACGCAGATGTAAAATTCGGGAAATAATGGCTGCAGTCGAAGTACACGACATTGTCAAAAGCTACCGGAAAGGCGCCGTGCAGGCGCTGCACGGCGTCAGCTTCGAGGCCGGGCACGGTGAGATCTTCGGGATCATCGGCCCCGACGGAGCAGGCAAAACGTCGCTCTTCCGGATCCTCACAACGCTGATCCTGCCCGACAGCGGTACGGCCAGCGTGGACGGACTCGACATCGTGCGCGACTACAAAGCGATCCGCAACTGCGTGGGCTATATGCCGGGACGCTTCTCCCTCTACCAGGACATGACAGTCGAAGAGAACCTCACTTTTTTTGCCACGGTGTTCGGCACGACGATCCGGGAAAACTACCACCTCATCAAGGACATATACAGCCAGATCGAGCCGTTCAAAGACCGCAAGGCCGGAGCCCTTTCCGGCGGGATGAAACAGAAACTGGCCTTGAGCTGCGCACTGATCCACAAACCTTCGGTGCTGTTCCTCGACGAGCCGACCACAGGGGTCGATCCCGTCTCGCGCAAGGAGTTGTGGGAGATGCTGCGGCAACTCAAACAGCAGGGAATCACGATCCTCGTCTCGACGCCTTACATGGACGAAGCGTCGCTTTGCGACCGGATCGCACTAATCCTCGACGGTCGGTTCATCGGCATCGATACGCCGCAGCACATTGCCGACAACTTCGGCGAACCGCTTTGGGCTGTCGGCAGCGACAATATGTCGAAACTTTTACGCGACCTGCGCGCAAACCCGCACGTCACTTCAGCCTTTACCTTCGGCGCCCGCCACCATGTCACCACCGATGGGAAACCGACCGAACAGGAACTGCGCGATTATCTTTCCGGACTGGGCCACCACGATGTCGAAATCGAGACGATCCGGGCCGGAATCGAGGATTGTTACATGAAACTCGCGCGCGAACACTGGTAAGGCATATTCCCAGGAAAACCAGATATACCTTCCCGGGCAAGGGACACCCGCTACATTTCAGGGACACACGATCCTCCTGGAAAACACGATCCGCAACCCGCGAACAGATACAACGCAATATGGACACGACAAAAGACAATTTCCGGCCGTGCTCGCAATTCGCATCCGGCCACGAAGCCGTCATCCGGACTGAGAAACTGACCAAACGTTTCGGCAGTTTTACGGCAGTCGACGGCATCAGCTTCAGCGTGGCCCCGGGTGAAATCTTCGGATTTCTCGGCGCTAACGGAGCCGGCAAGACCACCGCGATGCGGATGCTTTGCGGCCTGAGCAAACCTACCTCGGGCAAAGGGCTCGTGGCCGGCTACGACATCGCGCGCGAAAGCGAACAGGTCAAGCGCAACATCGGCTATATGAGCCAGAAATTCTCGCTTTACGAAGACCTGAAGGTGTGGGAGAATATCCGTCTGTTCGGCGGTATTTACGGCATGAAAACGGACGAAATCGCCGCCAAAACCGACTCGCTGCTCCATACGCTCGGCTTCGAACAGGAACGTGACGCACTGGTACGCTCCCTGCCGTTGGGATGGAAACAGAAATTGGCCTTTTCGGTGGCGATTTTCCACGAGCCGAAGATCGTTTTCCTCGACGAGCCGACCGGAGGAGTCGACCCCTCCACACGACGGCAGTTTTGGGAACTGATCTACGACGCTGCCGACCGCGGGATCACGGTCTTCGTCACCACACACTATATGGACGAAGCGGAATACTGCAACCGAGTCTCGATCATGGTGGACGGCCGCATCGAGGCGCTGGACACGCCCGCCGAACTGAAAAAACAGTTCCATACGGAAGATATGGAAGGCGTGTTCCATTACCTCGCCCGCACCGCCAAACGCGGGGAATAAAACACTCCGGACCGACACGACAGGCAGGCTGCCGGAAGCCGGACAACCTGCGGGACGGCCCGCAACACAACCAACAGGCATGAAACAGTTTTTTGCATTCGTAAAAAAAGAATTTTACCACATCCTGCGCGACCGGCGGACGATGCTGATCGTACTGGGTATCCCCATCGTCGAAATCATCCTGTTCGGCTTCGCGATCTCGACCGAGGTGAAAAACGTGCGCGTAACCATCCTCGACCCTTCGAAAGACGTCGCCACGCAACGTATCGTTTCGCACTTCGGCGCCAACCGCTACTTCACCGTCGTCGGCAACGCAACGACCGCAGAAGATATCGAAAAGGGATTCCAGAGCAATTCGATCGACCTGGGGATCGTTTTCCCGGAACGGTTCAATGAAACGCTGCTGCATACCGGGAAAGCGGATGTGCAGGTAATCGCCGACGGCACCGACCCCAATACGGCTACCACCGCGACGAACTATGCAACGAGCGTGATCACGGCCGCCTCGCAGGAACTGCTTGCGGAACAAACAGGCGGCGGGGCCATCTCACCGGTAATCGTACCGACCGTGAAACTGCTCTATAACCCGCAAATGGAAGGATCGTACAACTTCGTCCCGGGCGTGATGGGACTGATCCTGATTCTGATCTGCGCGATGATGACAGCCATTTCAATCGTACGCGAAAAGGAGCGCGGTACAATGGAAGTGCTGCTGGTCTCGCCGATGAAACCGATCTGGATCATCCTCGCGAAAACCGTCCCCTACTTCACCCTTTCGTGCGTAAACCTCATCACGATCCTGTTACTGTCGGTCTTCGTGCTGCATGTCCCGGTCGCCGGAAGCCTCTTCTGGCTCACGGCGCTGTCGATGCTGTTTATCTTCGTCGCGCTGTCGCTCGGTATGCTGATTTCGACGCTCGCCAAGACACAAATGGCGGCGATGCTTATTTCGGGCATGGGACTGATGATGCCGGTGATGCTCCTTTCAGGCATGATGTTTCCGGTCGAAAACATGCCCGGCATTCTGCGTCTCTTGTCGAACTTCGTCCCGGCCAAATGGTACATCATGGCCGTGCGGAAAATCATGATCGAGGGCGTTTCGCCGCTCTTCGCACTGCAAGAGTTCATCGTTCTGGGCATAATGGCCGTGGTTTTGGTAACCATAAGCCTCAAATTGTTTAAATACCGATTGGAGTAGCCATGCTGAAATTTTTATTGGAAAAAGAGTTCAAACAGCTCCTGCGCGGCGGGATGTTACCGGGCATCCTGATCATGATGCCGCTGATGATGATGGGGCTCTTCCCTTGGGCGGCCAATATGGAGATGCGCAACATCAACGTGACGGTCGTGGACAACGATCACAGCAGCTATTCGTCGCGGCTGACCGGGAAAGTGGATGCCTCGCGCTACCTGCACCTCGAATCCGCCGCTGAGAGTTACGGGGCGGCAATGCACCGGATCGAACGCGGTTCGGCCGACCTGATTCTCGAAATTCCCGAACATTTCGAACGCGATATCACGCGAGACGGCATGGCGCCCGTCATGATTTCGGCCAACGCCGTAAACGGAATGAAAGGAAGCCTCGGCAGCATTTACGCATCGTCGGTAGCCATGGATTTCGCAACGGAAATCGCGGAAGAGAACCGCGCATACGCCACTGCGACCGATATTCCCGTCGTCGAGGTAATTCCGCAAAACAAGTTCAACCCGCACATGGACTACAAAGTATTCATGGTCCCGGCGCTGATGGTGATGCTCCTGACGATGCTATGCGGTTTCATGCCCGCGCTGAATATCGTCGCAGAGAAAGAGGCGGGGACCATCGAACAGATCAACGTCACGCCGGTAGGCAAATTTACCTTCATCCTCGCGAAACTGATCCCCTACTGGTCGATCGGATTCTTCGTCCTGACACTCTGCTTCGGCCTCGCCCGGCTTTTCTACGGACTGGCACCGGCCGGAAGCATCGTCACTATTTACGCGGCTGCCGGGCTTTTCGTACTGACCATCTCGGGCTTCGGCCTCATGATTTCGAACCATTCCGACACGATGCAGCAGGCGACCTTCGTGATGATGTTTTTCATGGTGATCCTGATTCTGCTCAGCGGTCTGTTCACTCCAATCAGCAGTATGCCGCAGTGGGCGCAGGATATTACGATCCTCAACCCCCTGAAATACCTGATGCAGGTGATGCGGCTGGTCTACCTCAAAGGGAGTCCCTTCTCACAACTTACAGTACAGTTCGCAGCGCTGGCCATCTTCGCCGTTGTCCTGAACCTGTGGGCGGTACTGAGCTACCGGAAAAATTCATAGTCCGATGATTGTCGGCAGCCCGATCAGGATGCGAAGTGCATCCACTTCAATCTCCAAAACATAAAAAGCCTCAATACACAAAAAGCCCGCATCTTGCAATGCGGGCTTTTGTTGACCTACCTGGATTCGAACCAAGAACGACAGATCCAGAATCTGTAGTGTTGCCATTACACCATAGGTCAATGTCCAACCTTTCGGTTTGTGGGTGCAAATATAATCAAAATATTTTTTTCGACGAAGGAGTAACGACAAAATCTTTCAGATAAAAGGGCTCGAAGTAGGCAATATCTTCGAATTTCTTGTGCCGGAACGCTTCATAGGCCGGTTTAACCAACCCCCGGGCCGACGGAGTGACCTCCACCAGCCGCACGTTATCCTCGGGAAAAAGCTCTTTGCATTTGCCTGCCCCGCTGCCGAACAACACCATCGTCCGCCCCGCACGGCGTTCATCGAGAAAACTTTCGGCCGTGACAACCTTCGCTTCGACCCCGGATAAAGGGTGAGCCTGGGCATCGAACTGCTGGCAGTAGACCTCCATGCGCCGCGCGTCGATCATCGGCAGGAGAATGGCATCGCTGATGTCGTCCACATTGAGAATCCCCGCCTCATAATCTTCCAACGCCACCCGAGTCAGGGCTTCGAGGCTTCCCACCGCGATCAGCGGAATCCCGGCCCCGTAGCAAATTCCTTTGGCCAGTGACACGCAGATCCGCAAACCGGTGTAGGAACCGGGGCCCATTCCGACCGCTACGGCATCAAGGTCTTTTGCGTCGAGGTCGTTCTCGCGCAAAATTTCCTCGACATAGACAGCCAGGTTCTGGGCGTGCTGACGGCTTTCGCAACTCTCACGCAGGGAAAGCAGACGGTCGTTTTTAGCCAATGCGACGGAACCGATGTCGGTGCCCGCCTCGATACACAACAGTAACGCCATAAAATACTTCGGATTTGACGTTGCAAGATACATAAAAACGAGAAAATTCGGGAGCGGACGGCCGTTTTTCTGTGAAAAGCGTATCTTTGGAATCGTTTGACCCGGATATGCCATGAAACAGAAACCGCATAAAATTCTATTCGTCTGTCTCGGAAACATCTGCCGTTCCCCGGCCGCCGAAGCAGTCATGCAGCAGCTCGTCGACCGGGCTGGCCTGCACGATAACTTTGTAATCGATTCGGCCGGAACCTATGGCGGCCATGCCGGAGAGCCCGCCGACCGCCGGATGCGGCAGGCCGCATCCAAACGCGGCTATGCGCTCACGAGCCGCTCGCGGAAGATCACGCCCGACGACTTCGAAACATTCGACCGGATCGTGGTGATGGACGACAGCAATTACGAACGTGTACACCGCCTTGCCCCGTCGACGGAAGCCGCAGCGAAAATCTACCGGATGGTGGCCTTCTGCCGCCGTTCCGACGCCACCTACGTTCCAGACCCTTATTACGAAGGGCACGAGGGGTTCGAACTGGTACTCGATCTGCTCGAAGATGCCTGTGAAGGCCTGTTGGAAGATCTGGTAAAACAGGAATAAACGGAATAAGTACGTATCCCCCTTGGTTTACAACCGGTCGAAAAAGCCGTGGCTCCGAAAACTGTAACACTCGCCGGACGTGATAATGACATGGTCTGCCACTATGATCTCGAACAACGATGCGGCACGCACCAGTTTTTCGGTGATCAGCGTGTCCGCGTCGCTGGGCAAAGGATTGCCCGAAGGGTGATTGTGCACGAGCAGGATCCCTTGTGCCAGGCGCTCGACGGCACGTTTGACGATCAGTTTGTAATCGACCACGGTTCCCGTTACGCCGCCCTGACTGATGCGGACCCGGTCGAGAATTTTGTTCGATGCGTTCAGGTAAAGGACCCAAAACTCCTCATGCGGCAAGATCGCCAATTCGGGCTGGAAAAGTTCTATCACATCCCGGTCGCTCATAATCTGGTCACGCATGCTGTTTTCCGCGGCACGGCCCCGGCGCCCGATTTCGAGTGCTGCACTGACTAGCGCAGCCCGGGCGATTCCGAGTTGCGCCACCGAGCGAAGTTTGCCCGGACCGTCGAGTGCAATGCGCATCAAATTGTGATCGTAGGCTTCCAATAATCGTTCGGCCAACTCAAGCGCCGAGCCGCCCGCCTCGCCTTTCTGCAACAATATAGAGAGTAATTCGGCGTCGGAGAGCGACCGCACGCCTTGGTTCACGAGTTTCCCGCGCACCTGCTTGTCCGTCAGCATAACGTTGGGTTTGGGTAGTTTATACGGGCCTTCGAATACGCCGCCCGGTTACGGCAAGATAAGGATTTCTATGCGTAACGGCAACGCCTGATTCCGATTTTCACCACAAATTTGCAGCGGCACCTTCCCGTAGAGACACCGGAAGGGAAACTTAAACTCCGCACGGGTGCCCCTAAGATCCGACGTATGCCATGTACCCGGCAAACCTATGTCGTGACCGGCAAGGATAGAATCAAATGGTTTCGATATCGATTTCAATATGGCCGAAAGCCCCTTCCGGTGCGGTTTCACGCAGCCTCTCGGCAGCATGCATCGCAGCCCTCTGCTCGGCTTCCTTTTTCGAACCGCCCTCACCCGTTCCGATCTCGGCACCGTCCAGCAACACTGTCGAACGGAATGTGGGGTGCTGTGAAGTGAATGCCTCGCCGTTGACGGTACTGAACGTTATCCTCCGTTTATTCTTTTGCCCCCACTCGATCAACCGGCTTTTGAAATCTGTCTCGGTGCGGGTCATGCTGCTGAGGTTGATATACCGACGGAGGATTTCATTGATAAACAACCTATTGGCGAATTCGTATCCCTTATCGAGATACATCGCGCCGACCATCGCCTCAAGCGCATCGCCATACAGGTGTTTCTGTGCAAAATTACCGCCGCCCTGCACGATGATATGGCGATCGAGACCTAACCGCAAACCCAGCGCGTTGAGCGTACTGCGACTCACGATCTTGGAACGCAACTGGGTCAGGAATCCTTCGTCCCGTTCCGGAAATTCGATGAAAAGGTAGTCCGACACAATTGCCTCGATCACTGCATCGCCCAGGAATTCAAGGCGTTCGTTGTTAATCGGCGTGCCATCCTCCAAAAACAACGAAGCTGACCTGTGTATCAAGGCCAGCTTGTAGAGTTCTATGTTGTTCGGCAGGAAGCCGAAAAGGTGTTTCACGATTTTGTAATACTCCCTGTCCCGGCTCCAGCGGAGCTTCAGAGCAAGCAGTATCGAACCCGCCACAGCGCGCTTAGATTTTTTTGAGGATCACCGTGGAGTTGTGTCCGCCGAAACCGAACGTATTGCTCAATGCGCATTTCACATCGCGCTGCTGCGCTTTGTTAAGCGTCAGGTTGAGCTTCGGATCGATCTGGGGATCGAGGTTCTCGTTGTTGATGGTCGGGGCAACGATGCCTTTGGTCAGCGCCAGGATGCAAGCCAGAGCCTCGATCGCACCGGCAGCGCCCAACAGGTGGCCGGTCATCGATTTCGTAGCGTTGATGTTCATCTTGTACACATGGTCGCCGAAGGTGGCCTTGATGCCGTTCAGCTCAGCCACGTCACCCACCGGCGTCGAAGTGCCGTGCGTATTGACCAGATCGATATCCTCGGGTTTGAGGCCCGCATCGTTGATCGCATCGCTCATCGACTTGCGTGCACCGAGCCCTTCGGGATGCGGTGCGGTCAGATGGTAAGCGTCGGCGCTCATGCCGCCGCCGGCTACTTCGGCATAAATCTTGGCCCCGCGTGCCTTGGCGTGCTCATACTCTTCGAGGATCAGCGCACCGGCACCTTCACCGATCACGAACCCGTCGCGGTCCGCGTCGAACGGACGCGATGCGCGCGTCGGATCGTCATTGCGGGTCGAAAGGGCCTGCATGGAGTTGAATCCCCCTACTCCGGGAGGGTTGATAGCGGCTTCCGAGCCACCGGTCATAATGATGTCGGCACGTCCCAGGCGGATGTAGGTCATCGCATCGATCATCGCGTTGTTCGACGACGCGCATGCGGAAACCGTACAATAGTTCGGCCCCCGGAAACCGTATTTCATCGAAATCTGGCCGGCGCCCATATCCGCGATCATCTTGGGGATGAAGAAAGGGCTATATCGGGGGATTTCGCCTCCCTCGACATAGCTCTTTACCTCTTGGTAGAATGTCTCCAGTCCACCTATGCCTGAAGCCCAGATAACTCCGGCCATATCCTTATCGATCGTCTCGAGATCGAGTCCCGAGTCCTTGATGGCCTGTTCGGCTGCGATAAGGGCATACTGCGTATAGAGGTCGTACTTGCGGACCTCTTTACGGTCGAAAAAGTTATTGGGATCGTAGCCTTTGAGTTCGCAGGCAAATTTTGTCTTGAAGTTGGAAGGGTCGAAATGAGTAATGGGTCCTGCGCCGCTCACGCCCTGTGTAAGGTTCGTAAAATATTCCTCGATATTGTTTCCCAGCGGGTTAAGGGTTCCGATCCCGGTTACTACAACTCTTCGTTGTTTCATAAAGAAATTTCGTTCGTTAAACAAAAATTGCCTGTCCAGTTTAAGGCCTTTTAGTTTTTCTTGGCAGAAATGTAAGTAATGGCGTCGCCGACGGTGGTGATCTTCTCGGCATCTTCATCAGGAATCGAGATCTCGAACTCTTTCTCGAATTCCATGATCAACTCAACGGTGTCCAGAGAATCGGCACCCAGGTCGTTGGTGAAGCTGGCGGTAGGAACAACCTCTGCTGCGTCAACGCCCAGTTTGTCCACGATAATGTCCACTACTTTTGATGAAATGTCTGACATGATACTAATGATTTAGGTTTAACATTATTCCAAAATAACTTCGTAATTCAAAGCCAATTTTTTGCAAAAGTAACACTTTTTCCCTTACATTTGATATCCCGAACGTTTTTTTGCGTCTTTTCACCGGGATTTCACCCGTAAAAAACTAATTATGAAAAATATAGCCATATTCGCGTCGGGTTCGGGCTCCAATGCCGAAAACCTGATCCGTTACTTCTCAGCCCATCCTCAGGGCACTGTAAGGCTAGTGCTGTCGAACAAAGCGGAGGCCGGCGCGATCGAACGTGCCGCCCGGTTGGGTGTGGAAAGCATGGTATTCGACCGCGATACTTTCTACAATAGCGAACAGGTGCTCGCCCGGCTGCGGCAGGAACGGATCGATTTCGTCGTGCTGGCCGGATTCCTGTGGCTCGTCCCGGACTACCTGATCGCCGCCTATCCCGACCGCATCGTCAATATCCATCCGGCGCTGCTGCCCAAATACGGCGGCAAAGGAATGTACGGCGACCGTGTGCACCAGGCGGTCGTGGAAGCCGGGGAAAAAGAATCGGGTATTACGATCCACCGTGTGAACAGCCAGTATGACAGCGGCGACATTATCGCACAGCACCGGGTGCCCCTCGCACCGGACGACACGCCGCAAGAGGTGGCTGCAAAAGTGCATGCGCTCGAATACGAATACTACCCGCAAGCCGTCGAAGCAGAGCTCGCCAAATTGTAGTGCGGTTTTTGCAAGGGAAAATCATCGGCGCATCACAGTCGCGGAAACGGGAAACGACGTATCGATCGCACGCACCGAAGGCGACAAAAGGAGCAAACGCACCGACGGATAAAAACAGCACGAACAGCCAACGCTCGGTTTTTTCCGTGGTCCCACTGATGCAGCTATTACGTCTATACTTATATATAATATAAACGATAGCATATAACAGACCGGCAGGGACGCTTCTCTCAAGCGGTCCCTCCCCTAAACCAGCATACCATGAGACTCCTGTTGATCAGCAATTCGACCAATGCCGGCGAGGCTTACCTCGATTATCCGAAAAAAGAGCTCGGCGATTTTTTCAAGGGCATCGACGAAGTGATGTTCGTCCCGTACGCCGCAGTGACTTTCACCTACGATGCCTACCTGGAAAAGGTACAGGCTCGCTTCTCGGAACTCGGCATCCGTGTCCGTTCGGTACACCGCGAAGCCAATCCTGCACTGGCCATCATGTCCGCAAAGGGGATTGTCGTAGGCGGAGGCAACACGTTCCGTCTCGCACAAATGATGCAACGCGAAGGGCTGGTCGAAGCGATCCGACTAAGAGTGACCGACGAAGGGATTCCTTATGCGGGTTGGAGCGCGGGCAGCAACATGGCCTGCCCGACCATCGGCACCACGAACGACATGCCGATCATCGAGCCCGCCACTTTCCATGCCGCCGGACTGATCCCGTTCCAGATCAACCCCCACTACCTCGACGCACACCCGCAGGGCCATGCGGGAGAAACGCGCGAGCAGCGTATCGAAGAGTACATTACCGTCAACACCAACGTATACGTAGCAGGACTGCGCGAAGGATGCATGCTGCGGCTCGAAGGCGACAGGCTGTCGCTGATCGGTCCCCGCCCGATGCGTATATTCCGCTGGGGAGAATTGCCCCGTGAAGTAAATCCCGGTGACGATCTCGGATTCCTGTTGCAACAATCGCTCGAAGGATGATCCGCACAACGGCCTATCAGGAGCGTCTCGACGCGCTCAGCACCGGAGCCGAGGGGGAACGCCTCGCGGCGGAATACCTGCTTAAAGAGGGATTCGACCTGCTCCACCGCAACTGGCGGAACGGTCGCTGTGAAATCGACCTTGTCGCCCGGCGCGACGGCGTCCTGCACATTATCGAAGTAAAAAGCCGGGCAGCTGACGGCCTGACTGCGCCGGAAGAGGCGATGACAGCCGCGAAATTCCGGTCGCTTTGCAAGGCGGCACGCAGTTACATCGCCACCTATGGGCTAGATATGAACGTGCAGTTCGACTTCATCGGCGTTGAATTCGACGCCGACGGCACTCACACGCTGCGCTACCTACCGGATGCGATGGCACCGCGGTGGTAAATTATACGCGGGGGCTTTCGGGAAGCCTTTAACAACTCGGATCCCCCCTTTTGGAAATTTGCTTTGCGAACGGGAAATTTATTTGAAAAATTTGCGCTGGAACAGCAGCATGTAGATAATTCCGACGGAAATATAGCTGTCGGCCAAGTTAAAGATCGGACTGAAAAAGAGGAACGGTTCACCGCCCACCCAAGGCAGCCAACTGGGGTACACACCGCTAAAGAGCGGGAAATAAAGCATGTCAACCACCTTGCCGTGCAGGAAACCGGCATATCCGCCTCCTTCGGGAAGAAAAGTCGCGACGCCGGTAAAGGTCGACTCCGAAAAGAGCAGCCCGTAAAATGCACTGTCGATCACATTACCCACCGCCCCGGCAAAAATCAGTGTAAAACCGACGAGCACGCCCGTGGGTGCTTTTTTGCGCAGCAGTACTGCGAGATAATACCCCAATGCAGCGATAGCTGCCAGGCGAAATACGCTCAGGATCAACTTACCGTAACTCCCTCCGAGCTGAAATCCGAACGCGGCCCCGGGATTTTCGATAAAGCGGATAAAAAACCAATTCGGGAAAACCGTAAAACTCTGGTCGAGGGCCATGTTCGTTTTGACCCATATTTTGACGACCTGATCTACGACCAACAACAACACGATCAGCAGCAGTACGATTCTTTTCCTGGACATAGGCTTAGGATTTCCGGCTACAAAGATTACCCGTTTTTTCGGAAACGGCAAATAAAAAAAGAGGCTGCCGCAGGGGCGCCTCTCTTTTTTCCTCTTCCGGGCGGTTATTTTACCAGAGAACTCAGTTCTGCACCCGCTTTGAATTTTACCACCTTCTTCGGGGCGATCTTGATCGCAGCACCCGTGCGCGGGTTACGGCCCGTACGACCCGGTTTCTTAGCTACCGAGAAAGAACCGAAACCAACCAGGGCAATTTTATCCCCTGATTTAAGGGCTGTTCCAGTCACAGCGATAAAAGCGTCAAGCGCTTTCTTCGCCTCCACTTTGGTAATGGCGGCCTCTTTGGCGATGGCATCCACAAGTTGAGATTTGTTCATAATGCAATAAAGTTTAAGGTAATTGGCTTTTAGGTCAGTCGGTCTTATACAAATATTAACCGTTTCGAACGCATCATTTGGAAAAAAAGATTTTCCGTTCTACTTTTGTCCCCCGGAGAGATGGCAGAGTGGTCGATTGCGGCGGTCTTGAAAACCGTTGAGCTGAAAGGCTCCTGGGGTTCGAATCCCTATCTCTCCGCCAAGTTGGGGTAATGTATCAGATTAGGGCATAGGATTGCAACTAACTGAAAATCATCACAAGAACTCAAAGAAAAACATAAAAAGAAGACGACTTTCGGGTCGTCTTTTGTATTTTTGCGCCCTCAAATCGGCTGAAAATCGGCCGAGGGTTCCGGATAGGAACCTTCATGTATCAGATTAGGGCACGAAAAAAATGACTTGCAAATTTTGCGGAGGAACTTGTATCAAAAATGGCCATCAAGAGAACGGGAAACAACGCTATAAATGCAAACACTGCCACAGGAAACAACAGGCGGATTATTCTTACCAAGCCTATATCCCGGAATTAAACCGGACGATCTCGGAATATATTAAAGAGGGCGTCGGGATCAGAGGCATCGCCAGGTTACTGGAAATATCGACGACTACCCTCATTAGAAGGATCATCTCCATCTCCAAAAATATAACAGCTCCGCATGTAACAGCCAATGCAGAATATGAAGTCGATGAGATCAAAACCTTTGTCGGCCGTAAAAAAGATCATATCTGGGTGACCTATGCTCTGAACTGCGCTGACAAATCTGTCGTCTGTTTCTCTGTCGGCCCTCGCACCAATGAAACGCTGAGTAAGGTTACCGAGAAACTGACCAATGCCAGATTGATCTATACGGATAAACTCCGGCAACATAAATTCCTCATCTCCCCGGAAATCCACAGAATATCCCACCGCGGCACCAACCACATCGAACGTCATAACCTGACCATCCGTACACATATCAAGCGTCTGACCCGCCGCACGATCTGCTTCAGCCGGAAAGCGATAATGCTTTATGCAGTGTTAAAGATTTATTTCTGGGGATAAGATTGCAGATACATGCTGAAATAATTCATTTTTTATTGAATCATACACACATTGTATTAGTGATTATCTTTCAAAAGTCCCGATTGCCATAAGGTGACGACAGACATTTCCATTGTATTAATCCATAAGAAGATAAATCGGGTTGATCGGCTAATTGCAAACATTTAAAGAGGAAACAGTGTACGGTCAGGAGTGGCATAGACGTCTCGATAATTAGGATGTTTTCACCTGCAAAAATCATAATTGCGAAATAGCCCCCTCTATCTGTGAAAAATGTCAATTCAATGACTTTTTTTACATCAAATATGTCAATTCAATTAAAAATACTATATTTGTAAAAACTGAAGAAATACAATGGAGCCGATAAAACGATTATTGCAGGACAGGATAGCAGCCAGAATAGAACCGAATAAAGCGATTCTTATCTTCGGTGCACGAAGAGTCGGAAAAACCGTATTGATGCGCCAGTTGATAAATGGTTTTGAAGGGAAAACAATGCTACTTAATGGCGAAGATTATGATACATTGGCGTTGTTGGAAGAACGGTCTGTCTCTAATTACAGGCATCTGTTGGAAGGGGTGGATTTACTGGCGATAGATGAGGCACAGAATATTCCTGAAATTGGTACTAAACTAAAACTGATCGTCGACGAAATCGAAGACATACGGGTGATTGCGAGTGGATCGTCCTCCTTTGATTTATTAAACAAAGCCGGAGAACCGTTGGTAGGGCGAAGTACGCTATTTCATCTCACTCCTTTTTCCCAAAAAGAAATCGCACCAACCGAAACAACTCTGGAAACCCGTCAAAATCTCGAATCACGGTTGATATACGGCTCTTATCCCGAAGTAGTAACCTTGGATAGTTTCGAACGTAAGACCGATTATTTACGGGATATTGTGGGCGCTTATCTTTTGAAAGATATTTTAGCTATAGACGGATTGAAAAACTCCGGTAAGATGAAGGATCTGCTACGTCTGATAGCCTTTCAACTTGGTAGTGAGGTGTCATATGACGAACTCGGCAAACAACTTGGCATGAGTAAAAATACAGTTGAAAAATACCTCGATCTGCTTTCCAAAGTTTTCGTTGTTTACCGTCTCGGAGCCTATGCGCGTAACTTACGCAAAGAGGTGACAAAAGCTGGTAAGTGGTATTTTTATGATAACGGAATACGGAATGCTATAATCGGTAATTTCAATCCTTTGTCTATCCGACAAGATGTAGGCGCATTATGGGAAAATTACCTGATCAGCGAACGCATTAAAGCCAACTATAATGAAGGTTTGGGCAAGGAATTCTATTTTTGGCGGACCTATGACCGTCAAGAAATAGATCTTGTTGAAGAAAGCTCTGAATCGCTGACAGCATTGGAGTTTAAGTGGGGGAACAAAAAAACGAATGTACCGGGTGTTTTTAAGGAGGCGTATCCTAATGCGACGTTTGACGTGGTAAATAAGAATAATTACTTGAGCTATATTTAAACCAAGTTAATAGCTTCCCCAAGTATGTAAGGCTGTGGCTGCTTGTCTCCAAAAGTGGAAGCCGATTCTCAGATAGGAAGTAACTGGTATGACAGAATAATGTTTCTATATCAATACGATATGGATCATACGACTAAAGTTCCGTTTAGGATATCTGCAAAAAAAACTGCAAAATTGATTGGTTTTTAATATTTTACTAATAAGAAAGAAGTAATTATTGAGTTGGTAAAAAACGCATATGGCGCCGATTCTCAAAATTGTTAATCTTATGCAAAACATGTTTCATATTGAACGACGACATATAAACAGAATAAAAAAGTGCCTGAAGAAAACGGCATTAAACAGACGCGGTTCGCCGAGGAATTTGGCAAGAGCTTCAATATAGTAAATACCTATGCCTGCAATCGGCGACAGCCGAATCTGGAATTGATATTCGAAATAGCAAAAATTCTTTAGGTTGACCCGAAAAATTTGATTAATAGTAAAGACGACGATGGCGATTAAAAAATCGGAATTATATAGCACCCTTTGGAAATGTTGCGATGAATTGCGCGGAGGTATGGATGCCGGCCAATACAAAGATTATGTATTGGTTATTCTCTTCGTGAAATACATTAGCGATAAACACAAAACTGATTCGGACTTTATGATTGAAATTCCGGACGGTTGTTTTTTCGACAATTTCGTCGCATTGAAAGGCCATAGCAATATCGGTGAAGAGATGAATAAGAAAATGGCTTCTCTCGCCGAAGCGAACGGACTGGATAATGTAATCAATGTGGCGGATTTCTGTAACGAGCAGAAACTCGGTAAAGGAAAGGATTTGGTTGAGACGTTGAGCGGGCTGATAGGTGTGTTCGAAAACTCGGATCTCGATTTCGGTCGCAACCGTGCATCGGACGACGATTTGATGGGGGACGCTTATGAGTATCTGATGAAGAACTTTGCCACAGAGAGCGGAAAAAGCAAAGGGCAATTCTATACTCCGGCAGAGGTCAGCCGCGTGATTGCTAAAGTATTGGAATTAGATAAAGCTCGAAAGGGAATTTCTACGACGATTTACGATCCGACCTGCGGTTCGGGTTCGTTGCTGTTGCGGGCATTGGCCGAGACGTCGAAGGGTGCGACGCTCTATGGACAGGAAAAGGATAATGCTACGGTAGGTTTGGCCAAAATGAATATGATTCTGCATGGCGAAATGTATGCAGAGATCAAACAAGGCGATACAATCAATGATCCGCAATATAAAGACGGGGACGGTCATTTGCGAACATTCGATTATGTGGTAGCCAACCCTCCGTTCTCGACGAAATCATGGCTGAAGAGCGCAAAGGAAGAAGATGAGTATGGGCGGTGGGGACAACGGAATAATATCGGCATACCGCCCGAGAAAAATGGAGACTATGCTTTTCTCCTGCACATCGTTCGCTCGATTGCACGCACGGGATGCGGAGCATGTATCCTGCCGCATGGCGTACTGTTTCGAGGCAATGCCGAGGCGCAGATTCGCAAATATTTGGTAGCGGAGAAGCGTTACATCAAAGGCATTATCGGACTTCCGTCCAATCTGTTCTTTGGCACGGGTATTCCGGCCTGCATTATAGTTGTCGATAAGGCGGAAGCAGCCAACCGTAAAGGAGTGTTCATGATCGATGCGAAGGCCGGATTCGTCAAAGACGGTGCGAAGAACCGGTTACGCGAACAGGACATTCGACGCATTGTCGATGTATGGCAGGCACAGCGCAATCTTTGATTGTGCGGGTGTTTTCTTGTATCGCTTCCAATAACCGCCGATATACCGGGAACTCCGACCCGACGGACGGGATTCGGGTGGTGGCGGTTCGCCAGTTCCCAAAACGGCCTCCTCTCCGTCAACCGCATGCAGGAAGCCATAATTTTTTTGCAACCGTACATCCCGTTCTTCGAAGGCGATACCGATCCACAGATTTTGTAAAAATCAGGGTTCCCGCCATATTCGGAATTATCGCGCAGGACCGTTTCCGCCGATATTTTACAGCCCTTTTCAAGCAGCCTAAGTGTCGGTCAGATAATAAGCGAAAGCCAGAAAACATAAAATGAAAAGATAAGATTTATGGGGTAACAGGCCGCCAAGGCAGCGTAAACCAGAACGTTGAACCTTTTCCCTCTTCGGAAGCCACGCCGATCCGCCCACCCAGTTTCGAAACGATCGTTTCGCAAATGGAGAGCCCCAGCCCAGTGCCCTGGGCAAACGTGTTGAGTTTGACGAAACGTCCGAAGACTTCCTGCTGTTTTCCGGCCGGAATCCCGCAACCGGTATCCGAAACATAGAAATATAACTCGCCGTCGTTCCGATTCCGGTAACCGAAACGGATGCTTCCTTCGGACGTGAACTTTATCGCATTGGTCATGAAGTTGGTTACCACCTGCATCAGCCGGTTGGGATCGGTGTGAATAAGGTAATCGCCGCCGGGATCTTCGAACGCCACCTCCACCGGATGATCCTCCGGAATCCGCAGTTTCATGCTTTGCTCGATCCGGAAGAACATCTCTTTCAAATCCACATCCGATTCGGTAAACTCGAGCGTTCCGGCCTCGATCTTCGACAGGTCCAGAATGTCATTGATCAACTGAAGCAACAGCTCGTTGTTATTTTCGATGATCGTAATATACTGCCGTCTCTCTTCATCGCCTTCCGTATCGGCCAACACGCTCGAAAATCCGACAATGGCATTCAGCGGCGTACGGATTTCATGGCTCATGTTGGCCAGAAACGCCGATTTCAGCCGGTTTGATTCTTCGGCTTTCTCTTTGGCCTCGCGTAAGTCCTGTTCGAGCCGTTTTTGTATGTCGATCTGCAGCGATGCGCCGACCAATTGTATCGGTTTGCCGGAAGCATCCCTCTTTCTGACAATGGCAAAACTTTTCGCCCACTGGTAATCTCCCTGTACGTAGATGACCCGGTACTCCTCCTGTAAGATATCGATCCGCCCCGCCAACAGGTCGGCATATGCGGCACGGATACGCTCCCGGTCGTCGGGATAGATCATGGAGTAATACTGCTCTTCCGTAACGATAAACCGTGATCCGGAACCCGACTCTAATCCCGGCGTATAGGAGAGATCGCAGTCGATCAGCCCTTCGGGGATTTCCCAAATCCAGGGGGTCAGTCCGGTCGCCTGCAACACCAGTTTATATTTTTCATTCAGCTCGTCCTGCTCCGCCCGGTGCCGGTCCATCTGAACAAGGGCCAGATGCTCTTCGGTGCGATCAATACAGAAAACGTCCCAAATGCTCTCCTCGCTGCTGCCGAAAACCAATTTGTCGTAATAGTGCTGCCCGTTTTCACCGTCGATGACGAATGAATGAACCGTCTGGTCCGTACCGGCCAAACAGGAGAGTTTGTCGTAGCGGGACAACATCTCGCTCAGCCGCTTACCGATGATTTGCTGCTGCTTACACCCGAACACCCGTTCGAATGCGGGATTCACATCGAGGAACAGAAAGTCTGAGGCAGGTCCGGAGGGTCCGTCGACAATCTGTTTGCGCAGGTAAATCACCGGCATGTTGTTTACCAGCATTCTGTATTGGGAAAGCAATCGGACTTCACGGTTCTGCTGCCGTTGCCGCTGTACGAACCAGCGCATTCTCATCACGATAGCGGCAACCAGCAACAAAAGTAAGGCCCCGAAAATAACCAGATGAAACTTGTACTTCTGGAAAAAACCCGGAGGAGCCTGGCTGTATACGGCATCCTTTGGGAAAAGGGCCGGATCGACTCCCTGGTGCACGAGATGGTGATAATCGAGATACGCACCGGGAACACCGCCGTCTTTCCAGGGAATATCTCGGGCCGGCTTGCCGCCGAGAATCTCCCGAATGGTGGCGCTGGCCACACGGCTGAACGAGATGGCGGGGATATAATATCCCCCTGCGAAACTTCCCTCTTCGTGGTCCCGGTCGGTCAGGGTGAAAATCGGGGTATGCGCCAGTCCGAAAATCACCCGCTGTACATGATCGTCGAGGTATTCATGCCTGTTCTGGGTGACGAACCAAGAGTAGTAGATAATCCCGATTTTGTCATCGAACCCCGAAAGCGTGTCGAGCAGTTGTCCGGTGGTCAGTTCAGGAGAACTGAGCGATTGAAACGCCAGATCCGGGAAGTGTTGGTTGACTGCCTGATGAACCTCGTCCCGTACGCGAAGGCTAATGTAACGGTGATCCGAGATCATCGCGACCGTATTCATTTGCGGCTGCAACTGGCGCATGAGCTCTATGGTCTCCGGAATAAAGGAAGGTTGTTTGAGAATGGTGAGGTTGTACCCTTTGGTCATCTCCGATGCGGGCACCATCGTATTGCTATCCAGGTTCCCGCTGAGCAGGTCCTCGATCGACTCGGGCATCGAGTCCCGCGAATAGCAGATTAGCGTCGGGACCTCTTTCCACTCCTCGTCAAAAAGCGGGCGGCAAACGAGCCAGCCGGGATCTCCGATGTAAATGACCGCCCGGGGCGGCATGGGATATTTCTCCAACAGCATTTCCCGCCTGAGCCGGGCATCCTCGGCCGTTTTCATCATCGGGACGAGCAACTCCCCGGTATCGACGCGTACCCCCAGCTGCTGCACATCTTCCACCAACGATTTATAAAGCACATCGGACCATGCTTCGCCGAACGAAGCGGAGTTCAGCAACAAAACATAATTGTTGTCAGCGGACTGCTGGCCGTAAACCGATGGAAACAATCCGAAGAGGAATAATAAGATATACAGCCGCTTTCTCATAATTGCAGGCCGGGACAACCCGACGAAGGGAACCGGTGTCGAATTCCGAATCCCGAAAGGTTAAAAGTAAATAAAATTACGACACGGACAATACAGTGGGAAACGAATCTCCATCCAAAACCCTCGGATTTCCCGGTCTAGTTCTGCAAACCAACCCGGCAAAGCATCTTCAACGACCCGACAGGCACCAACGAGTACAATACTTTTAGCCGTTTCCTTTTTCCTGCACCTTTCATAGCTCACACGCTTTTCTATATTAACGGAATCCGACACGATATTTATATGTCTTTTTAAAACACGCGCCGGACACCTTTGTCCGTTTCCGGACACCCCTCATATTAATCAATCGTCAGATTATCAGTCTCCAGACGAAATGGCATCCAGGTTGATAACAGGCCGTTGAATTCAATCGCCATCGTATGGACCGGGAAATATCAGTTCAAGAACTCCAAAAAAGAAAGAAAAACAGGATCATCCGCATCGCAACGGCACTTGCGGTTCTCATGCTGTTGTTTTTGCTGCTGCCCCGCTGGCTCGAAGGGAAAATACCGATCGAGAACATGCCGATCGGAACGGTAGACAAAGGACCGATCGAAATTTCCATTGCCGCGACCGGAAAACTGGTGCCGCTTTCCGAAGAGATCATCGTATCGCCGGTCGGCAGCCGGATCTTGGAAGTATACAAAAATCCGGGCGATACGGTACACGAAGGAGAACCGCTGCTAAAATTGGATTTAGCTTCGGTAGAAACGGAATACCGCCAAAAAATAGACGAGAAGGAGATGATGAAGAGCAAAGAGATCCAGGCCGTTATCACGTTGGAAAACGCTTTGGCTGCATTGCGCATGGATCAGCAGGTCAAAGAGATGCAGATGAAGCAACTGTGGTCCGACCTGCAGGGTGAAAAGTATCTGGACAGCATCGGGGCCAGCACGCCGGACAAGGTCCGCCGCGCAGAACTGAACTACGCCGAAGCGAAACTGAACCTGGAACAACTGGAGCAAAAGATCATCAACGAACAGAAAAACATGACGGCCGGCATCCGGGCGCAACAACTGGAACTTAGCATGTTCGACAAAACACTCGAAGAGAAGGCACGCCAACTGAAGAATGCGCAAATCCTGGCGCCCCAAACAGCCACGCTGACATTCATCCAGAACCAGATCGGCATGCAGGTTTCGGCCGGCGACCAGTTGGCGATCGTCTCAGACCTGAGCCGCTACAAAGTGGAGTGCGAGATTGCCGACGGACACCGGGACAAACTCTCCCCGGGGAACCGGGCGGTCATCATCGCAGGAAAGGCCAACCTGCCCGGAACCATCTATTCGATCACCCCCTCCATTACCGACGGAGTAATCACATTCATCGTCGTCCCGGAAGACTCTTCCAATCCGAACCTGCGCAGCGGCCTGAAAACCGACGTATATGTCCTCTACGGCAGCAGAACGGAGGTCATGCGCATCCCGGTGTTCACACAGCTGAAATATTACGGCCCGGGCACTTACGAAATTTGGGTGGTCGACGGGAGCAGGGCCGTCAAAAGAAAAGTCAAACTGGGAGAAAGCGGCTTCGACTACATAGAGGTAGCCGACGGGCTATCCCCCGGAGAAAAGATCATCATGTCCGATATGGAGCGCTATACAAACAAAACCGAATTAAGAACCAAATAAACGAAAGCCATGGAACTGATCAGTATGCAAGGAGTTACGAAAATCTACCGCACCAAGGAGATCGAGACCGTCGCCCTGGAAGGGGTCAACCTGGATGTCCACGAAGGAGAATTCCTCTCGGTGATGGGCCCGTCGGGTTGCGGCAAAAGCACGATGCTGAACATTATGGGATTGCTCGATGTCCCGACCGAAGGGAAAGTGATTATCTCCGAACAGCAAACCCAACAGATGAATGACGGCGCGATGGCCGAATTCCGCAACCGGATGCTGGGATTCGTCTTCCAGAGTTTTCACCTGGTACATTCGCTCAATGTGCTCGACAACGTGGAATTACCGCTGCTGTACCGGAAATGCTCGGAAAAAGAGCGACGCGAACTGGCAACGTCCGTACTCGAAAGAGTCGGCCTCTCCCACCGGATAAAACACTATCCGTCGCAGCTCTCCGGCGGACAATGCCAGCGCGTAGCCATCGCACGGGCTTTGGTGGGCGCACCCAGGATTCTGCTCGCCGACGAGCCGACCGGTAACCTCGATAGTAAAATGGGCGGCGAAATCATGGATCTTCTCAGCAGCCTCAACCGGGAGGGCACCACGATCGTCATGGTGACGCACGACGAACATCTCGCGAAACAAACCGGCCGGATCGTCCGCTTTTTCGACGGCCGCAGGGTACAGTAACCTTTAAAAATCACGGTTATGTATAAAATAAACACATAGCGAAAAAGTAAATTTGGGTAAAACGTAGCGAATTAGCTGATACAGCGTTCGTTACGCTTTGTTTTTCTATGGGACAGAGCCAACGAAATACCACCTCGAAGCCAAACAGCGCAGAAGTTCAGTTACCACCTCATTACCCCCGTAACGGGTGTGAATTTCTTGCTAAATGGTTCTGTTTCTGCGATTTGCGTAATTTTGCATAGCAGTCGGTAACTCACTAATAACTAATTTTGTAACCAAAAAAAGGAGTGAGTTATGCGTAGTACATTCAAGGTATTATTTTACGTGAAGAAAGGCAGCGAGAAGCCGAACGGCAACCTGCCTTTAATGTGCCGTATCACGGTGGACGGCGAGATTAAACAGTTCAGTTGCAAGATGGACGTTCCCCCACGGTTGTGGGACGTGAAGAACAGCCGTGCTTCGGGCAAGAGCGTCGAAGCGCAGAGAATCAACCTTGCGGTAGATAAAATCCGTGTGGAGGTAAACCGTCGCTATCAAGAATTGATGCGGACGGACTTGTACGCCGCAGGGTATTTACGAAGAAGATACCGTAGCTTATTAGGGAATTTTCCGAGCCCGCAATACTCCGTATCGCTGAAAATTCCCCAATAAGGCAAGGGGCAAGCCCCTCTGCATACCCCGTTGAGGATGGCATTCCGCCACCCTCAAAGATAGTCAAGTTTATTGTTTGACAAGCCAAAAAAGAAAGAAAGAATATATGGGTTTCGTAGTTTTACACATGTAGAAGGCGCATGGCAACGACAGCGGAACGACCGCACATATTGAGCATTTCATCATTCTGAAGAACGCCGATCCCACACGTATGCACCTAAACCGCAGGCTCGTCGAATACTCCGACGAAATGAAAGAACGTTCGGTGGCTATACAGCAGAGATTGGAAGAAGCGGGGCTGACACGCAAAATCAGAAGCAACCAAGTACGGGCAATTCGCATCAACGTGTCGGGAATGCACGAGGACATGAAGCGGATAGAAGAAGAAAGTTCAGACGCAAGAAAGATGAGTTTATGAAGAAACTGAAATACCTACAAGGAAACAAAATCGAGGTATTAAGTTGTAATCATAATAAAGTCCGTGATATTAGAATGTTACATTGCAGACTTTTTGTACTTTTGTGTCCACATTTACATCTCAATATAAATTTAATATGAGTAATGAAGTCTTATATATCCTTTTGCCAAATTATGCAGCGCATGAAATAGTATATCTTTCTGAAGCTATTGCATCAGATGAATATGCTTTGAAAGAAAATCCCAAGTATATTAATAAAGTGGTTGCTCCTACTTTGGAGGAAGTAAAATCCATCGGCGGATTTCGCACTTTGCCCGATTACTCGTTTGAAACTATGCCTGATGATTATGCCGCATTGGTGCTGATAGGCGGTTTCGGATGGAGTACACTTGTTGCTGAACAGGTCGCACCTATTGTCCAACAAGCTATTGAAAAAAGAAAGATTATAGGAGCAATCTGCAATGGTGTTTCGTTTATGGCAAAACATGGATTTCTTAATACTGTCAAGCATACAGGAAATGGTTTAGACCAACTCAAGCAATGGGGAGGCGGAAATTATACAAATTCTGACGGGTATATTCATGCTCAATCTGTAAGTGATAAAAATATAGTAACGGCCAACGGTTCTGCAACTCTTGAATTTGCAAAAGAACTATTACTATTATTGGAGAACGATACTCTGGAACGTATTGAAATGTACTATCAGTTCAACAAACAAGGGTTCTGTAATTTGTTTGGTTAAATGATATGGAGAATCTGTTGAATGTTTGCAGTAAGGACGAATTTCGCCAATGGCTTATCATTAATCATACAATAGCATCTGAATGTTGGGTGAATGTAAAACGTGGTAAGCCATCGGATAACACTACTTTTTGGTATATTGACGCTGTGGAGGAAGCCTTGTGTTTCGGATGAATAGATAGTACATTAAAACGCATTGACGGAATCGTTTATCAAAGATTTGCTCCGAGACGAAAAGGCAGCGTATGGTCTGAATTGAATAAGGAACGGTGTAGAAGAATGGAATATTTAGGAAGAATGACCGATGCAGGCAGAATTGCGTATCCTAAAAATATGGATTCCTTTCTAATAGACAACGAAATATTAAAAGCACTTAAAGAGAATGAAACAGTATGGAGTAATTTTAGCAATTTTCCCCCTCTTTATCAACGTGTACGCATAGATACGATTCAAATTAAGAAGACTAATTCCGTTATGTTTGCCAACAGGTTATCCAAATTCATTGAGAATACCCGTAACAATATAATGTTTGGAGAATGGAATGATAACGGACGACTGATAGGGTACTACAAAAAATAAGATTGTATGCGCTTGCTATTGTAGTATTTTGCGTATCTTTGTCTCTTGAAAGAGTTATTTGACAGCATAGCACCGTAAATCGCAGAAATTCGCACGGTTGCTAATTCGTTACCACTACTTCTCAAATAATTCGCTAAAAATTTATTTTTTCAACTGGTTAAATCAAACCGATAAAAATCTAAAATAAAAACTGCCCGTATCTATTGTTTACAGTTTACTAGATAAGCATAAAAGTTTATAATTTGGGTTTATTACTGGTGATATAACTATCTTTGCTACCTTCGATAAAAACTTGTTTTGTGTACCATTGGGGAGCATAATGGTAGTTTGAAGTATATGTTCGTACGTAAAAATTATAATATCCTCCGGTACGAGGCCATTGTTTTATGACATTTGTTCCGTTACTATTAAAAAACGATGCGTCACTACCGGAATATTTTACTCCATTGATAGGATTTTTCGGATTATTTATCACGACTACAATCCCTGCGGCATCCGGATCATCGCAAGCCCAAGAATAAGTTACTTGTGAAAACGTACGTACAAGTAGTCTCCATTTATTGTTTCCCATATAAGTAGAATTGAGTAATTGTTGTATCGGTTGTACAGATACATTGAAATAACTTACATTATCCGGTGTTGAAGTTGAAGGGGTATTATCGCCTCCTTCTCCGCCTGTGCCATTATCATTATCGCTTGGCGGGGTTATTTCCCAACTCATACCGTCATAAGTCCATACTTTTCCATATACTCTGCCAATAGTCGGTCCCGTAACATAAGGCCGGAAGTATTGCTTTTTCATGTGGGAAACAGTTAATTTAAAATCTGCACAATTATTTTCATCCAGGTCTTTTTCTGAACGTGCCCAATCACTGAAATCTTGAACAAAACTACATTCATATCCTCCTTTGAGAATTGTAAGATTGTCAGGATTATTGACTTTTACAGTCATTTGGATAGCATTGTCTTTATGTTTGAATTTAGAGAATATTATCCAGAATTTTGTCGGGTCATTTCTGTCCGTTTTCTTTTTACCACCGCCTCCGCCAGAAAAATCATCATCTCCACAGGCTGTTGAAATTATAAGAGGAATTGCTAATAGTAAGGATAGAGCGTGTTTTGGGAGTTTCATAATCATGATTATTTTAAACTTATAAACTATTCTAATATGCAAAGGAAAAGCTAATTTTTATAATTGAGTATACTTGTGTATATTTAACATACGAAAAACTGAATATTTGCTAAATAATTGTTGGGGTAGAATAATGAAAAGAGCGATATCAACCGATACCGCTCTTTTTGAAAAATAAAAATTCAAGTAATTAATAATTTTTTTGATATTGAAATTATTAATCTTACATTTTTGTAATAGTAACAGCTCTGTCAAGTGCATGTGCTCCGAACTGATTTAATGTTTGGTCACTTGTTTTCTTGACCAATTGATCTTTATTAACTCCTAAACGAATTAAGGTATTAATAACATTATTTGCACGTTTTTCTCTTAATGCAGAATTATATTCAGGAGTTCCGGTTTTACTGTCTGTATATCCGCATATTTCGTATTTACTATCAGTATTTTTCTTCATTTCTTTAGCAAGAGCTTTTAATAAGATCATATCTTTATCTTTGATCGAATAAGAATCTGCTGTATAATAAATAATAAGCTGTGGTTTTACAGGTTCTTTTACAACTTCTTTGACCGGAGTCTCAGTATTCTTAGCATTTTTCAAAGCTTCTTTTAAATCGTTATTTTCTGCTTGCAAACGACCGGCTTTGTTATTGGCAGCATCATATTTTGCTTTCCATTCGTTGGCAGCTTTAGTGTCTTTGATATATTTGGGCTGATAAGGCACGAATTTGCGAGTTTTAAATCGGTAAGTTGCGCTTAAGCCGACAGAAAATAATCCGTCACCTCTTGATCCGCCTTCTGCATCATAGTCATTTCCGACCCAAGCTCCTTTTATATCTAAATTGATATCCCAAGCTTTACTTACTCGGAATTTGTTGATGAATGCAAATTGTACGGCTTGGCTGTAATTACCACCTTTAGAATATGCTATAAATCCTGCACCTCCTGTAATTATAGGGCTATATACTCGATTTTCTTTGTATTTACCGAATAAATTAGCCATATCTACCATTAAATCTGCATGAGGCATAAATGAGAACCATTTTTGTTTGTAATAGCCGTTAGAGAGAAGTTCGTCATTTTTCACATACGCCATTCCCGCAGCAGGAGCTGCACCTTTTAATTGCATTCCGTCTAATCCTAATTGTACACCTAACCATGGTGTTACCCACTTTCCTGCAGAAATTGTGAATCCGGGTGCTATGCGTTTCCCAAAATCCAATTTACTGTCATTTTGTCCTAAATAAACATTTGCATTAGCCCCGAAATTAAGAAACCAATTACTTTTAAAACGAGTAACAACGAAACTGTTTTTGGTTGTAATTGAATCTTCTGAAGCATTTTTAGCATTAATATCGAATGATAATAATGCTAAAAGAGAGAAAAATACAATCTTTTTCATAAGTTACATTTGTTATACAAGCTGTTTTTTTAATTCAGCCTTAATTTTCACCTAAATACTGTTCAAAGGTACTATAAAATCAAAAAGCATCAACATTTTTCAGTAATAAATTGTTTGTAAAGTGTTAAAATGTTTGTATTTTAATAAGAATGGTATCTTTGTGAATTAATTTTTAGGGAGATAAAATGGAGAAGGTAGGAAAGATTATAAAGTAAAAAAGAGTATTTCTAATCATTTTAAGCGATGAAATCGCTGGTATATTTAAGTTTTTGAAGACTCTATACTCGATTTTGCTAAAACCGGAATAAAACGCAAAAATGACTTGATGGTATTTTTTATTGAAAAATATAGATGGACTCTAAATCGTAAAAAATATTCCTGTAAAATTCAGAGCGGGTCATTTTGCTTAAAAATAGTATAATAGACTTATAATAATAGGGACGGAGATATCGACAAGGATACCATGAAATATAGAAATGACGATAAATTGTTCTCCGCAACTTTTTGCAATAATAGGTAATGTCGTGTCGATAGATGTAGCCCCTGCCGCAGAAATAGGAGCTAGTTTCCCGCAATAACGAGCTAAAATGGGTATAAAAAGGAGTGCTGTTATCTCACGGGTCATATTACTGATAAGAGCCATCATTCCTATTTCATATCCGGCTAATTTATTTAAGAATATAGCAGATAAACTGTAATAACCAAAACCAGACCCGATGGCAATTGTTTCTTTTGTTGTAATATCGAATAGCGGAGAGATAAGTGCTGTAATGATGATTGAACCGAAAATAGTTGCCAAAGGGATTAGTATGATTTTTAGTTTATATTTCTTGATAGGGACATATAAACTTTTAATGTCGCCGCCTATTCCTATGCCAACAAAGAACATCATGACCGGTAATATGTAGTTGCTGTAGTCATATGTCAGGAATATGTCCGGAACGTATCGATAATATGCTAATAAGATGCCGGTAATAAAACAGCATAAAATGATGAAACTGCTTTTCATTTATCAGATTGTCTTTTAAATAGAAATTTATAAAGAGGTATAGATAACAATACACTGCCGGCAGTGGCTGCAAGTCCTATTATTATTGCGGTTATGCCAAAATGATCGAGACTTTCTATGATGCTTTTGTTGTTGCCTATGGAAAGCCCCATACTGAATAAAAGAAGAAAGATAATCCACATATTCAGTTTCCCGATAATTTTGAATAGCTTTTTTTGCTGTTTTAGAAAATAGCCGATAAAAATACCGGCTAACATGAATCCCATTACGCTGAACATTATGCAAGAGTATTTTATTTAAGCATATCGTTTTTGATGTTGATTTTACTTATCAATTTGGTATAGTCTTTTGTCGTCAAAAAATTACTGATTGCCTGGACATGGTTCATATTATGTAAATCTGTTCCTAAAAAGTCGATATAGCCTTGCTCTGCGAGCCAGAAAGCTGCTTCTTTTACACTTTTTCCGTAATATCCGGAAAAAGATAAAAGGTTTACTTGAAATGCACAACCATTGTTGTGCATTGTCGTATATATGTTTTTTTGATTATGATAGTAGGCATATCTTTCAGGATGTGCAAGAATGGGTTTGAATTCTTTCAATTGCAGTTGAAAAAGCAGTTCATCTAAATTCCAGAAAGCTTGTATAAAAGAATTTTCAACTAATAGATAGTTATCGGGAAGAGGGATTAGCTGATTCGATTCAAACATTCGTATGAAACCGTCGTCGATGCGATATTCGGCAGAATAACAAATTTCTTGTTCGATCCCTTCAGATTTAAGTGCGGTTTTTAATAAATCCCAAGCATTTTTTATGGTTTCTGGAGTATTTTCGAAAGTTTCTTCTGCAATATGAGGAGTTGCGATAATTTTTCTAATTCCCCAATTTTGCATTTCGCGGATTAAGCCGATCGATTTTTCTGTATTCGGTGATCCATCATCTATTCCCGGAAGGATGTGAGAATGGAGATCTACTTCGTAGCAAAGTTTATGTGTTTGGCTATTTTTTTTCTTGAAAAAACTGAACATTTGGTATGAATATATCTTAATTAATTAGTTGCAAAAATACAAG
>ENA-UESH01000327-UESH01000327.1-human-gut-metagenome-genome-assembly--contig:-NODE-327-length-48121-cov-17.538590_pt1 | contig 48121 bp, 34 predicted proteins | sample MGYA00243001_ERZ508002 | MGnify/ENA primary metagenome ERZ508002 (study PRJEB26167, sample SAMN06115447) | human gut metagenome | host: Homo sapiens | place: China:Anhui | collected 2015-08-07... | reverse complement strand
CGAAAAAGCCGAATGCGTCTACGGCAAAATCGTAAACGTTCTGGCTGACGAAAGTATTCTGACGGACGGTAAGGTCGACCCGACCAAACTTTGCCCCATATCTTACGACCCGGCAGGAAACGGATATTTCGCTATGGGTAAAAGGGCAGGTTCGGCGTTTCGCGACGGCTTGGCTCTGAAAAAATGAAATAAACTTAAAATATACGGCGAGCGGAAATTTCCGCTCGCCGTATCCGTTGAGATTTTTTATCGGATTTATTCTTTTTCTGCCTGTTCGTTGTCGTCTGTCTGACCGACCGTGCGTTTAGCCTTTATCGCAGCCTCGATTTTAGGCAGGGCGAAGATAAGGAATACGCCGATGATTATCATCACTATCGACCAGAACTGCGACGGAGAAAGCAGGTTGAAGAGTTTACCTCTGTCGTCGCCGCGCAGAAATTCTATCAGAAATCTGAAAATTCCGTATCCGATACAGTATATACCCATATTGAGATTGCCTTTAGTGTTGACCTTGAACGCAAGATAACATAATACCGCGAAGAAGATAAACAGAAAAATCGCCTCGTAAAGTTGGGTGGGGTAGACGGGGTTTTTAAGGTCGGGGAATTTCATTCCGAGCGGTCCGCTCGTCTCTTTGCCGTAACAACACCCCGCGAAGAAACAGCCTATACGCCCGAAACCGTGCGCTACCGTGATACAGCACGGCACGACCGGCATTATATCTATAAGCGAGCCTTTGTAATCTTTACGGATATTGTTTTTGGTGGAGAAATAGATGATGAGGAATACTCCGACGCCTCCGATAAGTCCGCCTATAAAGGTCATGCCGCCGAACTCGAAACCGTGCGACGGGTCTTCGATATAGTTGTATACCGACTGAAAGAGCGTTGCGGATAAAAATCCGAGCGCGATTGCTATAATTGCGACGTAAAAGACGAAATCGGCGATTTTTTCGTCGACGTTTTTCTTCTTGACATATACGGTCAGGGTTATGAAACAGCATAAAATGCCGATTGCAATCATTATGCCGTACAGAGTGACATAACCTTTTCCGCCTATGGTTATAAGATAATCGGGATACATAAGTGATACTCCTTAATAGTGTTTATTCCGCTTTACCGTTTTGGGCTTTCAATTCGGCGAGAATATCGGTAAGCAGTTCTTCCTGCGTTGGGGGAGCGTTTTTAGCCTCTTCCGCTTTGCGTTCTTCTTCGGCTTTCTTGTCCGCTGCGAGTTTTTCCTGTTCGAGAACGCGGATTTCTTTGGTGGTTTTGCCTTCGCGGCGAAGTTTGCGTATTTCCTGTTTGGTGAATACGCCGTTGCCGTTTACCAATTCGTTGACGCCTTCGTTGAATTTATTGATGGCTTTAACTATGACGAAAAGTACGAACGCGATTATAAGGAAGTTGATGATTGCGTTTATAAACGCACCCCAGTCGATGTAAATCGAGTTGGTAAGGTCGATCGATGTAATGCCCGTGGCGGCGTCGGTGACTTCTACTTTTTTAAGGAAGGTGTAGATGCCCGAAAGCGACGGCTGACCGCATATCGCCGCGATTATCCAGTTGATGACGGGGCGAAGAATGTTGTTTGAAAGTGCGTTTACGATTGACGTGAACGCGCCGCCGATGATAACGCCGACGGCAAGGTCCATTACGTTGCCGCGGGTTATGAACTTTTTGAATTCCGCAAAGAATTTTTTCATCACGCGAACTCCTGTATATATAGATTTCGGGTATATTGTAACACCTTTTGAATTATTTTTCAATACAATTCGGGCGAAAAATTTCAAAAAAAAGAAAATTGGGATTATATAAGCGAAAAACGGTTGACAAACTCGCGTAAAAATAGTAAACTGACTTGGCAAGTTTAAGAAAAACATACGGAAGCGTATCGAAGCGGTCATAACGGGCACGATTGGAAATCGTGTAGTCTTAACGGGCTCAGGGGTTCGAATCCCCTCGCTTCCGCCAATCAAAACCTAGATCGAATACGAGAGTGTTCGGTTTAGGTTTTTCTTTTACAAAAAATCAGGTTTTATCTGTGTTTTCGGTTATCGGTGTGTCGTCGTTTCTGTCTTTTCGGGGTTCGTATGGCTAAAGTTCGTATCGTTTTATCCATAGCAGTTGCAGACGGTTTTATGCCGAGAAAGGTTATCAGGCGACAGAAATGAGTGTGTCAGGCTATCTTGCCAAAGGCAGACGAAAAGCCCATTGGGGTTGTCGGTTTATTTGCCTACCGACACGCTCCTGAGGGGCTCGGGTCAAGAACACCGTGGAATAAATCGTCTGCGTATGTATCAGATACGCATTACAAGTCTGAAATCTTTAAGTCCGTAATACCCTCTGTTTTATATCACAGTCGGCACGATTTGCGGATATATATTCGTAAAAATTTCGTTGCCGTGTCTCTGTATATACCCGAATACTTTTCGTTTTTGAGTATGTTATAGACGGTATTTCTCGCAAACTTTTTACCGCGATTGAAAATACCTCTTTCGGTAAGCGTTTTAATTATACCTTTAGCCTCGGACATGGATATTATTCACCGGTGCTTAATATATTCGGTTTGTTGCCGGCAGGGCCGGCATTGTTCCGGAAAATCGAGATATTTCTTAAAAACAGATCGAATCACTTTGAAATTCATCTCGAACTTACCGACAAAAGCAGTCTGCAGAATTTCGTTACGACAATCCGCAGACCGGGTATGCGGTTAGACGACATCGGGACAAATCGATAAGGTCACGGGTGCGCAACCGCGTCTTGAAAAGGTATTTGAACTCGAATAAACCGAAAACTAAAAAAACAAAGCCCGCCTGCGGGAAATCGTTGAACGATTATCCGCAGGCGGGCTTTTGCGTCCGATGACAATAAAATAATGGCGGGTTACGATAAAAAAACGATTTATTTCGTATATGCCGGTGATTTATAATTAAAGTATGGCAAATTGCGAGAAAAAACCTGTTATAACCTTTGATTGCGCCGACGATGTGCGGATCAAAAAACAGGGAATCACGACTTTCGGTATCGGCTTGAAAAGCGGCGACGACGCAAAGGTTTCAGTTGCGACCGCGGGAGTAAAGGCGACATGTTATAATTGCGAAGGCATCGATTATACGGGCAAACCCTTCAGAAAAGCCGTATTTCTTCGCGGCGGCGCGACGAAAAATTTTTGGTTTTCGGTATTTGAACCGGGGCGGCTTGAAATAATCGTATCCGACACCGACGGAAATCCGCTTGCGGAACACGCGATAGACGTAACCGAATCCGACGAGGTCGAAACCGATCCGTTTGCGGACGTTGCGTCGCCGAATAAACTTGTATGGCTGAATTCTTCACTGGGGCTCGACGATTCGGTCGTCGCTCCGTTCACGCCGGCTACAGTCCGAAACGGGAAAATCGGCATTCTCGGCAGAGAGATAAAATTAACGAACGGACTTCCGTCCGAAATTCAGACCTTATTCGACGACGAGGTAAAAATTTCGGGCGTAAAATCGGACGTCATTGCGTCGCCGATCGTGTTTTCGGTTTCGGGCGAGGAATTTTCGTACGGAATTCCGATCGTTACCACGCGCGGCGGATGCGTTTATTCGGTCGTGAAAGGCGCAAGCGATAATTTCGACATAGAGATAAATTCATCGGTCGAGTTCGACGGTTATTGCGAATTTTCCGTAAGGCTGAAATGCGTGCGCGACGTAAAAGTCGACGACATAACGCTTTCGTTGCCGATGAGTAAAGATAAAACGAAGTATTTTTGCGGACTGGGGAGACAGGGCGGCAGATTCGACGGAAAAACGGACTGGAAATGGAACGTCGACAAGTATCAGGACGCTTTCTGGGTCGGCGACGTCTGCGGCGGCATAAGACTCCGGCTTAAAGGGGCAAATTACCGTAAGCCGCTTGTCAATATCTATTACGATTACCGAAAACTCGAATTGCCCGACGGCTGGGGAAACTCGGGAAAGGGCGGAGTGAGATATAAAAACGATGCGTTCGTCGCATATACGGGCGACAGAATGTTCAGAAAGGGCGAAACAGTCGGATTCGATTTCGACATTGTGGTTACGCCCGTGAAAGAAACGGATTTCGGAAAGCAGTTCGATACACGGATTTTTCATCGGATGTTCGACAGCGACAGCTGGCTTGCCGCAGCCGAAAAAGAAGGCGCGAACGTCATCAACGTCCACCACGGCAACGATCTTTGCCCGTACATAAACTATCCGTTCACCGAGATTGCCGCGCTTAAAGAATTTACCGACAAGGCTCACGCAAAGGGCATGAAAGTAAAAGTCTATTACACAATGCGCGAAATCAGTATCAACGCCGCCGAATTCAAAGCATTCAGAGCCCTCGACGGAGAAATCATAACCGAAAAACAGTGCGATGTCGACATCGAACCGTGGCAGAAAGAAACGGCAGAATATATCGGGAAGACGGTGGGCGAAGACGTGGTCGGCGCGTGGCGTCAGCCGCTTAAAGGCAAAAAGTATAAAGGCATTTACGATACCGCCGTCATAACCGAGGGGCAGTCGAGACTGTGTAATTTTTACGCCGAGGGACTTAATTATCTGATCGAAAAAACGGGTATCGACGGCATATATATTGACGATACGGCATTCGACAGGATTACCGCAAGGCGGATAAGAAGAATTCTCGATAAAAAATCGGGGTCGCTTATAGATTTTCATCAATGGAATCATTTTTTGCGACGCGGCGGAAACACTCCGGCTATGTATGCCGAAATTTATCCGTACGTCGATAAATGCTGGACGGGCGAGGGGTTCGACGTCGACGGTTCGCCCGAATATTGGCTTACGGAAATAAGCGGTTTGCCGTTCGGACTTACGGCAGACATGATGGACAGCGGAAACCGCTATCGCGGACTGACGTTCGGCATGACGAGTCGCGCCGGGTGGGAGACTAACGAAGATACACCGTCCGACGTATATGCGCTGATCGACCGTTTCGGTCTTGCCGATGCCGAAGTCGTCGGCTGGTGGGACGAGCGCAGTCGCGCGGATTGTTCCGACGAACGCGTGCGGGTTACGGAATTTATTGTCGGCGGCAAGTCATATTTCGCCGTTGCGAATTTTTCGGACGAACCGATCGAAACCGTCATAACGATCGACGGAAAATCGGATCTGACTTTCGTCGCACCCGAACACAAGGGATTTCAGCGCGGAGCGACGCTTGAAAATCCGATAAATACAGAAGGCGGAAAGGGTTGGTTTCTGACGCTTGCCGCGGGGAAACATCAATGTGGATAAAAAGCAGCGAAGAATTTAAGAAAACGGGCAGGTTACCCGTATTTACCAAAAGGTTCTCTGTAAGAGGCGGCGTTTCGCGGTGCTCGGTTAAGATAACCGCTACGGGTATATTCGACCTCGTCGTAAACGGCGATCGCATACCCGATTATTTTATGCCCGGTTGGAGCGACTATTCAAAATACATAAACCTGTGCGAATACGATATTGCCGACAAACTTAAAGAGGATAACCTGATAGAAATAACCGTCGCGGACGGGTGGTATTCGGGTAAACTCGGCTACGGCAACCGTACCTGCGTATACGGCGACGAAAAACGTGTTTTTGTCGAAATTACGGCAGAATACGCCGACGGCACGACGGACGTTTACGAATCGGACGACGATTGGACCGTAAGACCGTCGGCTGTTGCGTTCGCCGACTTTTTCGACGGGGAAAGGCTTGATTTTTCCGATTGCGGAGAGTTGCACAACAGGCAATATAAGGCGGTTATCGATAGTTATAACGTAAAACTCGAAAAATACGGTTACGAACCCGTACGCGTCGACGAAACGAACGTTCCCGCCGTTATTTATTCGGACGGCGGCGTCATGCGATACGATTTTTCCACAAATGCTGCGGGAGTCGTAAGTTTTGTCGCGAAAGGCAAAAAGGGAGATAAAGTCGTAATCCGTTACGCCGAAGTGCTTGACGAAAACGGCGAACTTTACGTCGCCAATTTAAGACGCGCCGAATGCCGCGACGAAATGATTTTGTCGGGCGGCGAAGATACGTTCGACCCGAAATTCACGTTCCACGGTTTCCGTTATGCCGAAATCCTCACGGAGGGCGATACGGAAATTATGCATGTGCGGCGGAAAACGCTGACGCAGGCGATAGATTACAGCGGAAATTTTGAATGTTCCGATGCGGTCATGAACGGCGTTTTCGATATGGCAAGGCGCGGACAAAAGAGCAATTTTATCGGAATACCGACGGATTGTCCGCAGCGCGACGAGCGTCTCGGCTGGACGGGCGACGCGGAAGTATTCTGCAATTCGGCGATGTTCAACGCCGATTGCGAAAAGTTCTTTGCCAATTATCTTAAACTTGTCAGAACCGACGCCTTGCCCGACGGCAGAATACCGTCTTTCGCGCCGTTTTACGTTCCCGTGGCGGACAATACCGCGGGCGTACCCGGCTGGGCTGACTGCATAACGGTCATACCGTATTTTCACTATCTGCACTATCGCGGCGAAAGTATAATAAAAGATAATCTCGCCGCCGCCGAAAAGTGGATATCTTACTATCTGTCAAAGTCGACCGATTATATAGTAAAAATAACGAATAACTTCGGCGACTGGCTCGCGCCTGCCGACACATCCGACGCGGACGTTATAAATCAATGCTTTTTCGGCTATTCGCTTAAACTTATTTCAAAGTGTCTGAGGGCGGTAAGAGATTTTGAAAAACAGTCGGAATACGAACGTCTGTATGCGGAAAGCAAAGCCGCTTTCCGCAGAACTTATTACCGCGACGGCAGAATAAAAGGCGATACTCAGACGGTCTACGCGCTGGCTTACGCCGTCGGGTTCGTCACCGCGGAAGAAATAAAAAAACCGCTTTCCGATGCCGTGAAGAGAAACGGAAACGCCCTGGCGACGGGGTTTATCGGCAGCAGATTTTTATTGCCCGTCTTATGCGACGCGGGCGAAAGCGAACTCGCGTACGAGATAATAACCCGCACGGAATATCCGTCCTGGGGATATATGCTTAAAAACGGCGCGACCACGGTGTGGGAACGCTGGAACGGTTATACCGAAGATGCGGGCTTTGAAGACCCCGAGATGAATTCTTTCAATCATTACAGCCTCGGTTCGTGTACGGAATGGTTTTATTCGTATGTACTCGGCATAAAACTCGGCGACGACGGGAGCGTCACGATTAAGCCGACTTTTACGGATAAACTTTCTTACGCAAAGGGCAGGGTAAAACTTAAACACGGATATCTGGGCGTTTTATGGCAAAACGAAAACGCCGCCCGCAAAGTGACGATCACTGCGGACGACGGCGTGGTTTATAAATGCGATTTCGGCGACCTGAAAACGATAAAAACGGAAAAAACCGATAAAAACACCGCGGTGTTCACGCTCGCATAGAATTTCTGTATTCTTGCGGAGACACATTGAATTTCGCCCTGAATTTCTGGGCGAAGAACGACGAATTGTCATAGCCGACGCTTGTCGAAACCGTGATTACCGACATGTCGGTATTGGCTAAAAGTTTAGCCGCATAAGACAGTCTTAAATCGGTGACGTATTCGATAATCGTCTTACCGACGTACTTTTTGAATAACTTTATAAAATGGGAATGAGAGTAGGAACTCAGCCCGATAATGTCGTTGATACGCAGCGAAAACACGTTCGGATCCTGAATCCGTTGCAGAAAGGCAAGAATGTCCTTCGGCACGAATTTTTCAGACGAGTTTTCGACGTATACGCCCAGCAAAAACATCACGAGAGACGCCAGTATGGCGTCTTGACTCCTTGCGGAGTCAAGACAATCCGCTTTATTCAGCCTTTCGTGAAGTTCGCTGAACGCCGCCGCGCTCAGTTTTATGACGATCGGTTTGTCGTGGCGACAGAGTTCGTCGTACAGATCGGGGCTTAAATCGTCCGTCAGTTTTTTCATCCGTTCTACCGAGACGCATATGTCTCTGCGGCGGATAGGCAGATCCGACGTCTGCTTGTGAACATGTTTCGGACCCAGCAGATAGAAATTGCCGGGTATAGACGGGTAGATAATCCCGTTTACGATGTTCACGCCCGTGCCGTCGACGGTAGATGTGAATTCCCAGTCGCTGTGGCGGTGCAGAACGGTTTCTTCTTTCCACAGGCAGGTGTTGATTTCGTCGGGCGGAAGTTTGGATATTATTTTTTTAACGGTTGTAACGTCCATACGGCAATTATACATTCGCCGCTGCGATTTGTCAATGCCGCGCGGACAAATAATAAAAAAACAATAAAAATCCGTTATCGGAAAACAGGATGAAATATGAAAAAGAAATATGAGTGTTGGATTGCTTTGGCAATATCGTTTGTCGTCTCATTATCGGCGTGCGGCAGTGCAAAACATGTTCATTCTTACAATGAGGTTGCGGCCGTTAAGGGAAAATGTACAGTCAACGGGGTCGCCGAACATTATGATTGCGTGTGCGGAATGCATTTTTTATTTACGGGCGACGGTTATGAAGAGGTTTCTTACGAAGATTTGTTGACACCGCCCGAACATACGCTCGGAGCGGAGACTGCCGAGGTAAAAGCCGATTGTCTTACCGACGGAATAAAGGCGTATTCGATTTGCGCGGATTGCGGGAAAATTTTTGTTCGTGACGGAGACGGTTATGTCGAGTCGAACTTGTCGGAACTGACGATAAAAAGCAAAGGTCATGATTTTTCGCTGAAAAAAGTCGGTGAGAAATATCTGGTTTCCGACGCTACGGAAGATACCCCCGCAATATATAAAAAATCGTGTTCGAGATGCGGCGAGGCGTCCGATGGGGCAAACGATACGTTCAGATACGGAAAGACGTTATCCTATTATCGTTCGCAAGATAAAACCGGGTTTGAACCGACATCTTTGACGCTTTCTATGTATAACACATCCGAAAATTTGTACGGCTTTACATGGAATGTCGTGAAAGAACCGGGTAAAGCCGCAGTCGTATTTTCGGAAGGTAAGGTAATTTCGTCCGATGCGGCAAGGTGTGTGGCTGACGTGGTCGAAAGCTCGTCTTACAAATATGGCAGTCCCGACGAGGAGATAACTTATTACATATGCAAGGCTGTCGTGAAACTTAAACCTGCTACGACTTATACATATCGCGTAACCGATTTATATGCCGATGTTTCGCTTTCGGATGTAACTTTTGTCACTCCTGACGCTGAAAGTACAAGCGTAAGATTTGCTCATGTGAGCGATTCTCAGGTAGGAGTGACCAATATGACTACCGCCGCCAAAACCGGTACTTTTTTCGGTAGGGTATTAAAACAGGTAGTCGCGGACGGGAACGATTTCGTCGTGCATACGGGTGACGTTGTCGAATGGTCGAAATACGAAGATTTCTGGCAGAATATGCTTGACGAGAATTTTGACTGTCTGTCTGTAATTCCGGTGCAGGCAATTTCGGGCAATCACGAAACGACATATAAAAACGGCATAAACGAAACTTACAAGCATTTTTCTTATGCTATGCCGGATCAGCCTACCGCTACGGGGTTTTACTATTCGTTTTCTTATGCAGATGTGAAATTTATAATGCTCAATACCAATCGACTTAATAACAACGCATTTACCGACGATCAATATAATTGGTTGGAAGGACAGTTGAAAAATAAAACCGAAAAATGGACTGTGGTGGCGATGCATAATCCCGTGTACTCTGCCGGCACATATGGGTCGAAACCCGGTAAGACGGCTGTAAGCGATAAATTAAAGATACAACTGGGCAAAATTTTTGCCGAATATGGTGTCGATATAGTGTTACAGGGACATGACCATTGCGTTTCGAGGACGTATCCGATAAACGGCAATCAGATGCCGACAGCCGATACGACCGAAATATATGACGGAATCGAATATTCCGTTGACCCGCAAGGTGTAATTTACGTTATGAACGGACCTGCCGGTAACCAGGTTGCGGGAAGACTGTATGCAGGTTACGATGCACGGTATTTTTCTTATGCTGCCGAGGCGAAAGCGTCGAGTTGGGCCGAAATAGAAATCGATGGTAATAAGCTTACCGTTACGGCTAAATACTATGATGCGGGTTCTTCGCATACTGAAGTCGGTCATAAATGGGGAATAATAAAAAAGGTATAAGTAAATAATAAAAAAATAGCGTATTATGATAAATTAGCGATTGAAAACGCAAAGTGGCAGATGATAAAATTATAACGGATAGGCGAATTATATATTTTTATATAATGAAGAACGGTTTTTAAGCGGCATATCGGAGTATTCCGACCGCAAAAGAAACGTTTTTATCGCTTTTCTGCGTTTTTGCCGGCGACAAATCGAATCGGATAAGGTTCGGGCATGTCGGCAGAGCGTAATAAAAAAACGGCAGGAGATTACGGAAAATGTTAAAAAAGATTAAACGACTTGCGGCGGCGACGCTCGCGGTGGCTACGGTTGCGACGACTTCTTTCGCCTGCAAGCCGAAGAATGACTCTACGGTTACGATAGACTCCAGCAAGACGCAACTCAACGTCGGCGTATTCAACGCCGGCTTGGGCACGGTTTATTTCGACGAAATGGTCAAGGACTTTGAAAAGTATTACGAGAATTACGAATTCGAGCCGGGCAGCGGCAAAAAGGGCGTGCAGGTAGTTCCGTTGAAGAAAAAAGAGGAATTCACGCCGGGTAACCTTGTCGCGACGATGAAGAATTACGATAACGTATTGTATCTTCTCGATCAGGGCAATTACACCGAATTCGTAAATCAGGGATTGCTCGAAGACATAACCGCAACCGTCAAGGAGAAGATTTTCGACGAGCGCGGCGATCTTGCCGAAGTTACCGGCAATGCCGCCACGAAATCTATAGAAGACACCATGCTCGACGGTTATGCCGATTGTTTCCTTTCCGACGGTAAATATTATGCGATTCCGTTCTGGATAAGCGTACCGGGCATCATATACGACGCAGACCTTTTCGATGCGAAAGGGTATTACTATAAGGCGAACGGTTCGCTCGGCGCGAAACAGGCCGATATAGACGCGGGTACGGCATCGGTCGGTCCCGACGGAAAGAAGGGAACTGCCGACGACGGACTTCCCGCAGACTGGAACGAATTTGTCAAACTCATGAAGAGAATGCGCGATACCAACGTTATTCCGTTTACATGGGACGATCAGCATAATTATCAGCGTTCGGGCGTGTTCAATCAGTTCTGGGCGAATTACGAGGGCTATGACAACTTTATGCTCAACTATTCGTTCGACGGTTACGACACGGGGCTTAACGAGACGATAACCGAAGACAATTACGCTCTGCTTGCGAATCAGGAGGGCAGAAAAGCCGCTATCAAAGCGTTTTACGACATAATGAGCGACAAAAACAATTATTCGCAGAACGCCGTAAACGGCAATAACCACACCGATGCCGAATTTGAATATGTAGACAGCGTAAACGAAAACAAACGTATAGCGATGTTTATGGAACTCAGTTACTGGGAGAGCGAGGCGCGCGCCGCGTTTGACCAACTCGCGCAGGAAAACCCCGATTACGCTTACGGCAAACGCGATTTCAGACTTATGCCCATACCGAAATTCACTGGCGTCGACGGCATAACCGATCAGACGAACACCGAAAGAGTAATCGTCGGCAGAGGCGCGGATAACTATATCTGCATAAGCGCACAGAATAAGAGCAAAAACACCGACGTTCAGGTCGAGGTTGCCAAGAAGTTCATTCAGTTTATTCAGCAGAGAGAACAACTCGTCAAATTCACCGCCAACACAGGATGTTTCAGATCGTACGAGTTTACTGCGACGGATGCCGAAAAAGAGACCTTCACGAAATACGGACAGAGCATTATGAGGTATATCGACGAGGGCGCGATACTCACCAGCAACCTGCCGCTTGCCAATAAGCGTAAAGTCAACGTCGGTAGATTCGACGAGACGAACAATGCGTTTGCGTTTATTGCCAAAAAGGGTAACGACGTAGCGTTGTACGACCCGATCTCGTACTTCCTGAAATACAAAAATCAGGACGTGGAAAGTTGTTATACCGATTTTAAGGCTACGTTTGCCGAACACTTCGATTTCTGACGGATTATATTAACGGATATATTATATGAAACGAGAAAGAGCGTCGGCGTTAAACCGCGTAAAGTGGTTTTTCTACGACTTGAAAGTTAAAATTTTCGGCGGCGGAAAGAGCAAGCCTCCGCGCCCGCACAACAAAAAAGCGGGGCAAAGCGTGTTTTTGTTCTTCTTTATGCTGTTGCCGATATTGCAATTTCTGATATTTTACGTCGGCGTAAACGTGAATTCGCTTAAACTGGCGTTTCAGAAATACGACGGAACGAAATACGTCTTTGCGGGTGTCGAGAATTTCGGCGCGGTGCTTAAAGCAATCTTTACCGAGGGCGGCGAACTCGTCCGCCCGCTGAAAAACTCGGCGATACAGTTTGCCGTCGGGCTTTTGATCGGCATGCCTTTGCAGGTTATGGTGGCGTACGTCGTATTCAAAGAAGTGCCGCTGTCCGAATTCTATAAGGTAATGCTGTTCCTGCCGAACATCATCTCGAGTCTCGTATTCGTCATCTGCGTAAGAATGATCGTTCAGAAAGGTTTCCCGATTATTTTCAATAAACCGGGTATGAACCTTTTAAGTCAGCTTAATTCTTCGAGTTTCTACACTGTTTTAATCTTCGGTTTGTGGATGAATTTTGCCGGCGGACTGATCATTTATCTTTCTGCGATGTGCGGAATTTCAAAAGACGTCATCGAATACGGACAACTCGAAGACATGTCGTCGTTTCAGGAATTTTGGCACGTCGTGTTACCGTCGATTTTCCCGACGATAGTTACATATATCGTCGTGGCGATAGCCGGTTTCTTCACGAATTACGGTCATTTCTATTCTTTCTTCGGCGGAGAGGGCAGGGGCGAAAAGCCGTTCGATACGCTGGGGTACTATTTCTTTGTAAAGGTCGTCGGGGACAACGTTACGCTGTACGATTATCCCTTCGCGGCGGCGGGCGGCATACTATTTACGATCGTCGTTGCGCCGATAACCCTTCTTACAAAGCATCTGCTTGAAAAATACGGACCGAGCGAGGATTGAGATCATGATTAAACGCAAGAATTTCAAACCTTCCGGAATTTCCAGACGCATGGATGCGTTCCAGATAGTGTTGTTCGTAATAGTCACGCTGTATGTTGTTTCGATGATTTTCGTTATGGCGTTCGGACTTCTGAATTCCGTCAAAAGTTGGGTCGATTTTCAACGCGGCAACATCTTCGGACTTCCGCGCAAGGAATACGGCTGGCATTTCGATAACTACAAAACGACTTTCGAGATGTTTTACGTTACGGTCAAAGAACTCGGCGAGGCTCCGCGCGAAGTTTATCTCATGGAGATGTTCCTCAACTCGTTCGCATATTCGATCGTGATGACGTTGTTCTGCATGGCTACCGAAATAGTCATGGCTTATGCGGTGTCCAAGTACGAATTCAGATTCCGTAAATTCATCTACGGTGTAGCCGTCGTCGTAATGCTTATACCGATAATCGGATCGCTTGCGTCGGAAGTGCAGTTTGCCGATTTCTTCGGACTTAAAGACAGCCTTATAGGCGTATGTATAATGAAATGTAAATTCCCGGGGTTGTACTTCCTCGTGTTTTACGCGACTTTCAGAAGTATATCCTGGACGTATGCCGAGGCGGCGCAGATAGACGGCGCAAGTCACCTGAGAATTTTCGTCTCCGTAATGCTGCCGCTTATCAAAAGTACGATGTTCGCGGTGTTCATTCTGCTTTTCATCGAAAACTGGAACGATTATTACACGCCGATGATATTCCTGCCCAATAAGCCTACGATAGCGTACGGGTTGTTTGAATATCAGAACAATGTCGAAACAAATATGTCTACGCCGATCAAACTTTCGGCGTGTTTCCTCGCCTGTCTGCCCATACTGGTAGTGTTCGTTGTCTTCAAAAACAAGATAATGGGCAACGTAACCATGGGCGGAATAAAGGGTTAAACCGATTAAGGAGAAAAGGATGAAAAAAATATTAACGACTGCGGTCGCCGCCGTAATTTCGCTTGCGTCTTTAACAGCGGCGTCTTACGCCGCGAACGCATACGGCGAAAATACGCCCGATTCGATAGAGATAATCGTCGATTACGGCGAATACGAAGACGAATTGCCCGTCGGTAAAGTCGGTAAATCTTACCCCGTGTTCGCAGGCGTCGTCACCGACGAATCGGGCAACGTTACGGGTGAACCCGACGTGCGGGTATATTCTCCCGACGGAACATTGCTGCCGATAAAAAACGGCAGGTTCGCCACCGCCGTAGCAGGCAAGTACAGAATAGAATATTACGCGTCGGCAGGCGCGCTTTCGGCAGAGGAAACCGTCGAGGTGACGGTCGACGACACCGCGGCGCCGCTTGTCTATACGCTTGACGAAAACTTCCCCGACAGCGCATATTGCGGCGAAAACGTCTTTTTGACTGACGGAACCCGTACGGGCGGCGTCGGCGCAGCCGAAATCGTGCTTACGATTACCGCAGACGGAGAAAAAATCGACGTTTCGGACACCCGCGACGGAGATTTCTTTATCCCCGAAAAAGCGGGAACGTATGATTGCGTTTATACCGTAACCGATTTCGTCGGCGACGAGATAACCGTTTCGGAAAGCATAGAGGTAACCGAAAATCTTCGTCCTATGTTCGGCAAGCCGTCTGTCGCGACGGTAGCGACCGTCGGCGAGAAGGTAAATCTTCCGCTTGCGGACGGAGTGATTTACAGGGGCGGGGTAAAGTATTATCTGCCCGTAACCGTCCGTTTCGACGGTGAAGACGTTACGGACTCTCTGAGTTTTACCGCAGACGAGGTCGGCGAAAAAACACTTGAATTCATATGCGAAAATCCGTTTGAAGACGGATACGAAACTTCGTATTCGTTCGTTATAACGGTGAGCGAAACGGACGACGGAAGTCCGATTTATACCCGTCGTTTCGCATTCGATAATTTTGAGGCGATTTCTACCGAAGACGACGAACTGTATAAGATAAAGGCGTTGTCGGTCGGCGACGCCGTCGCGGCGTTCGCCACGGCTATTCCGTGCGAATATCTCTCCGTCGGGCTCAAAGGAGAAAAGGCTACCGATATATACACTTCGTGTACGCTCGTCATGACCGATTCGCTTTGCGAAGAAGATCGCATCGAAGTCGGACTCGGTAAACTCTATACTTACGGCGAATTTTACGCCGCATACGACGAAGAAACTTATACGCTCGTCGACGAAAAAGGCAAAAAACTCTTCGACATAGAGTATTATGCCGACGGCAGAAAGTTCGGCGGTTTCCCGAGCGGCAGAGCCCGTGTATCGGTTGTACTGAACGGCGTGACCGAAAATACCGAAATGGCGTTCACATCGCTCGGCGGAGTATCGGTTACGACGTCGGCTTTCGACGGAGCCGAACCCGCGTTTTTGTCAAACCCGAAATTGCGTACGGTAAGCGTGGCGTATTTCGGGCAAACGGTCACTCTGCCCGAAATGAAGGCTTTCGACATTTTCGACGACGAACCGACCGTTCGCGTCAGAATAACCGACCCCGACCGTCAGGTCGTATATACGGGCGAGATTGACGGCGAATATTCGTTTACCGTCGAAAAATACGGCGCGTATCTTATAAGGTATGTCGCGTCGGACTCGTCCGGCAACGAGAGACCGATAACCTGTACGGTAAACGCTCTCGACATAATTCCGCCGGAAATAACCGTGGGTAAGATAAAAACCGAAGTTTCCGTCGGCGAAACGCTGACATTGCCTGCGGCGGAAATAAGCGATAACGCATCCGCGGCGGATAAGATAACATCTTACATTTACGCGCTTTACGGCAACAACGTGAAGGAACTGATAACCGACAGAACATTTACCTTTGAAAAGAAGGGCGTATATATAATACGTTACGTCGCCTACGATGCATTTGAAAACTACACCACGGTGGAATTCACCGTTACCTGCCGATAAGGAGCGGATTTATATGAAGAAGATTGTTACGATAATTCTCGGTATAACGCTTGCGATCGGTTCGGCTTTTGCCGTCGGTTGCGGCAACGACGATGCGGCAAAGGGCGGCGACGCAGCCGAAACCCGTACCGTATCTTACGTCGGCAACGAAAAGATCCGTTTTGACGATACCGACAAATATATTGTTAAAAACAAGAGCAGCGAATACAAAATAGTCGTTCCCGCAGACGCGTCGACCGTCGTCGGATATGCGGCGGAAGAACTTTCGTATTTCCTCGAAAAGTCTACGGCGTGTGTTTTACCGATAGTTACCGACGCCGAATTTTCCGGCGGTAAATTCATTTCCGTCGGCGAGACGAGCGAATTCGCCGCAAGCGGAATAAAGGCGGATTACGCGACGCTGGGCGAAAACGGCGTGACCGTTACCACGATCGGCGACGGAGTGTATCTCTGCGGCGCTACCGATTACGGGACACTGTTTTCGGTTTATAAATTTCTGCATTTCGAGGTCGGCTACGAGGCTTACGCTTACGACCATACCGAATACGATTATCACACCTCGCTTAAACTCAAAAATTTCGATTATTCGTATAAACCGGCGCTCGGCACGATGAATGCCGAAGACGGCGAAATGAGCGGCGAAGACAAAGTAAAACAGGCTCTGCGCATGGGTATATACGCATCGCAGAACGGCGGTTACGATATGTCGGGCAATCTGTTCAACGGATTGTGGTGTCATACCACGGCATATCTCGCGCCGCCGTCAAGATACGGCGATCTGTGGAACAACGGGCAACTTTGCTATTCCAAAGAAAAAACCGTCGAAGTCGTTTCTCAGTCGCTGATCGGCAGATACGTCAATGCGGCGACGGGACCTTACCTCATGATAGGCGGCGAGGACAACGTAGGTTCGTGCGATTGCGCCGATTGTAAAAATGGCGCGGAACAATACGGCGGCGCCGCTGGCGTATATGTGAGATTCCTTAACAAGGTCGCGAAAAACGTAGAGGACTATATGGTCGCCAACGGAATGACGAAAAGGCTGACCATCGTCGGACTGTTCTATTACGCGTATATTCAGCCCCCGGTAAAACTCGTCGACGGTAATTACGTCGCGGTCGACGAAAGCGTTATCCCCGTAAGCGGGCAGGTTTCGGTGGGCGTAATGTATACGCCGATACAGTCGTGTTACACGCACGCCTGGGGCGACGACACCTGCAAACAGAACGCGCTTTACGTCGATTATATCAAGGGTTGGGCGGCGATAACCGACCACCTTATGACGTACTCTTACGGCACTAACTTTCAGGCGTTGAAATTCCACTTCAACAACTGGTCGTATATAGGCGACACTTTCAGATTCCTGTCCGACCTCGGGTTGACTTATTATTTCGAGCAGGCATGCGCGTTCAACGATATATCCCCGATGTCCTCGATGAGGGTTTACGTCAGAGCCAAACTCGCGTGGAATCCCTATTACGATACGCAGGACCTCATAGACGAATTCATATCGCATTATTACGGCGCGGGCGCGGACGGCGTAAGCGAGTATTTCGCGGCGGTTATGGAGAACTTTGAAAGAATTTACACTCTGACCGAAACCGAATGCGAAGGTATTTATTACGCGATAGCGAAAAGCGAATACTGGACCAGACAGATAATAAAGGACTACGAAAGTTATCTCGAAAAAGCCATGTTCGCCGCCGAAAAATCGGGTCTTAAAGGCGAAACGTACAAAGAGAGGATTTTCAGAGAATATTATCTCGTCAAAGAGACCGAACAACTTTACTATTCCAAATTCCTGAGCGATAAAGAGCGCGAAGAACTCAATGCGCTTATCGAATACGGAAGAGAAAAATATAACGTTACGAGGGGCGCCGAATGATGAAAAAGATACTTGCGTTGTTACTGTCGGCGGCGGTCGTTCTGGGCGTCGTCGGATGCGGAGGCGGCTCGGATAAAACCGCCGACGGCGTTACCAAATATCGTATATATATAAGCGCGACGGAAGTCGAACTCGAAGAAAACGAAACTTTCGTTTTGGTTGCGTCTTACGGCGATAAAAAGGTGAACTTTTCGAGCGCGGATACGTCGGTCGCGACCGTGACCGAAGACGGAACGATAACCGCAGTCGCGACAGGGGAAACCGAAATAACCGTCGGATGCGAAGGCAATACCAAAGTCTGTAAAGTGACCGTCGTACGGCGCGACAGACGGATAGTCATCGACTGCGAAAGCGAGATAACCGCCGTGGGGTCGCTGGCCAAGCGTTTTACCGCCAAAGTGTACGAGGACGGAAACGAGACCGACGACGTCGTGATCTGGACAGTTTCGCCCGCATCGGCGGGGTTGACGTACGACGGTAACGCAGCCGTGCTGAAAATAAACGGCGAGGGTGAATATACTCTTACGGCATCGTATAAAACGGCGTCGGCGACCGTGCGTATCAGAATAATAAACGCCGGTTCGGCGGAGTAAGGAGGGATAAGGATGAAGAAATTTCTTATAAGTCTTTTTATCGCTTTACTGTGCGTGTCGTGTGTTTTCGCTTACGGCTGTTCGGGTTGCGGTAAGAGCGATCCGGGAGATTCTTCCGGCGGAAACGCCACGGTCGAAAAAACCGACAGACTTGCACTCGCAGACGACGTCGTAGACCTTTATTCGGGCGAAACGTATTCGTTTTCGTTCGGCAAAAACGCCGAATATACCACTTCCGACGAAAATATCGCCTCGGTCACCGCCGACGGACTTCTTACCGCGGTGGCGGACGGGTCGGCGTTTATAACCGTCAGAAAAGACGGGGTGTCGGGCGTGTGTCGCGTAAACGTGTATAAAGCCGAAGAATATCTCAGATTTTCAAACGAAAAAGCGACCGTCGTAAAGGGCGGAGAGAAAACGCTTTCGGCTGAAATAATCAGAAATAAGACGGCAATCGGCGGCAAAATCGAATTTTCGGTGAGTTCGCCGGCATTGACATATAAAATCGACGGAGATTCCGTCACCGTGTCGGCAGATACTGCAGGATATTACGAAATTTACGCATCGCACGGCAAACTTAAGGCGACGTGTTTGCTGAAAGTCGTAAACGACGATGCCGTAATTCTCGGAAAACCGATTATAAGGGTTGAAAACTGCAAGACGCTCGTCTGGGACGACGTCGCAGGCGCAGACGAGTACGAAGTGCTTATAAACGGCGGAGACAAGACCGAAGTCTGCGACAATTCTTTAGATATATCGGAGTTGACCGACGATCTTCTCTGCGGCGAAACGCTGACGCTTTCGGTGTCGGCGACGGCAAAGGCTAAGTTCGACGTTATCGACGGCGGTTATTCGAGCGTGATTTTCGCACACGAATATACAAGCAAAGCGATTACGGAATACAGTTGCGTTGTCGAGGGTACTATCGGTTACGAGTGTTCGGTATGCGGAAAGGAATATTCGGTAGAAAACTACCTTGCGCCGCATAATTACGTCGACGGAGCGTGTACGGTCTGCAAAAAGGTAGCGACCGAAAAAATACTTTACCTGTACGACGAAGTAAACGAATGCTATTACGTTGCCGGCGCGGACGGAGGATTCAATTCCGAAACCGTATATTTCCTCGCGGAATATAACGACGGCAAAAACGGAACTCATCCCGTAAAATATTTCGCGATGAGCGCGTTCCAGTCCAATAAAATAATCAAAAGGGTTATCATTCCCGAATCGATAACCGAATTCGTCGACAAACGCGACGCAGGATACAACATTATAACCAAAGACGGCGTAAAGGTGTCCAGTCCGTTACGCGGTATGGTCTTCGACGCGTGCGTAAACCTCGAATACGTTTCGGCAAGAGGCATAACGTATTTCCCCGCCGTCGACAATATGGATTTGTCTTACGGACACGATAATTTCAGAGATTGTTATAATCTGACGCAGATAATACTCGGTAACGGTATTTACAACGAGGGCAGATCGTTCATGAACTGGCTGAATACGCCCGCGGGATTTACGCCGAAAACCGACGTGTACGTTTACGGCGACAAAGTCGGCGCGTTGAGCACGGATTATTATTCGATAGGTTCCGATACGGGTGCGAACAACAACCTGCTTACGGGCGACGTGTTCTATTACGACGAAACGTCTGCCGATTGTTTCAGATGGCATTACGCCGCCGACGGAGAAACGATAGTTTCCACCGGTAAACATGTGTATTCCAAGGGCAGATGTAAAAAGTGCGGAGCGATCGACGATCACGGCGTAAAATACGCTTACGACGAAGTCGACGATTGCTACTATGTATCGGATAACAGAACTTATACCGATGCCGAGGCGGTCGTGCTTTCGGAATACGACGACGGCAAGAACGGACTTCGCGCGGTAACTTATGTAAAGAACGGCGCGTTCGAGGGTAACACCAAAATCGAAAGAGTAATTCTGCCGGCAAGCGTAACGCAACTCGACGGTTCGGTATTTCAGGGTTGCGAAAACCTTCGTTTCGTGTCTATGGTCGGTATCGGCGATATGGCTTTCTGTCAGACAGACAGACCTTACGACACCGAAAAAGTCACCACCAATAATAACTTCCTTAACTGTTTCAGGTTGAGCGTGGTCATCGTCGGAGGAAATTATAACCTCTATCCGGATCCCGGAGCGCAGCAGTTTATCGCTACGGGCGAAGATCTGGTAACACCGATAGTCGATATTTACGTCGACGCCGCGGCGACAGACGCTAACGTAAATTGTCCGCCTAACGGAAAGAACAATCTGCTTACCGGCGTAATCTTCTATAAAGGCGAACTCGATACCTGTCTCAGGTGGAATTACGACGCCGACGGAGAGATAGTCGTTTCTTCGAGAGAACACACGATGTCCGACGGCAAATGTACGGTTTGCGGCATGACGGAATCGTACGGTGTTCTGTACGGTTACGACAGCGCGAACGCGGCGTATTACGTCACTGGGTATACCGGCGATAACGCCGCTTTGGAGATTCCCGCGGTGTTCAATGACGGCATTCACGGCGAACACGGCGTTACGAGCGTAAAGAGCGGCGCTTTCGCAGACAATAAGACGCTTAAATCGGTAATATTGCCCGAGAGCGTCAAACGGCTTGACGGCGCGGTGTTCCAGGGGTGCGAAAATCTCGAATACGTTTCTATGATCGGCATAGAAGACATGATTTTCGCCAATATCAATACCGCCTACAGTCCGAACGAAACCGTGTGTACGAACAATAACTTCTTTCTCTGCGCAAGCCTGAGGACGGTCGTCGTAGGTAAGAATTTCAATCTTTATCCAGACGGCAATACAGGCGCACAGCAATTCCCGGGCAGTTCGGGTAAAACGGATATTTACGTTTACGGCGGAGAGGAAGAAAGCAACGTGAATTGCGACGCGGGTACTAACAACGGAATGCTTTCGGGCAACGTGTATTATTACAGCGAGAGCAAAGCGGAAAATCGTTGGCGCTTCGTCGACGGCAAAGCAACTTTGTGGGAGTGATGTTTATGAAAGGGTCAAAAATCATGAGAAAATTCATTGCGGCGCTGTCTGCGACGTTTATAATCGCGGGCTGCGCGGCGGGTTGTAATCCGTCGTCGTCATCGGATTCGTCCGGCAGCAGCGGTGGCGACAGTTCGTACGAAGAACCCGTTTCAGAGACTTATACGGTAGTATTCGATTCCGACGGGGGTACGGAAGTCGGTTCGGTCACGGTAAAAGAAGGCGGAAGACTGCTCGAACCGAAAACGCCTGTAAAGGCAAACACACGGGAGACTTATTCGTTTGTCGGCTGGTATCTCGGCGACAGAGAATGGCGTTTCGATAAAGACGTCGTAACGGATAATATAACGCTCGTGGCGAAATGGAAACTGGAAGAAAAATATACCGAGCCATTGTTGCCGGAGTAAGGAGGTAAATAATGAAAATTTACGAGAAACCGTCAATCGCCGTCGTTTATGCGACGAAAAGCGACGTTGTTACCGCATCGGTGTACGATAACGACGTCGAAGACAAAGACTGGAACGACCTGTTAAACGGCGTTTCGCTTATGTGAAAGGAGGAATGTATGAAAGGGATTAAGAATCTGACCTTAAAACTGCTTGCGGCGATATGCGCGGCGTGCCTGATTTTCGGTGCAATGGTTTTCGGCGCGACCGCGGCGAAGGCAGACGGCGAGACAATGCCGACCGGCGCGACCGTAACGGTCGACGACGGCGTTTCGCTCAAACTCAACGATAAGGGCGGCATGAGATTTATCGTAAGAATGAATTCGGCGGCGAAAAAGTACATCGTCGACGACGATGCCGACAATGTCGTTAAACTCGTCGTCGTGATTGCTCCGACGCAGATATTTGCCGATAAAAATCTCGCAGAAGATTTTGTCACGCTTAAAAATACCTGTCCGAGCGTCGAAATAGACGAAAGTAAAATTTACGCCGACGGCGAAGATTTTCTTGCTAATGCATGCGTCGTATCGATGAAACCCGCAAACCGCAATCTGGCATATACGGCGGTGGCGTTTGTAGTAAAAGACAATGCCGTCGTTACGAATACGGCTTTGAACGCAAAGGCGCGATTCGGGTTTTACGACCTTGTAACCCGTTCGATTTTGATTACCGCCGACGGCGAAGATTATTCCGAAGATATTCTGACTCTGCAGAGTTACGAATGGTTCGGTAGTAAGGAATACCCCGTGCGTATCGAAACGGTTGCCGATTATAACGCGCTTGTTTCAAAGATAAATCTCGGCAGAAATTTCGGCGTAAGAAACATAGAAGTCAAGGCATCGCTCGATTTAAGCGGCGCTACGGAAATAGAAGAAGGTAAAAAACCGCAAAATCTTAAATTCGTAAGCAAAATCACTTGCGTCGTAGACGGTAAATCGACCGTCGTATCGGTAGAAAAGGGCAATGACGCTGGCTTGACCGCGCCGACCAAAGCCGCCGACGAAGAATATTCTTATAAATTCGTAGGTTGGATGACCGAGGAAAACGGAACTACACAGGCTGACCTTTCAAACGTAACCGCCGATATGACGGTTTACGCGAAATTCAAGGCTTACGCGCATAACTCTGTATCGGGTCTTACCGTAGCCGATATAAAATGCGGCGAAACTCCCGCCCCGACGGCTACTGCGGCTCACGGAACAGTAACCTATAAGTATGCGACGGCGGAAGACGGCGAATATACCGAAATTACCGCTTTCAGATCGGGCGTATATTACGTTAAGGCGTTTGTCGAAGAGGGCGACGATTACGAGGGCGCGGAAAGCCCTGCCGTGTCGTTCAGAGTTTCGCATAACTTTAACGCTAACGGAAAATGCGCTTGCGGAGAATATAACACTCAGGGCGTAAAATACGGCTATGACGCCGCGAACAAAGTATATTACGTCGATAACAATAAGGATCTTAACGTGGCCGAAGTGACCGTTCTTCCCGCATATAACGACGGAACAAACGGCGAATACGCTGTAACCTTTATAAGGAACGGCGCATTTATGGATAACGGCAATATCGTTAAGGTTATTTTGCCCGACAGTATAAAGCAACTTGACGGGTCGGTATTCCAGGGTTGTGCAAATCTTAAATACGTTTCTATGACCGGAATAACCGATATGGCGTTCAAAAACCTCGGTAAAGACGGTATATACGCAAACGAACCCGAAAACGTAATTACTAACAATAACTTCCTTAACTGTGTAAAACTCACTACTGTTATAGTCAATAAATCATTCAATCTTTATAAAGATTCGGATACCGCACAGCAATTCAAATTTACCCGTAACGATATAACTCTGACACCGTGTGTCGATATTTACGTTGTCGGTACTCAGGATGAAAGCAACGTAAATTGCGCGCGTATTACCCAAAACGATCTGCTGTCCGGAGTGATTTATTATAAGGGAGATAAAACCAAGTGCCTGCAGTGGAACTTCGACGACAACGGAGACGTTGTTCACGGCAATTCCGCGCACGAATTTGAAGACGGAAAGTGCGTCCACTGCGGAGAATATAACACTCAGGGCGTAAAATACGGTTACGACTCCGCCAACAAAGTTTATTACGTCGATCTGAATTATGGTTTGAACGTTGCCGAAGTAAACGTCTTATCCGTATACGACGACGGTACGAACGGCCAACATGCTGTAACCTTTATAAGAAACGGCGCGTTTAGGAATAACGGCAATATCGTTAAAGTTATTCTGCCCGACAGCATAAAGCAACTTGACGGCTCGGTATTCCAGAATTGCGCCAAACTCGAATACGTTTCTATGACAGGAATAACCGATATGGCGTTCCTTAATCTCTCCGGAAAGGGTATTTATGCCGGTGAAGCCGAGGTTGTAACAAACAATAACTTCCATCTCAGCGTAAATATAAAGTATCTTATAGTCAACAAGGCGTTTAATCTGTTCAGAGATTCAGCCGATGCGCAACAATTCCCCGGTAATGCCGCGTGTATCGATCTTTATGTTGACGGTACGCAAGACGAGAGCAACGTAAGAGTTGTCGGCGGCAATAACGGTTTGCTTTCCGGTGTGATTTACTATAAAGGCGATGCGAGCAAATGCTTACAGTGGAATTTCGATTCCGACGGTAACATTAGTCACGGTAATGCTAAGCATAATTTTGTAGACGGTAAGTGTTCCGGTTGCGGAATATATAATACTCAAGGCGTGAAATACGGTTATGACGCGACCAACAAGGTTTATTATGTTGACAAACAGGAAACGGCATTCAATGTTGCGGAAGTAAACATTCTTCCGTTATACGATGACGGAACAAACGGCGAACACGAAGTGACTTCTATACGAAACGGAGCGTTTCAGAATAATACCGTTATCAGAAGAGTGATTTTACCGGAGAGCGTAAAACGTCTTGACGGTTCTGTATTCCAGGATTGCGAAAATCTCGAATATGTTTCTATGACAGGTATCGAAACTATGATGTTTAACAATATAACTACGGCATACAGTCCTAGCGAAACCGTCTGTACTAACAACAATTTCCATAATTGTCCCAATCTGAGGAAGATTGTTGTAGGTACGAAATTTAATCTTCACCCTAACAACGGCGGAGAACAGCAATTCTCGGGAAGAGGAGACGCGAACGTCGACGTTTACGTTGCGGGCAGCAGTGAAGAGAGCAGCGTCAACGTTAAAAACGAGGCGCCCAACGTCAGACTTTCCGGAAATATATACTATTTAAGTGCAGAACAGGCAGACGGGTGCTGGCATTACGTCGACGGCGTTGCGACTCTCTGGGCGTGAAATATTCCGACATATGTCGGATAATCGAAAATTCTGCGGCATACAACGAAACGATGTGAAAAATACAACATTTTCGCTTGTAAAATAACTTTACTATTTTCGCGATATTTAATATAATTTGTATTATAAAGATATTGCGGAAAAATAATTAAATTCAATGTTCGGAAGGGGTCGAAGTAAAACCGCGAGATTTTGCAACGACCCCGTTTCGATAAATTGCCGAAAAAAATTACTATGCGAATAAAAGAATACTCGGCGGATGAAAGCAATGTCTAAAATAAAATCATTTATAATCGCGTTTTTTGCGATTGTTGTTTTAATATTACCGCTTACGGGGTGTACTGCAGGAAATTCGGGGCAGATATTCACCGTAACGTTTGCTCAGGACGGCGAAAGCGATATAGTCAGAACCGTCAGAAACGGAGAACGTATATCCGACGTACCTGCGCCCGCGGGCGGCGACGGCGAAACCGTAATCGAATGGAATTTCGATTTCGATAAACCCGTCGTAAAATCCGCGACGGTCGGCGTTATATCGTATACGCGCGGTGCGGCATTCGATTACGCTGATAAAAACGAAAATTCGTATTCGGTCATAGGCTTTACGGGCAGTCCGGTCAATCTCGAACTTCCCGACGACTATAAAGGCTTACCCGTGACCGAAATAGGCGCGGCGGCATTCAACGCGAAATCGACGCTGAAAACTGTTCGTCTGCCGTCAGGCTTGAAAAAAATAGGCGACAATGCATTCTGGGAATGCGCCGGGCTGATAGCGATAGATTTACCCGATACCGTCGAATCTCTGGGCGCAGCGTCTTTTCAGGGTTGTACGGGGTTAAGGTCGTTTACTCTTCCGTCAAGGATAACGAAAGTCCCGGCAAGACTTACGGTCGGACACAGATATTCGTTCATCGAAGTTCCGGAAGGCGTAACGTCGATAGAACCTTATGCGTTCGCAAGCGAAATAACAAAAATCGTTTTGCCGTTGTCGCTTGGGAAAATCGATTACGTCGGTTTATGGAAGAACTTAAAAGAAATATATTATCGCGGCACGAAAGACGATTGGGGCTGGATAGACGTTTCAGACGAGGTATATAACGGATTTTCTTCGGCGTCGGTAGTGAAAAACGCGACGATATATTATTACAGCGAAACCCGCCCGACGGGCGTCGGCAATTATTGGAGATATGTAGGGGGTACACCGACAAAATGGCAGACGGCAGACTGAACGTAAAAGATTTTTCGTCGATCGCCGTCAAACCGTATCGCGACGGTGCGATATGGAGCGAGGCTTTTTCTGCCGCGCTCTCAAAAAACAAGAAACTATATATCCCGACGGGCAGGTATTATATCGATAAGTCTGTCGTATTGAGGTCGGGTGCGGATATTCTTGCGGATAAAGACGCAGAGATTATACTGATAAAAGGCGTAAAGACGTTGCTTTTAAGAAACGAAAGCGTTGCCGACGGTTCGACGGGCAGAATTGCCGAAACGCATAAAAGAGACGAAAAGATCTCGATCGAGGGCGGTATCTGGGCGGAAGAAAACGACGAAAGGCTAGGATACGGCGCGAGCGGCGCGTTCGACGAGGAAGACAGTTTTCACGGCGTGTCGACGTGTTTTTTGTTTTCTTGCGTAAAGCATTTAAGGCTTGAAAATCTGACGTTCCGTCATACTGCGGGTTTTGCGGTTCAGATCGGAGAAATCGACGGTTTTGAAATAAAGAATATAGTTTTCGACGGCTGTTTTGCCGACGGGTTGCATATAAACGGAAATACGGTAAACGGCGTGATAGAAAATCTTTCGGGACATACCGAAGACGATCTTATCGCGCTCAACGCATACGACTGGGATAATTCGTCCATAAATTTCGGCAGGATAGAAAACTTGGTCGTCGACGGGGTTTATGCCGCCGGCGGAGAAAACGCGCATAAGTCCATGCGCATCCAACCGGGCATTTACCCTTACGAAGACGGTACGACAGAAGACTGTTACATTAAAAATCTCCGTATAAAAAACGTCGTCGGCGCGGCGACTTTCAAAATGTATCTGCAGACGCCTGCGTATACCGACAGACCCGAAAAACCCGTCGGTGTCGGGCGAATAGAGAATATTTCGTTTGAAAACATCTCCGCCGATACCCGCGAACCCGTTGACAGGCAGCCGAATTATCTTAATTGCGACCCAGTAACGGGTAATTTCGCGACTTTTGAAGTCGGCAGTAACGTAAAGGGCATAAATTTCAGAAACGTCAGGGTTTTACTGGATAAAAGCAAATATCCGAATGCGTATTTCATGACGGTCGGACCTAAATCACAATACATAAAAGAAAAGGGGTTGGAACTTTTCGATCCGTATATTGATTGCGTGTTAAGCGGGATGACTTACGAAGACGTATATATCAACGGCGAGTATGTCGAAGATATTTCTCCGTTTGTCAAAGAAATAAATTTCGGCAATATCTATCCGTCTGCGTTGCCTTTCGGCAGAGGCGTCATAGAAAACAATAAGGAGTAAAAATGAGTAAAGGAAGATTTACGATACCTACGGACGAGAGTTTCGTGGAGGGGACAAAGGAAATAGCGGAGAAGTGGGGAGCGGACGCGGTAAGAGACTGCGACGGAACCCGTTTGCCGCAAAATGCGGGGCAGTTCGGAAAGGTGTACAACACCTATTTCGTCGTGCGCGGAGATAACGAGTGGGCGAGAAAACATCCCGAAGAGGCGCAGAGGATATTTTTGCTTTCGGAGCGTAATCTTGCCACGGGCGCCACTCTCGGAATAGAGATAATGAAAGGTTTTTTAGCCGACGAATTCGACCCGGATTATTCTTATCTCAACCTGTGGCAGGTGTACGACAGAACCACCGGCGAAGAGGTAAAGACATGGAAGGTATGCCGTAAGAAAGGAACTGTGGAGATAGAAAACTGTAAACCTTTCCACGAATACACGGTGACGTTTTTGGCAAGAGTGACCTGGCACCCCGTGCAGATATACAATTATCTTACGAACGGTTGGACATGCGAGAAACAACTGACATACGACCCCGCTTTCCCGAATACGAAGAAGTATATCGTCGAGCATATGAAAAAGTGGTGCGAAGAAAATCCCGAAACGAACGTCGTAAGATTTACCACGTTTCTCTATCAGTTTACGCTCATTTTCAATAATCTCGGCAAAGAAAAACAGGTTGAGTGGTTCGGCTACGCGCAGACCGCTAACCCGATACTTATCGCAGACTTTGAAAAAGAGAGCGGAATAAAACTCACCGCCGAAGATTTCGTAGACAGCGGGTATTACAACAACTGTTTCAGAACTCCTACAGAGAAATTTAAGAAATATATGGACTTTGTCGAGAGGTTCGTAAGCAGGACGATAAAAGAACTCGTTGACATATGCCATAGTTACGGCAAAGAGGCGATGATGTTCCTCGGCGACGACTGGATAGGGTCGGAGCCGTACGGCGAGCATTTCAAGGATATGGGCTTGGATGCGGTAGTCGGTTCCGTCGGCGGAGGGGTAACCGTAAGAATGTTATCCGAAATACCGTACGTCAGATACCACGAAGGAAGATTTTTGCCGTATTTCTTCCCCGATACGTTCTTCGACGGGAACGAAGACAACGCCGTAGACGAACTCGACCGCAACTGGCGTACGGCGAGAAGGGCAATAATGCGTAAGCCCATAGACAGAATGGGTTTCGGAGGATATTTGTCTTTGGCGGCAAAATTCCCGAAATTCGTAGACAGAGTGGCGGAGATAGCGGACGAATTCAGAACGATATACGACGCGGTAGACAATAAAAAACCGTATTGCAGATTAAAGGTCGGCTTACTCAACGCGTGGGGAAAAAAGAGAAGTTGGATGAGCCATATGTGCGCGCACGAACTGTGGTATCAGCAGATATACTCGTATCAGGGAATATTGGAGTCGATAAGCGGACTTCCGGTGGATATAGAGTTTCTGTCGTTCGACGAGGTGAAAGACGGAGTGCCGCAGGACATAGACGTCATAATAAACGCGGGCGACGCGTATACGTCGTATTCGGGCGGAAGAGAATGGCTCGACGAAAAGTTGCAGACGGCTGTAAGAAAGTTCGTGTATAACGGAGGCGGATTTATCGGGGTAGGCGAACCTACTGCTTGTGAGGCTAACGGAAGATACTTCCAACTTGCGGACGTAATGGGCGTAGACGAAGAGATAGGATATACTCTCTCAATAGATAAATACAATATCCGGAAAGTAAAACATGAACTCACGGACGGTTTAGACAACATAGACTACGGCGAAGACAAAAAGAATATTTACGCTTTAGAGGACGCTAAAGTGCTAGATATAACTTTCAGCGACAGGTTTAAGCGAAACGTGAACGTCGGCGAAGTTAAAATGGCTGTAAACGAGTACGGAAAGGGCAGGAGTTTTTATATAACGGGAATACCGTACAGTTTCGGGAATTCGAGATTATTGTATAAGGCAATGTGCTGGGTAGCGAACAAAGACTTAAACGTATGTTATGCGACTAACCCTGCTACGGAATGTAACTATTATCCCAGTGCGAAGAAATACGCGATAGTAAACAATTCCGACGAACCGCAGACGACCGATTTTTACGATATACAAGGCAATAAGACGGTTATATCTCTTCAGCCTATGGAAATAAAATGGATAAAATCGAATTGAAATCAGAGCGTTGGGACGAGGGCGCGCCGATAGGCAACGGCAAAATCGGCAGTATCGTATACGGCGGCAATCCGTTGAAAATAACGGTTGACCGAGCCGATTTGTGGGATCTCCGCCCGAACGAAACCACGCTCGAAAAAGGTTTTAATTACGCAAACCTCGTAAAACTGTCGGCCGACGGAAACGAGGACGAGTGGCGTGAACGCGCAAGGTTGTTTGAAGATATTTTCATGGGTAAACCCTATCCGTCGAAGATAACGGCGGGCAGAATCGAGTTATCTTTTACGCCGACGCCGAAAGACGTCAGATACGTTCTCGACATTAAAGCCGCCGAGGTCCGTGTTTATGACGGAGACGACCTCATAGCGGAAATCTTTACGGATTATATTACGCTTGTCGGAGCGATCAGACTGTACCGCGCGGCAAAACTGTCGTTTCATATTCCGACTTATCTGTCGGACGTGTCCGAAAACGGATCGGGTATAGGCGATAAAGATAAGGGCGTAACCATGGGGTATCCGAAAGCGATCGTCAAAAACGACGGAGAATTCGGTTGGTACGAACAGAACACGCTTACGGATTACGCGTTCGGTATATGCGCGTTGCGTCGCAGCAACGTCGTTTATTATACGCTTTCTACGACCGACGACGATAAAAATTACGTCGCTTACGCTAAAAACGCGCTTTCGACCGCGGCAAAAGAAGGCTTCGACGGATTGCTTTTCCGACATAAAAAATCATGGGCGGAATATAACGCCAAATCATCCGTAAAAACGGGTAATAAGGCGATTGACGATACATATAAAAAGAGTTGGTATCTGTTTCGCTGCTGTTCGAGAAAGGGGTATTACCCGATGCCTTTGCAAGGCGTATGGACGGCGGATAACGACGCGTTGCCGCCATGGAAAGGCGATTATCACCACGACACAAATACCGAGTTGTCGTATATGTCATACCTTGCGGCGAACAGATCGGACGAGGGCGTCGCGTTCATCGATTATCTGTGGAAACTTCGCCCCGCTTTTGAAAAGTTCGCCGACGAGTTTTTCGGCGTAGAGGGGTTGCTGATTCCGTCGTGCTCGACCGCAGACGGTAAGCCTATGGGCGGCTGGGCGCAGTATTCTCTGTCGCCTACGATGACGATCTGGGCGGCGCAGAGTTTCGACGACTATTATCGGTATACCGACAACGAAGAATTTCTCAGAAACAGAGCGTATCCGTTTTTTAAGGAGGTCGGCTCGGCTGTCAAGGGCTTGCTGAAAGAGGTAAACGGTAAATTGTATCTGCCGCTTTCGTCATCGCCCGAGATATTCGACAATACGCCGCGCGCGTATCTTACGCCGAACTCAAATTTCGATTTGGCGTTGATGACATACCTGTATAAAACGCTTAAAGATTATGCCGCCGAACTCGGCGAAGACACGTCGGAATACGAGGATATCTTATCCCGCCTCGACGACATCGCAATCGACGAAGACGGCGTCGTCATGCTGGATAAAACGCAACGACTGCCGGAAACTCATCGGCATTTTTCACACCTGATGTGCCTTTATTCGTTGAAACTTATAAATTACGATACAGATGAGCATAAGCGCATATACGATGCGACTATCGCTCATCTCGAAAGTCTGGGTACGGGTTATTGGGTCGGATTTTCGTTTGCCATGGCGGCGCAGATTTACGCTTTGGCGCGCCGCGGAAATGCGGCTTACGAAAAACTCGGTCAGTTCGTAAAAGGTTTCGTCGGAGAAAACGGATTTCACCTTAACGGAGATTATAAGTATTACGGTTATACGTGGTTTCACTATCGTCCGTTTACGCTTGAAAGCCTTTACGGTTTCTGTGACGCCGTTCATCTTACGCTTATCGACGATACGTCAGACGGCATAAAACTTTTTGCCGCAATATCCGACGAAATGAGACGCGGAACCGTGGAATTCAGAAATTTACGCGCCCGCGGAGGGTTGATCGTTTCCGCGAAAATGAAAAACGGAACGGTAGTCGGACTGAAAGTCGAAAGCGATAAACCCGTCAAGATCGCAATCGACGGCAGGGAATATTCTCTTCGTCGGGGTAAAAATATCCTTATCTGACCTATCGATTTAATCAAAAACACCGAAACGATGTCGCCGTTACGGTGTTTTTTTATGCAGTCGTTTGCACTTTTAATGCTTTAATTCTCAATGCGGATTGCGCGGCGACTACGAATACGGGCATATTTATCTGAAAGCAGTAAAAAAAGACGAATGCAGAATTGCATTCGTCTTTTTATGGTACTCCCGGCGGGAATCGAACCCACAACTAACCCTTAGGAGGGGTTTGTTATATCCATTTAACTACGGAAGCGTATTTATATCCGCGCGCCGCACGGTTGTTTTTATATGCGGGTAACGCTCGACTGTTATTTTACTATATTCGGAGATTTAAGTCAAATTTTTTAACCTTAAATTTTTGAAACAAGTCGTTTTTTCTTTTCAAAACTTTGTTTTTATTGTATACTGTTATCGTTAAAGCCGACGTGTCGGTCGACAATCGTTCAGGAGGTATATTATGAGGGTATATAAGGTCGTGCCTTGTCCGGGCAGGGTGTCGGGGAAAAATACGGCGGACGCCGTCGCGCAGATTTCGGGATTTTCAAATATCATTCTTCGCGAATCCGTCGGCGGATGGGAACTCATAGGGGTTATGCCTGTCGCGGTAAGCGTGGTTCGCGGCGCAAAAGTGTCGGACGAGCCGTATAACGCCATGATTTTCGTCCGTGACGAGTTGAAAGAAGTGCCCAAGGGCAGCGTGCTTGAAAAAAATATTCAGGCAGAAGAAGAAACGCAGGACAAACAACAATAACGTAATGACATAAGAACGGCGTGGCGGGAACGAATATCGTTCCCGCCACGCCGTTTTATTTATAACAGCGGTTTTACTTTTTGTTTACAAGTCTCATCAGTCTGGAAAGAAGGTCTCCGACTTCCGAAGGTTCGGCATATTCAAGCATTCTCTGAATTTCGTTGATTTCTTCGCTCTTCATAAGACGAGTATGCCGCATTATTCCGCTTATATTCATATTATTATTCGAGGCGGGTGTCGGCGTAAAACGATATAACGGAAATTATATGCTATCTGACGTTCGTTACCGTTACGATTGCCGACGATGCGACCGCGTAGGTTTCATACAGTAAAAATACCTGATTATTCAAACGACTTTGCCGCCTGAATAATTTTTTCTGTTCAGCAGTCCGCCTGCGTAGGTATGCCAGCCAAGAATAAAACGAACCTTGCCAAAACGCCGCTATTTTCGCGCTTTTTGTCAAATTCTCGTTTGAAGTACGTCTAGTACGTCTGCACTCGCCTTTACCAAAAATCATCAAAAATATCGGCGTTTTGGTTGCTAGCAAGTCTGACGGCGGATTTTTAGGATAAGACAAGGCGCGCGAACGGGTTAATACTAGACGTATAAGCCGCGAGCGCAACGACGTATTAGTCAAAAATACGTCGTCAGACCACGGTTCGTTTTATTCTTGGCTGGCATAATCGGAAGATTTCTGTCCGTCGATTTCTACACCGTAATCTTTGTCGAAGATAACGTTCGCGGTGTCCAACGTGTCGGCAAATACGCCTTTGAGATATGTATCGCCCGAATTGTTTTCGATGACCACTGTGTAGATTAAATATCCGTCTGGCCGGTCACGTTTATTCGTGCTGAGCGTTGCCGTAAGTCCGCTTACTTATTCTTGTATAATCTATCGTTTATTTTCAGCGCGATACGGTTTGTAAGACTTATGGTTGCCTGCAAACGAGTTCCGTCATCAAGCGTACAAGATAAGACAATGGCTGTGAATGTGACAAACGTATTGTATTCATCCAATACTTCTCCGTCTATTTTCAGATAATTGTAAAACCACCCGGCGTAAATGGTGATTTCCTTGTCACTGTACCGATAATGTTTAACCAGTAATAAAAGCGTTCCGATAAAATAACACAGACTAAGCCACCCAAGAAACGTAACTTGTATTTCTTGATAGAAAAAACGATAATTTAACGGATCTGCCAAAGAAAAAAATAATATTGTGATTATTGTTGACAGTACAAACAAACCGGCACCGGCAATTCTTTGAATTTTGATTTTTTGTTCGATTGACATAAAACATTTTCCTCCATAATAAAAAAACGTGTTTCGTTGAGAAACACGCCGAAAAACGTATCTCTCAATGCTGCGACACATTTTTCCGATCAGAAGACGAGAGTGAACGTTTTTACCTGATTCACTCTTCTGACCGGATATATTAAAATGTGTCGCAAGGTTAATATACCACAAGTTAAGATAAAAAGTCAATTATTTTAACAAAAAAGGCTGCGCGCTTTCGATTGTCGAAAGCGCGCAGCCTGTAAAACTATAAAAACCGATTACGATTTATTCGGCGGCTCCGTCGTTTATATAGAGAATTCCGAGGGTGTTCTTTCCGCAGTGGCTGGAAACCGTGCAACCCGCGTAAGTTTCGTATACGTTTTCAAACCCGTAATCTTTAAGCACTTCTCTCGCTGCCGCGACCATATCTTCCGTCGCGCGGGAGTGGGTTATGAATATAACCGATTTGTCGGGGTTATTGTAACGGCTTAAAACGCTTTGGCAATATTTCGTCACGACGTCGTTCATTCTTCCTCTGAATTTTTCCGTATTGCCCATAACGCCGTTTTTGACTTCGATTTCCGGACGGATTTTCAGCAGATTCGCGCCGAACAGGGCAAGCCCCGAACATCTTCCGCCTTTATAGAGGTAATCCAGCCTTTCTATGACAAAACTCGCCTGAACGAAAGGTATTCTTTTTTCGACTTTCTCGACTATCTCTTCGGGGGCGACGCCTTCGTCCGCAAGTTTTTTTGCGTAAATCGCCTCAAGCGAAATACCGGTGGAAAGGGTACGGCTGTCGATGACGTAAACGTTTTTGAAGTTCTTTGCCGCGTTTACCGCATTGTTGTACGCGCTCGACATTTCCGACGAAATATCGAAATGAATTATGGCGTCGTATGTTTCCAGCAGTTTGGAAAAATGCGCGTTGAACTGCTCCTCGTTTACCGCGTTTGTCTTGGGCAGAGTTTTATTTTTGTCGGCATAAGCGAATATCTCCAGGGTATCGACTTCGCCGTCATAGAAAAATCTGTCGCCCATCGTTACGCCGAACGGAACGACATGAAAATCGTATTTGCTTTTTACTTCTTCGCTCGCGTCGCACGCGCTGTCCAGCGATATGGCAATCTTCATATTATTTATCTCCTCAAATCGGCAAAAATTGCCTATATTTCTATTCTAAATTATACTTATTATAAAAAATAATATCAAACGTTTGACTTTGTTTTGGATTATACTGTTAAAAAACTAAAAGTAGAAAACTGCGATTTTCTCTACTTGCGGTAGAATTGTAACGATTTTATCGTATAGCGTATACCAAAGACAGATAATTGCTCGCGGAAGTGTTTATATCCCGCACTTTTTGCTTGTCAAAAAGATTATAATATGTTAGAATGCGAAATATCGTCGTCGCAAGGCTGTCGCGGTAAACGTGAGGCGGTTTTAACCGCCTTAGTCATACCTTTTGCGGACGATTTTACGGAGGATTAAATTGTCAAACGCACCCGTTAAAAAATACGGACTTACGCTGTCGGCGTGTTACGTCGGTTATGTTATACAGGCAATGGTGAACAACCTTTCGCCGCTGCTATTCGTACAATTCGGAAGGCAGTTCGGCATAACCACAGCAGAATTGTCGATAATCGTGCTTATAAACTTCGGCTTGCAGATTTTCGTTGATGCCGTATCGCCGAAAATAGTCGAAAAAATCGGTTACAGGGCAGGCGCGATATTCGCGCAGGCGTTTTCGACCGTCGGGCTTATATGTCTAGGAACTCTTCCGTTTATAATGCACCCGTATGCGGGAATTATAATCGCGACGCTTTTGATGGCTGTCGGCGGCGGATTCGTCGAAGTAATCATCAGTCCGGTTGTCGAGGCTTTGCCTTTGGGCAATAAATCGGGAGCGATGTGCTTTCTGCACTCGTTCTATTGCTGGGGACATATTTTCACTATTCTCGCGGCGACGCTTTACTTTAATCTGTTTACGATTTCTGCGTGGCGTTGGTTGCCCGTCGCTTTGGCGATAATACCCGTGATAAATTGTTTCATCTTTGCGAAATGTCCGCTTGAAACGCTCGAGGGAGACGATAATCCGTCGACCTATAAGGCGATTTTCAAAAGTAAAGGCTTTTGGGTGTTCCCCGTTCTGATACTCGCCGCGGGCGCGTCCGAACAGGCGATAGCGCAATGGGCGTCCGCTTTTGCGGAAAAGGGGCTCGGCGTGGATAAAACCCTCGGCGATATATTCGGAACATGTCTTTTCGCCCTGTTTATGGCTATTTCCAGAACCGTTTACGGAATATTCGGCGATAAAATAAATCTCGGCAAAGCGATGCTTTGGTGCGGTGTGCTTTTGACGGCGGCGTATCTGCTTACCGCGCTTGCGCCGGCTGCGTTTCTGTCGCTCGCGGGGATCGCTCTCGGAGGATTATTCGTCGGACTGTTGTGGCCCGGCGCGTATTCGCTGGCGGGCAGGGGCTATCCTGCGGGAGGAACGAAGATGTTCGGCGTACTCGCATTGTTCGGCGACGTCGGATGTACGCTCGGACCGACGCTTGCGGGGCTCGTTTCCGACGAGATAAAAACGGGATTGCTTTTCTCGACGATTTTCCCCGTGTTGGTTCTGGTATGTTCGGTCGTAATAGTTATCCGTAATAAAAAAATAAGGTCTGCGGCGGTCATAACCGACGGAGATAAATAATAGAATAAGTCGTGTCGATACTGTCGGTATATATTTGCAAAAAAATTAGCGGCGGCATGTGAAAAATACAGAGAAATGTTTGACAAGGTAACTTTTTTGTGATAAAATAAACCAGCATCGACGAGGCGCGGCGCTATAGCCAAGTGGTAAGGCAAGGGTCTGCAAAACCCTTATGCCCCGGTTCAAATCCGGGTGGCGCCTCCAAAGCGGTTCGCCCCGATGGGTTTCCATCGGGGCGAATTATTAAAAAAATATCTTATGCCGCTGTGGCGAAACAGGCAGACGCAAGGGACTTAAAATCCCTCGGAGTAACATCCGTGCCGGTTCAAATCCGGCCAGCGGCACCAAAAAAGCAGGTTTTTCAACCTGCCTTTTTTATGCCTTGAATTTTTCAAATTCCGACCTTGCAAAATCGATAGAGATATGTATATAGATTCTATATATGAAAATTATCAATATACTGCAATTATTGTTCAATACAGTGCATAGTATTTTATACGATGTCGATATATAATATTTCTATATTATTTCGGAGTCGTAACAGTGGAACTCGAATGTTTGCGGGTAAACCGCATGAAAGAGCCGATAGGCATATGTACCGATGATCCAACGTTTTCTTTTAAGGTAAACGGAGACGGTTCCGGATGCATAAAAAGTATTACCGTCGATATTTCGACGGATGAGGATTTCGGCGACGTTATATATTCTTTTACAAGCACAGCATTGATTCCGTCGGGATTTTCTTTGCCGTATTCTTTTTTAGGCGGTATAAGGTATTTCTGGCGCGTAACGGTTGAAAACACGATAGGAGAGATCGCGTCGTCGCAGTCGTTTTTCGAGTGCGGCAGAAAAAATCGCATATGGGATATTCCGTTTATAACTACGCGCGAAGATAACCGTAAATCTGTAGCTTTTTACCGGAAATTCCGTATCGGCAAAACCGATAACGCAAGATTATATATAACCGCACTCGGTTTATACGAGGCGTATATCGACGGACGAAAGGTCGGTGACGAATATTTTACTCCTTTTTGCGACGATTACAGATATATTTTACAGTATCAGACTTATGATATATCCGAAAATCTGAAAGTCGGCGAAAACGAAATCGTGGTTTTATGCGGCAACGGCTGGTATGGCGGGAGGCATCCGTCCGGCGAGAACGGAGACGGTATGTTCGGCAACGGTTTTTTACTTTCTGCCGAAATCGTTGTAGACGGGGAACGAATAGCGGTTACGGACGAAAGTTGGCTTTCAATCGCAACGCCGATAGTGTTTTCAGAGATTTACGACGGTGAAATTTACGATTCGCGAAGGGAAATTTTTGCAGATAGCGGAAAAGTAAAACCGGAGGTTACAACTTTCGGCGAAAAGGCATTATCGACGAATAATCCGCAAGCGAAAATAATTGAGAGAATAAGCCCGAAAATCTGCGTAAGAGAAAATTATATTCCGTCGCTTATTATAACTCCGTCGGGCGGTACGGTACTTGATTTCGGCAGAGAAATAACCGGTTGGGCGGAATTCGAGGCATACATTCCGTGCGGAGGAGAAGTTAAACTTTCTTACGGTGAAATTTTGCAAAACGGAGAGTTTTATCGTGACAATCTGCGTACGGCAAAAGCCGAATTTATAGCGGTCGGAGACGGAAGAACGAGAAAATTCCGCCCGCATTTTACTTTTTTCGGATTCAGATATGTTAAAGTCGACGGACTTAATCTTACATCCGAAGATGTAAATAAGTTTATTGGTAAGGCGATTTATTCCGATTTGCCGATCGGCGGCAAAATAATTTCGTCAAACGAAAAATTAAACAGATTTATCGAAAACGTTTTTCAAAGTCAGAAAGATAATTTTCTTGATATACCTCTCGATTGCCCGCAACGCGACGAGCGATTCGGCTGGACTGGTGACGCGCAGGTTTTCTGTGAAACCGCTTTGTATAACGCCGACTGTATCGCTTTTTACGATAAATATCTTCGAGATATGCGTGAAGAGCAGATTCGTTACGGCGGGGCATGTCCGTTTATCGTTCCCGATGCGTTTTATGCGAGAGAGGAATTGAAAGAAGGTGTAAAACCTGTCGGAGACGGAGAATTTATGTTAAATCGTGTTTCTGCGGTGTGGGGAGACGCCGCGGTAATAATTCCGTGGAATCTTTATCGATTCACAGGCGATGAAAAGGCACTGAATAAGAATTACGTCAATATGAAACTTTGGACGGAATTTTTATATCGTACGGACGAAAACCACGGCGGCAGACGCGTGCGCGATTACGGGTTCGGGTTTGGTGACTGGCTTGCACTTGATAATACAGATAAAGACGATAAACGAGGAAAAACCGATACGGGGTTTATTGCAACGGCATATTATTATAATGCGGCAAGACTTACGGCGCGAGCGGCGGATATTATCGGCGAAACGGCAGATAAAGTAAAATACGAAAAACTTGCGGGCGAAATTTTTGACGGGTTACGGTCGGAATATATTTCAGATGACGGAAAGATAAAAAGCGACACTCAGACTGCATATGCGCTTGCCGTTGTGTTCGGGTTATGCGATAAAAAAATCGCCGGTAAACATCTGTACGATAAACTTTCGGAAAACGGAATGAAACTTTCGACGGGGTTCGTCGGTACTGCGTTTCTGCTTGATGCGTTGACGTCGGCAGGTTATATAAAAGAGGCTTTTTCGCTTATGCTCGGCGAAGATATTCCCGGGTGGCTGTATTCTGTGAATATGGGTGCGACTACGGTGTGGGAACGCTGGGATTCGGTTCTGCCGGGCGGAAATATTCGTGACGGCGAAATGAACAGCCTTAATCATTATGTCTATGGTTCAGTGCTTTCATGGGTGTATAAGTCGATTGTCGGCATAAGACCGGACGAAACGGCGGGCGGGTTTGACCGTGCGGTAATCGCTCCGGTTCTGGATAAGCGTCTTGATAAAGTGTACGGCGAATATGATTCCGTTGTCGGCAAATATGCCGTCGGCTACGCAATATCGGGAGCCGAAACGCATATGAAAATTATCATTCCCTATCTCGGAGAGGCAAAATTTGTGACGCCGGACGGATATAAGGTAAAAACAGTCGATGGTCAGGTGTCGGGATACGAAAACATTATTCTTAAAGGAGGAACGCATTCGATTATACTCGTTTGACGATAAAGGTCGCTCTTTGTAAAGTACAACAAGTCAATGTAGTGTAAATAATTAGTATTCGAAACAAGTCCGATCATTTGTCGGTATGATGAAAAGATCCGACATTGTAAAATCGGCGCGAAATGTTTGCTTTTGCCGACGATTTCGTATAAAATGGATATACGGTAAGAATCGCCGGAAGCAAAGAGGTATGATAATATGCGGAATTACAGACATTTCGGGGTTATGCTTGATTGCTCGCGGAACGCGGTTATGGGCGTCGGCGCGGTCAAGAAGTTTATCGACTATATAAGTCTCGCCGGGTACGATACGCTCGAACTTTATATGGAAGACGTTTACGAGGTAAAAAACGAGCCTTATTTCGGATATATGCGCGGACGGTATTCGATCGATGAACTGAAATCGATTGACGAATACGCGACCGCAAAAGGCGTAAAACTGATACCTGCGGTGCAGACCCTTGCGCATTTCACCAATCTTGTCAAACTTGAAAAATATCACGGTATCGTAGACGTGAACGATATTCTGCTGATCGACGACGACAGAACTTACGATTTTATCGACAATCTGTTTGCCGCGCTTGCCGGGGCGTTTACCTCGCGCGAGGTGAATATCGGCATGGACGAGGCTCATATGGTCGGACTCGGGAAATACCTCGATTTACACGGCTATACCGACCGCAACGAACTGCTTTTAAGGCATCTGAAAAAGGTGTGCGGAATTGCCGCGAAATACGGTTTTACCGCGCATATGTGGAGCGATATGTTTTTCCGCATAGCGAACGGCGGCGAATATTATGGCGAAAACCCAAAACTCGATACGAAGTCTTTATCCGAAATGCCCGATAACGTCGAACCTGTTTACTGGGATTATTACCATATCGACGAAAAGAACTATGACGATATGTTTGCCGCGCACAAGAAATTCAACCGCAACGTCTGGTTTGCCGGCGGAGCCTGGTGTTGGGCGGGGTTTGCTCCGTTTAACGGGTTCACGCTAAAATCGATGAGCGCGGCGATGAAAAGCGTTGCCGAAAACGACGTAAAAGACGTTATAATCACCATGTGGGGTGACGACGGTAAGGAATGTTCGTTTTTCTCATTGTTGCCGTCGTTGTTCGCCGTTCGTCGTTTTGCCGACGGCTGTTTCGATTACGACGTCATCAAAGCCGATTTCAAAAAGACATATGGGCTTAATTTCGACGATTTTATTTTGCTCGATACTCCCAACGAGTTGCCAAACCCCGTCGGCGGAATAGAAAACCCGTGTAAAGCGTTGCTTTACAGCGACCCGTTTATGGGATTTTATGACGACCTGATCGAAAAACGCAGGAATGCCGAGTACGACAAAAAGGCGAAGAACTTAAAAGACGCGGCTCTCAGGTCGGGCGAATTCGGCTACATATTTGAAAGTCTGTCCGCATTATGCTCGGTTCTGGATATAAAATACGATCTCGGTATGCGCATAAGGCGTGCGTATAGAGATAAAGATTGCGCTGAACTCGGCAAAATCGTCGAAGATATGCGCGTTTTATCCGACAGGCTGAACGAATTTTATACGGCGTTCGCAAAATTATGGTTTACCGAGAATAAGCCGTTCGGTTTCGAGGTGCAGGAGGCTCGTCTCGGCGGATTGATGTTGCGTATACGTTCCTGCCGCGAGAGAATCGAAAATTATATACACGGCAAAATCGAATCCGTACCCGAACTCGAGGAAGATATATTGCCGTACGGCGCGGCGGGGAATATTATGAATTCTTCGTATCGCCGTCTGGTGTCCCCCGACGAGATTTGATTTTTCATAAATGCTTTGCTGCTTTCGGATAAATTTTTTAACGTAATATAAAGGCGGGGGCGGAGAGAAAATATCTCTCCGCCCCCGCGGTTTAAGTCGACGTATTGTATTCAGTCTTTTTCATTATCGGCATTGTCTGTCGGGGCGTTCTTTTTTTCTCTTCCGGCGACTATTTTTTTGGATATATATTGCATCAGGTACGTTACGAGAATAACTACGCCTACAACTATGAGTATGGCGACCAGACCTTGCCACAATATGTTAAGAGATTTGATTAAAGCGTCTTGATTTATCGATAAAAGCAAAGATAACATAAGCGATTTTCCTCCTTTACAGAACCAGACCTATGATGAGACCGCCGACTATGGCTGATGCGATCTGACCTGAGACGTTCGCGCCTACGGCATGCATCAGCAGGTAGTTGGTCGGATCTTCTTTCAGCCCCATTTTGTGTACGACCCTTGCGGACATCGGGAAAGCCGATATACCTGCCGCGCCGATCATCGGGTTGATCTTTTCTTTGGAGAACAGATTCATTACTTTCGCGCATATTACTCCGCCGACGGTGTCGAAGACGAATGCGAACAAGCCGAGAGCCATAATGATGAGTGTCTCTAACTGCAGGAATTTCTCTGCCTGCATCTGGAAAGCAACGGTTATGCCGAGCAGCAGGGTGATGAGGTTGCAGAGCGAATTTTTAGCCGTATCCGCAAGGCTGCCGAGAACTCCGCATTCGTTCAGCAGGTTACCGAACATTAAAAAGCCGACCAGCGCGAGACTTTTTGGGGCGATCAGACCCGCAACCATCGTGATGACTATCGGGAAGAGAATTTTAACGACTTTGCTTACTCTCTTGCCCTTGTATTCCATACGGATAAGGCGTTCTTTTTTGGTCGTTATGCATTTGATTACGGCGGGTTGAATAATCGGTACAAGCGCCATATACGAATACGCCACGACTATAATCGCGCCCAGATATTTACTTCCGAGCGTCTTCGCGACGAGTATAGACATAGGACCGTCCGCCGCGCCTATAATGCCGACGGCTGCGGCGTCGTTAATCGAAAAACCGCATAAAACCGCAAGAATTATCGTAATGAAAATTCCGAGTTGTGCGAACGCGCCGAGCAGCATCAGTTTGGGATTGACGATCAGCGGCTCGAAGTCTATCATCGCGCCTATACCGATAAACAGAAGTATGGGCAGAGCCTCCGAGCCGTCTATACCGACGCGGTAAAGCCATTGAATGATACCCGTTTCGTCGCCTTGCGTCAATACGTTGGAAAACGGAATGTTTACCAGTATCGCGCCGAAACCGATGGGCAGCAACAGGGCGGGTTCCATTTCTTTCTTGATTGCAAGAAAAATCAGAATTCCGCCGATAAGCCACATGACGACGTGTTGCCATGTTACGGCTTGAAAGGTTTCGATAAGAAATTCCATAAAAATCTCCTTTTCCGATTTGTTTTGTCGGGAATAAAAAAGACCATAGGCGGGGCGGCGATACGTCGCCCCGCCTATGGTCTCACCGTTTAATGCAAAGCCGAGGCGTTATTGCTTTCCGCCCGTGCTACCGACCGTGCCGCGGATGTTCTCCGCCGGTTACTCCCCATAAAAACATATCGATTTTACCACTGCGACAAAATAAAGTCAAGCAAAAATCCGCATATTTTTTTGTCTTGCCGACGGCAATATTCCGCGTCAGACGTTGACAAGGTTTTTGTCATGTGGTATTATATAAAAAGGAAAGAATTGTGTTTCCGATTTACATAAATCAGGAGAGAACATATGCAGGATTTCGGATACATCGAAAGGTTTAATCGCCTCGGCTTCGGTTTGTTCGTTCATTTCGGGCTTTACAGTGTGACAGGTAAGGGCGAGTGGTATCTCGCAAGCAATCCGAAGGCAAACCGTGAAAAGTACGACGCGCTTATAAATAAATTCAAAGTCAAAAAGAACTGGGCGAAAGATCTTGTTGCCGCGGCTAAAAACGCAGGTTGCAGATATATCACGCTTACGACCCGTCATCACGACGGATTTTCGCTGTACGACACTAAAGGGCTTAACGACTTCGACGCACCGCATTCCGCATGCGGCAGAGATCTGATCCGCGAATTCGTCGATGAGTGCTATAAAGCGGGCATTGTGCCGTTTTTCTATCATACCTTGCTCGACTGGCACAATCCCGACTATAAAAGCGATTTTCCGAAGTATATAGATTATCTCGTAAAGAGCATTGAAATTCTCTGTACTTCTTACGGCAAAATCGGCGGCATCTGGTTTGACGGCATGTGGGAAAAACCCGATGCCGACTGGCAGGAAGACAGGATTTATGCGACTATCAGAAAATATCAGCCGGAGGCTATGATAATCAACAATACCGGTCTTTCGGCATGCGGAAAGATCGGACACAAAGAACTCGACAGCGTTACTTTCGAGCGCGGAAACCCCGCTTACGTTGACAGGAGCGAAAAGCCGATCGCAGGCGAAATGTGTCAGGTGCTTAACGACCACTGGGGATACGCGAAAGACGACTGCAACTATAAATCCGTAAAAGAACTCATCGAAAATCTTGTAGATTGCAGAAAATTCGGATGTAATTTCCTGCTTAATACGGGGCTTAAAGGCAACGGAGACGTAAATTGCACCGATTATTGTCTGTTAAGCGAAGTCGGCAAATGGGTCAGGGTAAACAAGGGTTTTGTCTACGACGCGAAACCGTGCGATATAACCGCCGAAAATGCCGATATACTTTACGACGGAGAATATTATTACGCGATTATAAAAGACGTGCCGATGTCTTCCGATCCGAACGTTTCGCTCGGCGGAGAGACGAAACGCGTCAGAATCGACGCCGCCGTCGATAAGGCGGTATGGCTCGATAACGGTAAACGTATAAAGGTTAAAAAAGACGGATCTTTTATCGTCGTTCCGTTTTCGTACGGAACAAGTTATTCCGTGCGCGTGGCGAAATTCACGCTTAAATAAAATTATGATATACAGATTGTTCCCCGAATGTAAAGACTATCTCTGGGGCGGGGAGAGATTAAAAAGAGAATACGGAAAAATAACGGATAAGTCTCCGTGCGCGGAGAGTTGGGAATTGTCTTTTCATAAAGACGGGCTCACTAAAATCGCCGACGGCAGGACGCTCGCCGAAGTCGTTTCCGCCGCAGATACAGGCGTCGCGTGCGAAAAATTCAGATTTTTTCCGACGCTTATAAAATTCATCGATGCGAAACGGAATTTGTCGGTGCAGGTTCATCCGTCCGACGATTACGCGCTTAAATACGAAAATTCTTTCGGTAAAACCGAGTGCTGGTATATCGTCGACGCCGAAGACGGCGCGGGCATATACTGCGGTTTTAACAGAGATACGAACAAAGAGGAATTTCTTGAATTTCTGAAAGCCGGCAAAGTCGGAGAGTTGCTTAATTTCATACCCGTAAAAAAGGGCGAGTGTTATTTTATCGCATCGGGTACGGTGCACGCGATCGGCGCGGGATGCCTTATATGCGAAGTTCAGCAAAACAGCAACCTGACTTACAGAGTTTACGATTACAATCGTCGCGGTGCGGACGGCAAATTGCGCGAACTGCATATCGATAAGGCGGTAAAAGTCATAAATTTCGGGAAATACGTTCCGACGGTCTTCGGCGAAATCGAACCCGATAATACCAAAAAGTTAGCCGAGTGCGCGTATTTTTCGCTCAGAGAACTCAGACTCGACGGGCGGTACGACGGCGAAAATCAGGACAGTTTCACCTGCGTGAACGTCGTCGACGGCGATGGAGACATAAACGGCGAACCGTTTGTAAAAGGCGACGGTTTCTTCGTTACGGCGGGGCAGAAATTTACGTTGACGGGCAAGGCGACCGTTCTTCTGACGGACGTTCCGACCGAGGCGTGAAACTTTGGCGTAATACGCGAAAAAAACAAAGCAAGTTTCGCTATTGAAAATAATCGGCGGAACGGGTACAATAATCGTGAAAAATCTTGTATTGTTCCCGACGGGACATACGGGTATTCAAATCATAAAATTATAAAGAGAGGGTAAAAAATGGCAAAATCGAGACTTATAGGCGACTATCCCGTCATCGGTATCAGACCGACGATCGACGGCAGACGCGGTAAAATCAAAGTACGCGAGAGTCTGGAAGACCAGACCATGAACATGGCTAAGTCTGCGGCTAAACTCATAGAAGACAACGTATTTTATTCCAACGGCGAACACGTTAAGGTAATAATCGCCGATACGACTATCGGCAGGGTTGCCGAGGCGGCAGCGTGCGCGGATAAATTCAAAAAAGCAGGCGTCGACGTCACTTTAACCGTTACGCCTTGCTGGTGCTACGGCGCAGAAACTATGGATATGGATCCGATGACTATCAAAGCGGTATGGGGTTTCAACGGTACGGAGCGTCCCGGCGCGGTCTATCTCGCATCCGTTCTTGCGACGCACAGCCAGAAGGGACTTCCCGCGTTCGGCATTTACGGACACGAAGTTCAGGAGGCCGACGATACGTCCATTCCGTCCGACGTACAGGAAAAGATTTTGCGTTTTGCGAGAGCGGCGGTCGCCGTTGCCACCATGCGCGGTAAATCCTATCTGCAAATCGGTTCGGTTACCATGGGTATCGGCGGTTCGATAATAAGCCCCGAATTCTTTGAAGAATATCTCGGAATGCGGGTAGAATCGGTTGACGAGGTTGAAATTATCCGCAGAATGACCGAAGGCATTTACGACAGAGCGGAATATAAGAAAGCTCTCGAATGGGTAAAGGCTAAATGCAGACCCGACTTCGACAAGAACCCCGTCGAAATGCAGAAGACCCCCGCGCAGAAAGAAAAAGACTGGGAATTCACAGCCAAAATGGCGTGCATTATCAAAGACCTGTTCAACGGCAACAAGAAACTTCCCAAGGGCAGAGAAGAAGAAAGAGTCGGGCATAACGCGATTGTCGGCGGTTTCCAGGGTCAGCGCCAGTGGACGGACTTCTATCCTAACTGCGACTTCCCCGAATCGATACTTAACTCTTCGTTCGACTGGAACGGCGCGAGAGAACCGTATATTCTCGGCACGGAAAACGACACGCTCAACGCGACGAGCATGTTGTTTATGAAACTTTTAACCGGCAGAGCGCAGATGTTTGCGGACGTTCGTACTTACTGGTCGGGCGATTCGGTAAAGAGAGTTACGGGTTACGAACTCGAAGGTCACGCCAAAGAGGCGGACGGATTTATTCACCTTATCAACTCGGGCGCATGCTGCGTTGACGCTTGCGGCGAAGTAAAGGATGAAAACGGCAACGCCGTTATGAAAAAATGGTGGGAAGTTACCGATAAAGACATCGACACCATGATGAACGCTACGACGTGGCCTTACGCAGACCTCGGATATTTCCGTGGCGGCGGCTATTCGTCGAGATTCGTAACGCGTGCGGAAATGCCTGCGACCATGATAAGACTTAACCTCATCAAGGGGTTGGGTCCCGTTCTTCAGATAGTTGAGGGCTGGACGGTTAAACTTCCCGACGAAGTAACCGACAAACTCTGGAAGAGAACCGACTATACGTGGCCTTGCACCTGGTTTGCTCCGAGAGTGACCGGCGAGGGTGCGTTCAAGTCCGCTTACGACGTTATGAACAACTGGGGCGCAAATCACGGCGCGATTTCTTACGGACACATCGGCGCGGATCTTATCACAATGTGTTCTATGCTCCGTATCCCCGTTTGCATGCACAACGTCGATGAAAAAGACATCTATCGTCCGTCGGCATGGAATGCGTTCGGAATGGATAAAGAGGGGCAGGACTATCGCGCGTGCGCGGCTTACGGACCGTTGTATAAGAACGTAAGATAATTTACAGAAAACAGAAACGCAAATTCTGAACCGATGACTTTCCCCGCGGATTATTCCGAGGGGAAAGTCTGCGTTATTTTTAAGCATTACATAATATTCCGGGGACGACGAAAAGAATGAAGACTATATGGTTCGATAAAGAAAACGAAGTAAATACTTATGCGGAATTCGTCAGCCGATTCGTATACGAAAGCGGCGAATGCCTGCTTGATATTTCCGCCGACGCCGAATACGAAGTATACATAAACGGTAAATTCGTCGGAAACGGGCAATATCCCGACTATCCGTTTTATAAGGTTTACGACAGACTTGACATTACGGGGTATTGCGTTAAAGGCGAAAACCTGCTTGCCGTAAGGGCATATCACGACGGACTCGAAAACAGTTCGGTGTATTATCCGAAACCTGCGGGTCTGGCGTACAGAATTTTTGCGGGCGACGCCGTCCTTGCCGAGTCTGACGAAAAGACGCTTGCAAGGCGTTCGCGCCTGTATAAATCGGGCGATATGGAGAACATCACCAG